>OCZU010000394.1_pt1 | contig 30575 bp, 33 predicted proteins | sample 1539001 | NCBI WGS metagenome assembly OCZU01 (sample SAMEA3539306, study PRJEB22396) | soil metagenome | biome: tundra; feature: field; material: soil | place: USA | collected 2010-05 | depth 0.15 m | reverse complement strand
CAGTCCTTCCCGCGGACCCGGCGGCGCCCTCCCAGCGCCAGCACGATGGTAGCCCGTCGCGCCCCGTGCCGTCATCACCAGCGCCAGTGGATAGAAGTCGGCATCGGTGCGAGCGGGCCTCGCCCGCAACACAGCTAGACCTTCCGGGGAATCGCTGATCCCTCAGCGCCGAGGCAGCGCCTCCGGCAGATCCGCTGGTCTGCCCACTGCTCGGCGCCGCTGGCGAGGCAGATCTGGCCACGTACTACCAGCGCACTCACGCCCTGCCGCCGTCCGCTGCCGGGCCGGCCCGCGGTAGTGCCAGTGGCTGGCTTCGTCGTCGAAGAGCACCTCGATATCCTGGCTAACCGCGGAGGAGCGCAGTAGGCGATCCTCTCCGACCGTAGGAGTCGGGCATGCCGGCGAAGCGTGCCGTCAACGAAGCCGGGTGATCGCGTTCCGCGACGCCGCGGAGTTCGAGGCTTGGCTGGACGCGCATGTCGACCTGCGGGCCGGTGTGTGGCTGAAGATCGCGAAGAGGGGGTCAGGCGTCGCATCGTTGACCGATGATGAGGCGGTCGACGTCGGCCTGTGCTACGGCTGGATCTCCGGCCAGCGCAAGTCCTGCAACGAGGTCTACTACCTGCAGAAATACGTGCCCCGCCGACCGGGCAGCCGCTGGTCGCAGGTCAACGTGGCCAAGGTCGGGGAGCTGATCGCGGCCGGGCGGATGCAACCGTCCGGCCTGGCCGAAGTCGAGGCCGCGAAGGGCGACGGCAGGTGGGCAGCCGCCTACGCGTCGCAGCGCGACGCCAACAAGGTGGACCCGGTCAGCACGTCGACCGACACGATCGGCGAGCCGATCCGGGTCGCCAGGGACGCCGCCGGAATCGTGATCAGTCCCGACGGCAAGACCGCGTACGTCGCCGAAACCACGTGGTGGTTCCCCTGCTCCGGCCTCGCCGGGAAACCAGTGCCCAGTTACGTGGTTCCGATCCGGACCGCGACCAACACGGCGGGCAAGCCAATCTGGGCCGGGCTCGGCGTGACAACCATCGCCACCGCGCCACTATGACCGGGGGTGACCTGGGCCAGGCCGGTTACCTCGTGCGCTGCCTCGGCTAGGAAATTCCGTCGAGGAAATCGATGACCCGGCGCGTGAGCAGGTTGGCCGCAGCCTGATCGTACGACGACAATGAGGAGTCGGCGAACAGGTGCTCTTTGCCGGGATAGAGGAACAGCTCGGCTCGCCCGGCGGAGGCAACCAGCGCGCGTGCCGCGTCGAGGTCACCTTCGTCGGTGAAGAACGGGTCGGCGTCCATCCCGTGTACTTGGGCGGGAACGCTGGCCGGCCAGGCGTCGCCGAACTCCGACACCGGAAAGCACGAGTGGAAGAGCAGCGCTCCCTTGGCTCCGGCGCGGGTCTGGGCTAGCCGTTGCGCTGGCATCACGCCGAGCGAGAAGCCAGCGTAGACCAGCGTGTCGCCGAGCCCCTCGGCCGCGGTGACGCCACGTTCCATGAGCGTGTCGAACCCCGTCTGCCTGGCGTAGGTAAGACTCTCCTCCAGGGACTCGAAGGTATGCCCTTCGTAGAGGTCTGGCACGTGGACGGCGTGACCCGCCTGGCGCAGCTCGGCCGTCGCAATGATCCAAATATTTCGAACGATCGAGGATGCTAGTCCAACCCGACCATGTCGAGCAATACCCCAGTCCCGGACTACGACCTCGACGACACGATCGAACTCACCACTGCCGAGCAGGTGCGGGCGATCAGCGCCCCCCTGCGCACGACCATCCTCGGCCTGCTGCACGAGCGGGCCGCGACCGTGACGGAGCTGGCCAGCGCGGTCAAGCGCCCGAAGAGCACCGTCGCGCACCACGTGCGCGTCCTGGCCGGGGCCGGCCTGCTGCGCGTCGTGCGGACCCGGCGCGTCAGGGCGATCGACGAGCGTTACTACGGCCGCACCGCGCGGATGTTCTACGTCAGTCTCGGCCGGCACGTGGATGGCGTCGCGCTTCCGCCCGACTTCAATGACTTCGAGGTCGCGGCAAAGGAGTCCGCTGCGGCGTACAAGACCGGCCAGTTGCGCGCCTTCATCCGACATGCCCGGATACCTGAGGAACGGGCAGCAGAGTTCTGGCACCGCGTCGACCAGGTGATCCACGAGTTCGACCGGCTCCCTCGCTCCGGCGAGACGGCCTACGGGTTCGCCGTCGGAATGTATCCCGTGCTCGACTACCCGACCCTGCCGCCCCGGCCCGAAGAGGACTGAGGAGCGGTCTAGTTGATGGTGGAGTGGATGACGACGGGCTGGGTGTCGTGTCCGTTGACGCTGTCGAAGATGCCGGGGGCGTTCTGGAACTGTCCGCTGGGGTTCCCGTGCAGGGCGGAGTACTCGATTCTCAGGGTTCCGCCGCCTGCGTCGACGACGAAGAAGATGGCTCCGCCGCCCTCGCGGGCGCGGCCGCCGCGGATGGCGGTGCCGTCGATGATCAGGTTGTAATGGTTGCCGTCGGTGTAGATGGCGCCGCCGCTGCCGCCGCCGGGGGCACCAGGGCTGGCGGGGTTGGCGCCCCAGCCGATCGCGTTATTAGCGGTCATCAGGGTGTTGATGACATCGAAGTTCGCGTACAGGCCGCTCAGAGCGCCGCCGTTGGAGCAGTAGTTACCGTGGAAGGTGTCACGGGTGATGTAGATGGCGGCGGCCATGTACATGCCGAGGGCGCGGATCGCCGCGCCGCCTAGGTCGGGGCCGTTCTTGTAGCACCGGTTGCCGAAGAACCCGGAGTTGACGACCTTGAGCTGGCCGCCCTGATCGAAGATGGCGCCGCCGCCGTAGCTGGATGTGCTGGTCTGCCGGACGGGGGAGTAAGCGTGCTCGAAGGTCAGATTCTGCACGATGAGCTTGGGCCATTGCTGTTCCCAGCAGTCATCGGTGGTCAGCTTCTGCCTCGGGTCGCAGGTGTTCATATACAGGATCCGGCGCTTGCCGCCGCCATTGAGGGTGATCTTGCCGCCGCCGTCCAGCACGATCCGGTGGCTGGTGTTCACGACCTTCGCCGTCGCGGTCATCGTGATCGTGACCGGCTTCGGCCCGCAGCTGAAGGTGATGACGCCGCCCTCCGCGACGGCCCTGACCACCGCTGCGGACGTGCAGCTAGCGGGCGTGCCGCGGCCGATGACATGGTCCGGATGCTGGGTGCCGACCGCCCGGCCGAGCGGCGGAACATAGGCATGCCCGTCCGGGTTCCCGAAAATACGCATGCCGCGCGGGTCCGCTGCCGGTGCCGTGCGTGCGTGCGGAACGGCCACGGTACCTGCCGCCGCGGCCGTCGCGATCGTGGCCGTCAGGCTGCCCGCTCCGGCCAGTCCGGCGAGGACCATACCAATCCCGTGCTTAAGTCGCATGACGCATTATGCTAGCCCGTCGCACACAATCAGGCCCTCAGATCGGATCAGGACAGGGGTGCCCGCGGCCGGCCCGGTATGGCCTTACCGGGCCGAGTGGCCGGCTGCGGACGCTCAGCGGCTGCTGGCTCCGAGCGCGAGGAGAGCGAGGCCCGCGATGGCGGAGACCACTCGGAGGAGATGGAATGACAGCCATTTATCCCGCAAATGCTCCCAGTTATCCGGGATCGTCGCGGTCGTCCATGACTGGATCTGCTTGACGATGGGAACCTCGGTCGTCATGGTCACGACCAGGGCAACGACGAAGCAGGCGAGCGCGGCCAAGGTCAGATAGAAGGTCGCTGCCCGGTCGTTGAAGGCGAGGATCAGGACAGGAATCATCGACAGCAGGGCGGCCGGCATCAGGATCGTCATGACTGGCGCCAGGTTCTGGCTCAGCCGCTGGACAATCCCGAGAAACGCCTCCGGCTCGAAGGTGGCGATCGATCTGGTCAAGCCTACCCATGGTCCCCAGAGAACTCCCATGACCAGCGCGGAGAGAACGATGCTGATGACCTGGAACGTCGCCATGCGGTCTCCTCGCGGACTCGTGCATCCTATGTTGCTGTTACTATAAGATTACTGTAACAGAAATTTTCTAGTAACAGAACCTACGGTGACGATGCGGTACTGCCGCCAGGCTGGGCACGGCCGGGTAATCGGGCTGGCAGCGCGGACGAGTCGTTTGCCAGGCCGCGGATCTGACCAGATGATGGATGCGAGGGAAGGGACCGGACGGATGCGCAGAACGCGAGCCAGATCTGAGGCGGGCCCGGCGGCTGAGATTCAGAAGCCCGATGAGCAGTGGCGCGAGGAACTGACTCCCCAGCAGTACGGCGTCCTGCGCCAGGCTCATACCGAGCGGGCGTTCACCGGCGAGTACGTTCACCATCATGACGACGGGTTCTACCGCTGCGCGGGCTGCGGGGCCGAGCTATTCCGTTCTGATGCCAAGTTTGACTCGGGTACGGGCTGGCCGAGTTTCTACGAGCCGGCTATTGCCGGTGCCGTGGAGCTGCGGCCGGACAGCGGCCTGTTCATGCGCCGCACTGAGGTCCGCTGTCGTCGCTGCGGTGGTCATCTCGGTCACGTCTTCGCTGACGGGCCGGCGCCGACGGGCGACCGCTACTGCATCAACTCCTGCTCGCTGACGTTCGAGCCGACGGCGGCTAACGGGGATCGGACTGGGTAGTGCTCCACAGGCGGTCGGCCGTCCCCTGCGCGAGGTGGTCCTCGTACACCCGGACCTTGAAGTTGATCAGGTCCAAGCATGCGGTGAGCTCGCGGATCTGAGCGGACACGTGCTGCTGGTGCCGGTACAGGAGACTGAGCCGGTCCTTCTCGTTGCCCGTCCCCTGCCTGACGAGGTGGGCGTAGCGGCGGATCGCGGACAGCGGCATGCCGGATGCGCGGAGGCTGATGCAGATGGCTAGCCAGTCCACGTCCGCGGCGCTGTAGACGCGCCGTCCACCAGGCCCGCGTTCGACCGGATTGGCCAGGATGCCTTCGCGTTCATAGAAACGCAGCGCGTGAACGCTCAAACCCGTGCGCTCGGCAACCTGTCCGATGCTCAAACCCGGTGCGATCTCAGGCATGCGGCCAGACTACGGCCTTGACCTAGAGTTAACTCTAGATCGTAGGGTGCGACGCATGGCCAACTCTCCTGTCACACTGATCACCGGCGGCTCCAGCGGCATAGGGGCTGCTGCGGCCCGGCTACTACTGAACCAGGGCCATCGCGTAGCGGTCACCGGGCGCGATTGCAACCGCCTCGCCCGGCTCTGGAGCGAACTCGGCGAGCCCGCTGGCCTCCTGACACTTGCCGCAGACGCATCCGACTACGACGCGGTCCAACGGGCGGTCGAGTCCACCGTCAGGGAATTCGGGCGGCTGGACGCCGTGGTGGCAAATGCCGGCGTCGGCGCCGTCGGCAATCTCGCCGACGGCGACCCCGCTGAATGGCGCGAGATGATCCTGACCAACGTTCTGGGACCCGCGCTGCTCATCAAGGCTGCCCTGCCTGCCCTGAAGGCAACACGCGGCCGGATCGTCCTCATCGGCAGCATCGCCGGCCTCATCTATTCCGAAGGCAATCTCTATGGCGCGGCCAAGTGGGCGGTGACCGCGCTCGCCGAGAACACCCGGCTGATGGTGACCGGCGATGGTATCGGCGTGACTTTGATAGCTCCAGGGCGCGTGCAGACCCCCTTCTGGGATGTTCACGGCGGTCCTCCGGACGGAGCAATCCTGACTGCTGATCAGCTCGCCAGCGCCATCGCATGGACGATCAGCCAGCCAGCCAATGTCGATGTGAACACCGTGACCATCAGGCCAGTCGGCTCGGCCGTGTGATCGCGGCCACGCCATCACTCGCCGCCCCGCGGAGATGACGGCCGAGCCTATGTCGGCACTGAGCCGGCCCAGGTTCGGCACGGCTAGCCAGGTCCGTAGATCGCCGTCAGGCCGCGGACGACCGCCAGTATCCGAGCCCGCAGCTCGGCGGGCCCGAGGATCTCGACGTCGGCGCCGAGCCGGAGGAACTCGGACTGGGCGTTTTCGAGTGACTCGATCGGCACTATGGCAGTGACCCAGCCGTCGGAGTCCGGCGGGCCAGCCGCGGCGCGGACCGCGCGCGCCGTCTCGGCGTTGTAGACCTCGACGGCTCGGTCCCGTCCGGCGGGGGAGAGCCGGATCGTGGCATCTCCCTGGTGCAGCCCGGTCCGGAATTCCGTGATCCCGGCCGCCCAGTGCGCGGCGAGATCGAAGTCTTCCGCGCGCTCGAAGTGCTCGGCCAGCACGGTCAGGTCGAGGATCTGATTGACCCGGTAGGTTCGGATACCGTGGTGATCCCGCGCGACGAGGTACCACTTCCCGGCTGTCAGGACGATCCCGTACGGGTCCAGGCGCCTGGTCACGTCGGTGGGTGCCCGCCATCGCCGGTACTGGATCTCGATCCGCTGCTGCTTCCAGACCGTGTCAGCGACCGCGCTCAGATACGGGACCGAGTCGCCGTCGTAGTACCAGCCGGGTGCATCGAGATGGAACCGCTCTCGGACGAGCGCAGCCCTGGCGCGCATCTCGGCGGGCAGCGCGGCGTCGAGCTTAAGCTGGGCGGCGGCAAGTACCCCGCCGAGACCGAGCTCGGCGGCCGGGCCGGGTATGCCAGCCAGCGCGAGCGCCTCCGCCTCGGCTGCCGTCATCCCGGTCAGCCTGGTCCGGTAGCCGGCCACAAGCTGGTAGCCGCCGGCTGGGCCGGCCTCGCCGTACAGCGGTATGCCGGCCGCATGGAGCGAGCCGACGTCCCGGTAGATCGTGCGGACCGACACCTCGAGCTGGTCGGCGAGCTGCTCCGCGGTCATCCGGCCGCGGGCCTGCAGCAGCAAGATGATCGAGACAAGCCGGCTTGCGCGCATATCACTGACACTAGATGTCAGGGAGACCCGGTTAGCGTCGGAGCATGCCCGTAACCGAGAGGACTGGAGGTGCGGCATGAGTGACCGACCCGGATTTGGCGACTTCGACTTCCTGATCGGATCCTGGAATAGCATCCAGCGGCGCGTGACCAAACCGCTGGCGGACTGCGATGAATGGAAGGAATCGTCGGCGATAACGCGGTGCTGGCAAGTGTTCGGCGGCGCGGCGAACGTTGACGAGGTGCACTTCCCGGAGTGGGGCTTCACCGGCCTGTCGGTCAGGCTGCTTAATCCGGCGACAGGGGAGTGGTCGATCTACTGGGTAAACAGCCGGAACGGCGAGCTGACTATACCGCCGGTGACTGGCCGGTTCAGCGACGGGGTGGGCATGTTCTACGACGAGGAGCAGTACGACGGCCGAGACATCACTGTGCGTTACAAGTGGTCAGATATCACGGCGACGACGGCCCGGTGGGAGCAGGCGTTCTCACTCGACCGCGGGCAGAGCTGGGAGACCAACTGGACCGCCGACTTCACCCGCACTGAATGACCGGTTGCCCGGCCGGGCTGGGGTGCGATGCTGATGGTTTGTCCGGCACCGTCACTGCTCGCGGAGGATGTCTTCGATGACACCGATGCTGGCAGCCGGCGGTGCCGCCTCCATGCACACTCGCTCCATCACCGTCAGGTACCTGTCGAGGATCTCGGGCTTGTCCAGGTAGAGAGCGCTGGTCAACTGCTCCAGGTACACCACGTCAGGCAGGTCAGGCTCGGCGAAGCGCAGGATGCTGAATGCTCCTCCAGCGGCGGCATGTCCGCCAGCCTTGAACGGGATGATCTGGATCGTCACATTCGGCTGCGTAGCCACCTCGATGAGGTGCTCCAGCTGCGCCCGCATCACCGCTGGGCTCCCGGCTGGCCGGCGCAGCACGGCCTCGTCAAGCACAGCCCACAGGTTCGGCGGATCCGGCTTGGCAAGCACTAGCTGCCGGGCCATCCGCAGCCGGACCCTCCGGTCTATCTCCGCGGCTGGCGCGTCTGCGTGGCCAAGAAGCGTCACTGCGCGCGCGTAGCCCTCGGTTTGCAGCAGGCCGGGAACGAACTGAACCTCGTAGGCGCGGATGTGGGTGGCGGCTTCCTCCAGCCCGACATAGGCCTCGAACCAGCTCGGCAGTATGTCCGAATAGTCGTGCCACCAGCCGGCTTCGCTGGCGCGCCGGGCAAGCGCCCGGATTGCCTCGCGGTCCTGCTCGTCGGTGATCCCGTAGAAGGTGAGCAGGTCGGCGATGTCGCGGTCCTTAAATCCCACCCTTCCGGTTTCCAGCCGGCTGATCTTCGAATGGGAGGCCCGGATCACGGTCCCAGCTTCAGCGAGGGAGATCCGCCTTGCCTCACGCAGTCGGCGAAGCTGCGCACCGAGGAGTATGCGGAGCACCGTCGGGCCGCCGTTGCCGGACATGGTGGTCAGGCTGTCAGCTGGATTGCCTTCCGGCCCGATGGCTGCGATCATGCGTCCTCCTGCGGACATTCGACTACGGAAGTGTCCCACGCAATGCCATGGTCGCGCCACAAGCGAGACTAAGTCGGTTCTCGGCGTATTTCGGGCGAGACTAAGTCGGTTCTCGGCGTATTTCGGGTCTAGTGGCAGGTAACGGCAGCTGACCTGCCTCTCTGCCGGGTTGCAACGGGTCCAGGCCGGTTACTTGCGGAGGAGGCGTTCAGGTGAAGTCTCCGTCGCGGACACCGCCAATGAACGCCTCCCACTCGGCCGAGGTGAAGATCAGGGCCGGACCGTTGGGAAACCGGGAGTTGCGAACGGCGACGCTGCCGGCCGGCAGGCTGGCCATCTCCACGCAGTTGCCGCTCGGATTGCTGTGGCTGCTCTTCCGCCACCGCGCCGCATGCAGTCGCGACGCCCGTATTCCGTTGTAAACCAGATCCATCTCATGTCCCTTCCGCCGCCCCCGATCGGCGTGAACAGGGACTTTTCCGGCGCCGAGAGTAGGTGATGGCGACAGACAAGACCCGATTCTGTGCTGCTGCACTTGCATGTGCACATCTACGGTGGCATCGTAACGCATGCACGAACCCTGTGAAGTGCCCAACTTCAGCCTCGGTGGTCAACCCATGCGCCAGGACCTTAGGTGACGTCTATGCAGGCCCAAGATCAGCGTCGCGGTCACCGGGACCCGGGACCCGGTCTAGCGGCGCCTCAACCTGCCCGCGGATGCCGTCATATCACGCTGGCTCCAGCACCGGAGGCGACCAGCGCGGCTCGCGACTTCACCGTCGCCACGCTGCACGGATGGTGCCTGGACGCGCTGATTCTGGACACGGTGATGGTGGTATCTGAGCTGGTTACCAACGCGATCCGGCACGGAAGGGCATGCGCCGGCAGCGCCGCTGATGCCGGGGCCGTCGCTGATGCCGGGGCTGTCGCTGATGCCGGGGACGATGCCGACGCCGGGGACGACGCTGACGCCAGCGACCAGACTCGGGTCGAACTGAGCTTGTGGTGCCAGGGCAGCCGCCTGATCTGCACGGTCACCGACCAGAGCTTCAAGCCGCCGGTCCTGGCACTGGCGGACTTCGACGCGGAGAGTGGTCGCGGGCTGCAGGTCGTGCAGGCTCTTGCCAATAGCTGGGGCTGGCGACCGCTCAGCACGCGGGGCAAGGCCGTCTGGGCTGCGTTCCAGATAGATGACATTTCCTAGTGCCCGAAGGCTGCCCTGAGGCTGCGCCGCCAGCCATTGGCCGGGAAGCGGCGATCGCGAGTCCGCCCGTCACTCCCCGTGCCACTCGACCGTCCCATAAGATGTGTTTGTGACCGACAGTAACGACATTGGGAGCGGCGAAGGGTTCGACCCGAGCATCCCTAATGTCTCCCGTATATACGACTACATGCTTGGCGGCAAGGATAATTTCGCGGCGGACCGCCAACTCGCCAAGCAGTTGCTGGCGGAGTTCCCGATAAGTTCCTGGATTGCCCGGCAGAATCGCGGCTTCGTGGGACGGGCGGTGCGGTACTGCGCCGAGCAGGGCGTGGACCAGTACCTGGACGTGGGCAGCGGCCTGCCGACCATGGACAACGTGCACGACGTCGCCCGCCGGGCTATCCCTGGCGCGGCCGTGGTGTACGTCGACAACGACCGGGTCGCCCTGACCCACGCCAACGCGCTGCTGGCGACAAGCCCAGGTGTCTTCGCGATCTGGGGAGATGTGCGCGATCCTGGCGGGATCCTTGCGTACGTCAAGGCCAACGAGCTGATCGACCTGAACCGGCCGACGGTGCTGCTGCTCGCCGCGATTCTGCACTTCATCAGCGACGACGAGGATCCCGCTCGGATAGTCACGGCCTTCCTCGACGCTCTGCCGGCGGGCAGCTACCTGATCTTGTCGCACGCCACCCATGACGTTCAGCCTGAGGAGTCCGCGCGCGCCATGAGCATGTACCGCGGCGCGTCGTCGCTGCTAGCTACCAGATCGCGCGCCGACATTGCCGCCTACTTCGCCGGGCTTGAGCTGGTCGAGCCCGGGGTGGTGTTCACGTCGCAGTGGCGGCCGCAGGAACCGGTGCGGAGCGAGCCAGTTGATCTGATTGCCGGTGTCGGGCGCAAGCCGTGACCCGCGTTACGGGCCCGTCGCGATGCTGAGCAGCGTCGCGCCATGCACGACGTCGACATTCACCCGGGCCAGCTCTTTCTCGCCGATCGCGGTGCCCCCAAGCAGGAACAGATGAGCAGGATGACCGGGAACGCCGTACCCGGCCCGAGGTACGAACCAGCCGATGATGACCCGTCGCAGGCCGGTTGTGGATACCGCCACGAGCTGGCACGGCAGCGGTCCGCGTACGCCCGCCAGATCCAGCGTGACCTCGGTACCCCAGGGCTTCGACACCAGGCCGATCGTCGCGGTGACGCCGGTCCTGGCATTGCGGGCAAAATGGCGCTGGCCCGAGACGACCTGCGCCGTGACCGGCAGGACTCGGCTCGGTGCGGCGGCGAGTCCGACGGCCGCGCCTCCGGCCAGCAGCACCAGGCTCGCCGCCGCGGCCACAATGGCCCAGCGGCGGTCCCGATGGCGCTGGGCTAGCGCGCGCTGACGGACCAGGTCAGCGATCGTCGTCTCGTCGACCTCTTCGTGGCCGGCTTCGAAGGGCTCGACATTCGACAGCATGCTCGCCATCGCAGACAACTCGGCGAGCTCAGCGGTGCACGACTCACACTGGGCCAGGTGGGCTTCGAAGGCCTGCTGGTCCCGCCGCTCCAGCAGGCCAAGTGAGTAAGCACCCACGTCGGTGTGCTGGCAGTTCATGCCGACACCCCCCGTTCGGCCAGGACCAGTCGCAGTGCCCGCATCGCGTAGTAGACCCGCGACTTGACGGTACCGACCGGGATTCCCAGCATTTGCGCCGCCTCGTTCACCGTGCGGTCGCGCAGGATGGTCTCGTTCAGCACCTGGCGGTGGGCGGGGGAGAGCGCCCGCAGCGCGTCCGCGACGACCACGCTGCGCAGGAGATCTTCCGTCCAGTCCGTGCCGGACACTGTCCCCAGCGATCCCTCCGCGGCCTCCGCCGGCCGCGCGTTCTTCTTTCGTTGCTCGTCGATTACGATACGCCGGGCCACGGTCGCCAGCCAGGGCATAAGTGATTGTTCGGCCATATCGAGCTGACTGCCCTGGCGCCAGGCGCGCAGCATCGTCTCCTGAACGACATCCTCCGCGTGCTGGCGGTCTCCGGCGGTCAGCCGCAGCACGAACGACAGCAGCGGGCTCCGGTACTGCCGGTACATCTCGCCAACAAGGAGATCATCGTCAGCACCGGGCAGGAAGCTAGCCGCCCCGCGCCGGGGCTGCTGCTCCTCGGTTCCGCGCCGGTCCGGCGCCGGGATCGCCATAGCGTGTGCTCCCGTCGGCGGGCTGCTTCATGGCTCAACCGCTGGATCGTAGCGCCGCAACTGCCCAATCCCATGGATCAGGGGAAAAAACTCTGAGGTCCGATTGAACCGCCTGAGCCTGCCGATGCGTACCCCTGCCTGAAATCCCGGGGGGGTTCCCGGGAAATCCAGTACTGGCGGCGCCGGGCCGTCATCGAGACAGGAGAGTTCCCGAATGAATCTCAACCACTTCCCGAGACGGCGCGGGCTGGCGCTGGCGGCCGCGACCCTGAGCGCCACAGGCGTTGCAGGCGTTGTGGCACTTACCCTGGGTCTTACGGCGGCATCCGGGGCAACCACCAGCGTCCGCTCGCCCGCCAGACACGATTCCTTCTCGTTCCTGCTCAAGCCTTCACCGCACATCGCGGCCTGCCTGCCGCATGCCGGCGGCCGGGTCACCATCACTCCCGGGTCGCTGAACGACACCATGACCGTCTCGATCCATGGCATGCCGCCGGGGTCCGGCTTCGACCTATTCGTGATCCAGCAGCCGGCTAAGCCGTTCGGGGTCGCGTGGTATCAGTCGGACGTCAACGTCGGCAGGAACGGTGACGGAAGCGCGACCGTGAAGGGCATCTTCAGTGTCGAGACCTTCTCGGTGTCTGCGGGCGGTACTACGAAATTCAGCCCCACCCACCAGTACCACCTCGGCCTGTGGTTCAACAACCCGACGACCCCGTTCAACCTGGGCTGTGAGCCGGGCATGCCCAAGGCAGTGGTCACGCCCTTCAACGGAGAGCAGCACGCAGGCGTCCAGGCACTCAACACCGCGCAGTTCCCGGTCAACCGGGGTCCGCTGTCGCACGTCCACTAACGGCTGACCGGCCCCGCCGCACCCGCTGCGGCGGCCGATGACCGGGCAGGCACATCGCGCCCGCCGGAGTGCTGCAGGCAGCACTCCGGCGGGCGCAGCCGTCCGGGCGCGGCCGATTCGGCCTCGGCCCGGATCGCCGGTCCGGCGACCGATCATGGCCGGATGCCGTCGACGCTGATCGGCGCGACGTGCGAACCTACATCTGTGGCAGCGTTCAGGACATGAGTGCCGGCGTGCAGAGCCCGGTCTGGTGGACCTGATCTTGGACCGGTCCGGTGGCAACGCCTACCTGGTGGCGGAGTTCGCCGGGGTGATTCGGGACGGCAGCGACCCCGCCGATCTGCCGCCGTCACTCCGGGACGTGCTGCTGAGCCGCGCCGACTCGCTGAGCACGGACGCTCAGCGGCTGCTGCACACCGCGTCGGTCTCTCGGCGTGCCGGGCGCGCTCATCATCTGCGGGACGATTGTCCTGGCCTACGCGGCCCTGCAACTGCGCGGGCCTGCTGACCGGAGGATCTCCGCACGCAGTACCCACACGTTGATCAGCCCGAAGACGATGGCGGCGAGTCCTCCGGCTGCCCGCTGTCGCGCCGGTGGCGGATGATCGACACATCCTCGGCGCCGAGCGCCTCCGCCTCATCAGCATCGACAAGCTCATCAGCATCGACAAGATCGGGACGGAAAAACTGCTGCGCGATCACGGTGGGCACGAAGGCCGAGAGAATCACGACGGTGACCAGTTCGGTGTACTGACTCCGGCTGATCAGGTGATGGGTGAGTCCGAACAGCGCGGCGATAGAGCCGAAGGTGAGCCCGGTGGCCATCAGCAACGTGGTGTAGGTGCGCTCGCGGCTAGGCAGCTTGAAGGCGGCAGCCACCGGCCAGACTCCGATCACTTTGGCCCCGAGCTTGACCAGCAGCAGAACGGCGATCACCCCGGCGCCGGAGACAAGCGCGGGGGCGGCGATCAGGGTTCCAGCGCGCAGGAAGAAGAACGGCGTCAGCAGCGCGAACGCGATCGAGCGCAGCCGGTCCATCAGAACCCGGTCGTGCAGGAACACCCCGGCGACGGCGAGCCCGGCAAGGTACGCGGGCAGTACCGCCTCGCTGCCGGCCGCCGTAGCCAGCCCGCCGAGACCGAGCAGCACTACCAGCAGGATCTTGACTTCGGGTTCGGAGACCCGGTGGCCGAGCCGGGTGATGGCTAGCCGCATCAGCCGGGGCAGCACCAGGAGGGTGACGACGGTGGTGGCCGCGAACACGACGAGCAGCCAGCCATAGCTCGCGAACAGGCCGCCGAGGGCGAGTACCGTACCGAGGTCGGTGACGAAGCAGGCGGCGAGGATCAGCTTGCCCAGGTCCGTGCGGTTCAGGCCGGTCTCGACCATTACGGCGTACACGACAGCCACCGATGTGGTGCTGAGCGCCACGCCGCCGATCTCTGCGGCGTGCAACGACCAGCCGAGTACGAGACCGCAGAACGCGAAGGCTCCGGCGAAGGGCAGCAGGAACGAGACGACTCCGATGGACAGGCTGGCCTTCCAGTGCCCGCGCAGGGATACCGGGTCAATCTCAGCCCCGGCCAGGAACGTCAGGACAAGCGATCCGACGCTGGCCAGGAACGTGACAAACTCGGGCTGGGTGATGTGCGGCGCGATTCCGGGGATGTTACCCGCCAGCGCGCCGACCACGATCTCGACCAGCGCTGCGGGTATGGCGATCCGGATGCTGATCAGGGACGCGAGCAGCGCCATGCCCAGCCAGATGGCCGCGATGTAGTAGATATTCATCGTTGCTCCTGCCAAGACGGCCTGGCACGAGCAGTCACTCGGCTCCTGCCAGGGATCTCTCGGTAGAAGCCATTAGCCATGGGGGCGGTTCGGGCCTGCGGCCCGCCGGAGCTTCATCCGGCCACCGGATCATCTTAGCGGTCAGAGCCGGCCTCGGCGAGCGGGCCGACCAGCGTCGGCAGCTAATCCTCGCCGGAGAAGCGCTCCCAGGCGGACTGACGGGTCATGCCCAGGGCCGCTCCGATCCTGGTCCAGGTGATGCCCCTGGAGCGCGCCGTGCGCACCCAGCCGGCCAGTTGCCGGTCGGCCTGGGCGCCGACTGCCGCTACTCGCGGCAGATGCGCTAGAGCGGCAGCGCTGAGCGCAGTGCTAAGCGCAGTACTCGGCGGAATGCCACAGTGACCGTTGTGGTTGCCGCCACTGCAGCCGATTCGAGTAGTCGCCTGCCTCAGCACTGAAAGAACGTCCCCAGCGCATCAACAACTTCTAGGAGACAACATGTCCGCAGAAACAGTCGCTGCTCCCGAGTACGTCGTCGGCACCTGGGAGATCGACGCGGTCCACTCCCACGTCGGCTTCGTCGCCAGGCACCTGATGGTGAGCAAGGTCCGCGGGAGCTTCACCAAATTCGAAGGCGAGATCGTCACCGCCGGCGACCCGCTCGAGTCCTCGGCTACGGCGACTATCGACATGACGTCCCTCTCCACCGGTAACGAGCACCGTGACAACGACGTCAAGGGCGAGAACTTCCTTGATGTCGCCAACCACCCGGCGATGACGTTCCGGTCAACCGGTATCCGCCGCGATGGCGACGGGTTCGTCCTGACCGGCGACCTCACGATCCGGGACATCACCCGCCCGGTCGACCTGAGCGTCGAGGTCAACGGGTTCAGCCAGGACCCGTCAGGCAACTCCAAGGCCGGGTTCTCCGCCACCGGTGAGATCAACCGGGTTGACTATGGCATCACCGCAAACATGGTGCTGCCCACCGGCGGTGTCATGGTCAGCGAGAAAATCCAGCTGACGATCGAGATCGAGGCCGCGCTCAAGACCGGCTGACCACCGGCCGACCACTGGCGGCGGCGACAGCCCGGACGGCTGCCGCCGCCGGCCGGATCCGTCCAGCTGGCGGCTAGTTCCTTCAGAGCACCTGGGGCAGGCCGAACGCCCCGAACAACCCGGGGCCGAAGGTGGTGATCTCCGCGATCAGACCAGCTTCGACGCGCAGGACGTCGAACTTGAATGCCCGGAACTTCGTGTCACCCGTCCGGCGGAGGTAACTGGCGGCCGTTGGCATCCGGTTGGCCCAGGTCGGCACGAGCCGCCAGTCACCGTCCCGGTCCGGTCCGAACGCCCGCTCCAGCAGCGGCGCGAACCCGTCGAGTCCTTCGAACAGCAGCGGGTACGGTGGCATGGTGACCCGGATGTCGCGTGCCGCGATCGCCACCGTGGCCGCGGCGTCACCGCGCTCGTGCGCGTCGATGAACTGCTCAAGCAGCGCTCGTTCCGCGGCGCTCGGCGCTCCGGCGGACCATTCCGAGCGGGCCGGCAAGTGCTCATGCATTGTCGCCCGAGCACGCTGCAGCGCGCTGTTCACGGCGGCGACGCTGGTCTGGAGCATCGACGCCGTCTGGGCAGCCGGCCAGCCGAGGACATCGCGAGCGATCAGCACGGCGCGCTGCCTGGGCGGCAGGATCTGCGCAGCGGCGAGGAACGCGAGCTCGATAGTCTCCCGCGCCGTGACGACTTCCTCGGGCTGCTCGGCGCCCGGCGCGGCGGCATCGTCCAGCAGCCGATCCGGGTACGGTTGCAGCCAGGGCACCTCCGCGAACGATCGCATCGCCGCCAGGGTGCGCGAACTGCTCCGTAGCGTGTCGAGGCAGACGTTCGTCGCGATCCGGTAGAGCCAGGCACGGACCAGCGTGCCGCCGTCGAAGCTGTCTCGACCGCGCCACGCGCGCAGGAACGTCTCCTGCACAGCGTCCTCCGCCTCATCGAACGAGGCGAGCATCCGGTAGCAATGCAGGTGCAGCTCGCGCCGGTGCCGGCTGCTCAGCGCCGCGAAGTCGGGGTCCTCGCCGCCAGCCGCGGTCAATGCGCAGGCTCCGCCCGCCTGACCTCCTGCACCATCCAGCCGTTCCCATCAGGGTCGCTGAACTGCAGGAACGAGCCGTGATCCGCGCGTTGCGGGTCAGGCCCGGCAACCTGAGCCCCGGCATCGAAGTGGAAGATGTCGCTGACCGGCATTCCGCGGCCAGTTAGCTCGGAGTGCGCACGGTCGATGTCAGGAACGACCAGGTGCAGGCCCTGGACCGATCCCGCCGCGTCAGCGTTTCGCATGATGGTGATCGAGCACGCCGAGCCGGGAGGCGTCAGCTGTACGACACGGAAGTCATCGCCTGCCCTGTGATCGACATCCAGGGTGAAGCCGGCCTGCTCGACGTAGAAGGCCTTCGCGCGGTCCACGTCTGACACGGGAACGATCACAAGTTCGAGCTTCCAGTCCACGATTGTCGCCTCCTGCATACAAGCTGGAAAGGTCCGGTGCTTATCTAACGTTGGAGCCGGCCGGAACTCATCGGTGCCGCGATCAGAGCCGCGATCAGAGCCGCAGCCTGACGGTGCGGGGCGCGCTGGTTACTCGGCTGGTACGCGGAGCAACAGGCGACCTGGCGCAATGGTAACGACCAGGTTCTTGGTCCGGCCCAGGACCTCGCCGTCAGCCTGCCAGAGCTGCTCCCGGTCGACGTCGATCCGCAGCTCGCGGCAGGTCATCCTGGTCACCCTGTTAGTCGTCCGCCGCCGCAGCATCAGATGGGCGGCAACTGTCGCCCATGCGGCCCACCCCTGTGCGGTGAGTACCACGACGTCCAGCATCCCGTCGTCCGGCTTCGCGTCCGGGAGCAGCGGGATGCCGGCCCGTAGCGTGCCGACATTGCCGACGATGATCGCGCTGGCCCGCCGTCGCACCGCCGGGCCGCCGTCCACCCGAAGCCTGGCCCGCACGGGCCGATGCCGCAACTGCCGCGCCAGCGACCAGGCGTAGGCAAGCCAGCCCGCGCGCTTCTTGAGCTCGTCGCTGGCGGAGTCCAGCATTCTCGCGTCCAGACCGAGACCTGCCATGACGACAAACGGCGCCTCGTTCGCGCGCCCGACGTCCAGCAGCGAGTCGGTGCCCGTCAGCGCCACGACAAGGGCTTCGCCTAGGTCAAGTGGCAGCCGGAGGTTGCGGGCGAGCAAGTTGCCCGTCCCGGCGGGCAAGATGGCGAGCGGAACGCTGGTGCCAGCGACCGCAGCGACGCAGGCTGTCACGGTCCCGTCGCCGCCGCAGGCGATCACCAGCTCCACCCCGGCCGCAAGTGCGGTCTTCGCTTGAGCGGCTCCCGTTTCATCGGCCGTCGTCTCCAGCCACAGCGGGTCGCCCCAGCCGTGGCTGGACATGGCAGTGCAGATCAGCTTGTGCAGCGCACCAAGATCGCCGACCTTGGTGGGATTCACCACCACCGCCGCATGTCTCATCCGCGACGCTCAGGTGGCTGGCGTGACGACGACGAGCGGGATCTTCCGGCTGGTCTTGGTCTGGTAGCCGTTGTACCGGCCGTGGTTCCCATCATTGACCAGCGTCCACAGGCGCGGATAGTCAGCGTCATCAGCGGTGACGACCTGTGCCGTGGCCGCCGAGTGCTGCCGGCCCACCTGGATCTCGACGCCCGGCCTGGCTTCCACGTTGTACAGCCAGCCCGGCGGCCGGTCCGAGCCGCCGTTGGACGCGACGACGACGTATCGCGAGCCGTCACGCGCGTAGACCAGCGCGGAGGTGCGGGCTTGCCCGCTGCGCCGGCCGGTAGTCCGCAGCAGCAGCACCGGCACGCCGATCATCCGGTGGCCGACCCGGCCGTCGGTCCGCTCGTAGAGGCGCTGATGCAGGCTGAGCAGATTCATGGCGTCAGTGTGGCAGGCCAGACAATATGAATCCACGCGGGCCGGTATCCGCTATGCCGCTTCGGCGCAGCGCTATGGGGCAAAGCAGAGGATCGTGCAGCGCGGGCCCGCCGCCCTGGCCAGCCTGGCGTCGAGCGTAGCCAGTGGTGCCGACAGCAGCTCAGCGAGCGCGACATAGGCGGCGTGGCAGGTGGCGAGGTCGCGGCGTAACTCCCAGATGCGGCGGGAAAGCGCCGTGAAAGGATAGAGATCAACGGGCATCGCGACGAGATCCGCGTGAGCCAGCGCGGCGGCGGTCGAGTCCAGCGCACCAGCCTGCTCGTGCCGCCGCAGGATGTTACTGACCTCGAACGGCATCAGGTCCGGGGCGACCAGACTGGCGCCCCGGATCGTTAACTCGGCCCAGTCGCCTGCCGGTCCGGCGTCGGCGAGCAGGGCAACGACGGCGGACGCGTCGATCACGAGGTAAGCGTGCCGGGCTGACGCCATCACAGGTCCGCGTCACGTGCCGCGAGAATCTGGGCCGGATCCAGCCGCGTCCCCGCAGCCTTCACGCGGGCGCGGGACCTGACAATGACGTCATCGATACTGGGGCGGGAAGCAAGATCAGCAAGCTGGCGCAGCAGGAATTCCTGCATCGACCGGCCGGACCTGGCCGCCCGCGCCGCCAGTTCTTCGCGTACCTCGTCAGGTACGTTCCGGATGGTAATCGCTGGCATGGATGCAGACTAGCGTCAATGCGGCTCCGATAGCGGCAGCCGTTTCTGGCCGCGGTGGACGTCCATGATCGTGACTGGCCGGATACGGCTTGCACCGGACAGGCCGGTAATGGCGCACGGAGCGCATCCGCGATGTCACTATTGCAGGAATGCGCACGCCAGGCCGGAGCGACCTGCTCCATGGGTCCGGCCGCCCATCAAGGGAGACCATCGTGGCTAATGGCAACGGGCTGTCCTTCGTCGAGCATGTCGTGGTGCTGATGCTGGAGAATCGCTCCTTCGATCACATGCTGGGCTTCCTGTACTCTGCCGCCGGTAACGTGTCGCCCGCTGGCCAGCCGTTCGAGGGCCTGACCGGTACCGAGTCCAATCCGGACGCGACAGGTCAGCCGGTCACGGTCTTCAAGATCGAGCCGACGACGGCCAGCGCCTACTTCATGCCGGGCGCGGACCCCGGCGAAGGCTATATGGCGACCAACGACCAGCTCTTCGGCAGCGACACGGCGCCAGCGAGCCCGTCGACCGTGCCGGCGATGCAGGGTTTCATCAAGGATTTCGCCTACACCCTGGGCTGGCAGTCACGGGAGAGTGGCTGGACGATCGTGCCTGGCACGGTCGCGAATGACATCATGGGCTGCTTCACGCCGGAGGCGCTGCCGGTGCTGTCCGCCCTCGCCAAGGGCTACGCGGTCTGCGACCAATGGTTCAGCTCGGTTCCTACCGAGACGATGCCTAACCGGGCATTCGCCTGCTCGGCCACCAGCCAGGGTCACCTGGACGATAAGACCAGGACGTTTACCTCGCCGAGCATCTTCGGCTTGCTCGGCAAGCACGGGCTGAGCTGGGGAATCTTCGGATACAACGCGGAGCCGCTGACCAGGTCGACGTTCACCGACATCGCCGCCTCGGCTGGCGGGACGATCGGCAAGTTCGCCGATTTCCAGGCCGCGGCCGCGGCCGGCTCCCTGCCCGCTTTCTCTTTCCTTGAGCCTGAGTGGTCCTCGACCGGCAACAGCCAGCACCCCGCCTACGACGTGGCGCTCGGGGAGCAGCTCATGCACGACGTCTACGAGACGCTCCGGGGCGGCCCGGGCTGGGCACAGACCCTGCTAGTGATCACCTATGACGAGCATGGCGGCTGTTACGATCACGTCCCGCCCCCAGCCGGCGCGGTAGCGCCCGACAACACGGCGGGGGAGTTCGGCTTCGACTTCACCCGCTTCGGGGTCCGCGTGCCGACCGTTCTGGTCTCACCGCTGATCGAGGCGGGAACGGTATTCCGGGTCGCCGCGGACGCCGCGCCGCTGGATCACACCTCGACGCTGAAGACCGTGCAGGAACGCTGGGGCCTGCCCGCGCTGACAGCCAGGGACCTGGCCGCGCCGAGCTTCGCCGGCGTGCTGACCCTGACTGCCCCGCGCACCGACGACGTGCTGGCCGGCCTCACCGTTCCGGTGTCAGCCAGCCAGGGTCCTTCCGCTAACGCGCCGTCCCACCTGCAGGAAGTTCAGGCAGACCTGATCTCCCGGCGGTTCCCTGCGGGCCAGCACGACGACGCGAACGCGCTGGCAGGCCGCGGCACTAATACCGCCTACGCCAGCTATATTCGCTCGCACGGCCGGACGCCGTCGGACTGAGTCCCGGTTCCGGCCGGCCGGAACGCAGGACGTCGGCTAAAGCCGCAAAAGTTTCTATATCCAGTTATCTCCAGTCGTGCCCCGCGAATCTGCGCCGATGCGTAGCCTGCATGTCATGGGTGCTCAGCGGTCCTCCGGGCAGTCGCGCCTGCCATCCGGCCCGGCCATCGGTACCTGCGCGGTGGTACTGCTTGCGGGAATGTTGCTCGGCGGCTGCGGGAGCCCGCCGCCATCACCGCAGTCGACGGCGCGCAGTTACCTGAACGACTGGGCTACGCGGGACTGGTCGGCGATGCGGCTGCTCGTGGCCTCACCGCCGGCAGACTTCTCCGCCGTGAACGCCGCGGCGATCGCCGATCTCCATGTCCGGCAGGCCAGCTACCTGCCAGGCAAGCTGCGGACCAGCGGGGCAAAGGCCTCGGAGCCCGTGCTGGAGCGGCTGGACATCGCCAGCGTCGGCACTATCGCGATCAAGACGGTGCTCCGCCTGGTGCAGCGCTCTGGGAAATGGTTCGTGGCCTGGTCGCCGGCCACAATCGCGCCGCAGCTCCGGCCAGGCGGCAGGCTTTCGCTGGATGTGATCTGGCCGCCGCGAGCCGCGATCCTTGGCGCGGGCGGCGTGCCGCTGACGACTCAGGCGCCGATGGTGACGATCGGCGTCGAGGGACGGCGGGTCAAGCACGCCGCCGCGCTGACCACCGCGCTGGTGGCGGCTGGCGCGAATTCGCAGCAAGCCAGCAAGGCCCTGACCGCGGCGAAGGCCGAGCCAACCTGGTTCGAGCCGGTCTTCACGGTCACCCTGGCCAGGTACCAGCGGCTGAAGTCGGCTCTGTACCCGCTGCCCGGCACGGTCTTCCAGACCACTACGACGCGGACCGCGGTCACCCCTGGCCTGGCGGCGCACCTGGTCGGGACCGTAGGCCCGATTACCGCGACGCAGCTGCACTCGCTCGGCGCTCCCTATGACGCGCAGAGCATCGTCGGCCAGACCGGGCTCGAGCAGGCGGACGAACGCCAGCTCGCTGGCCTGCCGGGCGCGAACGTCACGGTCCTGTCGGCGAAGGGCACGCCCGTAGCGACTCTGGCCACGCTCAGCCCGCGACCCGGCACACCGGTCCGGACCACCATCGACCCCAGTGTGCAGCGCGCCGCGGAGGCGGCGCTGGCGGGTGAGAAGAAGAGCGCCGCGCTTGTCGCCGTCGATGCGGCGACCGGCGCGGTCCTCGCTTCGGTCAGCGTCCCTGCCGCTGGCGGGTTCGATCAGGCTCTGGACGGCGCCTTCCCGCCCGGCTCGTCCTTCAAGGTGATCACGTCGGCCGCGCTGATCGATCATGGCTTGTCGCCGTCGTCCGCTGCGAACTGCCCGCCTGCTATCACGGTCGACGGTGAGGTCTTCCACAACGCTGAGGGCGAGCACCAGGTGAGCGATCTGCTGCATGCCTTCGCGGAGTCATGCAACACCGCGTTCATCGCGCTGGCGACCCGGCACCTGACCGCGGCGGTATTCCCGAGCACCGCGTGGGTGTTCGGAGTCGGCAGGACCCTGCGGATGGGACTGCCGGCCTTCGGCGGCTCCGTGCCGAGGCCGACCGACGCGGCAGACCTGGCGGCTACGGCGATCGGTCAGGGGCGGGTTGTCGTGTCGCCGCTGGCCATGGCGATCGTCGCCGCCGCGATCGATACCGGGATCGTGCACTCCCCGCGCCTGGTCGTCGGGGCACCGGACGACCAGGCACCGACCGGTCACCTGCCCAGTACCGTGGTCACCGGGCTGCACGAGATGATGGCCCTGGTCGTCGCGTCCGGGACCGCCGCGGGTACTGGCCTGCCCGCGGGAACCTTCGCCAAGACCGGCACCGCTCAGTACGGTTCCGGTCACCCGCTCCCTACCGACGCCTGGCTGATCGGCTTCAGGGGCGACATCGCGTTCGCGATGGTCGTGGTTGACGGCGGCGAGGGCGGACCGACGGACGGGCCGCTGGTAGCGAGATTCCTGGATCGGCTCAGGTAACCGGACTCCAGCCGGTCAGGAGCAGGCGGAACTCGGGTTGCAGGTGCCGGTCAAGGTATTGCCGCCGCCGTCGACGTAGCCGCCATCTTCGTATAGTGCCTGGTTGCTGCCCAGATCCAGGTCGTTGCCGGTCAGCGTCAGCAGCGTGCCGTCGCCATGGCGCCACGCGTAGCTGATCGCGCCGCTGTCGCCTGGAGCGGTGAGGGTGACCTGGTTGTCCGTGGCCACAGTGGTGTGGACCGGTCCGTTACCGTCCAGCGAGCCGCGGGTGACGAGGAAGGTCATCTCCATGCCAGCCCGGCCGCCGCCCGCGCCGGATCCGGAACTACCATCGGTCACCGTGTTGCCGACATAACTATTGCCGGTCGCGACATGCCCGGAATAGCTGCCGAGTTCAGTGAACGCGTTATCGTCCCACGCGCTATTCGAGCGAACGGAATTATGTGATCCGCCGAAGATCTCGACGGCCGAGCCGTCCTGACCGTACGCCAGCGAGCAGACCAGATTATCGGTAATTGTATTGTGCTCGACTGTATTGTTATTACCCCAGAGCAGCACGCCGAACGCGCCCGCCGAACCGCTCGGGCTATTGCTGTCAAGCTCGGTGTTGCTGGTGAATGTACTGTTCTCAACGACGTTGCCGATGGCCGCGGCCATGACATACACGGCGGCGTAGAAACCGGTCGCTGACACGCTCGAAACGGTATTGTCCGCGGCGCCCGGATATATGTCCACGCCGTCCACGTGCCCGGCCGGCGTCTGCCGCCCGCCGCAAGTCCAGGTAGACGGTGCCACGCCGACCAGGGACAGGTTCTCGATCACATCGCGGGAGCCGTATACGCTGACCGCGGCACCGTCCTGCCGCAGTTCGATGACCGGCGCGGCGCCGGTGCCGTAGGCGGTGACTGTCACATTATCCGCACCGATGCTCAGGGATCCGCTGTAGATGCAGCCGCGCTTCAGCGTTACCGTGCTTCCGGCGGCCGGGTGAAGACCGGACAGAGCCGAGCCGCAACTGATGTTCGCTGCCGGATTCGTGGCCTGCGCGCAGCCGCAGATAATCCACCACAATGCAGCATTCATCGCAAGGGTGGCAATTACGTTACCGCGTCGCATTCAGATGGCCAATCCAGGCAGGTGCGCGAGTTCGCAGTTTAACAACTGCCGATGGCCAGGAAAGTGCGAACGCAGCATAGTGATGAGCGGAGCGGAGCTGGGCTAGGCTTGGCCGGATGGGCGAGCAACCAGTCCGGTATCGCTCCGCGGACGAGGACAGTGCCCGGTGGCTGGGCTTCCCGTTCCGGCTGGGCGACATCGTGATCAGCACGCGATCCAAGAGCGGCACCACCTGGATGCAGATGATCTGCGCGCTGCTGATCTTTCAGACGCCGCGGCTGCCGGAGCCGCTGTCCGCGCTATCACCGTGGCTGGACTGGCTGATCACCCCGCGCGAGGCGGTCTACGCCCGGCTTGAGTCCCAGCGGCATCGCAGGTTCATCAAGACCCACACGCCGCTCGACGGGATCCCGATCGACCCGCTGGCTACCTACATCGTCATGGCCCGGCACCCGCTGGACATGGCGGTGTCGCTCTACCACCAGGGCAACAACATCAACCGCGAGCGGCTCAGGGAACTGACCGGCCAGCCAGTGTCATCCGGACCAGATCAGAGCGTCAAACCGCGCCGGCCGGTGCAGGACTGGCTGCTGTCCTGGATCGACTCCGACGACCGGCCAGCGGATGAGATGGACTCGCTGCCGGGCGTGCTGTGGCACTTGTCCGACGCATGGGCCCGCAGGGACCAGCCCAACATTGTGCTGATGCACTACGACGATCTGTCCGCCGACCTGTCCGGCCAGATGCACCGCCTGGCCGCGCTGCTGGACATTACGGTGCCGCAGGAAATCTGGCCGTCGCTGGTGAGATCGGCCACATTCGCGCAGATGCGCGCTAGCGCGTCCCAGGGCGCCCCTGATCCGGCAGGTGTGCTGAAGGACCCGGCGGCATTTTTCCGGCGGGGCAGTTCTGGTGCTGGCCGCGAGGTGCTCAGCGCCGAGGAACTGGCGCACTACTGCGAGCGTGCGGCGCAGCTGGCCAGTCCTGAATTGCTCGCCTGGTTGCATCGCGAGCCTGACATGCCGGCGGCTGGTCGCGGGTAAGTCGCCGTGGCAAGCTGGTGGACAGGTAAACTTGCCGCGCACCGAGACGTCACGGCCCGATTTGACATAATCTGACCGGCTCCCGGATAGCGGCCCCGCCGCTGGTTCCCTGCACCGGCGCAACGTAATGGGAGTTGGAATGCGCGTTCTTGTTCTTGGCGGCGACGGATTCTGTGGCTGGCCGACCTCGCTGTACCTGTCGGATCGAGGTCACGACGTCACCATCTTGGACAACCTCAGCCGCCGGAACATCGACGTCGAGCTTGAGGTGCAGTCCCTCACCCCGATCAGGCCGACGGGCGAGCGGATCCGGGTCTGGCGCGAGGTGTCCGGCAAGGACATCGGCTTCGTGAACCTGGATCTTGCCACCGAGTATGACCGGCTGGCCGCCGTCCTGGCTGACGTACAGCCGGAAGCGATCGTCCACTTCGCCGAGCAGCGGGCCGCGCCTTACTCGATGCGGTCGGTGCACGCCAAGCGCTACACGGTCGACAACAACGTCAGGGCCACTCATAACCTGCTCGTCGCGCTGGTCGCTACCGACAGCAAAGCGGCGCTGGTGCACCTGGGCACGATGGGCGTCTACGGCTACGGATGGTCGGGCAGCGCGCCGATCCCCGAGGGCTACCTGACCGTGAAGGTACCCACGCCAGATGGTGAGATCGAGCGGCAGATCCTGCACCCGGCCAACCCCGGATCGGTCTACCACATGACTAAGACGCTGGACCAGCTGATGTTCGCGTTCTATGCCAAGAACGACGGGCTGCGGATCACCGACCTGCACCAGGGCATCGTCTGGGGTACCCAGACCGCCCAGAGCGCGCGTGATGAGCGGCTGATCAACCGGTTCGACTACGACGGTGACTACGGCACCGTGCTGAACAGGTTCCTGATGCAGGCCGCGATCGGGCACCCGCTGACCGTGCACGGCAGCGGCGGCCAGACCCGTGCGTTCATCCATATCAGGGACACCGTCCGGTGCATCGAGATCGCGATCAGCAATCCGCCGCAGGACGGCTCGCAGCCGATGGTGCTCAACCAGATCACCGAGACGCACCGGGTCGCCGACCTGGCCAAGATGGTCAGCGAGATCATGGGCGCCGAGATCGTCAACCTGCCGAACCCGCGCCGGGAGGCCGACGAGAACGAGCTCAAGGTCCGCAACGACCAGTTCCTCGCGCTCGGCCTGGAGCCGACCACGCTGTCCGAGGGACTGCTCGAAGAGGGCGTCCAGATCGCCCAGCGGTACCGTGATCGCGCCGACCTCACCAAGATCGTCGCGCGGTCGGTCTGGCGGGCGGGCATGGAAACCTCCGACGACCTGCTCACCAAGCTGCCCGAGCATGGCGAGGAGAAGTAGCCGTCGGCGCCACGGCGTGACGAGCTACCATATCGAGATGCCGTTCCCTTGACCTAAGAACATCCGCTATAACGGTGCGCCCGGGCTGACTGCCGTAGGTCTGGCGGCCGCCCTTGGCGTCGAATTCATCGACGAGCTCGTCGACGGCACCAAGGCCGCCGCGCTGCCGCTGATCCGCGGTGACCTGGCGCTGACCTATGGCCAGCTCGGCCTCCTGATCGCCATACCGCTGCTGGTCGGCAGCCTGCTTGAGCTGCCGCTCGGTCTGCTGGCAGGCACAGGCCGGCGTCGGCACCGGCTCGTACTGGCAGGCGGTGCGGTTTTTGTCGGCTCGGTGGCAGCCGTGGCAGGTGCCCGGTCGTTCTGGATCTTGCTACTTGCCCTGGTGACTTTCTTCCCGGCCTCGGGCGCCTTCGTCAGCCTGACCCAGTCCGCGCTGATGGACGCCGACTCCGATGCGCAGCAGCGGCACATGGCGGCCTGGAACCTGGCTGGCTCGGCCGGCGCGGTGGCCGGGCCGCTGCTGCTGGCTGCGGTGCTGTTCGCCGGCGGCGGCTGGCGGGACTCCTACCTGCTGCTGGCGGCCGTGGCCGGCCTGGCCGTGATCGGTGCCGCGGTGGCCGGTCCGGCCCGCGCCGCACCGGCCGGCCCGGATGAGACTGACACCGTCGACCGGGTGACGACTCGCGAGGCAATGCGCGCGCTCGGCGAGGGCGATGTGGCCCGCTGGGTTGCGTTGCTGCAAATATGCGACCTGCTGCTGGACGTGCTGACCGGATTCGTCGGCGTCTACCTGGTCGACGTCGTTCATGCCACGCCTGCTCAGGCGGCGGTAGGGGTGGCGATCCGGCTCGGGGCCGGGCTGGCCGGTGACGCCGGGTTCGTCCTGATCGCCGGCCGGGTCAGCGGCCGGGTCGTGCTGGTCGTCAGTTCCCTCGTGGCGGCCGGGCTGTATCCGGCGTTCCTGGCAGTTCCCGGCCTGACGGCCAAGCTGGTCATCCTCGCGGTGCTGAGCGCGGCCACCGCCTGCTGGTACCCGGTGATCCAGGCCGGTCTGTACGGCAGCCTGCCCGGTCGTAGCGGCATCGCGGTCTTCCTCGGCAGCGCGGCCGGGCTGGCCGGTGCCGCGGGCCCGCTCGCCGCTGGGTTCGTTGCCCAGCAGGCCGGACTGACCTGGGCGCTCGCGGGCCTGGCCGTCACGCCGTTCGGCCTGCTGGCGATCATGCCCCGGCCTGCACGGGCGCCGGCCGGGCAGACCTGAGGACCGCTCTCGTAGGGTGTGGTGATGACCGAGCCGACAGTTGCTCCGACGCCCGACTCGACACCGGCCTGGCGGGCAGCCCGCGAACTGCTCCGCCGCTCGCCGGTCCTGGACGGCCATAACGATCTTCCGTGGGCGCTGCGGCTCGGTGCCCCGGCCGATCCGGCGCTGGTGGACATCGCGGCGCCGGTCGAGTTCACTCAGACGGACCTGCCGCGGCTGGCGGCCGGCGGTGTCGGAGCGCAGTTCTGGTCGGTCTACGTTCCAGCCGAACTGCAGGGCGACGCGGCCGTCGTCACTACCCTGGAGCAGATCGACCTGGTGCACCGGCTGATCGGGCGGCACCCGCGCTCCCTTGAGCTGGCGCTGACCGCAGCCGATGTCGAGCGGATCATGGCGTCAGGCAAGGTCGCGTCGCTGATCGGCGCCGAGGGCGGGCACTCGATCGGCTGCTCGCTCGGCGTGCTGCGGGCCTTGTACGCTCTGGGCGTCCGGTATATGACCCTCACCCACACCAAGAACGTGCCCTGGGCCGACTCGGCGACCGACGAGCCAGCGGCCGGCGGGCTGACCGACTTCGGCCGCGGGGTGGTCACCGAGATGCAGCGGATCGGCATGCTGGTCGACCTGTCGCACGTCGCGCCGAGCACGATGAGCGACGCGCTGGACGTCGCGTCGGCGCCGGTGATCTTCTCGCACTCCTCCGCGCTGGCGGTGACCGACCACCCGAGGAACGTGCCGGACGCCATCCTGGGCCGGCTAGCGGGCAACCGAGGCGTCGCGATGGTGACGTTCGTGCCCGCCTTCGTCTCGGCGGCCTGCCGGGAGTGGGATCTGCTGGCTGCCGCCGAGGCGCAGCGGCGCGGCCTGGATTACTGGGACTTCGCGAGCCGGGCAGAGCTGGCCGACTGGGTCGCGGCGAACCCGGCACCGGCCGCCACCATCGGCGACGTCGCCGATCACATCGAGCACGTCCGCGCCGTAGCCGGCCCTGATCATGTTGGCATCGGCGGCGACTTCGACGGCACCGGCGAGCTGCCGACCGGGCTGCACGACGTCTCCGGCTACCCGGCGCTCTTCGCCGAGCTGCTCGCTCGGGGCTGGACCGAGACCGACTGCGGGAAGCTCGCCTCCGGCAACATCCTGCGGGTGCTGCGCGAGGCTGAGGCCGCGAGCGACCGGACCGCGAGCGCCGCCGTCAGCTGAACGGCGAAGCGGGCCTGTCCGCAAGCTCGCCGTCCACAGACAAGCTGACCCGCTCGTTGTAGAAGCAGGCCAGCCCGGCGACCTTCTGGCTCTCCGGTAGCGGCGTACGGTACATCCAGACGACATCGCGGTGCACCCGGGTGCCGGTATCGACCGACCAGTAGCTTGCCGTGCCCTTGTACGGGCAATGCGTGCTGGTCTCCGACGGCCGCAGCAGATCCATCCGCAGACTGGTCAGCGGCAGGTAGTAGCGCACCGGCAGGCCGGTCTCGAACAGCAGCCGCGGCTGGTCGGACTCGGCCACGGTGACCCCGTCGAGCTCGACTCGGATGTGCCGGGAGCTGGCCAGGATGTCGACCCGGCTGTACGGGTCGCGCGGGTGCGTGTAGACCGGCTCGTCCTCTTCCAGCCACTCGGTCATGGCCGGCCAGTCCAGCCGGATCGCGTCCCTGAGCAGGGTCACTGGCGAGTCGGCGTACCTGCGGGCGGCCCGGTCAGCGCTCTGGTCGCCGGCCTGCACATGCAGCAGCTCGCCGGTCCCGAGCCGTGGCCGGTGCTCGGATTCCCCGGCTGGGACCAGCTTGGCCCGCACGTCGGCGGCCGGGATGTAGTACGTGGGGAAGTAGGGCCGTTCCCAGACCAGCAGCGGCGCAGTGGTGTCGGCGACGAGCTCGCCGCCGAGATAGGCACGGACCCGCTTGTGCCCGCGCTCGACCCTGACTTCCGGGGCGGTCTGTTCGGTCATCTGGGCGCCTCCGAGCCGGATCAGGTAATCCCGTCCTGAGCTGAACCTACCCGCCGCTGCTCGGCAGCAGGCCGACGGGCCTGTTAGCGTCAGCGTATGCGGCTGGGTGTGCTGGACGTGGGCTCCAACACGGTGCACCTGCTCGTAGTGGACGCCGGTCAGGGCGCCCGCCCGATGCCCGCGTTCTCGCACAAGGTGGAGCTGCATCTCGCGGACCACCTCGACGCCAAGAACCGGCTGACCACGGAGTGCGCCGGCCAGCTGCTCGACGTCGTGCGCGAGGCGCTGCGGATCGCCGAGGACAAGGGCGTGCAGGAGCTGATCGCGTTCGCCACGTCCGCGGTGCGCGACGCGGCGAACGGCGATGAGCTGCTTGCCTGGATCGAGGCAGAGAGCAAGGTCAGCATCGGCGTCCTGTCCGGTACCGAGGAGTCCAGGCTGACCTTCCTGGCAGCCCGGCGCTGGTTCGGCTGGTCGTCAGGCTGCCTGCTGCTGCTTGACATCGGCGGCGGCTCGCTGGAGATCGCGTCGGGGCAGAACGAGGACCCTCTGGTCGCGGTCTCGCTGCCGCTCGGCGCGAACCGGCTGACCAGGGACTGGCTCACCAAGGATCCGCCGAAGCCGGACGAGGTCCGCCAGCTGCGCAAGCACGTCCGGGCCGAGATCGCGGCTACCGCGAGCGCGGTCAGGTCAAGTGGTCCCCCCGACCATGCGGTGGCGACGTCAAAGACCTTTCGGCAGCTCGCCAGGATCGCGGGGGCCGCGCCGTCCAGTGAGGGCCCGTACGTCCGGCGGACGCTGCGGCACTCCGATGTCAGGAATCTGGCCGAACGGCTCGCCCGGACGACTGTCGCGGCCAGAGCGCAGTTGCCCGGGGTTTCCAGACTGCGCGCACCTCAGTTGGTGGCCGGCGCGATCGTCGCGGACGCGGCAATGGACCTGTTCCAGGTAACGGAGCTGGAGATCTGCCCGTGGGCACTACGCGAGGGCGTGATCTTGCGCCGGATGGACAGCCTGGCCGGGTAACGCCGCGGCAAGCACATGTGCCAGGCCAGCGTCAGCCCGTGACTCCTGTCGTCCGCGCCGAGTCGCCCCCCGGCCCCGGCCCGGCAGTGCCCCGCTCCGGCCCGGCAGTGCCCCGCTCCGGCCCGGCAGT
>OCZU010000393.1_pt1 | contig 30613 bp, 30 predicted proteins | sample 1539001 | NCBI WGS metagenome assembly OCZU01 (sample SAMEA3539306, study PRJEB22396) | soil metagenome | biome: tundra; feature: field; material: soil | place: USA | collected 2010-05 | depth 0.15 m | reverse complement strand
ACGGCGCCGAGGCCATCCTCAAGCTCCGCGCCATCCACAGCAACGGCGACTTCGACGCCTACTGGACCTGGCACCTCCAGCAAGAACAGCAGCGCGTCCACTACACGCGCTACCAGGACCCCGGCATCCTCACCGCATAATCAAAACGCCCGCTCTGACCCAAATCAGGTACCTCTGAAAGAGCTGCACCCTTTTGAGACCGAGGAGTCCGGTGGGTATCCATACCGCTCGGGGGTGTTGAGTCAGCTCGGCTTGGCACACTGGCCCGACATCATGCGTCAGGCGATCACCGATCCGGACGGGAGTGAGGTCACTTTGGCGGCCGCGTTGAACCGCCCGGATTACTGGCAGGTGACCGAAATATACGTTCGTAATGGTATAGCTCGTCAGCGGAGTGTAAACGCCATTCAAGCGTCGGAGCATCTGGCCATCACCGAGTTCAATACCTGGTACGTGGCTGGGCTGGCGGCCCGCCTTCAAAGGGAGGACGTGACCAGTTGCCGCGTTTACCGTGGGGGTATTCCGAAGTGGCAGCCAGCCGAGTGCTCGGTCCACGAAGGCCAAACCTATACCGTGACGGAGATCATCACGGGTCACCGGATCGCGTACTGGCCTCCGCCGGGTGTGCCGGGCCGATTCTCCATTCCGGCTGGGCCGGGTTGCCACCACACGATCGAACGCGCCTCATGCCCAGGTCAACCTGAGGAGGACGTAGAGCAAAGCCGCGAGCGTAGTGCCGCTCGTGATTTCTCTCTTGTCGATCAGGGTGCGCAGGTCTGACAGTGCTACCCAGGCGACTCGCGCGGATTCGATCTGGTCGGCGGGTTGTCCTATATGCGTGGCGTGGTCTGCTCGGTAGATGTGGTGCTCGGAGGTGCTGATGCCGGGTGTGGGCTGGAGGGTGATCAGGGGCCGGAGCGGTCCTGGCCGCCATCCGGTTTCTTCTTCGAACTCGCGTGCTGCGGCGTCGGCTGGCGTTTAGTTGTCCTCGATCTTGCCGATCGGGATCTCCCAGCCCCAGGTGCTGGTGATGAACCGGTGCCGCCAGATGAGCAGGACCCGCTGGTCATCGTTGGTGTCGACGGCGCCGGCGCCGGGTGGGGTGCGGATCAAGCGGTGTGCGAGGTGACGTCCGTCGGGGAGTTCGAGGGCGGCGAGTCGTATGTCTAGCCACTCGTCGTGATACAAAGGCTGCTCGGAGATGACTTTCCATTTCATCGGTGCGTCCTTTCAAACAGATCGCCCGTGCACACGGGCGTACATTCCAGGTGAACGTGTCCACGTACGACGCCAGGGCGGGTTCGATTGGAGCTGGCCTGTGATTCCGGTTGATGCTGACCTGGTCGGCCGGAGGCGCGCCATCGGCGCAGAGGTAGCGCGCTGGCGGAAACGGCGCGGGCTGACGCGGCAGCAGTTCGCGGGTCTGTGCGGGCGGTCGGCGAGTTGGGTGGACAAGGTTGAGGCTGGCTCGCGGGGGTTAACGCAGCTGCCGATGCTGGAGCTGGTGGCGGGGGTGCTGCATGTTTCGGTGGATACGCTGACTGGTGATGCGCGTGCACTGGGTTCGCGCGACGCGGGAGCATCGGCGTGCATGGATGCCTTTGAGATCGGGTCGATCCGGGAAGCGCTGCAGCGGTACGAGGCGATCAGCTCGGTGTTCGTGTCGGTGCAGCGGGATCAGCCGCCGGACCTTGACCGGCTGGAACGATCCGTTACGCATGCCTGGTTGTCGTTTCAGAGTGCGGCGTATCCTTCGCTGGGCCAGTCACTGCCGCGGCTTCTGCGCGAGGCTCAGTCGGCGGCGAGTGCTTATGGTGCCGGTGCTGATGACGGCGGGCGGGCGCGGTGCATGCTGTCGCTGACGTACCAGGTCACGGCGTCGGCGTTGTGGAAGGTGAAGGAGATTGACCTTGCGTGGCTGGCGGCTGAGCGTGGGCTGGCGATGGCTGAGCAGTCTGGCGACAGCCTGCTGATCTCGGACGCTGCGCGTCGCGTCTCGCAAGGGCTGATGATGTTGGGGCAGCATGAGCAGGCGCTGAGCCTGCTGGGTGCTGACATTGAGCGGCTGGAGCCGGGGCGTGGCCAGGGCTCAGCGGCGTACCTTTCGCTCTACGGCATGCTGTTCCTGATGGGCGCAGTCGTGGCGGCGCGTGCGATGCGCGGTGCGGTTGCCCGTGAGTTCCTGGCGGAGGGGGCCGGGGTGGCGGCTCAGCTGGGGTTCGATGGCAACGAGCGCTATACGGCGTTCGGTCCGACGAATGTCGCCTTGCACCGGGTAGCGGTGCTGGCAGACCTTGGCGACGGCGGCGCAGTCGTGGACGCAGCCCGGGCGATTCTGCCCGGGGACCTGGCAATGCTGCCGAGGGAGCGGCGCGCGAACTTCCATATCGATGTTGCACGGGGGCATGCGCTGGCCGGGCGGCGGGACGAGGCTGTTGCGGCCTTGCTCGACGCGGAGGCGCTGGCAGCCGATGAGGTGCGGTGCCGGCCGGTTGCCACCGCCTTGATTGCCGACCTGCAACGGCGGCCGGGGCCACGCTCGTGGCCGCTGACCGAGCTTGCCGCACGTGCAGGGATGCCTGGTCGTGGCTAAGCACGACCGGGCGGGGACCGCCGATGCCGCGAGCCCTGGCGTGCTGTACCTGCTGGCGTGCGCGTCGCCGCGAGCGCGAGGCGTCGGTGATCTGGTGATGCGGGCGCAGGCCGCCGGCTGGACGGTCTGCGTCGTGGCCACCCCGTCGGCATTGCTGTTCGTCGACGTCGCGGCGACCGAGGAAGTGACCGGCTACCCGGTGCGGAGCGCTTACAAGCACCCGGACGATCCTGACGTGCTGCCGCCGGCCGATGCGATGATCGCGTGCCCGGTCACGTTCAACACGATGAACAAGTGGGCGCTGGGGATCGCTGACACGCTGGTGCTGGGGCTACTCACCGAAGGGGTCGGGCTCGGCCTGCCGCTGGTGGCGGCGCCTTCGCTGAACAGCGCCCAGGAGCGGCATCCCGGCTTCCGGCGCAGCGTGGCGATGCTTCGGGAGATGGGCGTCCGCGTCTTGTATGGCCAAGGGGAGTACGAGCCGGCCGTGCCGGGCACGGGTGGTCAGGCCTACGACTGGAGCCTGCCACTCCGGGCGCTGGAGGAGATGCTGAGCGAGCGGGCCGATGGCCAGCGTGGCGACGCTGGCGGAACTGGCAAGGCCTAACCGGCCAGGCTGGCGATAGCTTGCAGCCGTTCGGAGTCGGTCACCGCCTTCTTGACGTTGGACATCGTGTCCGACTGCGCGGATAGCGCGGCGCTTACGGTCAGCGATATGCGACAGCTCATACCGGTCGGCGCTGGCCGTCGGCCCGACGTTATCGACGCGTCTCGACGTGGTGACCAGCCATCGCTGGCCCGGCCTTGCCCGCGCGGGCATCGGGAGAACGACGCACGCTGCGAGGCGGCATGACACCCGCAGCGGCTCCCGCGTCGGCAGCCGGGCTGCAGGAGCCTGATCCGCTGCCAGGTTTGCAAGCCGAGTTCTCGGCGTTCCGGATCTGGCGCGAGGACGTGTCCGGCAGAGTCCGTTACGTCGCCCATAGCCGGAACCTGCGCTTGCCCGTGCACACCGTCGTCACCAGCGACCCAGACGAACTGCGTGCTGTGCTGGCTCCCGTGCGCCAGGTCACGACTGCTCCGTGTAGCGCCGAGGCGCAGGTTAGAGCTGTCCCCGATGGCGCGCCGCGCTGTGCCGACCCGCGTGTTGCTGCTGCGGCTGAGCTACTGGCCGAGCGGCACCAGCCGTCCGCGCTGTCCGCCGCCCATCTCGGCAGGCTGCTCGCCAACTACGAGCGGCGGCTGCGCGGACTCCTTGACGTCGTCGGCGCGGACCCGGTCCCACGCCGCAGCGTTCAGCACCTGCAGGCGCTCGAAGACGCGCTGAAGTACCGGCGCGCTCGCAGCAGCGAGCCCTGCGTCGGCTGCGACACCGCCCCGGACGGCCGGTGCGAGGATCACGGCCGTGACTTGGACCTGATCAGTGTGTACGAGCAGACCGCACGCCGGCTCCTCGCGGACAGCACACCATGACCGGCTCGTCCGCGAGTACCGGTGACCGCGTTGAGCTAGTCGAGGTGACCGACGGCTATCTGCCGTTCGCGCTGTCGGTCGGCGAGCGCGGGACGGTGGCGTTCACCGACTCGCTCGGCACGATCCACATCCGGTGGGACTGTGCCAGGCAGGTCGGGATCATCGCCGAGGACACTCGCCTGATCCGCGTCGTACCAGCTCAGAGCGGCAGTGGCACGGGTACCGCCAGTCAGGAAGCGGGCTACGACCGGCCTGTATGAGGCCGTGCTCTACGCGTCGTGTTCAAGCGGCAGTGCAACGCCTACCTAGCGGCGACGCAGCGAGTCGATCAGGACGACTTCGGGGCGCTGGGACGGTTGAGGAATACCGCACCCCTCCGAATAAGTGCGCGGCGCCGGTACCGGATGGCAACCGGAGCCGGCCCGGACTAGCGCCGACCCCGAACTCACCAGAGAAACCAGCTAAACATACTAATTGGAGTCACGATTAGCATGTTTGACCACCGGCACTGTCCGGACGGCGATCACGTCGGCTCTTTGATCGGATGATGTTGTTCGAACATGAGCTCGTAGCCGTCTGGGTCGAGCCCGTAGAAGATGCGCGCCCAGTACGCGTCTTCGGGTTCGAGCGTCACCTTCAGTCCCTCCGAGCACCAGAGCGCGTACGTGGCATCCAGGTCGGGCGTCGGAATTGCCAGGACGAACCCGTCTCCGAGCGGTCCGGTCATGGCAGCGTCCCCGCGCTGAGCGTTGTGATAGCCGTGGCCGTACCTGTCCGACAAGATCAGCCAAGCGTGGCCGAACGCACTCCGCCTCCGGGTAGTGAGCCAGATCAAGTGTCACCCCTACGATTGGGTGATGTGCGCGGATGATGGACCCGGCGGTCAGTGGCCTGAGGTGAGGCATGACTTCGAGCCGGACATTAAGATCGTCTTGGAGCCGGTCGACTCCGTCGTGGTGACCACGCTGATGGACAACGTCACCGACATCTTCATGCCCGATCAGGGGCCAGCCCGACGGGCGGGCATGGGCGCCGGGCTGGTGCGGACCGCGGCGATGATGGCCGGCGGGCAGGTTCCGGACGGGCTGATTGCGGAGCACGGGTTCTCGGTGCTGGTGACGGTCACGAAGGCCGGCCGCGAGCATCGGTTCTTGTTCGATGCCGGAACCAGCCCCGATGGAGTGGTGCAGAACATGCGCCGGCTAGGCATCGAGCCTGGGTCGATCGAGGCGATCGTGTGCAGCCACGGCCACTTCGACCACACGACCGGGATCGACGGGCTGGTCCGGACTCTGGGCCGGACGGCGATGCCCGTGCTGATTCACCCGCACTTCTGGCGGCAGCGCCGGGTCATGCTGCCGGGCCGGGATCCGCTGGATCTGCCGACGACCAGCCGGCGGGCACTAACCGACGCGGGCTTCGACGTGATCGAGGAACAGCAGCCGAGCTTCTTGTTCGAACGGTCCGTGCTGATCACCGGGGAAGTCCCGCGCACCACCGGATACGAGCCTGGCTTTCCGCCGCAGCAGGCTTGGATCGGCGGCAACTGGTCGCCCGATCCGCTCGTCCTGGATGACCAGGCGCTGATCATCAACGTCGCGGCTAAGGGCCTGGTCGTGATCACCGGATGCGGCCACGCGGGCGTCGTCAACATCGCCCGTTACGCCCGGCGTCTGACTGGAGATCAGCCGCTCTATGCCCTGCTTGGCGGATTCCACCTCAACGGCCCGCTCTTCGAGCCGCTGATCCCGCGCGTGCTGGATGACCTGGCCGCCATGAACCCCGGCGTCCTCGTGCCAGCGCACTGCACCGGCTGGCGTGCCCAGCACGCCATCTCGGCCAGATTCCCGACCGCCTTCATCCCCAACGCCGTCGGCACCAGCTTCCACCTGTGACCCTGCGCTGACTCGCAACCGGCTTTCGTGAAGGATCAGCAACGGTATTCCGTGGCTGATCCTTCACGATCACGGACCCGGCCACGCCGCCGCTTGACTTCAAGTGGACTTGAGGAAATAGCGTCTGGGTAATCAATCCCTGACGGTATCGGAGGCGGGCGTGAGCAACTGGGTGCACGCTGCGGCGGTGGACGACATCAGGGAGGGCGGCGCCAGGTCGTTCGCGTACCTGGACAAGCGGATCGCGCTCTTCCGGACGCCCCGCGGGGTGTTCGCCTGCGACAACCGCTGCCCGCATCAGGGGTATGCCCTGGTGCGCGGGGACGTGAAGGACGGCGTGCTCACCTGCTCCTGGCATAACTGGAAGTTCGAGCTCGGCACCGGGACCTGCCGGTACGGCGGGGAGAACATCCGGACGTACCCGGTCCAGATCCACGACGGCCAGGTGCTGGTCGACATCGCCGATCCGTCCGCCGAAGTAATCAGGCCCGAGCTATTCCTGAGCCTGACGGCCGCCATGGAGGACCTGGACACGGGCCGGATGGCGCGGGATGCGATGCGGCTGCAGCGGATCGGGACGCCGCTGGCCGACGTCGTGCGCGAGGGAGTCAGGTACGCCGCGCCGCGCGCTGAGTATGGCTGGGATCACTCGCTGGCGACGCTGGCGGACTGCCTGCGGATGAGCCAGTTCTTCGACGAGTCGCTGCGCGCGCTACCAGTGATCCAGGGCCTGTCGGTGGCCGCCGAGGATCAGGTCCGGCGGCCCGCCCGACTGCGGCCTGAGCCGGTCGACCCGGTCGCCACATACGGATCGATCACCGCTGCCCTGACCGCCTATCCGATGCTCGTTGACGACGAGCGAGCCGTTGAAGCCGAAGCGCTTTTCCGCGGGCTGATCGCGGCCGGGGCCCCGCCTTCGGTGCTGCGCCACACCCTGCTCACGGCCGTGACCGATCACTTCCTGGCCTACGGGCACTCGATGATCTTCGTGCAGAAGGCGTTCGAGCTGCTGGATCAGATCGGCTGGTCCGAGGCGGACGCCGTGCTTTCGCCGCTGGTGCCCGAGATGGTGCTCGGCACCCGGTACGACAAGCTGCCGTACATGCGCAAGTTCCTCCGGGCGTGGGAGGGGGCCGAGCCTGATCTCCAGGCGCTGATGCGGTGCGGCGGCACCGGCGGATTCGACCAAGCGGGCTACCGCGGGGCGCTCACGGATGGCTCGCCGCAGGACGCGGCCGGGGCGCTGATCCTGGCGCTGGAGGGCGGCGCGCCGGTGACCGCAGTGATCGACGCGACTGGCCGGGCGGCGGCCGAGCGGCTAGCCAGGTTCGACATCGAGCTGGATCTGGACGACACCAACGAATGGGGCTGGCTCGACGTCACCCACACGCTGACCTACCTGAACGCGCTGCGCTGGGCGTGGTCCGCCGATCCGTCGCCGCAGGTACTCCGCGGGCTGTTCCACGCTGCCTGGTTCGTGCAGTGGACCGGCCAGTTCGACCAGCGGAACCCCGGCGCGAACCGGGGCCGGCCGGACCCGCATCCGACCGAGGACGCGGCCCAGGTGCACCAGGCGATCGTCCGCCGTGATCCGGACGCCGCCGTGGCGCTGGTCGACGGTTACACCGGGCCGAGGGCTGAGCTGGAGCGATCACTGATCCAGGCGGCGGTGGAGGACCACTCCGCGGTGCCGATCATGGTCGCTCATGTGGTGAAGACAGCGCGGGCGGCGGTGGAGGAGTCCCGTGCCCTCGGCGATGTGCCTGGGGCGACCGAGCCGATCGCCGCGGCTGCCCGGTTCCTGGCCAGCCCGAAGCGTGAGCGGTTCGTATTCCAGTCCACGCTGGAGGCGATCAGCACGCTGCGCGGCGTGCCGAAGGCCGATTCCGACCAGGTCAGACCGGGCTGATCGGGACAAGAACCGGCTCGTAGGACGGGAGCTCGCGCATCCGGCGCAGTGGTGACAGGAGTACCGGCAGGAATGCCAGCGACACGCCGGCGGCCGCCACGAGCAGGGTCTCGCGTATCCCGATCGTGGAGCCGAGCACGCCGCCGAGGAGGCCCCCGAGCGGCATCGTGCCCCAGACCATGAAGCGCATCGTCGCGTTCATCCGGCCAAGCAGGTCCGGCGGGCATAGGCCCTGCCGGAAGCTGACCTGGGTGATGTTGTAGACGACGTTGCCCAGCGACATCGCGGTCAGCGCGACGGCGAGCAGCACGAGTGTCCAGTCGTGGTGTACGAACGGGATGACGAAGCTGAACGGCCCGATCACGGCAGCGGACATCCAGATCGCCGGGCCCTGACCGACCCTGGCGGCGAACCTGCTGGCGACCAGCGAGCCGACCAGGCCGCCGATCGCCGAGGTTGACATGATCAGCCCGATGACGCCTGCGGAGAGGTGCAGGTCGCGGGCGAGCAGGACGAAGAACACAGCGAAAAGCATTGAGCTGAACAGGTTGAACGAGGCGGTGCACATTGCGATCGCCCGCAGTAGCGCGTTGCCGAGGACGAATCGCAGTCCATCGCCGATCTCGCGGCGCAGCTGCCGGTCTGGCTTGCGGGCGGGCTTAGCAGGGCGGACTCCGATCGCGGACACCCACCCGGCCGACCACAGGAAGCTCAGGGCGTCGATCAGCACCGCATAGGGCGCGGTGAGTGCCTGGATCAGCAGGCCGCCGATGCTCGGCCCGGCGATCTGGCTGACCGACTCGCTGGCCTGGAGCTTGGCGTTGCCCTCGACTAGCAGTGTCCGGTCGACCAGCGCAGGCAGGTAGGACTGATAGGCCACGTCGAAGAAGACGGTGCTGACGCCGGTCGCGAGTGCGACCACGTACAGCTGGCCGATGCTCAGCACTCCGAGGAGCTGCGCAAGCGGTATCGATCCCAGCAGGGCCGCCCGGGTCAGGTCGTTGACGATGAGCACCGAGCGGAACCGCATCCGCTCTACCCACGCACCGGCCGGCAGCCCGACGGCCAGGAAAGCCGCGGTCTGGCACGCGGCCAGCAGGCCGACCTGGAACGTCGACGCGTGCAGCGCCAGGATCGCGACGAGCGGGAGCGCCAGCTGGCTGACCATCGTGCCGAACTGGCTGATCGTCTCGCCGACCCACAGCCGCCGGAATCCGAGGTGATGCCATAGCCCGCCGCGTCGCCGGGGGAGGCTGGAGCCGGGATCTATCTGGTTCACGAGGCCCAGCGTAACGAGTGATTGAGTTTTGTCAATCACTTGTAAGGTAACGGTCATGAGCGAGCGCAGGCAGGCTACCGACGAGGAGGCCAAGGCGCTCGCGTCCTCGCTGCGACAGCGGATCCTGCGGATCTGCCTGGGTGAAGGGCATACGAACAAGGAGATCGCGCAGATTCTTGGTCGTGATCCGGCGAGTATCCTGCACCACACCAGGACCCTGGTCCGCACCGGCTTTCTCGAGCCGCAGGAAGAACGCCGCGGGGCGCGCGGGGCGCGCGAGATCCCTTATCTGGCGACGAAGAAGTCGTGGCAACTGAGCAGGCCGCCCGCAATGGACCGGTCGATGCTCGACACGTTCCTTGAGGAGGTCGCCCTCGTCCCCGCGGCCGAGGTGGACACCACGCGGCTCGGCTTGCGCCTGCCTGCCGCTGGTATGGCCGAATTCCGCAGTCAGCTCCAGGGGCTGCTCGATGAGTTCGCCGGCCGGCCGGACGACCCGTCCGCGCCGGCCTGGTCGGTGTTCCTCTCTGTGCACCCCGATCCGAACCGGCCCTGACATTGGCGGAACTGGCCAGGCCCGGCGAGTGGTCCTCGGGCGAGGGTGACAGGCGGCGACATACGGCTGACCGGCCAGTCGGGGGTGTACTCAGGTACACCTCCAGATGGGGGCTGAGCGTCACTGTGCGCCATGCCACCTGCCCGGCAGACTGGTCAAAGAGCAGCCAGGGCAGAGGAGACCGACCATGAGCGGCAAAGCGATGACCCTAGGCTCGCGGGCCTGGCGGCGCTGGTCATGGTCCTCGATCGGTGCGGGCGCCGTAGCGATCTGCCGCGGTCTGGGGTTCTTCGTCCTGATGCTGGCCGGGACCGGCCCGCTGCTGGCATTGTTCCTTGCCCTGGTGGTGGTCGTCTCCGTGTTCAGGTCGCTCGGCGGCCACAGGCTGGAGGGACCAGAGGTGACCAGGCTCGGTCTGCTACCCGTGCTGATTGTCGGCAGCAGCCTGCTGGCCACCCGTCGGCTGGCTGGGCTCACCAGGCGGCTGTCCGGGCGCTGGTGCGGGGTGTCCATCGCGGCGCCCTACCGGCCGCTTCCTGCTGACAGCACCGGAGAACTCAGCTTGTGGCAGCAGCTGGAGCGGCGGCTGGGATGGCTGGCGACCGACCCGGCCAGCTGGCGAGACCTGCTCTGGCTGGCCGTGGACGCTGGCGGCGGCTGGGTGCTGGCCGCCGGACCTGCCTGCCTAGTCGGCTACGGCCTGGCCTGTATCGCCGCGCCGGTGCTGCGACTGACGATCGCGTCAAGCTCACCGCTCGGCACTATCCTCGCGAAGGGGCCAGGGGCAGTACCGCTCGGGATCGCGCTCATCGTGGCCGGGCTCTGGATGGCGCCCCGGCTGCTGCACGTCTACGGATTGCTGGCCCGGCTGATGCTCGCGCCCACGGCGCGGCTCGAACTGGCATCGCAGGTGCGGCATCTGGCTGCGACCCGGTCGGAGTCGATCGACACCGGCGCGGCCGAGATGCGCCGGATCGAGCGGGACCTGCACGACGGCGCTCAGGCCAGGCTAGTAGCGATGGGCATGACCCTGGATACCGCCGGTCAGCTGATCGATGACAATCCGGCGGCGGCGCGGGCGCTGCTGGCCGAGGCCCGTGAATCCTCGGCTAAGGCGCTGGCGGAGCTGCGAGACCTGGTCCGCGGCATCCATCCGCCGGTGCTGGCCGACCGGGGACTGGCTGAGGCGCTGGCCGCGCTGGCCCTGGACGCCCCGCTGCGGGTGCGCCTGATCGGCCAGCTTGCAGGCCGGCCGCCGGCACCGGTGGAGTCGGCCGCCTACTTCGCGGTCAGCGAACTGCTCGCCAATATCGCCAAGCACGCCCTGGCCAGCGGTGTCTGGATCGAGATCGGGCACGAGCATCAGATGCTGCGGATCACCGTGGGCGATGATGGTGTCGGCGGCGCCGATCCGGCCCGCGGCAGCGGACTGGCCGGGATCGAGCGCCGGCTTGCCGCGTTCGACGGCGTCCTTGCTCTATCCAGCCCGCCGGGCGGGCCGACCGTGGCGAACCTGGAGATCCCGTGCGCGTTGTCATCGCCGAAGACCTTTTCCTGCTGAGGGACGGACTCACCCGGATGCTGCAGGCGCACGGCCTGCAGGTCGCCGCTGCCGTGGACAACGGGGCCGATCTCCTGGCCGCGGTCTCCGAGCACAAGCCGGACGTGGCGATCGTGGACGTCCGGCTGCCGCCGACCTTTACCGACGAGGGACTGCGGGCCGCGCTAGCCGCCCGGCGCGAACTGCCCGGCCTGCCGGTACTCGTGCTGTCGCAGTACGTCGAGCAGCTATATGCCCGCGAGCTGCTCGCCAGCGGGACCGGCGGCATCGGCTACCTGCTCAAGGACCGGGTACTTGACGGCACCCAGTTCGTGGATGCTATCCGCCGGGTCGCGGCCGGCGGCACCGCGATGGACCCGGAGGTCATCGCCCGGCTGCTGGCCGGCAACGCCGCGGACGGCGCCCTGGCTACGCTCAGCCCGCGCGAGCGCGAGGTACTCGCCCTGATGGCCGAGGGCCGTTCGAACGCGGCGATCGCTCAGCAGCTCGTGATCACCGAGCGGGCCATCGCCAAGCACACCGCGTCCATCTTCATCCGGCTGGACCTGCAGCCCTCCGACGACGACAACCGGCGCGTGCTCGCAGTCCTGGCCTACCTCGGCCAATAACCGCGATCATCCAAGCCTCGCCGCCGCTGCTTGCGATATTGTTGCGGTCCAGTCCGAGGCACAGGGGGGAGCTGAGCAATGTCGGATACCGATTTCGCCGGGCGGATCGTCCTGGTGATGGGCGCGGCCGGCGCGCTCGGCGCGGGACTTGTCACCGCGTTCGCGGCGGCCGGCGCTGAGGTTATCGGCGTGGACAAGGCACTGCCCGAGGCTGACCGGCGGTTCGGCGGGGTCAGCTATCGCGCAGTGGACGTGCTGGATGATGCGGCGCTCGCCGACCTGTTCGATCAGGCTCCGCTGCCATGGGCGGTAGTCAGCACGGTAGGCGGGTTCGTCGGCCACGCGCCGCTGGCGGAACTTGACCCGGCCGTTCTCACTGGCCAGATTGAGCTGAACCTGGTCAGCGCGGCGCTGGTGACCAAGCACGCGCTGCGGCGGATGGCAGCCGCCGGGCAGGGCCGGATCGTGCTCACCGCCAGCCGGGCGGCCTTGGTCACGAAGGGCACTCACTTCGCGTACTCGGTCAGCAAGCTTGGTGTGCTGCACCTGGTGTCGATGGCGGCGGATGAGACGACGGGGACAGGCATCACGGTGAACTGCGTCGTGCCGAGCATCATCGACACCCCGGCGAACCGCAGCGCCATGCCGGCCGCGGACCACGCCTCGTGGCCAAAGATCCCCGACATCGCGCAGGCTTACCTGTTTCTCGCCTCGCCCGCTGCGCACCTGGTGTCCGGTACCGCCGTCGGGGTCTGAGCCCTGATCTTTCCCCTGTCAGCCGTGGTGCTGACGGTCATCGGGTCACGATCTCGGAGAAGCTGTAGGTTTCGGTCGGGTTGCGCCTTCGCCGACCGCGTCAACCGGTACTGTGACTCATGCCGTGCGGTCAGGGACGGCAATCCGGGCATCGGCTGATCGCCAGGCAAGGGCGGACAGTGGCTGTATGGCGGATCAGGGTGCTAGGGGTCCCGGGGAGGATTCATGGGAGTTTTGTCGGCGACATACACAGGCACGGCCAGCGGTGTCGGCTTCGGCCTGGTGTTCTTCATCATCATTATTGCGTTTTATATTGTCGTCGCCCTGGGGGTGTACGGCGCGTTCCAGAAGGCCGGCCAGCCGGGCTGGGCGGCCTTCGTTCCCGTTTACAACTTCATCATCATGCTGAGGGTGGCTGGCAGGCCCGCGACGTGGGCGTGGTTCCTGCTGCTGGGCTTTATCCCCTTTCTCGGCAGCATCGCGCTGCTCGTGCTGGGCATCATCGTCCTGAACGACATCTCCTTGAGCTTTGGGCAGGGGAGCGGGTTCACGGTCGGACTGGTGCTGCTAGGGCCGATCTTCTGGTACATCCTGTGGCTCGGCCCGGCCCAGTACCAGGGTCCGGCCGCGCTGAACCGGGTGGCCGGCTATCCCGGTCAGGGTGGCCAGCCTGGCTACCAGCAGCCGGGTGCCTATCCAGGCGGTCAGCCTGGCTACCCGCAGCAGGGCGGCTACCAGCAGCCGCAGCAGGGCGGCTATCCGCAGCAGCCCCCAGGCGGCTACCCGCAGCAGCCACAGCAGGGCGGCGGCTATCCAGGTCAGTACCCGCAGCAGCCCCAGGACGGCGGCTTCCCGCAGCAGAATCCATACCAGCCGCCGCCGCCGCCGCAGCAGTAGGCGGTATCGCCGGGCAATGACCAGGCCGCGTCCTGCGCAAGCTGCGCAGGACGCGGCCTGGCTCGTTCTCGCCCAGGGTACGGGCGGGACCTGGTCAGCCCGGGGCGAGGCCGTCGATGAACAGCGAGGTGCAGTCCTCGGCCAGCCGGGAGAGCGGGTAGTCGCGGGTTGGCTTGAACCAGCGGACCGACAGCCAGATCGCGTCCCGCATCACCCGGTACAAGATGTTCGGCGCCAGGTCCGTACGGAACGCGCCGCAGGCCACGCCGGTGCTGATTACCTCGAGCCAGGTCTGCCTGACGTCGGTGGCGGCGCTTTTCAGGTAGCTAAAACGGTCTAGCTGGGACAGGTAGTTGACGTCGGACTGATAGATCTCAGTGGCGTGCGGATGTGCCTCCACCACCTGCAGCGATGCCACCACCAGATCATGCAGCCGGGTGCGGGGGCCAACGTCGCTCGCCAGCACCGCCTGGTACTTGGCCCGCAGATCCTTCAGGTACGGGGCGAGGATCTCATCGACCATCGCTTCCTTGGAGTCGAAGTGGTGGTACAGACTGCCGGACAAGATGCCAACCTCGTCAGCGATCTCGCGCACCGTCGTGGCCGCCACGCCCTTGCGGGCGAACAAGCCCGCTGCGACGGCCAGGATCTGCTCGCGCCGACCGACGGGCTCTCGGGTCATGCTTCCCTACTGTATAGTAATCAGCCAACCAAGCGCTTGGTAGCTCGGGTGGGCGTCACGGGCATCGCTGGCGTCCCGGCGGGGGAGCGGGCGGGACGCACGCGAGCACGAACGGCGCGAGGCAGGAAGGGCGGCCGTGCGGCAGAAGCTGATGACGGCGGATCAGTTGGTGGCCGAACTGCGTTCTGGCATGACCATCGGCATCGGCGGCTGGGGCTCCCGGCGCAAGCCGATGTCGCTGGTCCGGGCGATCTGCCGATCCGACCTTGCCGATCTGGAGATCGTTAGCTACGGCGGCCCGGATGTCGGACTGCTGCTCGCGGCCGGCAAGGTGCGGCGGCTCGTGTACGGCTTCGTCTCGCTTGACACGATCGCGCTTGAGCCGCATTTCCGCGCGGCCAGGCAGGCCGGATCGCTCGAAGTGACCGAGTACGACGAGGGCATGCTGCAATGGGGCCTGTACGCGGCAGCCTGCAGGCTGCCGTTCCTACCGACCCGCGCGGGCCTCGGCTCGGACGTGCTGACCGTCAATCCCCAGCTGCGGACAGTCGCCTCGCCGTATGACGACGAGGTGCTTGTCGCCGTGCCGGCCCTGCACCTGGACGCGGCGCTGATTCATGCCAGCCGGGCGGACGCGTTCGGCAACGCGCAGTTCCTCGGCCCCGACCCTTACTTCGACGACTTGTTCGCCATGGCCGCGGAACGGGCGTACGTCTCCTGCGAGCAGGTGCTGCCGACGGCGGAGCTGACCCAGGTCGCGCCGGTCCAGACCCTGCGGATACAGCGCTGGATGGTGGCCGGCGTCGTGCAGGCCAGGAACGGGGCGCACTTCACCTCGTGCGATCCTGACTACGGCCGGGACGAGGAGATGCAGCGCGAATACGCCAGCGCGGCCGCAGACCCGGCGGCGTGGGCGCGGTTCCGGGCTAGGTACCTGGACACCGACGAGGCCGGATATCAGGCTGCCGTGCTGGCGCCGCGCGGCTCAGGGCCTGGTTCCCTGTGACCGCCGGAGTGACCAGGGCAGAGATCTGCGTCGTGGCCTGTGCGGAGGCCTGGCGCGACGACGGGGAAATCCTGGCCAGCCCGATCGGGCTGATTCCGACCATCGGCGCCCGGCTGGCCCGCGCCACCTTCGAGCCCGAGCTGCTGCTGACCGACGGCGAGGCGATGCTCGGCCAGGGCACCTGGGCGATCGGTGCCAGGCCGGAGGTGATCGAAGGCTGGCTGCCCTACCGGATGATCTTCGACCTGATCGCGGCCGGCCGACGGCACGTGATGATGAGCCCGAGCCAGATCGACCGCTACGGCAACGCCAACATCTCTGCAATCGGCGACTTCAGGCGACCGAAAGTGGCGCTGCTCGGTGTGCGCGGAGCTCCCGGCAACACGGTGAACCACCCGACCAGCTACTGGATACCACGGCACACCCCGCGCGTGTTCGTACCCAGCGTCGACATGGTCAGCGGAGTCGGATACGACCGCGCGGCGCAGGCCGGGCCGTCTGCCGCCAGGTACCACCACCTGCGCCGGGTGGTCAGCAACCTTGGTGTCTTCGACTTCGAGACGTCCGACCACCGGATGCGCATCGTGTCCGCGCACCCGGGAGTGACCGTAGCCGAGGTGACCAGTGCGACCGGCTTCGACCTGGTCATCCCGGCCGAGGTACCGCTGACCCGCCAGCCGACAGCGCGCGAGCTTGAGCTCATTCGCGCCGTCATCGACCCCGAGGGCGCCGCCAGTTCCGAGGTCAGCGAATGACTGCCGGCTTCGAGTCAGCGGATGAGGACCAGTTCGGTGTTCGGCGGATGACAGTCGGCTCCGGGATCGGCCCGTGACAGCGCTGCGCACGCCGATCTGCGACCTGTTCGCCGTCCGGTACCCGATTGTGCAGACCGGGATGGGCTACGTCTCTGGCCCGCGCCTGACCGCCGCTACCGCGAACGCAGGCGGCCTGGGCATCCTGGCCGGCGCGACGCTGAGCTACGCCGAGCTCGCCACCGCGATCGAGCAGACCCGCGCGCTCACCGCCGCTCCGTTCGGGGTCAATCTGCGGGCCGACGCGCCCGATGCCGGGCGCCGGGTCGAGCTGCTGATCAGCGAGCAGGTGCGGGTGGCCTCGTTCGCGCTGGCGCCCAAGCCCGAGCTGATCGGCCGGCTGAAGGATGCCGGGCTGGTGGTCGTCCCGTCGATCGGGGCCCGCCGGCATGCTGAAAAGGTCGCGGCCTGGGGTGCGGATGCCGTGATCGTCCAGGGCGGCGAAGGCGGCGGGCACACCGGGCAGGTCGCCACCACGATCCTGCTGCCGCAGATAGTCGACGCCGTGGACATCCCGGTGATCGCGGCCGGCGGCTTCTTCGACGGGCGCGGCCTGGTCGCGGCGCTGGCCTACGGAGCGGCCGGCATCGCGATGGGCACCAGGTTCCTGCTCACCAGCGACAGCGCCGTCCCTGACCCGGTCAAGCAGCTGTACCTGGCGGCCACGGTCACCGATAGCGTGCTGACCGACGCGCTGGACGGCGTGCCGCAGCGGCTGCTGCGCACGCCGTTCACCGACCGGCTGGTCACCAGCCGGCGCGCTGCCAGGCTGATCAGGTCGGCACGCAGCGCTGGTACATTCCGCCGGCTGTCCGGTATGTCCTGGCCCGAGATGCTGGCCCAGGGGCGTGAGATGCACCGCTCGCACGACCTCGCGATCAGTCAGGTCCTGCTTGCCGCGAACACGCCGGCGCTGCTGAAGGCCGCCATGGTCGACGGCCGGCCTGACCTGGGCGTAATGGCGACCGGTCAGGTCACCGGCATGATCGAGGATCTGCCCAGCTGCGCGGAACTGATCGAGCGGATCGTCAGCCAAGCCCGCTGCGTGCTGGCCAGGCTGGGGGATGCGGGCGATGATGGCGGCGGATGAGGCCGACGACGGCACGCGCCGCCAGAAGGTGAGGTGCCCGGTGCCAGAGCCAGTCAGCCATCAGCTGCTGGCCGGCCGGACCGTGCTGGTCACCGCGGCGGCCGGCACCGGGATCGGGTTCGCCACCGCGCAGCGGTGCGCGCAGGAAGGCGCCCTGGTCGCGATCAGTGACCAGCACGAACGGCGGCTGGCCCGTGCCGCCGAACGGCTGGCGGCCGTGACAGGCGAGCCACCGGTCGCCGTCCCGTGCGACGTCACCGACGAAGCGCAGGTGCAGGCCATGTTCGCGGCCGTGATCGAGCGGTACGGGCATCTGGACGTTCTGGTGAACAACGCCGGGCTCGGCGGCACTGCCACCGTCGCGCGGATGACCGACGAGCAGTGGCACAGCGTCCTCGACGTCACGCTGACCGGCACGTTCCGGTGCACCAGAGCCGCGCTGGCGCACATGATGCCGCGCGGCACCGGCGTAATCGTGAACAACGCGTCGGTGATCGGCTGGCGCGCGCAGGAAGGGCAGGCGCATTACGCCGCGGCCAAAGCCGGGGTAATGGCGCTGACCCGGTGCTCGGCGCTGGAAGCGGCGGCCAGCGGAGTCCGGATCAACGCGGTCGCGCCGAGCCTGGCCATGCACCCGCACCTGGCGAAGGTAACCACCGACGAACTGCTCGCCGAGCTGACCGCGCGGGAGGCATTCGGCCGCGCCGCCGAGCCCTGGGAGGTAGCCAACGTGATCGTCTTCCTCGCCAGCGACTACGCCTCGTACCTGGTCGGCGAGGTCATCTCGGTGTCGAGCCAGCATCCGTGAGAGGAGAGACCATGATCAGCTCGGCGGTCGGACCTGACGGGGTGGCCGAGGTCGTAATGGACCGCCCGCCGGTCAACGCGCTGCCGGCGGCCGGCTGGTTCGCGCTGGCCGACATACTGCGCGGGCTGGGCGCTGACCCGGCAGTCAGGGTGGTGATCCTGCGGGCGCAGGGTCGCGGCTTCAACGCCGGCGTGGACATCAAGGAGCTGCAGGCCAGCGGAGACTTCTCGGCGCTGGTGCAGGTGAGCCGGGGCTGCGCGGCCGCGTTCGCGGCGGTCTATGAATGCGCGGTCCCCGTGATCGCCGCGGTACACGGATTCTGTCTCGGTGGCGGGATCGGCCTGGTCGGCAACGCCGACATCATCGTGGCCAGTGACGACGCAACCTTCGGTCTGCCCGAGGTGGACCGGGGCGCGCTGGGCGCGGCCACTCACCTGGCCCGGCTGGTGCCGCAGCACCGGATGCGGGCGATGATGTACACCTCCGCCACCGCGACCGCCGGTGAGCTGCACGGCTACGGATCGGTGCTGCGCGTCGTGCCGCTGGCGGAGCTGCACGAGGCGGCGCGGGAGGTCGCCCGCCAGATCGCGGCGAAAGACCCCACGGTGATCAGGGCGGCCAAGGAGTCGCTGAACGGCATCGATCCGGTCGACGTCCGCCGGAGCTACCGGCATGAGCAGGGATACACCTTCGAGCTGAACCTGTCTGGCGTCGCCAGCAGCGTCCGGGACGGGTTCGGCAAGTGACCGCGGCCGGGATTGACCTGCGCGACTCGCCGCCGCAGGCGGCGTTCCGTGGCCAGGCCAGGGACTGGCTGCGGGCGAATGTGCCGTCCCCGCCGCTGGCCTCCGGCGATACCAGGGACGGCTTCGCCCAGCACGTCAGCTGGGAGCGCGCTCTGTTTGATGCGGGCTGGTCGGTGGTCTCCTGGCCGCGCCGGTTCGGCGGCAGGGACGCCTCGATGTGGGAGTGGCTCATCTTCGAGGAGGAGTACTACGCGGCCGGCGCGCCGCAGCGGATCACCCAGAACGGCATCTTCCTGCTCGCCCCGGCCCTGTTCGAATTCGGCACCGACGACCAGCGCGAACGGATCCTGCCCCGGATGGCCGCCGCAACCGATCTGTGGTGCCAGGGCTGGTCAGAACCAGAGGCCGGCAGCGACCTGGCGGCCATCACCAGCGTGGCGCAGCGCGTTCGGAGTGGCTGGCGACTGAGCGGGCAGAAACCCTGGACCACGCGCGGTGCGTTCTGCACGCATCTGTTTGGTCTTTTCCGAACTGGCGCTAGCGCGGAGCGGCACCGGGACCTGACGTACTTCCTGCTGCCGCTGGACGGCCCGGGGATCACCGTCCGCGGCTTCGGGCGGCTGGATGGTGACGAGGGCTTCGCCGAGGTCTTCTTCGATAACGCGTTCGTGCCGGACGAGACCGAGCTCGGCAGCTGCGTGCTCGGCGAGGTCGGCCAGGGCTGGCAGGTGGCGATGGCGACGGCAGGCTCGGAGCGGGGCCTGACGCTGCGATCGCCAGGGCGGTACCTGGCCACGGCGCAGCGACTGGTCGATCTGGCGGCCGAGCGGGACGCATCGCCGCGGCTGCGCGAGCGCGTGACGGCGGCCTGGCTCAGTGCCCGGGCGTACCAGCTGTTCACTCTCGCCCAGGTCGGCGACATGGCCGTGGGACGGTCGCCAGGCGCGCGGGCGAGCCTGGCCAAGCTGGGCTGGTCCGAACTCGACATCGAGCTGCACGAGACCGCGCTTGAGCTGCTCGGCCCGCAAGCCGAGCAGCACTCGGCATGGAGCCGCGGGTACCTGTTCGCGCTGGCCGGGCCGATCTACGCGGGCACCAACGAGATCCAGCGCAACATCATCGCCGAGCGACTGCTCGGCCTGCCGCGGGCCTGAGCAGTGCGGACAGCCGTCGGCATCAGGCGGAGGCACCGTGCAATTCATGCTTTCTGATGAACAACCCGCACTCGCCGATGCCGTCAGGACCCTGCTGGCGGGCGCGTGCCCAGTGGCGACGCTGCGGGCGGCCTGGTGCAGTAGCGACGGCTCCGCCGGTGACTCATTGTGCGCGTCGCTCTGGGCCGATCTCGCCGGGATCGGGCTGCTCGGCGCGATGGTGCCGCAGGCCGCTGGCGGGCTCGGGCTGGACGAGACCGACTTGCTGCCGGTGCTTGAGGAGGTCGGCTACGCCGCAGTGCCGCTGCCGGTAGCCGAGACCGCCGCGGTGGCGGTGCCGTTGCTGACTCAGGCAGGTGATCCGGGCGGGCAGTTGCACGGGATCGTCGCTGGCGCGACCCGGGTGGCGCTGGCGACCGGCAGCGATCTGATCCCGTATGGATGCCGCGCCGATCTGGTGCTCTGCCTGCGCGGCGGAACGGCACGCCTGGTGGCGCCGACCGCACGCGAGCCGGTGGCGACCGTGGATGGCTCACGGGCGGCGGCCCTGGTCGTCCTGCCGGACGGCGGGCTGGTCAGCTCCGACCCCCGGCTGGTCGAGCTGGCGCTGGCACGGGCAGACCTGGTCACCGCGGCGCAGCTGATCGGGCTCGGCCGCCGGATGCTCGACCTCACCATCGGGTACGTGCGCGAGCGCCGCCAGTTCGGGGCGGCAGTGGGCAGCTTCCAGGCGGTCAAGCACCCGCTGGCCGATGCCCTGCTGCGCCTGGAGTTCGCCCGCCCGGCCGTGCTGGCGGCCGGGTCAGCGCTGGCGCTCGGGGAGCCGACCGCGCTGCGCGATGTGTCGGCGGCGGTGCTGCTGGCGGGCACCGCGGCCAGGCTGGCCGCGCGTACCGCCATTCAGTGCCATGGCGCGATCGGCTATACCGTCGAATATGACCTGCATCTGTACGCCAAGCGCAGCTGGGCACTGGCCGCGTCCTGCGACACTGACGCGCACCTGGCCCGGCTGGCCGACAGCCTGGATCTGAGAGGAGGCGGCTGTGGCTGAGGAACCAGTCGTCTTGTATCGCACGCAGGGACCGGCCGCGGTGCTCACCTTGAACCGGCCCCGGTACCGGAACGCCCAGAACTCGGCAATGACCTACGCCCTGGACGAGGCGTTCTACCAGGCGGTCGATGACGACGCTGTGAAGGTGATCGTGCTCGCGGGCGCCGGTGACCACTTCTGCGCCGGGCACGACATCGGGACGCCGGGCCGCGATATCGACACCTCGTTCCCGCGCAAGGCCAGCCTGTGGTGGGACCATGTCGGCAAGCCGGGCGCGGAGAGCCGCTACGCCCGCGAGTCCGAGGTGTACCTGGGCATGTGCCGGCGCTGGCGGGAGATTCCGAAGCCGACCATCGCGATGGTCCAGGGCGCGTGCATCGCCGGAGGCCTGATGCTGGCCTGGTGCTGTGACCTGGTGGTCGCCGCGGACGACGCGTTCTTCGCCGATCCGGTGGTGCGGATGGGCATCCCTGGAGTGGAGTACTTCGCCCACCCGTGGGTGATGGGACCCCGGTTCGCCAAGGAGTTCCTGTTCCTGGGCGAGCGGGTCGCCGCGCCGCGCGCGCTCGAACTCGGCATGGTGAACCGGGTCGTGCCGCGGGCCGAGCTTGAGCCGTTCACGCTGGACATGGCCGGGCGGATCGCCACGATGCCGAGGCTGGGCCTAGCCCTGGCGAAGAAGGCGGTCAACCAGGCTGAAGACCTGATGGGCCTGCACGCGGGGATGGACTCGGTGTTCGGCCTGCATCATGTCGCGCACGCGCACAACGCCGAGGTTGGGGCGGACGCGCTCGCCGGGCACGACGCCCGTTCGATGCGCGACGCCGCCGGAGCAGCGCGACCGGCTGATCCGGTGGCCGGCGCTAGTCCGGCGCCAGGGGCCGGCGGCTGAGCAGTGGCGCTGGACGACTGCGTGCTCGAAGGCGTTAAGGAGTATGTCCTTGACGGTCAGGTGGCCGACGTGGCCATCGTCGCCGCCCGCAGTGACGGGGAGCTGGCTCTCTTCGCCGCCGGAGTATCCACCGCGCGCTGCACGCCGCACCCGACGCTTGACCTGACCAGACGGCAGGCGCGGCTTGAGTTCACCGGCTCGCCCGCAGTGCGGGTCAGCCCAGTCGGCGACCGCGGCGCCGCCGCGGCGCGGGCGCTGGATCTGGCGCGCGTCGCGCTGGCAGTCGAATCGGTAGGCGTCGGGGCAGCGAGCCTGGCGATGACCGTTGAGTACCTCAAGATCCGCGAGCAGTTCGGTGTCCCGCTCGCGACCTTCCAGGCGCTCCGGCACCGGGTCGCTGATCTGGCGGTGCGCCTGGAAGCGGCGACGTCAAGTGCCTGGTACGCGCTGCGGGTAGCGGGCACCGAGGAGTTCGCCGTGGCAGCACCGCTCGCCAAGCTGGTCGCGACCCAGGCAGCCTGGCAGATCACGGCACAGAGCATCCAGTTGCACGGTGGCATCGGCTTCACCTGGGAGCACGACGCCCAGCTGTACTTCAAGCGGGCGGTGGCCAGTCGCTTCCTGTTCGGCGACCCGGCCAGCTTGCGCCGCTGCGTCGGCGCCAGGGCCGGGCTCTGGCCAGCCACCGTGGCAGGACCGGGTCAGTCCGGCGCGGGCCTGGCCGCACCGGAGTAGGCGGGGCGCTGTCCGCCGCCATCGACCACCAGGTTCGCGCCCGTGATGTACCCGGCCAGGGGAGATGCCAGCAGGAGACAGGCGTCGGCGATGTCAGCGGGTCCGGCCATCCGGCCCAGCGGTACGGTGGCCGCCACGGCCGCCAGGGCCTGCTCGTCGCCGTAGTGCGCGGCGGACTCGTCGGTGCGCACCAGGCCGGCGGTGACGCAGTTGACCCGCACCGCGGGTGCCCATTCGATGGCCAGAGCCTGGGTGAGCACGATCAGGCCGGCCTTGGCGGCGGCGTAGGCGGCCGTCCCTGGCGCCGGCCGGAGCGCTGAGACGCTGCCGATGTTGAGAATCAGCCCGCCGTCGTCCTGGCCCTGCATGACAGCATTGGCGGCCTGGGCCACGAAGAACGGAGCCAGCAGGTTGAGCCGGACGACCGAGGTCACCAGATTGGGAGACGCGGACGCGGCAGGGACCGTCGGCGAGCCGCCGGCGTTGTTCACCGCAATGTCCAGTCGTCCGAACCGGCGTACCGCCTCGGCTACCAGCTCGCCGGCCTGGGCCGGGTCGCGTACGTCAGCGGCGGCGAACTCGATGCCCGTCGGCAGCAATGACGGCTGTGCTCGCCCGCAGATCAGGACTGATGCTCCGGCGCCGTGCAGCCGCTGCGCGATGACGCGGCCGATGCCACGGGTACCGCCAGTCACGATGGCGGCCCGGCCGGCCAGATCGGGGCGCGGAGCCCGAGTCTGCCCGGCTTCCTCAGCGCGTTCTGATGCTGGTGGCATCCGCTGGTACCGCCGTCCTCGCGATGGATTCCTGTCCGCCGGAGCCAGCGGCCCGGTGAACGTTGCTGTTCACCGGGCCGCGAGCTTGCTAGCTGGATGACGTCACCTGGACGTTAACAGAGGCCAGGACCGCTCAGTCCGCGAGGGGGACAGAGCGTCGTCGTACTCTGAGATGCGCTCGTGCGCACCGGTGAGGTCGCGACCCGCTGGCTGCCTGGCTGGACCGTGAAAGCCCACGATGCGCCGGGCGGCGGCCTGCAGCCCGCTTTGCGGTGGACCGTTCAGGCTGCATGCGGAGTCCTCGCCCCTGCTGGCCAAGCTGACCAGCAGGGCAGCGGTCGCCGGCACGCCGAAGGTGATAGCGCCTGTGACGAACAGCATGACAACCATGACGTCCCACCTCCTGGCGGTACCTGCACCGCTCCTGCCCCCCGCCGATGCGGAAGGTCTACCTATGAAGCTAGGCAGCGCGGAGGCAGGCCACCACGAAGGAGACCCACAGGAGTACCCACAGATTCGCGCGAGCAGCTCCAGCGCGACCGGTTCCGGCCCGACCAGTCCAGCCCGACCAGTCCAGCTCGGCCGGCTCTGGCGCGGCCGGTTCTGGTGCAGCGGCGTCAGGTCGCCGTGGTCGTGGCGGGCGGCTTCGGGTGGCCGCGGTGGACTGTCCACTCATCGGCGAGGATGGACATGACGACGGCGTCGATGCGCTGACCGTCCCACCGCAGGGCGTGCCGCAGGACGCCCTCGGCGACGAAGCCGACCTTCTCGTACGCCCGCTTGGCGCGGGGATTGAAGGCGTACACCTCAAGCGAGATCCGGTGCAGGCCGAGCTGCTCGAAGCCGTAGCCGACGATCAGCCTGGTCGCTTCTGTGCCCAGTCCGTGCCCGTGCGATCCTGGCGCTAGCGCGATCCGGAAGTTGCAGCTCTCGTTCTCGGCGTCCCACTCGTTGAGCACCACCTCCCCGACGCAGATCCCGGCGGCACGATCCAGCACGGCAAGGTCGAGCCGGTCGGGCTGTCCGGGCCGGCTGGCGAGCCAGGCCAGGCCCTGATCAAGGTCGGGCACGCCGTGGCTACCGGTCAGCCGGGCGACGTCGGGGTCGGAGTACACCGGCAGCAGCGCCGGCTGATCGGCGGCACCGAGCACGCGCAGCGTAACCAGATCTCCGTGCAGCACGGGTTTGACCGAGAAGTCCGGCCGGGACGCTTCAGCCGTCATTGCGGCAGTTTATCCCTGGCCGTCCGTCCGCGGTCCGGTCCGGCCCGCTGTCCGGCGTCCCGCGGTCCGGTCCGTCCCGCGTCCGTCCCGCCGTTGCGAGCTGGGTCAGCAGCGCGGGACGCCAGGTGCCGGATCGCCGCCGGTATTCAGGAACCGGCCGGTCACGTAGCCGACGGCAGGAGACACCGCGTGATACCAGATGGCATCGCGGAAGATCAGGGTGCCGGTCACGTAGCAGTCGATGACGACCTTGCTTCCGATGCTGACCAGATGCCCTTTGATCGCCGCTGTGGTCGCCGGTGCGGTGCGAATCCTAAGATTCGCCTCAAGTGCACGGAAATTCTCGCTGAAGGCTGGCCACAGGCAGTGCGGAACGCGGGATGCCGGAGCGAAATGGTCGGCGATATTGAAAGCGGCCACATATCCGGTCACGGGCGCGGAGATCTGATACCAGATCGGATTGCCGTTGTGCGTCGGCCCGCTCGTCCAGCAGACGACGCTGACACCCGTGCCGCCGCTGCCGAGCACGCCGTTCGTCGCGGCGCCGGTACTGGCCGAGGCGAACACCCTGACTCCGCTGAGCAGCGTCTGCATGCTGCGGCTGGTGGTCAGGCTGTGGCTGGTGGTCCGGCCGTGGCTGCTGGCCGGGCCGGAACCGGTGGTCGGCGCCGCAGCAGCGGAACTGCTGACCAGCGTCGTCGCTACCGTCACCAGCACTCCAATGACGGCCCGTCCGGTTAGTCGCCGCCCCATGCGAAACGCCCAACTCATTTTCTTCCCCCTTGTGACGGCGACCGCCCACGCGCTGCCGCGATAACTGAAACTCAGCCGGCCTGGTGAATGAATCGTATAAGCCGCGACGGACTGCTATGCGATAACTCCCGGCAAAGTCTTAGGACCGATCGGGCAAGAACAATAATGCCGTAGGCGCGACCGCGAAAATAGTGCCCATCAATGCCGGAAAGGCCGTTAAGGCGCGCGATCTAGCCCTTTACCCGGCGGCCCGCGGTCCACACGCCGAGGATGTGCTCAGGGCTCGCCAGGCAAGAGATGTCCGCGAGCGGATCAGCGCTGATGGTGATCACGTCCGCGTCGAAGCCGGCTTCCAGCCTGCCGCTGCGCGGTGCCTGCGGGCCTAGTGTCCGCGGCGCGGTGGCGGTCGCGGCCTCGATTGCCTGCGACGGCGTCATGCCGAGCCTGACCAGGTGGACAAGCTCCGATCCGTTGCTGCCCCAGGCGTTGATGTGGTGCGGGCCTGTGATGCCGATGTCGGTGCCCATCGCGATCGTGACCCCCCGCTCGATCGCGCGGGTCACGGCTCCGGCATGGATGTCGGCGATGGCGGCGAGCTTCTTGGCCGCGTAGTCGGGAACTGAGTGCAGGTTCGCCGCGATGTCCTCGACAATGCTGCGGGTCGGCACCAGGATCGCGCCTGTCTCGATCATCGCGTCGCAGACCTCGTCATCGAGGTAAGTGCCGTGCTCGATCGTGGCGACGCCGGCGTCGAGCGCGGCCATGATGCCCGGCTTGCCGTGGCAGTGCGCGGCAACCACCCGGTCGGCCATGCCAGCCACCTCGACGATGGCCCGCAGCTCGGCGCCGGTGAACTGCTGATGGATCGGATGATCGATCTCGGACATGACACCGCCGGAGGCGCAGACCTTGATCACCCTTGCGTTGTTCCGCAACTGCTCCCTGACGGCGCGGACGCACTCGTCCGGGCCGTCGGCCGTCCGCAGTTCGCCACAGTGCCCGCTGAAGTCCGCTACCCAGGCCAGCGGATAGGAATGCAGGTCAGCATGGCCGCCGGTGGTGCTGAGGATCGCTCCGGCCGCGTAGACCGTAGGGCCGTTGAGCACGCCCTCGGCGACCGCTCTGGCCAGGTAGACGCCGAGACCGCCAACCTCGCGGACCGACGTGATGCCGGCCTCCAGCGCGCTGGCCAGATCCCGCGCGCACCTGGCTGCCCGGAGCGGAATTGGCTCAAGCGGAAGGCGGCCAAGGTCCATCGTGCGCACGCCGAGGAAGTGGCCGTGGCAGTCCCACATTCCGGGCATGACCGTTTGCGCCTTGTGCACGACGGCACCCGGCGTCGGCGGCGCCTGGCCAGCCGGCCCGGCGTAGCTGATGACGGCATCGTCCAGGATCACGACGCCGTCCCGCACCGGCTCGCCGCTGCCGGGAATCAGTAGCTCGGCCTCGATCCGCTCCATCAGTTCCTCCATCGCTAGCCGGCCTGACTTACCTGCCCACCCTGCCACCCGGTCGTAGCAAGCAGGCATGCGGCCGGCGAGAATGGCTGTCCTGAACCACTTTTTGTGTCGTATCTCAATGTGTATCGCCGGATGCGCTTGGTAATGCGCTATACAAGAAGCGGTGCAAGGGAGCGAGATGCCGCCATCGGACGCAGCGTTGTCCGCACCAGGCCAGGGGCAGGGGCCGGTGCGGGACGCAGTCACCCGCATCCGCCGCGCGTATGGCAATGCTCCGCTGCCGGTCAAGATTCTGATCGTGATCGGGTGCTGCGTGTTCAGCTTCCCGCTGGCGCTGGTCGCGCTGGCGCTGGCGCCGTACGCGGTGATCACCGGCAACCGGTCGCCGTGGGCGACCGCGTCAGTGGCGCTCTGGGGCGTGGCGCTGGTCGCCGGCCTGGCGCACGGCGATACCACTTCCCGCATCGTCATGGAACTGCTCCCGGTGGTGGCGGCCTTCGCCGCGCACGCGGGGACGCTGGGCCGGAGGCTGGCACCCTGCCGGACAGTGACCTGGGTGCTGGTCCTGGCGCTGCTTCCCGGAATTGCCGCATTCCGGCTGCTGGGCCACGCCCATCCCTACATCGGCCCGGCGGTGGCCTGGCTGATCGGCTGCGTGATCCTGAGCTGGCGGCTGGCGAAGGCCTGGCAGGACGACCGGCAGGCTGGCCGGCTGCAGCAGGCCCGTGGCGGGGCAGTCGCCGGTTCCTGGGTGCCCGGCCAGCCACGGCGAGGTGACCAGGGTGGCGCGGGTGCCGGCCAGGTCCGGCCAGGTCGGCCGACGTCAGGCAGCCGGCCATCGGCTGGCCAGAATGGCGGCAGCCGGGTGACGGCGGGGGGCCGCACCGGGCCGGGCCCGGCGGGCATGGGGCCGCATGCGGCCGAGCGAGGCGAGAATAGGCCAGCAGCCGAGCAGCCGGCGATCACGGTCGATGAGGCCATGGCCGAGCTGGACTCGATGATCGGCCTGGTCGCCGTGAAGGATCAGGTCCGGTCGATCGCCGCGTCGATCGAGGCGGCCCGCCGCCGTGCGCTCGTTGGCATCGGCGCCGAGAAGCCGATGCAGCACTTCGTCTTCCTCGGCCCGCCGGGCACCGGCAAGACTGCGGTGGCCAGGATCCTCGCCAAGATCTTTTACGCGTTCGGCCTGCTGGAGGCGCCGACCGTGGTCGAGGCTCAGCGCTCTGACCTGGTCGGTGAGTACCTGGGCGCGACGGCGATCAAGACCAACGACCTGATCGACGCCGCGCTCGGCGGCGTCCTGTTCATCGACGAGGCGTACAGCCTGGTCAACGAGGGCGACGGGCAGAACGACAGATTCGGCAACGAGGCCGTCCAGGCGCTGCTCAAGCGGGCTGAGGATGACCGGGACCGGCTGGTCATCGTGCTGGCCGGCTACGAGCGGCAGATGGAGACCTTCCTGGCCACCAACCCCGGGCTGACCTCGCGGTTCGCGATCAGGATCAAGTTCCCCGGGTATTCGCCAGCCGAGCTGCTTGAGCTGACCGACCTGTCCGTAGCCAGGCGCGGCGAGATCATCGATCCCGACGCCCGCTCGGTGCTCTGGCGGATGTTCGAGGACGTTGGCCGCCGTCGGCTTGGCGATGAACTGGGCAACGGGCGGTTCGTCCGCAGCCTGCTGGAGCGGGCGGGCCAGGCCAGGGACGTCCGGGTGATGGGCGGTATGGCCGACCCGGCCGCGGCTGATCTGGTCACCCTGTGCGGCGGCGACCTTGAGCAGGCGTACACGGAGCTGACCTCGCGGTACCGGGGGTACGACGAGACTCCGACCCTGGAAAGCGCGCTGGCTGAGCTTGACGCTCTGGTGGGGCTCGAGCCGGTCAAGCGCCAGGTGCATGAGATCGCCGCACAGCTGCGGGTAGCCCGGCTGCGGGACACCCGCGGGCTGGCCAGCCAGCCGCCCGTCAGGCACTTCGTCTTCGCCGGGCCGCCTGGCACCGGCAAGACGACCGTGGCGAGAATCCTGGCCAGGATCTTTGCGGCACTCGGGCTGCTGGTCCGGCCCGGCGTGGTGGAGGCGCACCGAGCCGATCTGGTCGGCGATCACCTGGGCTCCACGGCGATCAAGACCAACAAGCTCGTGGACTCGGCCCTGGGCGGAGTGCTCTTCATCGACGAGGCATATTCGCTCTATAACGATGGCTACTCCGGCGGTGACGCGTTCGGAGCCGAGGCGGTCGCGACGCTGCTGAAGCGAGCCGAGGACGACCGGGAGCGGCTGGTGATCGTGCTGGCCGGCTACACCGACGACATGAACAGATTCCTGCGCTCCAATCCCGGCCTGGCATCGCGGTTCGGCGTCCGGATCGCCTTTCCGAGCTATGGCCCAGACGAGCTGGTCAGGATCGCCACCATCTTCGCCGAGCAGGCCGGGGACAATTTCGCCCCGGATGCCCTTCCCGTGCTTGAGCAGATCCTCACCCAGGCATACGAGCAGCGGCGGATCGACGAGCTTGGCAACGGCAGGTTCGCCAGGTCACTGTTCGAGCGGTCGTGCGCGGCACGTGACCTGCGAGTCGCGCAGCTGGGCGAGCGGGCAAGCGCTGCCGAGCTGACCACGGTCTCGGCGGCAGACCTGGTCGCCGCCTACCGCGGCATCGGCGGCTAGCCATGATCGCGGCGGATTAGCCATGCAAATTCGTGGCCGATCCGCCGCGATCACGCGCCAATCCTGAACCTGAGCCGCTGTCCGGGTCGCAACTGGGCCGCCAGGCCGATGTCAGCGCTCGCCACCACTGCGATCACGGGGTAGCCGCCCGTGCTCGGATGATCAGCGAGCAGCAGGATCGGCATGCCGTCGTGCGGCACCTGCAGGGCGCCAGTGACCATACCCTCACTGGGCAGCTCGCCGTCGTGAGCGCGGGGCAGCGCGGGACCAGCCAGGCGCAGTCCGGTTCGGTTGCTGGCCATCGTCACCGTGTAGCAGGCGCCGGACAAGATGGTCAGGGCATTGGCCCCGAACCAGTCGAGCCGAGGGCCAGGCACGAGCCTGAGGCAGACCGTTTCGCCAGGTTCAGGAATCGGGGTACCGGCCGCCGCGTTCGCGCGGAGGCGCACCGGCGGGGCGCTGCGGCGGGAGGACTGTGCGTCTCCGCTGGCGCTGGACGGGGCACGATCGGTCGCCCGGCGGCTGGTCCCAATCGGCAGCATGTCACCGGAACGCAGCGGGCTGCCGCCGAGGCCGGAGTGCAGATCCGACGATCTGCTCCCGAGCACGACTGGTACGTCAATGCCGCCGGTCACCGCCAGGTAGCTGCGCAGGCCAGCGGCAGGCGGGCCGATGCTGACCGTGGCGCAGTCCGGGATGTCAGCCGCGGCGCCGAAGCCGGCGTCATATACCGGCATGCCCGGGCCGGCCGCGACGGTTATCCGGACCGGTGCGCCGGCTACGGCCAGCCTGATAGCTCCGGCGCAGCGGAAGACCGCCCGGCCCAGCGTGAGCTCGACGCAGGCCGCTCCGTCCGGGTTGCCTGCCAGCCGGTTGGCCAGCCGCAGGCTCACGGCGTCCGCCGCACCCGATGGCGGCACGCCCGAGCTGCCCAGACCGCGCCTGCCGAGATCCTGGACGGTGGCCAGCGGCCCGGGCCTGACTACCTCAAGCTGGCAGGTTCCGGCCCGCGGCCGGACGAGATCAACGCTCCGGTCGGCTCGGCCGCTTGCCTGGCCAGCGTGGCCGGTGACCCTGCCGGGTCGGCGGCTCTGGCCGCTTGCCTGGGCGGGCTGATCGCCGGTTACGGCACGGAACCGGACAGCCATGCCCGGGGCCAGCAGCGCGGGCGGCTCGCTAGCGGCATCCCACAGCCGTGCCGACGTCCGGCCGAGCAGCCGCCAGCCGCCC
>OCZU010000390.1_pt1 | contig 30712 bp, 28 predicted proteins | sample 1539001 | NCBI WGS metagenome assembly OCZU01 (sample SAMEA3539306, study PRJEB22396) | soil metagenome | biome: tundra; feature: field; material: soil | place: USA | collected 2010-05 | depth 0.15 m | reverse complement strand
CTTCGATGAGCGATCCCCAGCATGGCGCGACCGGTGACGAGCGACTCCGAACGGCGCATTTCCGCGATACGTGCCTTCAACCGGTTCTATACGCAAAAAATCGGCGTACTGGACGAAGGCCTGCTGGGAAGCGCGTTTTCGCTGGCCGAAGTGCGCATCCTCTACGAGCTCGCGCATTGGCGCGACGCTGCCAGTCCCGGGCCGGCGAGGCAACCGCCGTCCGCGAGCCGCCTGGCGTCGCGCCTGGGGCTCGACAAGGGTTATCTGAGCCGCATGCTCGGCAGCTTCGCGAAGCAGCGGCTGATCGTGCGCAAGGCTTCTTCCAGCGATGGCCGCGAAAACCTGCTCGCGTTGACGGCATTGGGACGCAAGGCCTTCGCACCGCTCGACGAGCGTTCGCGACAGCAAGTGGCGGCCCTGCTCGATCCACTTTCCGAAAGCGAGGGTTTGCGGCTCACTGCCGCAATGACCACGATCGAGCGCCTGCTGTCGCCCCGACCGGCGAAGGGCGAGAGCGCCTGCACGTTGCGCCCGCTTCGGCCCGGGGACATCGGCTGGGTGACCCAGCGGCATGGCGTCCTCTATGCCGAGGAGTATGGCTATGACGAGCGCTTCGAGGCGCTCGTGGGCGAAATCGCGGCGCATTTCGTGCAGCAGTTCGACCCTGCGCGCGAGCGCTGCTGGATCGCCGAGCGGGAGGGCGAAATGCTGGGCTGCGTTTTTCTGGTGAGCAAGACGCGAACCGTCGCCAAGCTGCGCCTGCTGCTGGTCGAGCCCGGCGCGCGCGGCCTGGGTCTGGGGAGCCGGCTGGTGGATGAGTGCATCGCCTTCGCGCGCCACGCGGGATACCGGAAGATCGTGCTGTGGACCCAGAGCGAGTTGCTCGCCGCGCGCCGCATCTACGAGCAGCGCGGTTTTCGCCGCGTCGCAGAGGAAGCTCACCGCAGCTTTGGCCGCGATCTGGTCGCGGAGACCTGGGCGCTAAAACTCCAGTAGCCTGCGCGGGTGGCATCGCCAACCCGGCGCCCGAGGATGTAAACTCCGTCCACTGCCGCGGGGCCGTCGTACGGCACCTCTGCGGCACTGAAATCAAGACGCACGCTTGCGTCGTTGCGGCCCCGAAAGCGGCGATCTGCTTTCGGATCGAGCGCGTGCGTCGGCGGACCCAATGCCAACGGAGGTTCCTCGATGAAATGCACCACCTGCGGTTACGAGACTCAGTCCGGCGCAAAATTCTGCGTGCAATGTGGAACGACGCTGCCGGCTGCAGGAGCGGGCGCCGCGACCGCTGCCGCTGCGGCACCGGCGAGCGCGCCGGGTCCCAGTTCCGCCGCAAAGTCGACGCCGCCCGCGGCGGACTCGTCGACAGGAATGCGCTCGGGCGCCGGCGCTCCGCCATCGCCAGCCTCCACCACGGGAATCCGCCCCGCGGCTGGCGCCGCAGCTGCGTCTGCCTCTTCCACGATGTCGCGTCCCGTCACTCCTGGCGACGCCGCCCGCCGCGACCTCGGGAAATCGTGTCGGCATGGTTGTTGGCGCGATCGTCGGTGGTGTGGCCGCGCTCGGCATTTGCGGCTACTTCGGCTATCGCATGCTCTTTGGCGGCGAGTCTCCCAACCGTATCGCAACGAGCGAGCAGCCCGCATCAACCGTGCCCGCTCCCCCCCCGGTTACCGAACCGCCCAAGGACTCCGCGCCCGTGCCTCAGCCGTCCACTCAGGACACCGCGCCGACACAGTCGACGCCTGCAATCCCGCCGGACTCGGAGGCCAAATCCTCGGCAACCGATGCCAAGAGCGTGACGAGCGCCGGTACCGATCCGAACAAGGCATCGGCGACGAAGGACGCAAGCAAGGCGGCTGGCACGACTGCGTCGATGAAAGATTCGACCAAAGATTCGAGCAAGGCTCCTCCGGTCGTTCCCGGTTCGCCGCCCTCGACAACAGACACTTCGAAAGCTGGCGCGCCAGCGCGCGATCCGGCCCAGCAAACCGCGCAAGTCGACCGTTGGAAGCTGATGAAAGACGCCATGTCCCGCTGCGGCGGAGAAACTTTCTTCAAACGCGTGGCGTGCGAGCAGGCCGTCGGGCTGCAGTATTGCGAAGGCTATTGGGGCAGGGTTCCGCAATGTCCGAGCGGACCTCCGAAGGACCGCGGCCAATAGCGTCCTTGGCGATCGCGCTCGAAGGCGGCGGCTGCGTCGCACCGACCTGCACTGTGCACGCAGTCGCGGGCGGCACTTGCCGGAACGATGGCAGCCGCCGAATCGACATTGAGATGGCGAGACGGCGGGTGGACCCGCGATGGGTCCGCGCATTTCGACCCGGATTGTCCTGACGTTACCGCACGCAGTTCCGACCCGCCCGCTTGGCCTCGTAGAGTTGGCGGTCGGCGCTGGACAGCATCTCGGCGGCATTCGCCTGACCGTGATCATCGGTCACTCCGATGCTCACCGTAACCTTGAGGCCGGCGTGAATTTCCTTCCAGGGGTAGCCTGCGACGGCCGCACGCAAGCGCTGGCAGACGGCCCGGGCGTGCGCCAGTCGGGTGTCCGGGAGCATAAGCACGAATTCCTCGCCACCGTAGCGGACCGCCATATCCGACGGCCGGCACGCCGCCCGCAGGATCTTCCCCACCGTGCGCAGAACCTCGTCGCCGATGGCGTGCGAGTAGCGGTCGTTGATTCCCTTGAAATGATCGACGTCGGCAAGCGCGACGCCGAGGCCGCGGTCGTCCGCGCGCATCTGGTCGAACATCGCCGGCAGGTGCAGGTCGAGATAGCGCCGGTTGGCGAGCCCGGTCAGCACGTCGACGTGCACGGCTTCGACCAACTCCACATTGGCGGCGGCGAGCTTGTCCCGCTCGGCGCGATAGCTCTCGGCCTCGTCGCGTACCTTGCGCACCGCCATCTGCACGACCAGGTCACGTGCCTTCTCTTCGGCCTCCTCGGAACGCAGTTCCTGTTCCAGGCCGTGATACCGCTTGAAGTGATCGAGCGCCGCGCCCATGTCGCCCTGCGCCTCGCGGCAATGCGAAAGCTCGAGATGCGCGCGCATGATTCGCGCCTTGGATTGCAGCTCCTCGCCGATCTTCAGCGCTTCGTTCAGTGACTCGACCGCCTCGTCGTAGGACCCGGCGCGCCGGTGCGCTTCGCCGATGTTGGTCAGGCAAAGGGCCTCGTTCTGGCGGTCGTGCATCGTGCGCACCGCCTCGAGCTGGCGCTGGAAAAGTGGCATCGCCTGATCGAGGTCGCCGGCAAATGCGATCGCGCTGCCGATGTTGCCGAGCGCGAGCGCCTGAAGGTGGAGGTCGCCCGCCTTGGCCGCGAGGCCTTCGGATTCCTCGAACAATCCCTTTGCAAACTGAAAATCGGCGCTTGCGGCGCCGACATCGTCGGCCTTGCGCTGTTCGCCGATGCGCAGGCGGACCACGCCGAGGCTGTTGAGGCTCGCCGCGATGCCGGCATCGTCACCCAGCTCGCGCCGTCGCGCGAGCGCGAGCTCGTGGAATTCGCGTCCCTTGGACAGTTCGCCGAGCCACATATAGACCTTCCCGAGACTCGAATAGAGCATTGCTTCCGCCGCGGGCTCAGTGTGTCCCTGGAGCAACGCGAGTGCTTCCTCCAGCCTGCCCAGCGAGGCGCCGTAGTCGCCGATTTGCAGATCTACGGTAGCGATTCCGTTCAGGCATTGAACCTGACCGGAGCGGAGCGCGAGGGCCTTCGACAACGCCAACGCTTCGAGATACAGGGCGAGCGCCTCCGGATACGCGGATGCGGCGAGATGTGCCGCAGCCGCGACTTCTGCCGCTTCCGCGAGCAGCGCCTGATCGCCGTTGCGGCGAGCAACGGCCAAGGCTTCGGTCGCCAGCCCCAAGGCGCGGCTCGTGCTTCCGGTGGCGCTCTGCTTCCGCGCGGCCACAAGCAACGCGGCCACCCGACCTTGGTCGTCGGCCGCGCTTGCCAATGTGGATTCGGCGTCGCTAAGTTCGGGAATCATCGCGTCAGGCACCAGACCTGGTATCGAGAAAGGCGTGGCATCTCGGTAGAAAAGAGCGAATTTCGTGCCAAGGGTCGTGCGCCGCGATACCCGGGAAAGCTCAAGCCGCGCAATGCGGCGCACGTTCGATGCAGCTTCGCGATTTCGAATTCATGCAGGCGCCCCGAAGTCGTTCGTCGTATACAGGGCTAGAATTCAATTTGTATGTTACGACGCAAGTCCAGGGTGCCAGCCGAGCGGCGCGCTTCTTGCGTCGGCCGCAACGCAGCGCGAAGCTACGGCAGGGACAAACGTTGACTATGCCGTTATCATAGTGGTTCGGGGTCGAAGCCATCGACCCGAGCGGCTGCGGATTTGGCACCGTCGGAAGCCAAAGGAGTGTTCGGAACACGCTATGAAATGCCTGATCTGCGGACGACTCAGCCTTCCCGGCGCGAAGCTATGCCTGGACTGCAAAGCCGCACGCAAACGCGCCTTCGATGCGACCGTCACCCAGCCCCTGCTTGCCGCGGCCGGCGCGGCTGGCGCGACCGGGGGCGGGGCTGCCGCGCCGCGGTTGCTCAAGCCAGGGCAGTCGGTGCCGGACGCAGCGCGCCGCGCGGCCAAAATGGCGCTCGCGGCTCAGGCGAAGTCCAACTTTGCCAGTGTGGTTGCGGAACCGGTTCCGCGGCGTCCGACCCCGTGGCCGATCGTCGTCGGCGGCATGTGTCTGGTCATAGCGGTCGCCGGATATTTCGGACACTGGTTCGGCGGCAGCAAATCCGACACGTTTGCCGCGGTCCCGGAGCGCTCGAACGTAGCAAGCGCTGCGTTGCCGTCGATCGTCCGCGCGTCGACACCGGGCACGATTCCGGCATCGGCACCCACAACCGCCGTGGTGCCGATTGCGGGCGACGCGACGCCCGTCGAACCGGCGGCGCCATCCAAAGCCGACGCTGTCAAACGGTCCGTGCGGCCGCGTCCGGAAAAGCCGCCGTTGGCAGTCCCGATTCCCGAGCCGCCGCCCCCGCCCGAAGTCGTCGCTGTCGCACCCCCGCCACCTCCCATCGTCCGCGAAGCGCCGCGTGTGGACCCATTCCAGGTAATGTACGACGCGATCGCCCGATGCCCGCGAGATATCTCCGGCCGCGCATCATGCGAGCAGCGCGTGCGCGCGCAATATTGCGAGGGGCACTGGGGCCAGGTGGCGCAGTGCGCGAGCATTCCCTACGTCGACCACGGGCAATAGCCCGCGCGCCCGGCGGCTCGCGACGTCCGGCGTCTAGCCGCGTCCCACGAAGGGCATCTTGGTCGCCATGACCGTCAGGAATTGCACGTTGGCGTCGAGCGGCAGGCTGGCCATGAACAGCACCGAGCTCGCGACGTGCGCAACATCCATCAGCGGCTCGACGGCGACGGTGCCGTTGGCCTGCGGCACTCCCTTGGCCATTCTCGCCGCCAGATCGGTATGAGCGTTGCCGATATCGATTTGACCGCAAGCGATATCGTATTTTCGCCCATCGAGCGATGTGGATTTGGTCAATCCCGTGATCGCGTGCTTGGTCGCGGTGTAAGGCGCCGAATTCGGCCGCGGCGCGTGCGCTGAAATCGAGCCGTTGTTGATGATGCGGCCGCCCATCGGCTGCTGGGTCTTCATCAATCTGAATGCCTGCTGCGTGCAAAGAAATGCGCCGGTCAGATTGATGTCGACGACGTTCTTCCATTGCTCGAAGGAAAGCTCGTCGAGGTCGACCGGCGGCGCGCCGACACCGGCATTATTGAACAAGAGATCGAGACGACCGAAAGTCGCCTGCGCCTTGGCGAAGAGCTCGCTTACCGATGCGGGATCGGCGACATCGGTGGGCACGACCAGCGCGCGTGTGCCTGACAACCCGGCCTCTGCGACGACCTGGTCGAGACGATCGCGCCGGCGTCCCGCCAACGCGACCCTGTAGCCCTTGTGCAGCAATCCCAGTGCGACGGCTTTTCCGATGCCGGTTCCGGCGCCGGTAACGACGGCGGTCTTCGCGGGCGAGGTCATGTGCTTCACTCCTTGCGGTTGGTGACTGAAAGTAACCGAGATCGACCCGAGGTCCACGGATGTCAAGCGAGTTCCCATCAACGCGCGCCTCGAGCGGCTCTCGGCATGAGCGCGCTCACAGACTCGACCGTCCGAACGCGCCCGGCAGGAGCTGTTCGAGCGTGAAGCGCCGCTCGCGCGAGTCATCGGTGCTGCAGCAGATCACGATCGCACCGGCGCCGAATTCCGAGAGCACCTGACGGCAGGCGCCACATGGCATCGTCGCTGCCGCAGTGGGCGTATAGACCGCCAGCGCCTCGATCTTTCGAGCACCCGATGCGACGGCTTGGAAAATCGCATTGCGCTCGGCGCAATTCGAAAGACCGAACGATGCATTTTCGACGTTGGCGCTGCTGTGAATGGTGCCGCCTTCGATAAGTACGGCGGCGCCCACTGCAAACCCGGAGTAGGGCGCGTAAGCGTGCGCCGCCGCTGCGCGTGCGCGCCGCTTCAGTTCGTCGAGGACGATTTCGGCAATCGCCATCAAAGCTCGGGCTTTTCAAAATCGCACCGCGGACACGAGGGGGGCGCGTCCACTGGAATGCGCATTGCCATTGTCTCGCGAACCGCTCAGGAGAATCGCACCGGCGACTGCGGCTGCCGGTTGACGTGCAGTTGAAAGATGTCGGGCCGCGCGTAATGCCCGGCGACATCGATGCGACGCCGCGCGGCCGTCACGGAGTCGAGATCGATCTCCGCCGACAGCGTGCCCGTCGCCTTGCGCATTGGACCGGCGGCGATGGAGCCTCCGGGCGCGATAACAACCGAGTCGCCCTGGTTGATCCATTCGTCCGCGTCGGCATAGAGCCGGTCGCGTTCCGGAAAATCCGCAGGGAGGTCGCTTGCGCGCATGACGGTGCCGCTGCCGATCACCCAGCAGCACCCTTCGCGCGCGATATGTTGCAAGGTGCCGATCCAGCCATCGCCGCTGTCGTACGTCGGCGCGACGTACACCTCGACGCCTTGCGCGTACAACGCGTAACGCGCGAGCGGCATGAAGTTCTCCCAGCAGATCAGCGTTCCGATGCGTCCGCAGGGTGTGTCCACGGTCTTGAGGCTCGATCCATCACCAAATCCCCACACCATGCGCTCAGGGTTGGTGGGCATGAGCTTGCGATGCTTATTGAGCAGCGTGCCGTCAGCGCCGATCACTACAACCGAGTTGTAGAGCGTACCGCGACTCGCATCCTCGTCGCGCTCATTGATTCCGCAGACCACGGTGACTTGGTGATGCCTCGCGGCGTCGCATAGAGGTGCCAGATCACCGCGTTCGACGCTGACCGAATTCAGCAGCAGCCGCGCGTGCAGCTTCGACGTCACCGCGGCGTCGGTCCCGGGGCGGAGCCGCCATATCCACGCGGGATAGCACGGAATGAATGTCTCGGGAAACACGACCAGCGTCGCGCCGTCAGCGGCGGCCTTCGCAACGTGCGATGCGGCGCAGCTCAGCGACTGCGACCGATCGAGCACGACCGGGGGCTGTTGGACAACGGCGACCTTGAACATGATCGTGCTCTCCGGTGTCAAATGCGCGGCAGCGGCGACCGGCTGCGCGCAGCTCGTCTGTTGCAAGCGCTTGGTTGCGCTAATCTGCGTGCGCTTGCGGTTGCGTTCGGGCCGAAGCGATGGCGCAGTGGCCGAGTGTAGCACCGGCGTGCCCGCAGCCGCTGGGCCGGGCGCCAAGGGAGAGCTGCGCGGGCGATGAACGCATTCTGCTAGCATGATTCCCGACTGCAGATTTTCTCATGCCCACGACTCGCGGCGCCGCGCCGAGACGAATGTCGGGCGACGAGCCGACGGAAATAGCGCATTTTCTCTCACCGATTCGCCGATGCCGTCTCAAGGTGATTCTGACTCATCGCCCGCGGTCGACGCAGGGCCGCCGACGGCGGTCGAATCGCTGACGTCCCGCCAGGCGTTTCTTCAGGTTTTTCCGGGAGTCATGGTCGCGATGTTTCTTGCCGCGGCCGATCAGACGATACTCGCCAGCGCATTGCCGACCATTGCCGGCTCGCTGGGTGGGTTGGCCGATTTGTCGTGGGTGGTCATCGCTTACCTCCTGGCGGCGACGATCGCGGCGCCGCTGTACGGGCATCTCGGCGATCGCTTCGGACGGCGGCGGATGCTGCTCGGAGCCCTCGCCATTTTTACCGCAGCGTCGCTGGCCTGCGCTCTCGCTCCGACATTGCTGCTGCTGATCGTCGCGCGTGCCGTTCAAGGTCTCGGCGGCGGAGGGCTGATGACACTCGCGCAGGCGCTGATCGGCGAGCACGTCTCACCGCGCGAGCGAGGCCGATTTTCCGGCTATTTCGCCACCGTGTTCGCGCTCGCAAGCACTTCGGGGCCGGTGCTCGGAGCATATCTCACGGAGCACTTCAGCTGGAGGGCGGTGTTCGCTGTCAACCTCCCGTTGGGGCTGGTCGCCGCGCTCCTCGCGTTACGCATCCCCGAACCTCCGATGGCGCCGCAGGGGCGATTTCGCCCTGACGTTCTTGGCGCCTTGCTGTTCACGCTTTCGGCGCTGGCATTCCTGTTCGGATTGTCGTCGGGCGGCCATCGGTTCGCGTGGGTTTCGTGGCAGACCGTGGCGCTGATGGGAGGCGCGCTGATCGGTTTCGCGCTGCTCGTGATCTGGGAGCGACGCGTGCCGGATCCGGTGATTCCAATTCGTTTCTTCGGCGTCCCTGCGATCGTTCGTTCCGACGCGGTGGTGATTTGTTTTGCGGCCGCTCTCTTTTCCACTATCCTCTATCTTCCGCTGTACCTGCAGCTCGGCCGCGGACTCGGCATCGGCCAATCGGGCCTTCTTCTGCTGCCGATCACGCTCTCGATCGTCGCCTCTTCCACGATCATCGGCCGCCTGATAACGCGTACCGGCGAAGTGAAGCTGTTTCCGCAGGTCGGACTTGGCGTCGCGACGCTGGCCTTCCTGATGCTTGCGGCCACCGTCACCATGGGCTCGACCGTGATCGTCCTGGGGCTGACGCTTGTGGTCGGCGCCGGACTCGGCATGGTCATGCCGCCGACCCAGGTCGCGGTTCAATACGCCGCCGGACGCGAAGCGCTGGGGGCGGCGACCGCGACGATTTCGGTTTCACGAGCGGTGGGTGGCGCGATCGGAGTCGCGATTGTCGGCGCCATACTCTTCACCATGCTCGCGGCGCCGGACGGAACGATTTCGTCGGCGGTGCGCGGCGTCATCGAAGGGGGACCCGCTTTTGTGGATCGTCTGAGCGAGGGCGAGCGCGCGGCGCTGACGGGTAGCCTCGATCGGGCGTATCGCGTGATCTTCGTCGTTCTCGCCGTCATTACAGCGGTGGGAGCGCTGGTTGCGCGAACCGTGCCAAGGCCGATCTGGACTAATAAGCCGTAGGCATGTGCAGCCGGGCAGGCTTCATCGATAAGCTGCATGGACAGCCCGCATTGACAACACCTTCGCCCGGGCTTAAAAAGAGGTCGACACAAAGAGCTCCCACATGGAGTCGCGAGACGGCGACGAGCCGCCGAACGAAGAAGCATCGCAACGCCAACATCAATCCGGAGGAAGACAATGGCCAAGGCAAAAAGCAAGAAAGCACGTGGAGGAGAAAGCGTTTACCGCATCACGGAGCTGGTCGGAACGAGCACGGTTTCGTGGGAGGATGCAGCCAAGCGTGCCATCGAAACGGCGGCTGGCTCGCTGCGCGATTTGCGTGTCGCCGACATCGTGAAGCTCGATGTCAAAGTCGATGGCGGTAAGGTCGTCGCCTATCGAGCCCGCGTTTCGCTATCGTTCAAATACGAAGGCTAGAACGAGCCTGAACCAAGCGCGCGTGCCGCTCCGTCGAGATCGCAGTCAGTGCCGCGACTGCGGTCGAGGCGGATTCGGCCGGGTTCGGTCTGAATTGCAGGTCAATAAGCTCGGGGCGCGCTGCTTTTTCCCGCAGGAGCTGCCGGAGCCGCCGGTGCAGCGCCGCCGCCGGAACGGGCACCCGGGGTAACGTCGCCGCCGCCGCCCCCCACGGCGCCGGGATACGAGCGCAGTCCGGCCACGATGTCCTCTACGCTGGCACCGCCGGCGCCGGCTACGCCCGACGTTGCGACGAAGCTCGAGCATTGATCCGACTCCATCATCAGCAGAAATTCACCACGCTGACGCATGGCGGCGCGAGCGGCGTTGCCGCGGTTACTCAGGTCCAGCGGCGGCACGATGTCGCGGTAGATGACGGTGTCGCTACGATCGAGGACGATGTAGCAAGTCGCCGCATATGCAGTTGCCGAGCAGCTGAGCGCAACGACGATGCCGACCGACAGCAGGGGATGACGCATGGCAGACCTCCGCTAGGTTTGCAACATCGTATGCCCTAAAGCGAGGTCCCGCAATGTGCGGAAGACGGCTGTGCGCCGTTCGGGCTTCAGCCATCGCCGGCGGCAATCAGTCTTGCCGCCAAACCGTCGAGATAGACCGGAAACTTGTGGATGTTGTTGTGGCCGGCCCCGGGCACCACCAGGAGCTCAGTCGGCGACCGCGCGAGTGCCTTGAGGCGTTCGCTGTCGGCGAGGGGGATGAGCTTGTCATCGGAGCCGTGGATCAGCAGGATTGGGCTTTTTACGTCGCCGATGACTGCGTCGGTACGCATCGGGTACTTCAGGATCCACTCGGGCGCCCACGGGTATTGCTGGGTTGCCGCCGCCGCGAGACTGGTAAATGCAGACACCAGGATCAGGAGCCGCGGATCGACGTCGCGCGCGAGCGGAGCGGCGAGCGCGGTGCCAAGCGAGCGGCCGTAAATCACGATCGGCGTGTCGCGGTAGAGCGCGGCCATCGCGTCGTAGGCAGCGCGCACATCGGCGTGCAGCTGGGCCTCGCTCTCGACCTGACCGGTGCTCTTGCCGTAACCCCGGTAATCGATGATGAACAGGTCGTAGTTGATGCGCTGATAGAAGTCCACGCCGGTTGTCCACGTGACCAGATTGCCGGCGTTGCCGTGAAGAAAGAAAACGACACCGCGCGGATTCGGCTGCTTGAACTGCAGCGCGTGCAGCGTGGCACCTTGCACGGGAATCCACACTTCGGTGAACGGCTGGTCGAACTGGAATCTGTAGTCGGCCGGCAGTTTCGCCGCGGGAAAAATGATCCTCTCCTGCGACACGTACAGCACCGCCAGCGCGCCGCCGTAGCCGAGTGCTGAGAGCACAGCGAGAATTCCCGCAGCAATGCGCGCCCAGCGAGGCAGGAATTTCGCCATCGATTCGTTTATACGGAAAGGAGGTCCGCGTGGATGAGTCGTCGAAGTACGTCCAGCCCATCATCGCCAGCCTACCAAGCCGTGACACAGCAGATGGCGGACCTCCGAGCGAACTGCAAGTTATGATTTCGCGCCGGACCTCGCGCACCGGCCATTGGCGCCACGCGAGCACGCCGCGCGTTTAAATCGCCTCGCCAATCAGTTTGGCTGCTTGATATCCCGCGCTCGCGGCGACCGCGGTGGCGAAGGCACCCCATGCTATGTCGACCATCGACAGCGCCATCGGCCAGCCCTTGAGCGTCGCAAGATTGGACAGATCGTACGTCGCATAGGCCAGCGCGCCGAGCACGACGCCCAACAGCGCTGCTTTGCCGAACGAAGCGGCGTCCAGCGCGGGTGTAACGCAGAACAGGACGATCCCCGCGCAATAGAGCACGTAGAAGGCCAAGGCCGCAGCCCAGTTCGGCTGAGCGAGGAGGAGCCCGCCGAGTTGAGACTGGTAGTAATCCTTGGCGACAAATCCCAGCCAGACGAGATCGCAGCAACAGAACGCGATGAGCGTCGCCGCATACGCGACAAGAATGCGAGTCACGGCTGTCCCCGATCGCGCGCTAGCGAGGCATCGAACGGATCGAAACGGGACCCGCCGCAAGCTTCAACCGCGCGCCGGTGTCGACCAGCTTTCCGTCGCGTACCGCAAAGACTCCGATGGCCCGCTCGACATCCATCTGCAGCAGGATCTGCTTGCTGTCCTGGCTGAACACGACTCCTTGCGCGGCCTCGGCGCCCGCGACTTCGTTGATCCTGGTCGCCCACCCGTCCTTGATTTCGAAAAGTACCAGCTTGCCGATCTTGTTGCGGCCGGGGTCGTCCGTGGTCAGGCCCGATCCCGCCATCGATGACACTGCGATCCAGCGCCCATCCGGCGAAATGGCAACGCCTTCCGGCGTCGCGGGAACCGAAATCTGCTGCACTGCCCGGAATGGCCGCGCGGAGACATCGATCAGCGTCACGACATCTGCATCTGCGACGATGCGTCCGCCGACGCGAAACGATAATGTCGGCACACATAGCTGGCGGTGCCGCAAGAACGATGCTCAGCGATAGCGCGGCACGAATGCTCGATCGGAACAGATGCATGGGGTACTCCTCCCTGTTATTGCCCGTGCGCGTTTACGTTTGGCTGAATCCGCCGGTGGCGATGCCCCGGCAGACGCCCGCGCGGCTCTTCAGGCCGCGATTGCGCGTGCACATCATAGCAAGTTGCAACGGCGAGGGCTGATCGCGCCGCCTCTGATCCGTGCTATTCCGCGGTGATGCCGGCGGTCTTGATGACCTTTGCCCATCGCGCGAGATCGGTGCGGATGAGCTCGGCGAATTGTTCCGGCGTGCCGGTGACGGGTTCGAGGCCCTGGTCCGATAGCTTCTCGCGCATTTCTGGCGCATTGAGGACCTGAGTGATGTCCTGGTTGAGCTTGGCGATGATTTCCTTCGGGGTCGCGGCCGGCGCCAGCAACCCGTACCAGAAATCGACATCGAAGTCGGGGTAGCCGGATTCGGCAAACGTCGGGATGTCGGGCGCCACGCGCGAGCGCTTCGGCCCTCCGACGGCGATCGCATTGAGCTTGCCTGCTTCGACTTGCGGCAGCACCGCATGCAGCGCGTTGGACATCATCGCGACGTCGCCCGAAAGAAGCCCGGTGATCGCTCCGGCCGATCCCTTGTACGGGACGTGCAGCATGTCGATTCCGGCTTCTGATTTGAGGAGCTCGGTGGCCAAGTGCTGCGGCGTTCCAACGCCGGGCGAGCCATAGGCAAGCTTGCCCGGATTAGCCTTCGCATAGGCGACGAATTCCTTGAGCGTGTGCGCGGGAACCGAGGGGTTGAGCGTGATCGCCATCGTTCCGACCGCCATCTTCTCGACGGGAGCGAGGTCCTTGATCGGATCATAGGGAACGTTACGATACAGGCTGACCGTCATCACCAATGTGTTCGCCGTGATCAGCAAGGTGTAGCCGTCGGGCGCCGCCTTGACGACCAGGTCGGTGCCGATGTTGCCGCTCGCTCCGGGACGATTGTCGACGATGACGGGCTGGCCCCACCGTTCCGACAACTTTTGCCCGACCATGCGGGCGAGGATGTCCATGCCGGTTCCCGGAGTAAACGGAACGATGATTTGCACCGGTCTGGTCGGATACGGCAACGATCCATTTTTGGCCGGAGATTGTGCCAATGCGCCGAACGCGAGCAAGCCGAAGCCCGCGAATGCCGAAACCCTGGCCATCGATGTCAGGAAACGTCTCATCGTTCTCTCCTCCGTACTACACCGACCCAATGTGCCGAGCGCCGCGCCGGGCAATGTTCCGTCAACGCTCAAATTCGGAGGCACGTTGCTGCGAATGCGCTCATTTGGCACCCGTCAGCGTTTCGCGGTGGTAGCCCGCGATCCGCTTGTACCCGTCCGATAGTGCGACCAGCTCTTCCTTGCTGATGACGTCGTCGATGTGCGCGAAAGGCTGGTCTCCGGTGCGCTCGAAGACTTCGCGCAATATCGCATCCGGAGGATTGGCGCGATTCGCCTTCACCACGTTCGATGTCGCGTCGAGTCGCGCACTTTCATACGCCTCCAGCGCACGGACTACGTCATCGTGCGCGGACAGGCAATCCGCCAGCGATCGCGCGTCCAGAATCGCCTGTCCCGCACCATTGGAACCGCGAGGATACATCGGGTGCGCAGCGTCGCCCAGGAGCGTGACTCGCCCCTTGCTCCACCACGGCAGTGGATCCTGATCGATCATGGGAAATTCCAGAATCGCATCGGCAGCGCGTATAAACGCGGGAACGTCGAGCCAGTCGAAGTGCCAGTCCTCGTAGGCCTCGATGAAGTCGGCGAGCGAGCCGCGGCGGTTCCAGTCGCGTTGCGTGTGCTTGGGCGTTGCAAGCTCCGCGACCCAGTTGACGAGCTGGCGGCCTTCTCGGTCGATTCGGTCGCGAATCGGATAGATAACGAGCTTGCCGGTCGCGAGCCAGCCCGCGCGGATCATGCTTGCGCCCGAGAGGATGGGCTCCCACGCGGTGACTCCGCGCCACATGTTGACGCCGGAGTACAAGGGTTCGCCTTCGTGCGGGTGCAACTGGTTGCGGATGACCGAATGCAGGCCGTCGCATGCGATCAGTACATCGCCTTCCCCCGCGATCGGCGCCGCGCCATTCGAGGCATTCGAGGCGCTGGCGAAGCGGGCGCGCACGCGCGAGTCGGATTGCTCGAAGCCGACGCACTTGCACCCCGTGAACAGACGCTCCGGTCCGACGCGCTGCCTGAACGCGTCGAGCAGCACTTGTTGCAAATCGCCGCGATGAATCGAGAACTGGGGCCAATCGTAGCCGGCGTAGCGGCCTGCGGGCTCGCCGTATATGCGCTGACCGAAGCGGTTGAAGAACACGGATTCGCGTGTGGTCACCGCGAGTTTCGCGAGCGCGTCTTCCAGACCAAGACGACACAACTCCCTCGACGCATGCGGAAGGATGTTGACTCCCACGCCGACCGGCCTGATCTCGCTCGCCGACTCGTACACGCGCGACGCAATGCCGGCCTCGTGCAAAGTCAGCGCCAGAGTGAGACCGCCGATCCCGGCGCCTACGATAATTGCTTCCATGACCGATATTCAGTCCGAGTATTCGGGTCGGATCGCATCGCCAGCCCGTGGCAGTCACGAGCTGGCACGCGCGTTAGGGTCTGCCGACTGCGAGCGCGTTCGGGCGAGAATCGCCTTCTGCGGGACGGTGGTCAATGCGCACCGGGTCGATGTGGCGGGGCACGCCGCTCGATGCGACCGGTGGAGCGAACAACGTCTCCATTTCGCGGCGCGTACGGTACGCCGGCAGGCTCGCGTCGATCGCCACGTCGCTCCATGCCAGTGTCTCGCCTTGGGGCACCGCGCGCAGCAGCTTGACGTTGTGGGCGAGCCCGAGCGGCAAGCCGCCGAGGGCCAGCGACGTCGCGGCAGGCAGGAGCTTGCCCCACACGGTGTATCCACCTTCACCGTCGAGCAATTCGCCTGCGGCGAGATCGCGTTTCGCGGTGGCCACGACGTCGGCGTTGAAGCACGTTGCCGCGCCCGTCGCTTCGCCGCGCAGACCAACCGAGGCGACCGAGATGCCGACCTCGAGCCCGATCAAATGCCAGCGCTTGTAAAGGCACGCGTACCGGCCGCTCTCGTCGGTCCGCACCATGTATTCCTTGAAGCAGTTGCGGATGTATTCGGTATCGCCTTCGAACACGACGAAGACGCCGAAGCGGATGTCGTAGTCGATCGGACTCCCGTCGCGTCGAAGCGATGAAATCACCTCGACCTGGCCCTTTTGATCGAGAACGCCGCCCTCGGCGCGCGGACGGCAGATCGATGGAATATCGTCGATGGACCCCGGCGGATAGGCGAGGCCGCCTGGAGGCGCAACGAGACCCGTGGCGTTGCACACCGCGGTGCTTTCGATCGAGGGCTTCGATCCGTCCAGAAACGAATTGAACATCTTCGGGTTGAGCCCGCCGATGCGCGCCTGATCGGGGGTCAGGCCGTAATGGCCCCAGACCGTTTCGGGCGTCGATTGCGCAAAGTGCGGAAGCCACTTGTGGCCGCGCCCGGCGGCGACAACCCCGAAGCCCGCGGCCCGAGCCCAATCGACGAGGTCGCAGATCAGAGCGGGCTGGTCGCCGAATGCCAGGCTGTAGACAACGCCGGATTCGGCGGCTTTGCGCGCGAGCAACGGACCGCAGAACGCGTCAGCTTCCACGGTGACGTTGACGACGTTCTTTCCCTCGCGAAATGCCTCCAGGCAGTGCTCGACCGCGGCGATCGGGTTGCCGGTGCATTCCACGACGATTTCTATTGCGCGATGTCGAATCAGCGCCTGCCAATCGTCTCCGACATGGGTGGTCCCTTGACGCAAGGCGTCGTCGATCGACTGCGCGGCGAAGCGCTCCGGTGCCCAGCCGACGCGCCCGAGATTGACGATTGCGTTCACCGGCGAGAGATCGGCGATGGCCGCCAGATGGATGCCGGGCGTCTTCGGCACCTGCGCGAGGTACATCGCGCCGAACTTGCCTGCGCCGATCAAACCGACGCGAATCGGCCGACCCTCGGACGCGCGCTTTTGCAGTCCTGCATAAAGGCTCATTGGCTCATGCCCGGCTCAGTTTCGTCTCGGATCCGTCTCACGTGGCGAGACTGGTCTCGCCGGCATGCTGCGGTGTTCCATTCTTCCACGGCAGCGCCACGTCGTAGTCCTTCAGCAGGCAATCGTCCGGAAGGCACTCGATCGGCGTGAAATCGCGATGGGCGATGTATTCGGGACGCTTGAATCGGCGGATGTGGTTGGACACCGCGCACAAGCTCAGGTACACGCTGACCCGATTCCACGGCGACAAATTCGAAGTCGATGCGTGCACCAGGCACGAATGAAACAGGATCATCGATCCCGCAGGGCCCTTGGGCGCGACGATGCCACCGCGCTCGACCAGGCGGGCGATGGTGTCGTGGCTGATGGTCCACAGCGGATAGCTGGTCGTCGACGTGTCGTGCGCGGCTTCGATCACGCCCAGCTTGTGGCTTCCCGGGATGAACATCAGCGGACCGTTGAATTCGTTGACCTCGTCCAGAAAAATCGCGACGTTCATTGCCCGCGGCTCGGGCATATCGTCGTCGTTCTTCCACGTGCCGAAATCCTGATGCCATTGCCAGACGTCGCCGTCGAAGGCAATCTTGCCGTTGATTTTGAACTGATGCATGTAAACCGGCTCGCCGAACACCTGCATCGCCGGTTCGATCATCCTGGGGTGACGCGCGAGCCGCGCAAACGGCGCGCTGTACATGTGCGCCGCGAAATTGGTGCGCACGGCGTCGCTTCCCTTTTCGCGAACGTTTTCCTGGCGGTGCTCGGCGTAGAGTTGCGGCACTTCATCCAGCAATACCGCGATTTCGTCGGGCGTGAACAGACTCGGAAAAAAAAGATAACCGTCGCGATCGAGTCGTGACCGTTGCTCGGAATCCAATTGCATGGCGCGCTCCCGATGTGTTCCGACCCGATTCTATCCGTTATGATCCAGTGCCGCGATTGGGTTGTGAAGTCTGTGGTCAGAGGCCGTCCGTCGCGACGACTTGGAGCGCTCGCTCGGCAGGCCAGTCTGGGCAATCGCCGGAACCGAACTGAAGGGACACAACATGATCGGACTGAGGGAGCGATTCGGAAGGCCGCTGCGTCTGGGGCTGATCGGCGGCGGCCCCGATGCGTGGATCGGGCGGATGCATCGCGGCGCCGCGGAGATGGACGGATGGTGGCGCGCCGTCGCCGGTGTTTTCTCGAGCGACGCGGCTCGTTCCCGCGCCGGAGGCGCGGCCATGGGGTTCGATCCCCAGCGGAGCTACGGCGACGTCGATGAAATGCTGCGCCAGGAAGCCTTGCGTCCGGACGGCATCGACGCGGTGGCGATCATGACTCCCAACGACACGCACTACCGGTTCGCGGCCGCCGCGCTCGACGCCGGCCTCGATGTAGTGGGTGACAAACCGGTCACGCACGATTTCAGAGAGGCATGCGATCTCGTAGCGCGCACGCGGCGTGGCGAGCGCGTATTTGCAGTCGCGCATGCCTATACGGCTTATCCGATGACACGTTATGCCCGGCGCCTGGTGCGCGACGGCGTCCTCGGCGCGGTCCGGCTGGTGCAGGTCGAGTACATTCAAAGCGGCATGGCGACGCGCGTCGAGGACGGGCCGCAGAACAATCGCTTCCGCTGGATTCTCGATCCGCAGCGCAGCGGATTGGCGCTGGTCATGAGTGCCATCGGCTGTCACGCCCAGCACCTGGCGAGCTTTGCTTCCGGACTTGCCGTTGCGCGTGTCGTCGCCGACGTCGACGCATTGCTTCCAGGGCGCAAGGTGGTCGACTATGTCTCGGCCTTGCTCGAGCTCGATGGTGGCGCACGCGGCACGTTCACCGTCACGCAGGCAGCCGCCGGCGGCGAGAACGACATACGGCTGCGAATCTACGGCGACAAGGGCATGCTCGATTGGTGCCATCGCGAGCCGAGTTATCTGCGGCTCGCGATCCAGGGCGAAGCGGTGCGCATCATCGGCCGCGGAGACGCCTTTTTGCCGCCAGAAATCATCGCCACGGGGCGCACTCCGCGCGGACATCCCGAGGGCCTGCGCGAAGCGTTTGCCAATATCTACGCGGAGGCGGCACAGGAGCGCATGGCGCGTAACCTGGGCGAGCCCGTTCCGGAATTGCCGTATCCCCGCATCGAGGACGGCGCGCACACGATGGCGTTCATCGAGGCCTGCGTCGCGTCGCATGCGTCCCGTGGATGGGTGGACGTGGCTAAGGTCCCGACGCAATGAGCCCGGACGCGCGCGCACGATTTGGCGCGCCGGACCGTGCATCTATTCTTCGTCGACTTTGGCGCGCGCCGACTTGATCTGACCCCGCCGTACCTTGGTGTCGACACGGCGGCGTTGCGAGCTGCGCGTCGGACGCGTCGCTTTGCGAACACGAGGCGCGTCCTCCGCACTGTCTACCAGCGCCTGAAGCCGCGCCAGCGCGTCGTCGCGATTCTGATCGAGGCTTCGATGGCGCTGTGCCTTGATGACGATCACGCCCTGCGCCGTGATGCGCCGATCGCTGGTGGCGAGCAGCCGTTCCTTGATCGGCTCCGGTAACGACGACGCAGGTATGTCGAAGCGCAACTGCGCGGCGCTCGACACTTTGTTGACGTTCTGACCGCCGGCCCCCTGCGCCCGGATCGCGGTCCATTCGATCTCGTCCGCGGCAATCTCGATCATGCGCGGGGAAACATCCGGCGCCACCCGTCCAGCCCGAGCCGGCGCAACGCTTCGATATTGCGCTCGAAGATGGTGGCGGCATCGGGAAACGCCGCCACCGCGCGCTCGACGCTCGCTTCGCGAAGCAGATGCAGCGTCGGATACGGCGATCGGTTGGTGAAGTTACCGATATCGTCTGGGGTCGTGCCCGCGAATCGATAGTGCGGGTGAAAGCTCGCGATCTGTATCTCGCCTCGAAGCCCCAGCCTGTCGACTTCGACGTCGGCCAAGTCGAGAAAGGCGTTGTAGTCCATGAAATCGGTCAGAACGCGGGGATGAATCAGCAGCGTCGTCTCGCACAAGGCTTCCGGCGCAGAATCGAGCTCGACCAGCTCGCGCGCGAGATCCTCGAGCAGAGCGTCTTCACCAGCAGCGGCGGTCACGCAATAGCGAATGCGATCGCCGACGTAAACAGACCTCGCGAACGGACAGAGTTCAAGGCCGATGACGGCTTTTTCGATCCACGCGCGGGTGTCGGCCAGAACCACCGCGATATCCGATGCGGAAAGGTCCGCGCTCACGATGGATCGGGCGCAGCGTGAACGCCTTCCGGCGTCTGCTTGCGCCAGACGGTCGCAAGCCACGGCTGCTGCTCGCGAGGCAAACCTTCCGGACGATAGTAGTGCGCGAGCTCGACGAACCCGGCGCCCGACACATAGCGGCGCCAGGTCTCGGGCCGATAGTAGGCGCCGTACCGGCCGCGATTCCATCCCTCCTCGTCGTTGCCGTGCGGATTCGAGCTGAAAAGGACACCGCGCGGTCTCAGCGTCGCGCGCAGCTCGCGCAGGACACGCGGCAATTCCTGCGCTGGAACATGAAACAAGGCCGCGTTGGCGAACACGCCGTCGAAGCGGTTGGGCGGAAGGTCCAGCTTGAGAAAATCCTGCTCCCACACCGCGCAGCCGGAGTGCTCGCGCGCCATCGAAGCAAAGCGCCCGACGCCTTCGAGGCCGATCGCGGCATGGCCGAGTTGCATCAGCGTCCTGAGGTCGCGGCCCGGTCCGCAGCCCAGATCGAGAATCGTGAAGGGCGGCGTACCCTCGATGTTGTCGAGCAAGGCGCGGATGTTCTGGCTGACGTCATGGTCGCGCGTTCCCTCCCAGAACGCATCGGCGCGCTCGCCATAGTGATCGAGCGTTCGGCTGACAATCGCGGCCACTTCGTCGGGCTGAAGCTTGATCTCCATCCGGCGATGCGCCGCCTAGCCGCGGAACGCCGACCGGCCCGACGCCGAGCGGTCTTGGCAAAGATGGATTGTGATCGAGAGCACAGGTGTCAAGGCACTTCGCGCTTCGGCGCGGAAGTCACCACGTCAGTCGCGTCGTCGATATAGCTCAGGGCCTGGTTGAGCATCGAAAGCGCGTTCGCGGTGTTGCCTGCGGCGAGTTGATCCCTGACCTCGGCGATGATCTGGCGAAGCTTCACCTCGTACGCTTCCGCGCTTTCGAGCTCCCTGACGAGCTTGGCGATTTCCCCGGATGACTCGGTATTTTCGGTGGACATGAGCGACTCCTGGGCCGTGCTGCGACGCCGGACGGATCGGCAAACTCAAACAGGCCGCACGCTTCTCCGATGCGGGGTCATCACGTGGACGTCGCCGGACCGACGTACGCCGGATCCGGACGATCGAACCAGGCGTGCAGCAGGTGATACACCATGAGGTAGTTCTTTTGCTGAAAGCTCGCGTGCGAGATGCCCGGCATCACCGTGAACTGTTTGTCGGGATTGGGCAGTCGCCTGAAGAACTCGATCAGATCGTCGAACGCGGCAATGCCATCGTATTGTCCGCGCAGGATCAGCGTCGGCGCAGTGATCATCGCCGGATCGACGATGGGGAGTCTGGAACACATGTCGATATACGTCCCGTTCGGGATCGAGTCGTCGAGCGCGAGTATGGCATCGGCGAAGGCGTCGACCACGCGTTTCTCCGCGGTATCCGGATGGTCGCGCTCGAATATCGAATAGACAAACGCGCGGTCGATCGGGCGACGCTTCTGCGCGAGAAACTGGGGAAGCTTCTTTCGCCGCTGCTCGAGCGTCGGCGCGCCTTCCCCCGTCCACACGAACGCGTCGAGCGCGAGGCGCGAGACGCGACCAGGATACTGCTGCGCGAAGAGGGCGGCGCGCAGTGCGCCCGACGAGATGCCGTACATCATGATGTCGCGATCGTCGCGCGTAGCTGCAATGTAATCGGTCGCGGCGGCCAGGTCATCGGCGCCGTTGGCGATGTCGCAGGTGATGTCTCTCGACTTGTCGGAGCGGCCGTACCCTTCCATGTCCACGCTCCAGCACACGAACCCGCGTCGGGCGAACCAGTCCATGACCGACGAATCCGGCCTTCCGGGGACGTGCAGGTCGAATGTCGGTTGCGATGCCATCGACGAGCCGTGCACGAACAGGATCGCCGGCTTGTCAGCGGGCGAGCCGACGAATTTCTGCCACAGAAAGAGGCGCACCCCATCTTTGTGCGTCCAATGTTCGACGCCGGGAACTGGCGCATCGACGGGGCGTTCGTCTGGTGCCGTCAATGGACGACCACCGTTTGTTTGTGCGTGCGTGGAACTGTTCACCTGGTTTTCACTTCGAGTGTTCACTTCGGCCTCGGCGACTCGAGTCTGGCATCGGGCGCGGAGAGCTTGCCGGCCCGCGATTCGCGTATCGCCGCGACGACCGCGCGAGCGACGTTTCGTACTTCCTCCTGCACATCCTTGTCCCGATCAAGGGTGTCGTGGCTGGTTGCGTACGGCTCGTAATAACCGATGAAGCGATCGAGGCGCGCTTTCGCACCGGCGTCGATCAGCCCCATCCAGTCGAGCCAATCCGTCAACGAGCGGCGCACGCCTTCGATCCCCGCCACGTCGCCGTGCACCACGAGTCCGTAAACGCGACCGGCGAGGTGCTTGGGATAAGGCCACCCCTTGAGCTCGAGAGCCTTGGCCTTGGCCACATTCTTGCCCGAGGTCGAGGTCGGATCTGGATTGCCGCCGTCGGCGCACACCAGTCGATCGATCATCAGCTTCAGCGTGCTGGGGACCTGATACCAATAAACGGGCGTGAGAATGACGACGCCGTGCGCCGCGGTCCAGCGTTCGTAGATCTCGGCCATCCAATCGCCCGTCTGACCCAGTGAGTGATTCGGATAACAACTGCACGGCCAATGGCAGAGCGGCATCGCGGTCGACACGCAAGCCTTGCACGGATAGATCCTCCTTCCATACTCGGAGGTAAGCAGGCTCAAATCGAGCGTATCGACATCGAATCGTGCATCCTCGAAAATCTTTTGCGCAATACGGGTCAGTCGATAGGTCTTGGAATTCTCGCCGGGGCAGGACCCGTCGTTGCGCGCCGAACCGATGATAAGCAGCACCCGCGACCGCGTGGCTGCCTTCTTCCGTTTCGCGTCGGCACTCTTCAGCCGCGCGTGGGTGCCAGCCCATTCGACCGACAAGTCGTACCCCGGGTCAGCGTATCCTTTGCCTGCCTTTTCCGTGACCGGCGACTTTCGGCTGTCCTTGTACGCATTCCACGCGACATCCTCCACGCCCGCCAGCGCGGCCTGCTCGGATGCGAAGAGCGGGTCCTTGAACGACTGCGCAAAGCGGTCGTGAAATTGGATTCGGGACAACTGGCCGGGAGCTTGGCCCCTCCGGATCTTGATCTTGGTCATGCTCAATCTTATCTCAGTAGAGCTAACAGGGTCGGCGGCACGATGATGACGATGAGTGTGGCCGGAAGCAAACAAAGTTCCTCCGATCAAGCGCGCTGGTTCACATCCCGCTAATCGACCTTCGCGCCGGTCTCGCGCACGATCTTCGCCCAGCGGTCCTTCTCGTCACGGAAAAACGCGCCGAATTGCGCCGGCGATGAACCGACAATCTCGATGCTGGCGTTCGCCATGTAGCGCTTCACCTCATCGGTGGCCAGCACTGCGAGCAGCTCACGATGAATTCTGTCGATGACCGCGACGGGAGTCGCTTTCGGCGCCAGCAATCCCATCCAGACGTAGGCTTCGTAACCTGGGACGCCGGCCTCGGCAACGGTGGGCACGTCGGGAAGCTGAGGTGCACGGCTCGCGCCGGTGACCGCCAGCGCGCGGAGTCTCCCGCTTCGAATGTGGCCGAGCATGCCCGCCATACCCGGCATCGACATCTGAACCCGTCCCCCGAGCAGATCGGTCGTTGCCTGACCGCTGCCGCGATACGGGATGTGGTTCATTTTCATTCCGGTCATCGACGCGAGGAGCGCGGCAAAAAGATGCTGGCCGCTGCCGTTGCCCGACGATGCGTAATCGACCTGACCAGGGTGCGCCTTTACGTAGGCTATGAACTCCTGCAGGGTATTTATCGGCAGCGACGGCGTGATCACGAGCACGCCGGGCTCGCGCGCGATCAGCGACACCGGAGCGAAGTCTGCGACGGGATCGAAGGGAAGCTGCGGATACAAGCTTGCGCTGATCGCGTTGGTCTGCGATGCGAGCAGCAGGGTATAGCCGTCGGGGGCGGACTTGGCGACGATATCGGCGCCGATGGTCGCGCCGGCGCCGGGCTTGTTGTCCACGATGATGCCTTGACCGAGGCGCTTCGAAAGCTCTTCGGCGATCAGGCGCATCGGCCCGTCGACCGCACCTCCGGGCGAGAAAGGAACGACGACACGGATCGGCCGGCTCGGATAGCTCTGCGCGAATGCGGGCGACGCGCCGACGACGCTGGTGATGGCGACGATGACGCAGAGTGCCCGCGGTGGCCAGTTACGCGCCTTGGCAAACGAGAGATCGAAAATCATGCGGCTGAGCACGCCGCATTATCCACGATCCATGGGCAATCCCGGGAGTCGCAGGTGCGGCCCTGGGCAGTTTTATCGCCATGCTCGAGCGTCATCCGCCGATCGAGCCCGCAAAAAGAAAAGAGCGGTTCCGATCGAATGTTCGGAACCGCGCTTGTGCTGACGGTCTTGCCAAGCGTCAGGGCCGCGGCGATCGCGACCCTGATGCCTTCTACTCCAGCAACAGCGAGATTTCGTGCGCCTTCGGGATCAGTGCCGACCCTGGCTGCAGCACCTTCTGCAGGCCCGTGTTGAAAGCCGCCGGCGCATCTTCCGGCAACATGTAGCCGCGTGCGACCATGTCATCGATCGCGCCCAGCAACGAGTAGTAATAGCCGGTAAAGCTGCCGTAGCGTTCCTGGATCGAAAGTCTTGGGTCACCCGCAGCGATGCGGTCGTCCTTGGTTTGCGCGAACGGGACGGACTGCCCGGTGCCTTCGCAGCCGTCGTTGGCCCAGACGCCGGAACGCAGCGACCAACCAGCGTATGTCGCGAGCGGTACGGTGACGTCGGGCAGCCTGACACCGGCGATATCGTTGCCGTCGGCATCGGTCTTGGGAACGAAGGTTGGATAGATCGGACCGATTGCCGGGTTGTTCTCGAGCGGCACGAGGGTCGTTGGCGGATTGTTGTCCTTGATGCCGGCGCTGTTGAACCTCGGGCCCCAGTTGAACAAATACCGCGTTGTCTTCAGGCCGGTGTAGGTGACGCCTGGAATGTTGGGAAAGCCCATGCCGCTTTGCGGCAGCGGAGGCACCAGCGTTCCGTCCGACAGCTTCGGTACCTGGCTCGGCGGCGGCGCGATGCCCTTGTCGGCCCAATTATCCAGGGCGATGAACATGGCGCGCTGGATCGGTGCCGAGTTCAGCGGGTCGCCGAACTGCTGGCAAAGACCCTTGGAGCTGGCGTTGCCCGCACCGCCGTGCTGATGGCTCGAGACGAAGTAGTTGCGGGTCATGGGGTAATCCGGCAAGTCGACCTTGCCCATGGGGTCGGTGTGTCCGAGCGACCCGCCCTTGACCCAGTATTCGTTGGCCGAATAGACCTCCATTCCAAACGGGCAGGTGTTGGTCGACGAGCACCGGTCGTAGCGGCCGGCGGTCTTGCCGCTGATGGGATCGGTCATCGAAGCCTGCGCAAAGGGGAAGTTCCCCTCGGAGAACAAATGTTCCTGGCGATTGCGCTCGGTGCGTCCGGGCTGTGAGAAACGATAGTTCATGTCGATGCCGTCGAAGGCCGCGACCCACTGCATCAGGCCGTCGAAGACGAGCTTGTTCGACTCGTCGCCATTGAAACCGAGATTCACGAAATCGTTGAGCATGCGGCCCGGCTGCGACGAGATTTCCGTATAGATGCGGGTGATGTCGCCAGCCATGGGATTGGGCGTGCCGACGTCATCTGCCGTCCCGTGGCGCATGAACGAATTGAAGTCGCGAATCGCCGCGAATCCGACTCCATTGACGGTCGGATCCTTGGCCGTGTACATGAACTCGTAGATGTCGTTGGCAACGAACGAGGTGCCTGCGGGTACCAGGCTGATGGCGGTGCCGGCGGTGTTGTACGCCCAGCCCGTCGTCGGAACGACTGCGGGGGTGTCGTCCAGGTGAACGCGGTGCGTAAGCGTCGCCTTGGTTTGGTCAGTCGTTGCGGCTGCATAGTTGAGCGCGTACGACGCGCCGGGACTGACGATGTACTCATACGCCGGACCCGTGATCGACGAGCCGTCGGCGTTATGTGCCACCGGCAGCGTGATTGTCGAAACGAAGCCTGTGTTGTCGGTGCCGGCGGCAAAGTCCCAGCCGGTCCACATCGTCGTGTAGCCGCGCGCCCAGAGGAACGATTGAGCGAGCATCGTGCCGTCGGTGATGGCGGCGGGATCGTTGGTATTGCCCGAAGTCCGGTTCAAGGTGCCGTAAGTCTTGCCGCCTCGATTCGGCGGCTCGTACATCGCCTTGTGCGCACCCTTGGACAAATCGGTGGGCTTCAGGATGTAGAAGTCGGCGGAGTATTCGACGTTGCCTGCCGCGTTACGCGGAGCAAGCGCGATGTCTGCGATCAGCGCGTTGTGCGGATCGCTGGGGTTCAATTCGCCGAAGTACCTGCCATAGATCTTTTCGTACGTCCCGATACCGCCGGCGAAAGAAAAGCCGCCGAACGCCGTCGTTCGCGTAAGAATTTGCAGCTTGGTGAGTCGTGCGTCTGCCTCTGTCGCAACCATCATCGACGCCGCGGCGCCGAACGCACACGCGACACCGACGCTTACAAGAGTCCGGCGAAAGCCGCCCGGCGTATCAGTTTGAATCTTCCGCAAGTTCTTTTTGTTCATGAATCGTCCTCCTCCAGGTGAGCTCGTTTCGACGCGCGACGGCCTCAGCCGCGACGTGCCGGTCTTTTGATGTGCAGTGAAACGTCGATGCGATGCGTCGCCGAGACTTGGCGTCGCCAATGCGGTGGTTGAAATCCAGGCGCCGATGCCGTTGCGGCACGGTGTACCCATTCCATCGCCTCTCCTCGGGCGCGGCAGCCGACTGGGAGCCGACCACCGCAGCCAATTCGTGCCCTGCTTTATCCGCATAGACGCTCTCGGTCACCTGCAGATATACGGGTCGTGGTATTTGGTATGTAATATTGCGCCAATGGAAACTTTCACCGATATCGTTTGGATATGCATGCCATACGTATTTGATATATCTTTTTGCTATACGGTACAGTCATGGAACTGAGGCACCTGCGCTACTTTGTCGCGGTAGCCGAATTGGGTAGCGTCTCCCGCGCGGCCGAAAAGTTATTCATCGCCCAGCCGCCACTTTCGAAGCAAATCAAGCAGTTGGAAGATGAAGTTGGTGTGAAGCTTCTGCTGCGCTACCCGCGAGGCGTGCGCCTGACCGAGGCAGGTGCGGCGTTCTTGATCGAGGCAAAGGACTTGTTGGCTCGTTCGGAGCGCGCTAAAAAGACTGCAAGACATACGAACTCGTTGCACGGCGGCGCGGTGCGCATTGGCTATGTCCCGTCTGCGGGCCACGTCGTGCTGCCACGTTTTCTGGACGAATTGCGCCGAATTCGCCCGAACGCCGAAATCGACGTTCAGGAAATGATTACTCCGCAGCAAGTGCAGGCGCTGTGCGCGCGCGAGATCGACGTTGGATTGGCCCGGGCGCCGGTCAATTTCGCGCGCATCGTCGTTGCGGCAGAGTTGGAGGATCCATTCTGTCTGGCGCTTCCTTCGCGGCACGCGCTCTCTGGCTCTGGCCCGATCGATTTGCGAACCGCCGCCGATTGCACGTTCGTCAGCTCCGCAAGGCAACGTGCTCCGGCATATTTCGACCAGGCGCTCGCCCTTTGCAGCGACGCAGGGTTCAGCCCGAAGCTGCGCTACGAAGCGAGCACCTTGTACGGTGTGCTCGCCCTTGTCGGCGCAGGTCTCGGAGTGGCGATCGTTCCTTCATCCGCGGTCATGCTCGCGCCCAAGGGCTTTACGCTGCGTCCACTGAGCCGCCCGACACGCGGGGGGTCGTTGGCGTTCGTGCAATTGCGAGGTGATCCCAACCCGTTCATCGCGACGCTCGCAAAACTTGCCACCGCGGTTTTCGCCGAACTAAGAAAGGACGTCGAGCTGTCGTTGAGCGCCGATGGCCGCACGGCGCCGTTCGGGACCCCGCCAGCGCCGGACCCTCGCCCAGACGAGGTATAATTTAAGTAACTTCGCCGCCTGCCCTTGCCGGCCGGCGGCTTTTCTTTTTGTAGAACATCGTGCCCGCGCCACACGACGCGGCCGAATGCAGCGATCCGATGAATGCAACGAATTTCCCGCCGGATCTCGTCCGCGACGTCGCTCGGCGCCGAACCTTCGCGATCATTTCACACCCCGATGCGGGCAAGACGACGCTGACCGAGAAGCTGCTGCTCTTCGGCGGTGCAATCCAGATGGCCGGGACGGTCAAGGCGCGCAAGAGCTCGCGTCACGCGACGTCGGACTGGATGGAGATCGAGAAGCAGCGTGGCATTTCGGTGACGAGCTCAGTCATGCAATTCGTCTATGCCGAACACACCATCAATCTGCTCGATACGCCGGGACACGAGGATTTTTCTGAGGACACGTATCGGGTGCTGACCGCCGTGGATGCAGCGGTGATGGTGATCGATGCTGCCAAGGGCGTGGAGGCGCAGACGATCAAGCTGCTCGAAGTTTGCCGGCTGCGCGCGACGCCGATCATCACATTCGTGAACAAGATGGATCGCGAGGTCCGCGAGCCAGTGGCGCTGCTCGAGGAAATCGAGTCGGTTCTGAAAATCGACTGCGCGCCGATCACCTGGCCAATCGGCATGGGTAAGCGTTTCCAGGGCGTGTTCGATCTGAGGCAGGATCGCCTCCTGCGATTCACGCCCGGCGAAGAGCGCGTACGCGACGACAGCGAGCTCATCGAAGGCTTGGGGAACCCGCGCCTCGACGAGCTCTTTCCCGACGAGACCGCGGCCTTGCGTCACGATGTGGAGCTGATCCGCAACGCGAGCTCACCGTTCGACCTGCAGTCGTTTCTCGCGGGACAGCAGTCGCCGGTTTTTTTCGGCTCGGGCATCAACAACTTCGGCGTGCAGGAGATTCTGCAGGCCCTGGTGGAATGGGCGCCACCGCCGCAGCCACGCGACGGCACCGGACGCGAAGTTACTCCGATGGAGCCGGCATTCACCGGTTTCGTGTTCAAGATTCAGGCGAACATGGATCCGCGGCATCGCGACCGGATCGCGTTTTTCCGCGTCTGCTCGGGACGCTACCGGCCGGCGATGAAGGTTCGCCACCTTCGCATCGATCGCGAGATGAAGCTCGGCAACGTGATTACTTTCATGGCCAACGAACGCGTTGCCAGCGACGATGCCGTCGCCGGCGACATCATCGGTATTCACAACCATGGGCAGTTGCAGATCGGCGATACGCTGACCGAAGGCGAGGCGCTTTCGTTCAAGGGCATCCCGTACTTCGCTCCGGAACTCTTTCGCGTCACGCGGCCGCGCGATCCGTTCAAGGCCAAGCAGCTCCAGAAGGGACTGCAGGAGTTGGGCGAGGAGGGCGCGATCCAGGTCTTCGAGCGTGCATGGAACAACACGCTGCTGCTCGGCGCGGTAGGAGAGCTGCAGTTCGACGTGGTCGCGGACAGGCTTGCCCGCGAATACAAAGTCGACGCGCTCTACGATTCTGCGAATATAGCGACTGCGCGCTGGCTCACCTTCCCCGATGCCGCGACGCACCGGAGCTTCGAAAACGAAACCTCGGCGTCGATGGCGACCGACGTCGACGGCAATCCGGTGTTTCTGGCGGCGAACAAGTACATCCTGCAGGTGACGATGGAGCGGTGGTCCAAGGTCGGCTTTCACACCACGCGCGAGCACGGTCAGAGGCTCGCGCAGGGATAGGGAGGACGGCGGAGCACGCGACCGCGTTGCATTCGGCCCGCGAATCTACCGCCGACGCCTGACTTACGCCGCGCGCCGCGTGCTCGCGATCAATGCCAGCTTGGTCCGCGCGTCGCGCAGCGCGGTGCGCAGTCCTTCCTCGACGACCGGATGGTAGAAGGGCATCTCCAGCATCTGAGCGATGCTGAGATTCATTTGCCGCGCCCACGCGAGCAAATGGCCGATGTGCTCCGCGTCCGGTCCGATCATTTCGGCGCCGAGAAACAGCCCCGTGGTCGCGTCGGCATATACCTGCAGCATGCCCTGATTGCGCAGCATGACGCGGGCCCGGCCCTGGTTCTCGAACGAAACCTCGCCGATGACGGGGGCCGCCGGCCGCGCCGCCGCGAAGCCGCCGCCGACGATGCAGATCTGAGGGTCGGTGAAGACCACGCTCAGCAACGCTCGCCGCAAGCCGCTTCCGATCACCGGGAAGCGCGCGGCGTTATCTCCTGCAATGCGGCCCTCATCGGCGGCTTCATGCAGCAGCGGCGCATCGTTGCTCGCGTCGCCGGCAATGAAAATGGACGAGCCGCCGCATTGCAACGTGGTGCGATCGTAGAGGGGCACGCCGCTGGCGTCGAGTGCGAGCGTCGTCTTCTCGAGCGCCAGCTTGCCGACGTTGGGTGCGCGGCCCGTGGCCGCGACAAGGTACTCGAATCGCTCGGTCTGCGAGGTGCCGTCCAATGCGCGATAGGTAACGACGACTTCATCGCCGTCGCGGGCGACCTCGGCGTGAGCGTTGGTGTCGAGGTAGAACTCCTCGCCAAAAATCCTGCGCGCGCAATCGATGAGCGTGGGGTGCGACAAGGGACCGACGCCGCCGCCTCGACCGAAGATCTTCACGCGGACGCCCAGGCGGTGCAGCGCCTGGCCGAGCTCGAGGCCGATCACGCCGGGACCAAAAACGGCAACGCTTTGCGGCAGCCGATCCCACTCGAAGACGTCTTCGTTGGTCGCGACGCGATCGCCGAGAGTGCGCCAGGCCGCGGGAAAGACCGGCGACGAACCGGTCGCGATGACGACACTCGAAGCCTTGACCAGGACGCGATCACCGACCAGCAAGGTGCTGTCATCGACGAATGTCGCGTTGCCGTGGAGCTTGTCGGTCTCGGGGAGCGCTTCGACGTCGTCGGTGACCAAGGCGACGAACCGGTCACGCTCGGCTCTAACGCGCTCCATGATCGCCCTGCGATCGACCTTGACGGTGACAGCCGCCATCCCGAAGGCGGGAAAGCGCACGACGGCATGCGCGGCTTCCGCGGGCGCGATCAGCAGCTT
>OCZU010000388.1_pt1 | contig 30858 bp, 41 predicted proteins | sample 1539001 | NCBI WGS metagenome assembly OCZU01 (sample SAMEA3539306, study PRJEB22396) | soil metagenome | biome: tundra; feature: field; material: soil | place: USA | collected 2010-05 | depth 0.15 m | reverse complement strand
TTCACTTCGCGCCGGGAAAACGCGCCATACAAAACCGGCAAATAGCTGATCGCCAAACCAAGAAATCCAAATCCCAGCCCGGCTTCAAACACCATGATCACGCGCGCCACGGTGGTACGCGGAACCACATCGCCTAGACCCAAAGTAAAAAACGTAGTGCCGCTCATATACAAATCAGTCCAGAATCCGTTGTGTGCCGCGGGCCCGCTAGGCATTCCGGAAATATCAATCCCGGACCCACTGGCCATATGCAAAATCGCAAACGCAAAAATCAATCCCACAGCCCACATCGCAAATAGAACCAGCAACGAAAGCGGCCCATAAAAACTTAAAAAAGTTTCACGCCGATTCGTGGCCCGCATCCGCCGCGCAATCCATGACCATGGCCGCCACGTCGAGCGATAAAACATTCGCGCCAATCGAAATCGACGCGTAATGCGCCGAGGCAAAATAATTGTCTCAAACACATCCCACAAAATAACCAGCACCAGAAAAATCCCGATCGTGGCTAATACGACACGCATTTATTTCTCCCCTTCAATTCTCGAATCAGCAATCATTCGCATATGTCCGATCCCGGAACTCGTCGGGACGCTGCTTGCTGCGCCCTCAGCCGAAATCCACATTTCACGCGGACCAAATATCATCGCCGCTGCGCAAAAAAATCCTGCATCACCGCCGCACATTCTTGCGCCAGTACTCCCGAAATAACTTCGACACGATAATTTACCGCGGGATGATCCAAAATCTGAAAACAAGTGCGCACCGCGCCTCCTTTTTGTTCCGCGCATCCGTAAACTAATCGCGCGACGCGCGCTTGAATCATCGCGCCGGCGCACATCGCGCACGGTTCCACGGTTACGTACAGTGAAGTTCCATTCAGACGATGATTTCCGATCGTTTGAGCAGCCTCCCGTATCGCAACCATTTCCGCGTGCGCTGTCGGATCATTGTCAGTGAGTGTGCAATTGTGCGCGCGCGAAATAATTATTCCTTCGTGCACAAGCACCGCGCCGATGGGAACTTCGCCGCGCTCCGCCGCTGTGCGAGCTTCGTCAAGAGCGGCGCGCATGAATTCCAAATCAGATTCAGCCATGCCGCGAGCATAACAGGACGCACTCTTCCGATGAAAGGAGAGTACTGAAGAAAGCAGAGCGAGCCAGAAAGCAGAGCAGGATGAAATTATTAGTGGAAGTTTGGCTCTGCAGAGCCGATCAGGAGTTCTACGACGACAATGTCGCGGCGCTCCTCGAAAGAGGGATCGTGTCCGACGTGCCGCCCAACTTCGCGCCAACCGGAAACCTGACAGAGACGCAAGCTGTCTCCATTTTCCGCGAGGACGCGGCCAATCAATTTTCGATAATTCAATTTCGCCGCTTCCGCTTGAATCGCCTGCATCAGTTGACGGCCGACTCCATAATTTCTAAACGATCGCCGCACACAAAGAAAAACTTCCGCGATGTCCGCGAGCTGCGGACGCACGTCATATGGCGCAAGAGAAATCCAGCCGAGAACCCATCCGCGCAATTCCGCAACCAAAATCGGATGACGTTCATCCGTCAGCGCTTCTAAAAGCAAAACCTTTTGTTCATCAACGCTGCGCGCGTGTTCTTCAAACGCGACCAGATGATCCTGCACTCCTTCATTGAATATTTCGCGCATCACCGCTGCGTCATCTTCGCGCGCATGACGCACGGTGAGTTGTGGCCGGCTTTCCGGAGTGGTGGAAGCCATGCGCAAATTCTACCACTACGCTGGCGCGCTTGACATTCTTGCGCCGCCGAAAGAAACTAACGCTCTATGAATGAACTGCTGCGCCGCGTATTCATGGTGGATTTTCTGAAGGGAATGTGGCTGACGTTTAGCTATCAAAATCCCAAGAAAATTTACACCGAACAATATCCACTGGAACGTCCGATGGTGGCCGAAAGATTTCGCGGCGCGCCGCGGCTAAACATCAATCCAGAAACCGGCGAAACGCTTTGCATTTCCTGCAACCTTTGCGCGCTGGCGTGTCCGGAAAATTTAATTGTTGTGGGTTGGCAGCGCGACGATGCGACACGCAGAAAAGTTTTAACAACATTTACTTACGACACTTCGCGTTGTATGTTTTGCGGACTCTGCGAAGATGCATGTCCGACAGATTGTTTGGAACTGACGCAGGATTTTGAGATGGCCTATTACAGCCGCGAAGGTGCGATCTGGGATCGTCACCGGCTGGAAGTTGGACCTACCCCTACGCGATACGTCCGCTAACCTGTTGATATAAATACACTTATGTAGCGACAATGGGAAAGGCCTTGACATATTCCGGTTAAATATAGTATTGAGTAGGACGTCCTACTCAATTAACGAAATCGCGAAAAATGAATAAAACTAAGAAATCGAAAAAGACCGAAAGTCAGGTGAACGCGGAAATTGTCGCGGAGAAACCGGCGGAGAAAACGGCCGAAAAAATTAATGAAAATGCGACGGGCATGAAGGCACGGAGGAGTTCGAATACGTCACGAGACGCGCTTTTGACGGCGGCGATGCAGTTGTTTTGGGAGAGAGGATACGCGGAGACTGGGATGAATGACGTAGTGGCGTTGTCTGGTGTAAGCGCGGGAAGCATGTACCACTTTTTTAAGACGAAAGAGGATTTGATACTCGGCGTGCTGGACCGGCTGGCGGAAATTATGTATCCGGCGCTGCTGGCTCCTATTTGGGAGAAGGAGAGCGATCCGATCGAAAGGATATTCGGATTGTTGGGGCGGTATCGAGAAGCAATCGTGGCGTCGAAATTCAGTTATGGATGTCCGGTGGGACGTCTGGCGGTGGAGATTTCTTCTGAGATGGTGGAAGTGCACGCGAAGATCGCGATGAATTTCGAGGGATGGTCGAGCGCGGTGCGGAAATGTCTGGAGGCAGCGGGTAGCCGTTTGCCGAAGGGAATGGATTTGAGAATGCTTTCGCGATTTGTACTGACGGTGATGGAGGGCGGAGTGATGCAGTCACGGTCGTATCGGAGTACCGAGCCGTTTGATCAGGCGGTGGCTCAATTGCGGGATTATTTCGATCGGCTGCAAGAGCAGGGGAAGGCGGAGGCCTCGTCGTGGGACATGCCAAAGAAAAAGAAACGAGGGCTGTTTCCCCGGGAGGCAGGAGGCAAGGAAGCAAGGAGGCAGATCTAGCGAGAAGCGAAAAACAAAGAACAAGGCGCAGACGCGAGCAAGGACAAAAGCAACGGTAAAAGAGTCGGAACAAGGGCTCGCGCTGGGAAGCGCGCTCGAAGGAAGTCGGCTGCCGCGATTTATTTAATGGCGCGGTTGAAACCGCGATCCACAAAGCTGATTCGTCTGGAAAAGGAGGAATGGAAATGGGAGAGAACAGTCCGAAGATTTTGGCGGTTGTTGTCGCGGCGATTATTTATTGGTTGCTGGGCGCGCCGTGGTTTTCGATGATGCAGGCGCCGTGGCTGGTGGGAATTGGGAAGACGGCGGAGGGAATTCGTGCATCGGGAATGCCGAAATGGTTGCCGCATGTGGTGACGCTGATTTCAAATTTTGCGATGGCTTATGTTTTGGGGTGGTTGATATTGGCGACCGGGCCGCAGACGGTGATACGTGGAGTTCAGGTGGGGGCGATTTTGTGGGTATTAATTGGGGCGGCGTTTGCGACGGAGTATGTGTTTGAGGGTCGGTCGTTGCAGATTTATGCGATTAATGCCGGGTATCCGTTGGTGGGGATGATTTTGATGGGGGCGGTTCTGGGGGCGTGGAAGAAATAGCGGTGGCAACTTCTGACTGGAGGGGGATCAAATGAAGCGAGTGATGATGGCTGTGGTTCTGATGGCGGTCATGGCGGCCGGTGCGCTGGTGGAGGTGAAGCGGTGTGGCGCGGCGACCTCGGCGTCCCCCGTGCAGGCAACGATAGCGAATGTCGGATGGCTCGCGGGTCGCTGGACGGGAATGGCAGGGAGTGATTCGACGGACGAGATTTGCACCGCGCCAGCGCGCGGAGTGATGACCTGTATGTTTCGTTCGATGGATCCGGAAAAGATTACGGGATTGGAATTTATTACGCTGCGAGAAACAGCTTCCGGAGTTGAAGAGCGGGTTAGATTCTTTTCGCCCGATTTGACGGAGGGGCAAGGTGATAATGGCATCACGTTGCGGTTGGCAAGTGTTACGGGTTCGCAGATCGTGTTCGATAACGCGAAGGAAAGCGGAGTCGTGAAGCACGAGACGATCTCTCGCCACGGCGAAGATAGTTTTACCGTGCACATCGAGGTGGTGGATGCGTCGGGGAAGAGCAGTTTTATTGATGCGCAGTGGAAGCGCGCGAAGTGAGGCGCTATCCTGAGAAGCACCGTTTCGGTGACGAGGCAGCGAGGCAGGGAAGCATGGAGGCAAGGAAGGGCGAAAAGCGGGTGCGATTCAACGCAGAGACGCTGAGGGCGCGGAGAGAAGAGAGACGAGAAAGGCGCGACGAACATCGATCACCGGGAGAGTTATTGCATCAAGTTGTTGATGTTCGGAGCACCGACAGGAGTGTCGGTACTACTGGAGATGAAATGAAGCGTGCGATTGTGGGATTGGTGATGATGGCGATGGGAGCGGGATTAATAGGGCAGGCGCGGGGGGAAGTGAAGTCGGCGTCGGCGAGGAAATTCCGGATTGAGCAGGAGTTGATGCTGGCCGCTTCGCCGAATGAAGTTTACGATGCGGTCACGGGAGATATTTCGAGATGGTGGGATCATTCGTTCAGCGGACATCCGAAGAAGCTTTATATTGAGGCGCGGCCGGGAGGCGGATTTTACGAAATCTTTGATGATGCGGGGAATGGGGCTTTGCACGCGACCGTGATTTATGCGGATCGCGGAAAGAAATTGCGATATGCGGGGCCGCTCGGGTTTTCGGGCCGAGCGATCGATATGGTGACGACGTACGATTTGACGGCGGACGGGACGGGGACGCGATTTCATGTGACGGTGGCGGCGGTTGGGGAAGTGGATGAGCAACTGGCGGCGGCTGTGGATGGCGTGTGGCATCATTTTTTGGATGAGAGATGGAAGGTATACATTGCGTCGGGTGAATACAAGAACCATGCGGCGGGTGGCGGCGGGGGTTCGGAGACGATGCAGCATGATGCGAATCCGCTGATGCGGGGCAAAGTGAAGGCGGAGAAAACGATTCGGCTGGAGAAAATGGTGAACGCTTCTCCGGATGAATTGTTTCAGTTGTGGACTACGGATGTGGGAGTGCGCGCGTTTTTTGCTCCGGCGGCGAGGATTGACCCGAAAGTGGGCGGGGCGTACACGATCATTTTTAATCCGGCGGCAGATCCGAATGGAGATTCGTTTGGAACAAATGGCGCGCGCATATTGGAATTTCAGCGGCCCGGAAAACTTTCGTTTGAGTGGATTACGTTCACGGATGTGGCGAAGCCCGTGGCGGGCGGGCCTCCGGCAATTGCGGCGTCGGTGAGAAATGCGCGGCCGATTCCGACGTGGGTGGAAATTGAATTTGCGGCGGTGCCGGGCGACACGATGAAGACGGATGTGAAATTGGCGCATTATGGATTTAAGTCAGGCGCGGAGTGGGACGCGGCGTTTAATTATTCTAAGGGCGTGTGGGCTGGAGTGCTGGACAAGTTGGCGAAGTGGGCGGAGTTGCCGCGGGTGGCGCAAGATAATTCTGCGATGAAGGGCACGACGAGGGATTTGGCTCCGGATTCCGCGGACGGGATGATGACGGGTGGTGCGGTGCATACAACGATTGCGGATGTCGCGTTTTTCAGTGGGCGATGGACGGGAACGGCGGCGCCGGCGCGCGGAGAAATGAGTTGCATGTACCGGGCGATGAGCGCGGAGAAGGTTGGCGGGTTGGACGCCGGAATTCTTGTCTCGACATTAGAGGCGGTTGGGATGTATAAGCGCGGCAGGAGTTCAGAACTAATCGGAGGAAACTGATGCGAACGAAAGTCGTTTTGTGTTTGGCCGCGGTGCTGATGCTGGTTGGAGTTGCGGTGACGTCATCGGTGGCGCGGGCCGCCGATGATCCGATCAGCGGAACGTGGAAAGTAAATCTTGCGAAGTCGAAATATGATCCTGGACCTGCGCCGAAGAGTCTGACGGCAACAATCACGGTGGAAAATGATACCGAAAACTTTATGTCGGAGGGTGTGGATGCCGCTGGGAGTGCGACGCACTCGATGTTCACCGCGAAGATCGGCGGGCCGGATGCGCCCGTCACCGGAATTCCGTATGCGGATACGGTTTCGGTGAAGCGAGTTACGCCGACTCATGTCGTTGTGACGATGAAGAAGGGCGGAAAGGTGACGATGACCGTGCACGTGGTTGTCGCGGCGGACGGAAAAAGCCGTCGGGTGACGTATTCAGGAACAAATCAGGACGGCAAGGCGGTGCATGACGTTGTGGTGTATGACAGAGTGATGTAGTTGTTACGGAGAATTGCGGAAATCCTCAGGGCCCCGGCTGAACGGCGCCGGGCGCCCTGAGCTACAGACACCCTTTCGTCCTCGTGCAGACCAATTTATGCTCCCATCGTTAGAACGACCCGGAAGCGGGCTTTGCCGCTTAACATGCGCTCGTAGGCTTCGTTGACGCGTTCGAGCGGAAAGGATTCGTTCGTGGAGCGGACGCCGCTGAGGACGCTGAATGCGAGAGTGTCTTGCGAATCGATGGAGGTGCCGGAGTACCAGCCTTTGACGGATTGGCGAGCGCTGAGAAGTTGGAGTGAAGGGATTTCGAGCGTGGGAACCGCGCCGATAATCATGAACGTGCCGTTTACGGAGAGGCCGCCGAGGGCGGCTTTCATCGCGTCGCCATTGGTGACGGTGGCGAGAATTATTTTGGCGCCGCCTAGTTTTTGAAGTTCTGCTGCCGGATTCTGGGTTTGACTGTCGATGTAATGCGATGCACCAAGTTTCCTGGCGAGCGGATCTTTGTCTTTGCCGCGGGCGATGGCAATTGTTTTGAAGCCGGATTTCGCGGCGAATTGGACGGCGAGATGGCCAAGCCCACCGAGGCCGAGGACGGCGACAATTTCGCCGGGGCACACGCCGCTGTTGCGAAGGCAGTTGAAGGTGGTGACGCCGGCGCACATGAGTGGGGCGGCTTCTTCGGCGGACAATTCTTCGGGGACGAGCGCAAGGGCTGATGCGTCGGCGATCATATATTCGGCGTAGCCGCCGTCGCGCGTGATGCCGGTGATGTCGAAGCGCGTTTGGCAATTGAAAAAATTGCCGCGGCGGCACGAATCGCAGTAGCCGCAGTATCCGCCGTGCCAGCCGACTCCAACGCGCTGGCCGACTTTCCATCCGGTGACGTTCGGGCCGATGGCGTGGATTACGCCGACGACTTCGTGACCGGGAACGCGCGGGTATTGAATCCCGGGCATGCCGGCCTCTTTGACTATGGAGTCGCTGTGACAGATTCCGCAGGCTTGGACTTTGATGCGGACGCTTTCCGAGGCGGGTTCTGGGATATCGCGTTCTACAATTTCAAATGGTCCGTTGGGGCGAGAGATTTGGATTGCGCGCATCTTTGCCGGGGACTGCGACATGAGAACCTCCGTGAATTTCTATGACTGTATAGATGTACGGAAGTGGCCTGCGGTCACATGATTTCGGATGGAGATGATCGATGGCGGTCTGGCGAATCCACTTTCGACTCTTTTTATTTGAGTGTAGCGTACTGGCGGGAGAGTACATGGCAAATTATCCAGAAAAGATCTCGGCGGGAAATTTGGAGTTGAATATTCATGCGGATGGCGGTGCAGTGATTGTGAAATGCGCGGGCAGACTTACGGCGGAAAATGCGGCAGCGCTGCAGAGTCAGGTGAAGAGCATGATTCCACAGGGAAAGCGGATCGTGCTGGATTTGACTGATTTGGTTGGGATGGATAGTTCCGGATTGGGGACGATAGTGGGGCTTTATGTTTCGGCGCGGAAGGCGAAGTGCGAATTGCGGTTGGTGAATTTGAGTAAGAAAGTGAGGGAGTTGCTGGGGTTGTCGAATTTGTTGGGGATATTTGAGGATTGTGGGAAGTATGGGGTGGGGAGGATGTGAGAGCAGCGGGAGGCAAGCAAGCAGGGAGGCAGGGAGAAAGAAAAAAGAGCCGGAGAAGTGCGGGGAGTTTTCTCCGCAGAGGCGCGGAGAGCGCGGAGAAAAGCGGGGGTTGTTAGAGAAGATAGTGGAGAGTGAGTTTGAGCCGGGTGTTGGCGCGTTTGGCGGCGGTGTAGTATTTGGCGCCGAGAAACCTCAGCGCTACGAATCGCCCTGAGCTACACGAACCGAGTTTGCGCGAGGGACGATTATGTGGAGAAAAAGTTTTGCGGGCGTGGTGATTGCAATGATGTGCGGGGTGTTGATGGCGCGCGTGGCTGCGCCGCGCAGTACTGGGTACGCTGGGGCGGCTGCGGCGTCGGATGTGAAAATTGTGATGGATCGGAATTCGGGAGCGGAGGCTTCGCGGGCGTTTAAATTTGCGGAGGTGCCTTCTCCTGTGAAGGATGATGCGGCGGCGAAGGCGTCGCTGATGATCGTGGATGGAGAGATCGATGGAAATAGCGCGGCGCTGAGCGCGTTGACGGATGGAATGCTGCCATCCGAAGAGGACGAACCGGACGCAAATTTCTTTTTCGAGCAGGGAACATGGGGCGGGCGTTTCCGGATGGATTTTGCGGGCGCGATTGAAATTGCGCAGGTGAATACCTATTCGTGGCATCCGAACACGCGCGGGCCGCAGGTATATAAGGTGTATGGAAGCGACGGAAGCGGCGCGAATTTTGACGGTGCGCCTAAATCGGATGTTGATCCCGTGAATTGCGGATGGAAGCTGATCGCCAGTGTGGATACTCGAACTCAGTTTGGCGAAAACGGCGGGCAGTATGGAGTGAGTTTGAGCGGGGCCGGCGGGAGTTTAGGGAAATACCGATATTTGTTGTTTTCGATTTTTCAAACGGAAGTGGATGACGAATTTGGGAACACGTTTTACAGCGAGATTGATGTGATTAAGAAATGAGGCAGGGAAACAAGGAGGCAAGGAAGCAGGGAGAAAAGCAAAGGATTAACGCAGAGGCGCGGAGTCCCGAAGTATCGGGAGCAGAGAAAGACGCGGAGAAGAAAGACGAAGAAAACCTGCGTCAGCTGGCCGTCGTGAGCCTGGCGTTTGGCGGAAGCGCCGGGTAACAATGCGGCGAAGGACGGGAATGAGATTCGGCGCGCTGCGAGTTTAGGCCGAGGCGGCGTGGACGATTGTGAAATTGGAGGCTTCGTAGCCTTCGTCTTCGGCAATTTTTTTGGCGGCTGCACGAAGAGTGGGCTCGGGTGTCTCGCGAGGAAGGTCGAGATGGCGACGGACGACTTCTTCGCCGGCTTCAATGCGCACGAGCCAAGTGGACTTTTGTGAATCCCAGGAGAGTTCGACTCGATCGGCTTGCATGAGGGCCTCCTTGTGAAGTGCGGACGTTATTTATGATGCGCGGGACGTGGGTTCGGGTGCGGAACAAAGGAGCCCGGGAAGCAGGCGGCAGGGAAAAGAGTGGCGGGGTGGGAGCTAACGCGGAAACCTGAATGAAGTGAGCAATGATAGTTCGGAGGCAGGAGGGCCATAGACCTTCCCGTACGACGGGATAGGTCGGAGATTCAGCGGGAGCTAACTACTGGAGAATTTTGGTTAGGTTAATTTTCTTTTCGCGGCGATCGAGCAGAATTTTGTCTACGACAGCGACCGCTGTAATCCATACCGCGCCGGCTAAATAGCCTGCGATCACGTCGCTGGGATAGTGGACTCCCAGATAGATGCGCGAAAGTCCGATCATCCCTACCAGCAGAGATGCGGCCAGCCGGATAAAGAATTTCGGTTTGCGTCCGCGCATGCGGTCGGATAGAACGGCTGCCAGAATTCCGTAGAAACAGAGAGAGGCCAGGGCGTGACCGCTTGGGAAACTGTAGGAGCTTGGCGACGTGCCGTAAAAGGCAATTGGGCGCATACGATGGAAAGCAAGTTTCAAAACTGAATCGAGCGTGCTTGCGCCGGCCATGGCGATGGCCAGAAACGCGGCGATTCTGGGGCGATGGAAATAAAAACATGCGCACGCCACGAGCGCGCCGAAGCCGACTATCCATCCTACGGAACCGAGAAATGAAAACGCCTGCATGACGCTGGTAAGTAGCGGCGTGGCGTGATTATGCACCGCCGTGCGGATGGCGGCGTCGAACTGCTTCGTATCACCTTCCACCACTTCTTCAGCGAGCCAGCCGAAAAATACCAATGCGCCCGCGGCGATCGCGAGTGTGGCGAGCAGAAAAATACCGACTGTGAGCTTATCGGGTTTGGTTTTGCGATCGGCCATATGAGTTGTGAGCGGCGGAGGTGTGAGTGTGCTTTAGAGATCCTTGACGGTGACGCACCAGAAAATCCAAAGGGCGGTGCAAATGCCATGGCGGGATTTTACATGAAAGACGGAGGCAGGTAAGCAAGGAGGCAGGGAAGAGCGCGTGCTGGAGCAGGAGCTATTCACCGCCGAGACGCAGAGCGCGCGGAGGCAGAACGGGGAAGAGCGGAGGCAAAGAAGCGGGAAAGGCGGAGGTGGCGCGAAGGTTACTCGAATTGCTTGCGGAAGTTTGCTAGTTGCTGTTTCAGGTCGGCGATTTCTTGTCGGAGGGTGGAAACTTTTTGTTCGAGATTTGCGATGCGCTCGATGAAGGCAGCAGCCGCAGCGGGGGAGTTAGCGGAGGACGGGAACGCGATAACGGATTTTGTGGTCGACGATGGGGAAGAAGTAGCTGAAGTTGGCGGAGCGGAGTTTGCCGGGTCGGCATTGTGCGTTAAAGCCGGCTCGGGAGCACGTTCGGTTGTTGTAGCAGCGTCACCGGAGAGAAGATGGGTATAGCGGGCTTCTTTTGTGCCGGGTTGGCGAGGGAGAAGTTCGGCTAGCGGCGGGTCGCGCTCGATTAGGTGGCGGAGAGTGGAAAGGACCGCGTCGAGATCGTCGAAGTGGTGCATGCGCTCGGCGCGGCTGCGGAGCTCGCCGGGAGTTTGCGGGCCGCGCAATAATAATTCGCAGAGGATGGCGGTTTCCAGGCGATTGAAGTTGAAGGCGTCGGCCAGGCGATGCTCGTATTTCTTGACGCGGCTCTCCATGTTATCCGCTTTTCCGGCCAGGCCTTTTTGCTCTAGCGTACGGAGACTTTGAAGGACGGCGTCATCGTCGAGATGCATTTCCGGGTGGCGATTTGATTTTTGGTTGCAGGCGTTGACTAGCGCGTTGAGGGAAAGCGGATAATATTCGGGCGTGGTGATTTCTTTTTCGATCAGGGCGCCCAGGATGCGGGCTTCGATTTCGGTTAGAGAGTAGGGCACGTTGTGATGATACATGGAGGAAATGGAGAGGCGAAGAGGCAGGGAGGCAGGGAAATGCGAAGAGCTCTCAACGCAGAGGCGCTGAGGGCACAGAGAAAGTCGGAGAAGGACGGAGGAGGATGGAACATTATTGACATTCGTGGCGTAGCTACCTATAGCTATCTATTGGAGAGGTTGGTTTAGGGCAGAGAAGTAGGTGGCTTGCGCCACGCAGGCCTAAACTGAAAGGTCTGCGTCAGCCATTCGCACGGATGGGGCGAAGAGAGGAAACTTAATGGCTTGGTGGGAGCGGGTGCGCAGGTTGTGGCGGCGGGAGGAGTTGGGGCAGGAGTTGGATGATGAATTGCGCGCGCACGTGGAGATGCGGGTGGCGGATAGTTTGGCGGCGGGGATGTCTGAGGCAGATGCGCGGTATGACGCGTTGAAGCGATTTGGAAATGTGACGTTGATGAAGGAAAGGACGCGCGAGATGGACATCGTGGGATGGATAGAGACGGCGGCACAGGATTTGAAATTCGCAGCGCGGATGCTGCGGAAGAGTCCTGGATTTGCGGCGATTGCAGTGATGACGCTTGCCTTGGGAATCGGCGCGAACACGGCGATGTTCACGGTGGTAGAAAGCGTGATGGTGCGGTCGTTCCCTTATGGGCATGCAGCGCGAATGGTCTATATCGGAGCGGGAGACCCGCAGAGTATTGGAAATACTTCGTATTTGAATTACCTGAACGTGCGGGATCAAACGAAGTTGATGGACGAAGTGGCCTGTTACATCGAGGACGTCGGCGTGGTGCAGGGGAAGAACGGGTCCGTGAGCGTGTCGCTGTCACGGGTGACGCCGAACGTATTCAAGATTCTTGGCGTGCAGCCGGTGATGGGCCGAACTTTCTCAGAAGAGGAAGGTCACATTGGCGGTCCGCAGGCGGTGCTGCTTACGGAGGGTATGTGGAAGGACAATTTTGGGGCCGATCCGCAAATCATCGGCAGAACAGTGCGGATAAATAATCAAGAGCGAATCGTTGTGGGAGTGATGCCGGCAGCATTTCGATTTCCTGATAGCGGCGGAGCGGACATCGTGAAGGGCGTTTGGATTCCGATGCAGCCGACCAAGGAAATGGAAACTGAACGCGGATTCGATCTGTTCCAGATAGTAGGCGAAGTGAAACCTGGCGTGACAATTGCACAGTCGCAGGCAGAACTTAGCGTGATTGTTAAGGAGATTCGGCGGGTGGATCCAAAGCATACGGAGGAATTGAAATTATTTGTGCAGTCGTATCAAAGGGTATTGACGGGGCCGCTGAACTCCGTATTTTTGGCGCTGGTTGTTGCGTTGGGGTTGGTGCTGCTGATTACTTGCGCGAATGTGACGAATCTTTTAATCGCGCGATGCGCTGGAAGGCAGCAGGAATTTGCGGTGCGCGCGGCGCTAGGCGCGGGACGAATGCGCTTGATGCGGCAACTGATTATTGAGGGCGGATTATTGAGCGCGCTGGGATGCGCGGTGGGATTTGCGATGGCGTGCGTTGCAGTGATGTTGGTGCACAAAATGCCGCCGGATACGATTCCGCGCGCGGAAGAAATTGCCGTGCGGTGGACCGTGGTGCTGGCGCTGGCGGCGATTGCCACGGCGACGACGATTATTTCGTCCGTGCTGCCGGCACTGATGGTTGGACGAACGGATCCGCAGCGCGCGTTGCAGGGCGCGTCGCGCTCAACGGGAACGCGATCTGCGAAAGGAAGATTGAGCAACGGATTGGTCGCAGGCGAAGTGGCGCTTTCCGTGTTGCTGCTGGTGGCGGCGGGATTATTGTTCCGGACGTTGTTGAATCTGGAACATGCGCAGCTGGGATTTCAAACTGTGAATGTGACGGCGTTTACGGCGATGCCGGCTGATGCGGCGGGATTCGGAAATCTTGCGGTATCGGCGGAAGAAAAGCAGACGGCGCCTTCGGTGGGGTCAGTAATTTATAGGCCGGCGCTGGAGCGGGTTCGCGCGGTACCGGGAGTGGAAGAAGCGGCGCTGATGTCGGCTCTGCCGCTTTCGGGAGTGAATCTTGGAGGAAACTTTGAAGTTGTCGGGCGGCCAAAAGATCCGGCGAATAAGCTGAACGCGCGATTTGTCGCCGTCAGCGGGAGATACGAGCGCGTAATGGATACTCCCGTGGTTCGCGGACGAATGATCGACGAGGATGATTCCGCGGGCGCTCCGTTTGTGGTGGTGATTAATGAGACGCTGGTGAAAAAATATTTTGCGAATGAAGATCCAATCGGCAAACAACTTGATTTCGATGGCCAGAACACTGGCTTGAGGAGGGCAGCCACAATTGTGGGAGTGATTGGAGATCAAGTGGACAGTAGCGTTTCGGACCTGCCGCGGCCGTTGCTGATGTTTTCGTATCAGCAGATTCCGACTGCGTCGCTATATTACGCGGCGCTCGTCAAGACAGTTGTGTTTTACGTGGTGAAGACGCGCGGAAATATCGCAGTGGCTCCGGCGATGCGAGACGTGTTCCATCAAGTTGCGCCGGACATGGCGGTGGACAATTTTGAAACGATGCAAAAAATAGTGGAGGACAGCACGTTCAGTTCGCGCTTGGGACTTTATTTGACGGGCGCGTTTGCCGGAATGGCCTTGCTGATGGTGGTAGCAGGATTGTACGGAGTGCTGGCGCAGGTGGTGAGTTATCGGCGGCGGGAAATCGGATTACGAATGGCGCTGGGTGCTTCGCCAGGAAGTATTCTGGCGATGGTGCTTCGGCAGGGTTCAGTGATGGTGGTGACGGGATTGGTGGTGGGATTGGGAGCGGCGGTATTCGTGACGAAATTATTGAAGGATTTTTTGTATCGAGTGAGCGCGGTGGATCCGTGGACCTATGTTGGCGTAGCGGCGTTGTTGTTGTTGGTGGGGAGTGTGGCGGCGTTGGTGCCGGCGAGAAGAGCCGCGGCGGTTGAACCGATGCAGGCGTTGCGCGAGGAGTAGCGGAATGCAACGAGGCAGGGAAAAGAAGCGGGAAGACTTCACATCTAAAGACCTGAGCTGCTTCTCATTAGGCAGCAACGAGCTACGGCGTCTTGCGGAGGAGCCTGGTGATTTGCTTCGCTACGTCGCGAATGACGTTTAGATTTTCGCCGAAGAAACGCACTTTGCCCTCGACTTGCTTGTCCACAAGTATTGCACCATTGTTCGCGGAAAGTTTCACGTTCAATCTAACTTTTGTCGCTCCGATCACCGTGACGATTTCGCGCTCGGTTTGATTGCCCTGCTTAAAACTCTGCACTTCGGTGCTCAGCGTCACGACGTCGGAAATCTCGTCGGCGCGATGATCGCCGCTGCGAAAAACGCGCACGTAGATTCCTGAAGATTGAATCGTTTCGACGAGATCTTCGTAGATGGCCAATCGAAATTCCGCGGGAATGTTTACATCGCCGGAATTCACTGGCTCGATGAGAATCGTGGACGCCGGTGGCGATTTGGGACGGGCAGACACATCCGCGGCAGACGGCGACATTCCACTGGGAACGCGCGAAACTTTGGCGCCGTTATTGACGTGAGAACCGTTGCTGATTAAATCAGCGCGAAATTGTTCGGCGCGATTTTTTGGCACGGCAAAAATGGCGGCGTGCAAGCCGTTATCGGAATCGCGATAGGCGATGGTGAGCACATCAACTTTTTGAATCATCAGAAGAGTGAGCGCGGCGCCGCTGTCATACGGCGCGGCGAGCGCGGCTCCTTTGGCAACTTCTCCGAGTTTTCCTCCGGCTTGCGTGGTTTCCGTACCGATAAAAATATCCTCAATGGAGGAGATGGGAAGCGTGCCGCGCGATCGCCCTGCGTCGAAGTGAAGCTCTTTGGATTTAATTTGCAGCAAGCCCGTGGCGTCGCGCTTCACACCTTGCAGGCCTAGGATGTGGCGGACATGGAGAGTGTCGACGGCGGTGTCCTGCGCGTTTTGCGCGGAGATAAGTGGTGCAGAAAAGGCAAGAATCAGAACAAAGAACGCGATTCGTGTTTTTGTGGGCATAGTCGTTGATTTGTGAAATGTGGTTGAGCCGTTAGAACTATACACGGGACACGGGTGAGATGAGAGCGCGCCGCTCCGGCGGCGAAATGTTCAGCCGCAGAGCGCGCATCAGTTGATGTTTCTGGCGGAAGTGGCGCTTGGCGCGGCGTCCCCACTGGCGGACGAGGAAATAATTGAGCCCGCCGCCGATGGCACCGCTGACGAGGGGGATGATGCGTCCGGCCCAGGTTTCCGCAACTTCGGCGCTCATTTTCACGGCGATGCGTTCCATGATGCGCGGCACTACGCGGCCGACGGCTTCTTTTTCCAGAATGTCGCGGCCCAGATTGACGCCCGCGGCGCTCGCTGCGGCGATCCAGAGCGTGGCGATTTCCTGATCGGTGGAATATTCAAAGCCGTAAATCAGGCTAAGTTTTTGCAGTAGACGCATAACGATCGCCGAAAGAATCGCCATATCGGGAACGATGGTCAGCATTCCGCCCATGCCGAAGCCCGCGCCTTCCAGGACGGCCATTTTTGTGGCGGCGGAAATGGTCTGGTCGGCGAGATCGTCAACAATTTCCTGCGGGACGAAGAACATGTCCTGAAAAGATTCGATGGGAAGACGATGCGCGCGGCGGAGGCGCTCGAGATATTTGTTCGGGTCAACGCGCGCGGAGGTGTAAGCGCTACTGAATCCGCCAATCAGTTTTTCGCGGATGCGAGTTACTAGCGATGATCTGGATTGGCGCGCCATGCACTATTCTATCCTTATGTACGGAGCTTTGATTCAACTTTGATTCGTCGGGCACGGCCGGGGGTGTCCGCACCGGAAACGCGAAAATTGTAGCGAGGATCAGGGCGCGCCGGCGAAACGACCTCTCCCAGTGAGGATGCCGACGAAGACCGTCATGAATGCGGCGCCGAGAACCGCCAGAACAGTCGTATAGATTTCGCTTTCAGCCGAAGTGTAGCCCATACCGCGCATGATGAGCGCTCCCATAATTGCGCCGAGCATGCCCATCAGAATGCTGATCCAGGTGCGATGGCCCTGGCCTCTGTTCCGTTTGCCGGCGATCCAACCGATGACGGCTCCGATTCCCAGCCAATAAACGTATTGCATGAAATTCTCCTTGCGTAAATGCGTCAGAACCCTCGCCGGCGGACTGACGTGGCGACCCGCCAAACATTTGATGCGCCGCGCCGCGATACTGCGTCACTGAAGCCGGCATTGAAATTCTTTGATTTCGCAGTTCGCGCGGGGCGGAGAACCGGGAGAAGTGCGGGATGATTGTAGGATGAGGTTAGGCTGCCGGGAATGGGGAGTCAAGCAAAGGAACGATCAAGCAGTCAGGCTATTGTGAGGAACCGAATGGCGCGGAATTAATGCTTTCGATTCCGCCGCGAGCGATTACGCGCGGCTTGGAATGTGGACTGGTCACGTTCAGCACGAAGATGGAGGGCGACAATGCCGATGGACCGCTTAGGCCGCTTCTGCATATTCCTGCTATCGACGAGTTATCCGGTGACCAGGAGAATTTATCGCACCACAGGTATTGTCCTGACGGTATGTGAACGGCAGCGGAGCCGCTGCCGTTTGTTATGAAGAGTTCAGGAACCTTTTGCGAGCGCGGAGTGATCGAGGTTCGGTCAACTCGTGAAGTGCCGCCTGTATCGATCATTTCTTCAATTCCGCTACCGTTGAATGAAGTGGAGTCGTCGCCAGCTTCGAAACGCGCAGCCGTGAAAAAACCGGCGTCCATCGGCCGAGTTGACGTGAATGCGATGTGTTTTCCGTCGGGTGACCACGCCGCTGAAATTACGTCGTAACGTTTATCGGAGAGACGCAGAGGATTGGAGCCATCGAGTTGGGCGACGACCAGTTCGGGCTTCGGATTTGCAGTTGAGATGTAGAGAATCTGTTGGCCATCGGGCGACCAGGACGGATTTCGCGCATGGTCAATCAACATGCGAGGTGTGGAATTCGCGTTTGCGGATATCAAGCAGATGGACGCGATCTGTTCTCGCGGTGCCATCTTGCGGACACAGGTGTACGCGATCTGGGAACCGTCGGGAGACCACGACGGAGAGGCGCCATTGTTGGCCAATAGTTGCGGTGGCGCATCGCCGTCTGCATCGGCGACATAAATTGGGCGTTCAAGACCTTCAGGTTGCAGAGTGAAGTGCCGTGCCGTCTTTACGTCGAATGCGAAATTCTTGCTGTTCGGAGACCACGCAAGTGTGCCAACTCAAATGGAATCGTTCGTAATCCGCCGAACGTTTTTTCCGCCCGCATCCATCACAAAGATGCCGCCGCATATTCCTTCACGCACAGATGCAATTTTCTTTCCGTCCGGAGACCAGACGGGGCGTGAGCTCAGATTATCGTTTGTCAGTTCAATTTCCGCGGAATTCTTGTCGGTGCTGGCGGTAAAAATGTTCTGAGGCGTGGGCGCATCGAGCACGACGCTCGGAGCGATCATGTTGCGATCAAAGACGATTTTCCACGGTTGCGCAGATGTGGACTTGGGCGAAGCCTTCGCGGAGACTTTGCTCGTATTCGTCTGCGCGTTCGATTGAGGCCCAGCTAACAAAAACGGCACAATTCCAGCGGCCAGCCGTACGTAGAAGCGGAAGATCGTAAACGGGCTTCGATCTATGCGCACGGCATAAACTTCTCGCAAGCGTTACCGCGATCTTCTTCGGGAAAAAATGTGTGGCCGTAAATCGGATTCACGCCCAGCAGCGGATAAAAATTCGCGCTGGCCATCTGCCCGATCAGGCGCTGCGGATCTCCCGCGCCGGTCAGAGTGAACGTAGCGTTGTGAATCATGGCCACGCCTTCGTAGGAAGTGCTCTGGTCCCGCCAATCGATTAAATTTTCATAGGAATGTCCAATGATTCCAATCGTAGGAAAGTGTTCGTAGAGAAGGTAGAGCTTGCCGGGATCTCGGAAGGGAAGCGGGCGAAGCAGCACCGCATTGACGACGCTGAAAATGGCGGTGTTGGTTCCGATTCCGAGGGCGAGCGTGAGAATCGCCACGGCGGAAAAGCCGGGATTCTTCAGGAACATTCGGAGTGCGTAGCGAATGTCGTGCCAGGCGGTGGACATTAATGTGGCTCCGGAAATTGGCGGATAGATGTTCGCGATATGTATAACGCCTCGCCAGGGGAATTGTTACAAGGATTTCGTGTGTGCCGGCCTCGGGACGGCGTTTTCGGGCGGGATGGGAAAATACTTTAAATTTGTTGTAGCGCACAGCTGTAATCGTGCATCTAAGTAATTGGGGGAGAATAGCCTCCAGCAATTCCCCGGAATTTCGTGCTGCCAGGTAGTAACATTTCATTTACGAATTCCGAAGAATTTGTGCGAAAGATGGAAGCATTGCTGCTATGCTAGCATCTGGCGCATTGAGTTAGTTTCTACGCTTCTTTTGGCCGGACAGGGACTTCGCAGAACGCTCAAAAAAAGCACGAGACGCGAGATTTGCGGTAGCCGAAATTCAGTTCAAATGAAAGCGGGAAGGAATTACTGTGGCGATAACGATTGAAGACATTGGAAAGCAGCACGCGGGCGACGACCAAATTAACTGGGTGACGGCTGGTTTTATGCTGATGTTCCACCTGGGCGCGATCGCGGCCATATTCTTTTTTACTTGGAAAGCTTTTTTTGTGGCGATTTTCCTGTGGTGGATGGTGGGATGCATGGGAATCGGCATGTGCTACCACCGTTTGCTGACGCATCGCGGATATCTCACTCCGAAGTGGGTGGAATATTTTATGACGGTGTGCTCGACGCTCGCGCTGGAGGGCGGACCGATTTTCTGGGTGGCGACGCACCGCATTCATCACCAGCATTCCGATAAAGAGGGCGATCCGCATTCGCCGGTGGACGGAACCTGGTGGGCGCATATGGGCTGGATTTTGATGGGCAAGTCCATGCACCATGACACCACCACTCTTGCTCGTTACGTTCCCGATCTTGCGAAAGACAAATTCCACGTTTGGATTACTAAATATCACTACGTACCAATCATCTTGCTGGCCGCGATACTGTTCGCGCTCGGCGGATGGCCGTTCCTGCTGTGGGGAATTTTCGCGCGTACGGTTGTGGGCCTGCATGCCACGTGGCTGGTGAATTCGGTTACGCACATGTGGGGCTCGCGCAGGTTTAAGACGCACGATCATTCAACGAACAATTTGGTTGTGGCGCTGCTGACCTGGGGCGAAGGCTGGCACAACAATCATCACGCGCATCCGACGTCAGCGCGGCACGGTCTGCGCTGGTATGAGGTGGACGTGAACTGGTACGGAATCTGGACGCTCGAAAAACTGGGACTGGCGAAGAAGATTCTGCTGGCGAAGGTAAGCACGAAGTTGCCTGACGACGAAGGCACAGAACAGAAGGCTGCGCCGGTGGCAATGCCGGTGAGTCAGAACGATTTCGTTTCGGTGTAGGCGAAATATTTGGCATTAATTTCGGAACAGAAATGGAAAGCCTCGGAGATGAATTCTCCGGGGCTTTTGTTTTTTGCGGAGCGGGTGCGTTGCCACGCGAAGACATGGGTATTTCAGGATTGTTGCGCGCGGTGTGGGTGTGAGTTAAAGTTCCGGGCGTCGAAAGGAAGAATGAATGGAACTCCGTAAGGATCCCATAACTCGAAGCTGGGTGGTGATCGGCCATCCCGAGCATGCTGCGATGCCGGAGGGGTGTCCGCTATGCCCCGGACACGAATCTGAGCAACAGACGCTGCTTACGCGTCCCGGTGACGCGCCGTGGAAGGTGCGCGTGATGCCGCATCTTGATCCGCTTTATCGAATTGAGACGGAGCTTGGGCGCGAGGCGGATGGAATTTACGACCGTATGGGACTGGTCGGCGCGCATGAAATTGTGGTCGAAACTCCGGCACATGATAAGCGCCTTTCGCAAATGAGCGACGAAGAAATCGAAGGCGTTCTTGCGGTTTACGCGCAAAGAATCGTGGACTTGAAGCGCGATCGCCGGTTCAAGTACGTCACCGTATTTAAGAATCAGGGAGCGGGAGCGGGCGCGGAATGGGAACACGCGCATTCACAAATTACGGCCACCACGTTTGTGCCGCGGCGCATATTGTACGAACTGCGGGCCTCCCGGAAATGGTACGAGGACAAGGAACGCTGCGTTTTTTGCGACATTGTGAGGCAGGAAGAAAAGCGCGGGAAGCGCATGGTGGATATTCAGGGCGAATATTACGCGTTTTGTCCCTATGCTTCGCGCGTGCCTTACGAAGTTTGGCTGCTGCACAAGAAACATAATCACTTGTTTGAACAGCCCAAACCGAATGCGAACCGGATGCAATTGGCTGCACTGCTGGGACGCGTGTTGCGGCGCATTGAAAAGGTTACTGGCGATTATCACATGGTGGTTCACACCGCTCCGAACACCAGTTCCTATAAGGGCGAGCTCTCAAATTATTGGAAGACGATCGCGGAAGACTACCACTGGCACATCGAAATCCTGCCCATTGTGGAATTGCGCAGCAAGTCCTACAGCATTAAAGAGGTGTATTTTAATCCGCTGGAACCGGAAACCGCGGCGGAAAAATTGCGCGCGCTGGATCCAGGGATATGACGGCCAAGAGGCTCGTGACGCCAGGTCGCCGATCGGGCGAGCGCGGCGGAATTTTCTTCAGGTTGATGTCCCTGCTTGTATTCGCATTGTTGTTGTTCGCGGTTTATCTCGTACGGCGTCCAATACTCCGGACGGTGGGCGATTATTGGGTAGTGGAGGATCTCTCGGCGCAAGCAGATGCTCTTATCATTCTGAGTGACGATGATTTCATCGGCTCGCGTGCCGCGCGTGCAGCGGATTTGTATCACGAAGGCCGAGCACCAGTGATCATCGCCAGTGGACGCATGATGCGGCCATACGCAGGCGTCGGCGAATTGATGCAGCGCGACCTGACGGACCGAGGCGTGCCCAGCTCAGCGATTGAAATTTACCGGCATCACGCCAGCGACACTTTAGAAGAAGCACAAACGCTTCGGAGCCTTGTGGTTCAGAAGGGCTGGCGCCATGTCGTGATCGTAACGTCGAACTATCACACGCGGCGGGCGCGCTACATTTTCCAAAGAGTGTTTCCGCTCGGCGTTCAAGTGGATGTCGCCTCGGCCAAGGATCCCGACTTTGATATTTCGGACTGGTGGGAGCACAAGGCCGGGATAAAAGCGTTTTTGCACGAGCTAGTGGGCATGTGCGAAGCGAAATGGGTGCTTCGGCACACCGAGCCGACCGCCGGCATAATTGTTGGAATGGGCATCGGAATGCGGTTTCGTCAAGGATTCATTGGGGATTTGTCGGCGAGGCTACGGTAGCAGGGGTAGTGCCGACAAGGTCATGTACAGCCCCCTGCCTGTACCACAGGACCATTTACACTTGACACCCACCTGAGCTATATTCCACACCTCTGGAAGTGCCCCGGTTTCCAGCCGAAGTCGGACCCCCTCTCCGACACTGTACGAGGAGGAATTATGTGGCGCAGGCAAGAAAAGCCGAAGGTACCAGTATCTCCGCAGAGCGTTGTGGTCGCGCCTCCTGCGGCAAAAATTTCAGCCCCAGCCGTATCTCAATCCACACAACCGAGCGCGCCGCAAGTTGCGCCGCCGGTGACGCACGCAGCTCCCGCGCCGAAGAATGCGGTGAGCATAGTGTGCAAGGGGATCACGATTCGCGGCGAAGTGACGGGCGACGAAGATTTGCAGATTGACGGCGAATTGAGTGGAAGCGTGAAGCTCGCCGGCGCTCGCGTAATGATCGGGCCTGAGGGACGCGTGGCGGGAAATATTCAAGCGCGCGAAATTATTGTGCGCGGCACACTGACAGGAAATCTGCGCGCCAGTGAACGGATTTTGATGGGAAGCACGGGGCGATGGGAAGGCGATGGCGTTTCACCGCGTCTAGCAATCGAAGACGGTGCGACGGTGCACGGCAATTTGGAAGTGGCGGAAACGGCCGAGAAGAAGCCGGCGCCTGCGAAGATTGAAAAGCCCGCGGCGGTGGTGGCTGCGCCATCAGTGGTGACGGCTCCCGCAACGGTGACTTCTCCAGCATCGAATGGCGGCAATGGATCCAATGGTGTGAGCGCTCCGAACGGCGTAAGCGCTCCGAGCGCGGTGCATGCAGAGAATACGGCAGGCGTAGTTGGCGGCGTGAACGGCGCGAAGGTTGTCCCGGTTAGCTAAAGTACCCGGTGGCCACGGGCGTAGTGGAAAGAACGGTTAGAGAATGGGCTTTCTGAATCGAATTGGATTGGGTTCCGTACGTGCGCCGGGAGCGTCTGGTGCCGCGTTGCGAGCACACGTGCCCGTAAGTGATGTTTCTCCAGCGGGCCCGTCATTTTCCCCTCGCGAGACGCGAGTTTCGAGCAGCCTGAAGGATTTTCTGTGGCATCTGAACGGCTTGGTCCGTGGAAATATTCTGGATTTGGGGCCGGTGTGGCAATCCACCGTAAGTTTTTTCATCGAGCGCGGATTTAAAGTTTCCACGGAAGATGTGCTGACCGGCTGGAAGCAATTATCCCAGGAAGAAGCTGAGCGGCAGCGCTCTCTTCCAGCGGACGCGGAACGAATGACGCACGCGGAATTGGCGAATACTTTCCTCGAAACGAGTATGCAGTATGCGCCGGGTTCGTTTGACGCTGTGCTGGCGTGGGATGTGCTCGACTATCTGGAAGACGACGTGATGAAGCTCGCGGCCGAACGGCTACGCTCGCTGGTGCGCGAAGGGGGCGTGATTCTCGCGATGTTTCACAGCAAGCGCCCGCAACAATTTCAGCGGTATCGCATTATGGATGAGAAGACGTTAGAGATGGTTCCGTCATCTTCGATTTTCCCGATGGCGCGCGTGTTTCAGAACCGTGAGATTTCGGATTTGTTCGCCAGATTTCATACCTCGAAAACTTATTTGGGACGGGATCAGTTGAGGGAAGGTTTGTTTGTGAAGTAGAAGTTAGCGCGCGTTTCGGATTTCCTGCCGGTTCAATCTCCACTTCGGAAATAATTCAATTCACCAAGTTGTTTGCACGTTGTCGGCTACTGTAAATGGTTTTTCAACCGAATAGCTCTCATATTCCAAAGTTGCAAAGTTCCTTCTTGAGTTCCTGATGCGAACCACTTTCCGTCGGGACGGAAGGCCACGGAAAGTACGGCGCAGTTCACTTCATACTTCGCACAGTTATCCAGAATTTCAGTCTTTGTGCCCGTCTCAAGATTCCACAAGTCCAACTCGTTTGAACCGGACGCCAGCCAGCGGCCGTCAGAACTATGCGACGCCGAGTAGGTCATATACCTGTTAAAGCCTCGCAGCGTCCGGAGCAATTGCCCCGTCGCGACTTCCCAAAGTCTTAAGTTGCTGCCTGCGGACGCGAGTCTCTGCCCGTCCGTGGAAAATGAGACCGAGTATCCCCAACCCATCGACGATAGACTTTCCAGTTTGCGAATTCCTCCCGTAGCGACGTTTATGAGCAGCAGATCGTCCAGTCCAAGCGCCAACCATCGTCCATCCGGACTAAAAGCTAAAGATCCAAGGTATGCCCCGCCTCCGGTGCGCGTATCCAGAGTGCGAATTAACTGCAGACGGCCCGCGTCCAAAGACCACAGCTTGACGCTGTCGGTTCTGTCTGGATTCACTGTTGAACCCATAGCGACCAGGACTGTTCCGTCAGGGCTGAACGCCACAGAACGGATGATCGATCCATATAAGAAGTTGTCTTGGAGCTTTTCTCCTGTCTCGACATTCCATACATTCACGATTCCGCCACTATCTCCGGTTTTGAGCCGTAGTGAATCTGGACTGAACGCGACGCGCGCCTCGCCTCCCCGCACAATAATGCTTCGTACGCGCTTTCCGCTCGGCATCTTCCATAGCTCGACGTTCCCGCCGCTATCACCTGTGGCCAGCCAGCTTCCGTCGGCGCTGTAGGTTAATGAATAAAACTCTTGCCGTGTGTGATTCGACAGCGTGTGGCCGCTCAACCAAAGGTAAGCCAACGCCGCAATGAAGTAGTAGGCAAAAGCCACAAACGTCCGCGATTCTGAGCTTGCGGCGTCCCGATGACCTCGGTGATGTTGCGGCGATCTCTTGCTTGGAAACAGGCTGGGCGGATGGCGCGCGGGCGGAGGCCGGCTCAGTTTTTTTGTTCGATCGCTGGCGCGTCCGGAGAAAGAAGCGTTTGCGCATTTTGCGCCAGCCGTTCCAGATGCCGCTCGAGTGGCGGCGTCAACGCGTCGAGCCAATGGACGCTCCCAATAGAGTAATCGAGCGCCAGGCCAGGTGCGACATCTTCAATTCGCACCGGCAGAATTAGCACGCCTTTGCTGACCGCTCTTTCAACCTCTTTTGGAATGTGGGGCGAAAGATTTGCCTTCGATGAAAAAACAAGAATCATGATGCGGCATCGATGAATGGCATTGATGATAGCTTCGCCATACGGCGTGCTGGGCATTATATCTCAAGGCGCAATCCAACATCGAACTCCGCGGGATTCAAGAGTTGCACGCACGGCATCAGCGACAGCTTTATCTCCGGACGCGTAACTGATGAAAACATCATGCGCCATGGCGGGATCGTTTCTAATGTAGAACTGTGCGCTTCGGTTGGGGATGGCTCGAAACCTTACTGTGCCGCTCGGTGTTAGTCAAGCGCCTGCCATCGCAGTGACTGGCAATAAGAAATTCGCGTTCGCTAATGCCGAAGCTCCGCGCAACAACCGCGTGCGACTCGGGGGAGTACGTTTGGCACGCGGATGACGGCTACACGAATAGGTTTAGCGGTGATGACGCAGTTTGCGGTGATGACGGCGATGGTGATGGCGCTTCCCGTGTTGCGCCGCGGGCGCCGGAGCAGCCGCCGTGGAAACAGCGATCGGCCCAGCGAGAATCGAAATTGCGATCAACGCCAGAAGAAATCCGAAAAACTTTTTGCGCCAGGTGCTCATGATTTTGCCTCCCAAAGACATTTTTTGAATTAAGGATTCTTCCCGCAGCGGAATCAAACGTAAAGAAATTCAAAATGCGTTGGCGGCTAGTCGAATCCTTTCGATGCTTATTTAACACGATTGCGGCGAAAACGTTGCGGAGTTTCCCGTGAGTGTGTCCTAAAAAGAAGGCGGCCGCTCGAATGCAAGCGGCCTGGACCTTCCGTCTGAGAGAGAAAGATGGCAATGCAGAAAATTTGTGCGCGGCGTTAGCCGATGTGGCCGCCGTGCAGAGACCACAAGTAACGGATCGCTTCACGTTGCTGCGCGATAATGTTTGACTGCCAGAGCACAGCCCACAAGAGACCGCTCATCACCAGGACGCTAAGGCCCAATGCGAGGCTGAGCTGTGATTCCGTTGCAGGAATTTTTAGTTTTTGAATTAGAGCTCGCACGTTGATGCCTCCGGGCGCCCCTGGCGCGGAAGGGGTTAGGTCGGGCCGTACGTCGGTCTGAACGGCTGGAGAGGGCATGTCGTTGCGCGCCCCGGCACTCAAGTCAGATTCCATATGCCACTAAGAGGGCAATCTGGGTGCCACTATTTTGAGGAGGTACGGGTAGCTGACGGCGTTTACTTTCAATGAGATAGGACCGCAAAGATGCAAAGGGGGTAACTGTATGGGCAAATTTTTGCCGCTTCCCATAATTGGAATGGAGTTCGGCAGTTGAAATCGGACGCGTACCCGAGAGGGAGTAGCTCCAGCTAGGGCAATAGCGACCGCTGGCGCAGAGCCGCTTCCAGTTGAGCGCGCGAGCGGAGCTGGACCGCATTTAGGCCGACGCGCCGTGCCGCCAAGACGTACTGGCGAATGTCGTCAATGAAGAGTATTCGGTTTGGCGGCGCGGCAGCGGCTTTGATGGCGGCGCGGAAAATTTTCACGCTCGGTTTGCTGGCGCCGACCTCACAGGAATAGATGCGTTTGGGAAAGTACCGGATAAAGTTGAATTTCGATTCCATACAAGCGACGTGGATCGGGTCGGTATTGGAAAGAAGTACGAGGCGGCATTTTTTTGAAAGCTGTTTGAAAAGCCGCTCGGGAAGAATTAGTTTCGTGGACATTACGCTGTTCCACGCGTCGCAGAATTCATCGAACGAAATGGACGTGTGGAACCGGGCGCTGAGATTTTCGTACCACTGCTGCGGGGTGACGCGGCCTTCCTGCCAACCCGGCCAGAGAGGATCCTCCTGCACGGCGAGCCAGAGTTTATCGGGTGCGAGTGTAGAAGCTGCGCCGATCGCCGCTATGGCGCGGCTGGGGTCGAGATCGATGATGACGCGGCCGATATCAAAGATGATCGCTTCGATTTCGGGCTTGCTATTCGCGCGGCGAGCATTAGACATGGTTCGGAAGTAAAAGGTAGATCAGAAATGCGCGGCGGGCAATCAAAGATTCGACTTCAGAGATTTGGGTTCGGCAGTGAAATTCGGCGCGCGTGGAACGCCTCAAGCGATTGGCGCCACAGTTTTACTGCCTCGAGATCGCAGAGCGCCGATAATTGCCGGCAGCAACGAGAGAAAAACAACTGCCAGTATCACGTAGTGAATGCGCTGTCCGAGATTCGGCATAAGCTTACCGACGCCGTATCCGCCCAGCGTCATGCTGCCGACCCACAGCGCCCCGCCGGCGATGTCGTATGTGAGGTACCTGGTATAGTTCATGTGAGCGGCGCCGGCAACGGGCGGACAGAAAGTCCGCACGATGGGCATGAATCGGGCAATGATGATGGTTTTGCCGCCGTGGTTCTCATAGAACTCGTGCGCGCGTTCCAGGTGACGTCGCTTGAAAAACATTGAGTTCGGGCGATCGTAGAGCGCTTGCCCAGCCTTCCGGCCGATTCCATAACCGATTTGATCCCCGACGATGGCGCAGAGAATCGCCAGCGGCAGCAAAATCCAAATGTTCAGAAGTCCCGCGGCGGCAACAATCCCCGCCGTGACCAGCAGTGAATCTCCAGGAAGAAAAAATCCCGCGAAGAAACCTGTTTCAATGAAAACAATAATGCACACGAGCAGAATTCCGCCCCGGTGGATGAGGCTTTGGACGTCATAGAGGGTGTGAAACAGATGCTTGATGGATTCGATCATGCGCCTTCGGGCGCGTGCAGAAATCAGGCGGCATCGCGCGCAAATATTCGCCTGCCAACACGGTAGCAGAAAACCGGAGGGTTCTCGCAGCTTTCTTGCCAGGTCACAGCGAGAGAAGCAATGAGCGTCCACAGGCTGAGCGTTCGCAGATTCGTGAATGTTCTTTGCGCGCAGAGGATCATGGCTGAGTTAGTTTGACCCGCCGCCATATAAAAGAGATGAGTCAATGAAGCGGCGGCGAGTCTCTATTGCACTCATATTGATGGATTGAACTGTGCGGAACAATGAATCAAAAGGTTCAATCGTAGGGTACCGATGTACTGCCCGAATGAAAAATACTCAGGGCGACGCTTCCGATTCAGAGGACCTTGACGACGGTAAAAATGTGACCGAAGAACCAACAGTACTTTCGTCCTAGGACGATAGTGCCCGCGTACCATTGGCGAACACTTCCGCGCTCCGCAAAATGTCTTCAGCTTGCACGAACTCTACTTGAGGGAATCGAGATACCAAGCGTGTACGAATTCTGGGTAGGAACGCCGGTGGTGCTGCAAATATCAGCAGGGGAACTGAGAGTTCCGCTGCGCGGCACGATCGTCAGTGAAAACGACGACGCGGTTCGATTCCGAGTAGGCGACGGTTGGGACATTGACGTCTTCAAGAACATGATCATGGCCGTCGAAGAAGACAATTGGGCGAGCATTGTGAGCTCGTAAAGAGCAAGCGAAAAATTACTCCGGCCCTGCCTCTGTTTTATCCCCCGGCCCTAGGTTGTCATCCCCCTGACCAACCTAGGGCCTTCCCTCTTTCTGGAATCGTTTCAAGTGAACCAGCCCCAGAGACCGCAAATCTCGCCTGAGAATTTCATAAAATTGTCATTTACTCACAGCTTGAGTGATCGACGCGAAGTGTTTGGATATACGTGATTGATAATTCACAGTTATTCGGGCGTTGTCGGGTGCGTGCTATGATACTGCGACGATCTACACGGCGCGCTGCGGTATCCCGTAATTTGCTAATTGCATTTTGCGGCGGGCCGGAAGCAACTCAATACGGCTGAACTTCATCTGTAGTCCTAGCGCGTGAAGGTGGTTTTCTAAGAGCGTCGCGAAATTTCTGAGTGCTTCGAGTCGTGAATTTGTGGGGGTGAGTGTGCAGGCTGGGATCGGGCGAAGAAAATGGGGGATTAGTCTGTGGATGGTATGTGTGGTCGCGTGCTGGATGTGGACGTCTGGCTGCCAGAACTACAACGTCCCTATCGCTTCGACAAACACGGGAACGTCGCCGGGAGGCACTGTAACCATTACACCGGCTGGCCTGATTTTTGTGGACGTCGGAAGAACCCGGCAAATGTTGGTAACAGTAACGAGCGATCCGGGGCAGCAGGGTGTGACCTGGGCGCTTTCCGGGCCGGGAACGTTGACCAACATTACGACGACGTCGGCGACTTACACCGGATCCATGACGGCTAACGATACGGCGACGGTTACTGTTACTGGCGTGGCGAATCCCACGGAAATCGCAAGCGCAAGTTTATACATGGTCCCTCTACCAAAGATTACGTCGACGACGCTGCCGGGTGGAACGGTTGGAACGAACTACAACGGAGTCGTGAACGTTGCCAACGGATCTGCGCCGTTTAATTGGAGCATCTCTTCTGGAAATTTGCCTCCGGGAATTACATTCGCACAAAGCAGCCTGACTTCGCTGACGTTTGAAGGCGCTCCGGCTTGTCCGGGCGGCGCGACGACGTGCGCCACGCAGACTTACAATTTCACGATGCAAGTGGCGGATGTTACCAGCGCAATCGCGAAACAGTCGTTTAGCATTGCCGTGACCGGCACGAGTTCCAGCGCCACAGGAAACTCTGCAATTCTGAAAACTCTTGCAGGCGGTGGTGTGAGCAATGCGTTGCTGCTGGGCGACTACGCTTTTCGATTTGGCGGATTCAATCCGCAGGGCATGACGGCCGCGGCGGGAAGTTTTACGGCCGACGGAAATGGAAATATTGTTGGCGGATTGGTGGATCGCACGGGCGTGGCCGGCGGAGCGCAGCGCGGGCTAGGTTTGACTGGAACATATTCGATCGGCGCGAACAATTTGGGAGTGATGACGCTCGATTTTGCGGACGGCACCAACACGATTTACGCGATGGCGGTTTCCGCGGATGGCAGCGCGCGATTTATTGAGTTCGATGCGAGCGCAACAGCGGGAACGAACGGCTCCGGCGATATGAAAAAGCAGGACGCGAGTTCCTTGGCCACACTGAAAACTGCAGGCAACTACGTGTTTCAATTAGCGGGCGTGGACTCACAGGGAGCACGAATGGCCGCGGCAGGCGTGTTCACCGTGAACGATTCCGGTGCGATGAGCGCTGGCGTTGCGGACGTGAATGATGCGGGCACAATGACGAACGCTCCGTTCACAGGAAATTTTGCGCAATCCACCTCGGGTGCGAGAAGCGCGGAGCTGGATTTCGATCCGAAGGCGAACGCGGGAATTGTGAGCGGGCATTTGAGTTTGTATCCCGTTTCCGCGGATGAAATGTTCGCGGTGGAAACCGACGCGGCGGGCCAGCCGTTGATGGTGGGCTCGATTTTGCGGCAGAGCGCGGCGTCATTCACGAGCGCTTCCCTTACAGGAAATGAAGTAGTGCAGGCTACCGGATTTAGCGGCGGCGAAACGCAGATGATTTTCGGTTTGCTTAGCGTGGATGCCACAGGCGCGGGAGTGCTTTCGGCTGCGCAGATTTCTGGTGGCGGCGCTTCGGAATTGAATGCGAACTACGCTGCGAGCGTTAGCGCAAATGGACGCGCGGGTCTAGGCGTTGCAGCGGGCGCGCCGATTGTTTATCTGGTACGGCCGAATGCGGGATTTGTTTTGGGAACGGATGCGAGCGTGATGGTTGGCTGGATGCAAGCGCAGGGCACCGGAACAATTTCGGCGGCGTCATTCAGCGGAACGATTGCTGGCGCGTCGGTATTTCCGGCTGGGCCCGCGATGACGCAGAGCGTGGTGTCGTTTGCATTCGATGGCAAAGGAACGGTGAGCGGCACTGGTGCGACGAGCGGACCGGATGGACAGGCGCTGCTTCCGATTTTGCAGGGAACTTACAGCGTTGGCTCTGGCGATATATTTATGTCCGTCACGTGGCCGCTGCAGAGTCCGCAGCCGATGCTGATTGTGAGTGGCAGGAAATTAATTGTGGTGCCGCCGAGCGCAAGTTATGCGCCGATTGCGGTGCAGCAGTAGCGGTGCAAGAAGTGCTGCTCGGCTTGGAGATCATGTCGGCGTCGCGCGAAAGCGGCCGCTCGATGTGCTTTGTAGCTAGCGGCTTCACAGGTCGCGGAAAAAGTCAGAATTTGGGAACGGAAAATCGCGAAGAGCGT
>OCZU010000386.1_pt1 | contig 30890 bp, 27 predicted proteins | sample 1539001 | NCBI WGS metagenome assembly OCZU01 (sample SAMEA3539306, study PRJEB22396) | soil metagenome | biome: tundra; feature: field; material: soil | place: USA | collected 2010-05 | depth 0.15 m | reverse complement strand
ATTGTGCGTTAACTGCCTGAAGGCGCCGGCGTCGTTGGCGCGCAAGTGTTCGGCGAGCGCAAAGCCGTCGGCGAACAGGCTGTCGCCGCCTTCACGCGATGCGACCAGCGCGTGCAGCGCCTGAAAGCCCGGCACGGACTGCACGTCGAACACCAGCCCGTAGTTGGTCTCGAAAACGCGTCCAACCAAAGACATGGCCTCGAGGATGGCCGACTTATTGCTCGGCACGCCGGTCAGGAATGCGATGCCCTGTTGCAATAGCCGCGTGAGCCATGCGAGCCGTGTGCTCGGATTGCCGCGCAGTGCCGACCATGGCGCATGCGCAAAGTCGCGCTCGGCATCAAGTACCGCGCCTTCGAGCCACAGTGTGCTCGTGAGCTCGGGCCTGTGTGCGGTGCTGCCTGCGGCATGTCGAGCGAGCCAGTCGAACTCAAACGATGCCGGGCGCGCTTCACTCTCCCATTCGACGCGCACCACGCTGTCCTCAGCCACTGCCGAGCGGATCCTCGGCTCCTCGGGCACGTCGGCAATGTCGAGGAGTCGCTGGCCGCTATGCGGATCGCGGTCCTCGGGCAGATTGTCACGCAGCCAGAGGCTCGCGAACTCGCCGACCTCGCCATTCGCCCATTCGACGGTCAGCGACTGCGGCGTCGATAAGACGCGCGTGACGGTGGCGGGCGTGTTCATGCGACCGGGCGCCCGGCGGCCGCAGCCCTTGCGCCAAGTGCATACAGAGCGCCGGCGCCGAGCGCCGCCAGTGCGCTGACTGCAGCCAAAGCCACGAATACGCCCTTCCAGCCGAACATCACCGAGATCCTTGCGACGCTGTCGCCCGCGAACACGGCCCCCAGATAGCCGACGCCATCGATGATGCCGGAGGAGACCGCGCCGGCCTGCTTGCCACCGAAGTCCAGCGCGATGGCACCAGCCAGATAAGAATAGGGCCCGAGCAGGCAGAAGGCGATGGCCCCGATCGCGACCAAGGGTAGCCGCGAGCCGGATGTGCTGGACTGCAGGGACATCAGCACCAGAAGCGCCGCTGCCGTGGCCGCAAGCCCCACGAACAATAGCAGCGAGCGTCCGTTGACACCGAGACGGTCGCTGAGCCAGCCCGTGATCAGGACCGAGACTGCGCCGACACCCGGAAAGATCGCGCTCATGCTGGCCGATTGACTCATGCTGAAGCCTAAGTAGTCGCGCAGATACACCGGCGTCCAGATATTGAAGGTCTCGCGCACGATGGTGCAGCCGAGCGACAACAGGCAAACCAGCAGAAACGCCCGGCTGCGCAGCAAGGGCGATAGTAGCGCACGGACGCTGCGGGGCCGCGACTCCGAGGCCGCGAACAGACTCAGCGGATTGGTCCTGGCTTCCCCAAGCCCGAGCGCCGCGCGCGACTCGCGCAGGAACAATGCGTTGGCGATCAACAATGCCCCCGCGACGGCCGCCGCGAAATAAAACACCGCGCGCCACCCGAAGCCATGAGCGATCAGCATGCCCATCCATTGCCGCGCGGCCGCATCGCCGATCAGGTAGCTCAGACTCAGAATGCCGATGATCGTGCCGTAGGAGGAGAAGTCGAACCATTTCGATGAGACTTTAATGAGTCCGGCCCAGGCCAGCGACTGGGTCAATCGATTTCCGAGCCACGCAAACGTAAACAATGGCAGCGTCGCACCCGACGCGAACAGCACTGTGAAGGCGAGCGCACCGCCCAAGCCGATCAGGAAGTTGCATCGGCCGCCCCAGAAATCACCGAGGCCGCCCAGGAATAACTTACCGAGGGCGTAAGCCAGCACTCCGAGCGAGGCCATCGAGCCCATGCGCACAATGGCCTCGCTGTGGCTCACACCGTGCCGGCCGAGATCCTCGATCAGCAATGGCGTAGCGACCGATAAATCAGCGCGGCAGAAGTAGAGCGCGGCGTAACCGCCGAACAGCAACAGCATGGTCGTTGCCTGTCGGAATCGCAGTGAGCGTACGCGCGCATCGAGCTTGCGCCCGGTTGCCATGGCACATCCTCCTCAGTAGGCTTGCCCCATGGAGCCAGGACAACCGAGCCGCACGGCCCTGGGCGCCGCCTCCCACCGCGCCGCCCATCAGGTCCTCGAGAATGGTTTCATTTTCACCGATCCGCTCGCCGTGCGCACGCGCATTGCAGAGCATGCGCTGTCCGCGGCCGTGCACGAGTGATGAAACATACCCGTCCTCAAACGAGTGCTATCGTTCGCCTCATGCAAATGAATGATTCAATCCGCGAGTGCCGTCTGCTCGCTCTGGCGAGCACCGCCGCGGTGTGCGCACAAGGCCAAAGCCCCCGCGTGGCAGGCGTGTGAGCCCGACCAGCTCTCGGCCGTGGCGGCCTCGTCTGGAGCTTGAGCCAGGGCACAGCGGCGCAGTAAGCCTCGCAGTACCTGTCGGTGCTGCGGCGCCGCACACATTAAGGCCAATTAACCCGTCGAAGTGTGGGGTGGCCCACTGACGGAACCCACCATCCTGTCACCATCCGTGATCGCACCGCCACGTGTGCGTCGCCCTCTCGGTGGACGGCTCGATGCGTCTGATCGATCTACACGCTTTGTTTTCCCCGCCGAGCGATCCCAGCCTGCTCGCGACGGGAAGCTACGACCCGTGGCTGGTAGCCCTCTCGATCGCGGTCGCGATCTTTGCCTCCTGGATGGCATTGCGCCTGACCGCGCACGCGAGCGAGACGAGCAGTCGCTCATTGCGCACCGTCGCGCTGATCACCGGCAGTGTGAGCTTGGGAGCCGGCGTGTGGGCCATGCATTTCATCGGCATGCTGGCCTTCAGCGTCTGCGCAGTGACCTACGATCCGGCCATCACCATAGGATCGCTGCTGCCGAGCATCGCGGCGTCCGCTCTCGCGCTGTGGTTGATCGGCCGGCGCGATATTCGGCCCTGGCAGCTGATCGCTGGTGGCATTGCGGTGGGCACCGGCATCGGTGCCATGCACTACACCGGTATGGCCGCCATGCGCATGGCGCCCGTACTGCGCTACGACCCCGCGACCTTCGTCCTATCGCTCGTCGTAGCCGTCGTGCTGGCCATCCTCGCCTTATGGGTACGCTTTGGCCTGCGTCGCTCCAACCTCCAATGGAGCGCACAGACGCGCTCGGTGGTCAGCGCCATCGTCATGGGTCTGGCCATCGCCGGCATGCACTACACCGGCATGGCCGCCGCACGCTTTGTCGGACGCGTGCCGCCCGGTACCACAACGAATGCCACATTCATTGCGCTCGCCACCTCGCTGATCACCATTGCGTTCACAGTGTTCGTCATGGGCGCCAACGGCGCCTTGCGTTACCGCGAGATGTTCCGGCGCCTGCGGGCAGAGGAATCGCGTCTGCGCGCGGTGCTGTCCACCGCGGCCGACGGGGTAATCATGTTCGATGCCTCCGGCACGATCGAGGACTGCAACGCATCGACCGAGCATATCTTCGGGCGTTCGCGTTGGCAGATCGTCGGTCACGACACGCATGCGCTCATGAGGGGCGCGGAGGGTTCGAGCCTCGACATCGGCTGTCACATGATCGGCAACGACCGCGAGGCCCTCGCGCTGCGTCCGGACGGAACTCAACTGCCGATCCGCCTGGCCATTGGCCACCAGCGGCTGAACCAGCAGGATCTGTTCGTCGGCTTCGTGACCGACATCAGCGAACGCAAAGCCATGGAACAGGCGCTGCGCGACAGCGAACGGCAACTGCGCTCACTGGTCAGCAACATTCCCGGCATCTCCTATCGTTGCCTCATGAAGGGGGACTGGCCCGCGATATTCATCAGCGATGCGGTCGAGCGGCTGACGGGCTGGGCTGCGGCAGAATTCGTGGGCCCGCAAGCCACGCGCCGCTTCAACGACCTGGTGCACCCGGAAGATCGCGAACGCCTGATAGCGCTGGTCAAAGAGGCGATCCGGACTGCCAAGCCCTACGTGCTCGAGTTTCGAATGCAGCACCGCGACGGCAGCGAGCGCTGGATGTGGGGCAGCGGCTGCCCGGTTTGGGACAGCCAAGGCCAGCCACAGTATCTCGATGGCGTAATCCTCGATCTCAGCGAGCGGCACCAAATGGAGCAGGAGCTGCGCGCCGCCAAGGAGCGCGCCGAGCAAGCCGCCGCGGCGCGCGCCGCCTTCCTCGCCAACATGAGCCACGAGATCCGCACGCCGATGAATTCGATCATCGGCTTCTCGGACGTGCTGTTGCAAGGCGAGCTGGCGCCGGAACAGCGGCGCCATCTGCTGACGGTCAGCGGCGCGGCGCGCTCATTGCTGCGACTGTTGAATGAAGTGCTCGACACCGCCAAGTTGGACAAGGGTCTGGTCGAGCTGGAACTGCGCGATTTCAATCTGCTGGATCTCGTGGATGAACTGTCCTCGACGCTGGGCGCCGGCGCACGCGATAAGGGCCTGGATCTGCACATCCATTACGAGAGTGCCTTGCCGCGGCGTTTCCGCGGCGATGCGCTGCGCATCCGTCAGGTGCTGACGAATCTGGTCGGCAACGCCGTCAAATTCACCGCCCAGGGCAGCGTGACGCTCAGCGTGTCGAGCATGAATGAGCAAGTGCATTTCACCGTCAGCGACACCGGCATCGGTATTCCAGCCGATCGGCTTAAGGCGATCTTCGACCCCTTTACGCAGGCGGACCCCTCGATGACTCGCCGCTACGGCGGCAGCGGCCTCGGCATCACGATCAGCAAGCAATTGGTCGAACTCATGGGCGGCAGCATCTGGGTGGAAAGCACATTGGGTCAGGGCAGCAGCTTCCACGTGCGTTTGCCATTGCCAGCCGCCGAGGATACGCGCGAGCAGACGCAACGGCTGCGGCGCCTGAGCGAATTGCCGCCATTGCGCATCCTGGCGGCCGATGACGCGCCGCAGAATCTGGAGCTCGTCACGTTGCTGCTGGGCGGCCACGGACACACGATCGTTCCGGCGCCTAACGGCCTGATCGCGGCGCAGCTTGCCGCCGGGCAGCATTTCGATGTGGTGTTGATGGATGTGCAGATGCCGGAGATGGACGGCTTGACCGCCGCGCGCCAGATCAGGGCGCAGGAAGCCGCGCGCGGGACGCGCCGCGTGCCGATCATCGCATTGTCTGCCAGCGTGCTCGTTGCCGATCGCCACGCGGCGCTCGAGGCGGGCATGGACGCGTTTGTTTCCAAGCCGATCGACCTGGTCGAACTGTCGTTTGAGATCGCCAAGGCGCTGGGTTTGCATGAGCCGCTCAAAAACGCTCCAAGGCGAGAGCCGGCCGGCGCGCAATTGCTCAATAGCGAGCGCGGCCTCGAGCGTTGGGGCGCTCAGCTGGAGCCGTATCTGCGCGCGCTGCGACACTTTGTCGCCGAATACGCGAAGCTGCCGACGCTGTTGTCCAGCTACGGCGCTTTCGGCGGGGCCACGGAGGCCCATGCGCTCGCGCACCGCGTCAAAGGCACGGCGGCCAATCTTGGGCTCGAGGCGTTGGCGGCTCTGCTCGAGGATTTCGAGCGTCATGTGATGAACGATACCAACGGCGTGGTGCCGCCATTGCTGGCGCGCCTGCGCCATGTGCTCGCCGACACTTTCGCGACGATCGATGCGAAGCTCGCGAAATCGCCCGCCCCCACAGGCTCGCCGCATCCCGTGCAGGAGATCGATCTGCCGCGCTTTCAGGCGCTGACCCGAAAGCTTAAGCAGGGCTTCCAGCGCGGTGAGCTCGACAGTAATGCGTTCGCGCAGCTCATGACGGCGCTCGGCGGCCATGTCGCGGAAGCGCGCCTGGATGAACTGCAGCGGACCATCGACGATTTCGATTTCGTGCTGGCCCACACACGCCTGCTCGAACTGTGCGCGCAGTTCGAACCGCCATTGGCCGGGGCAGCATCGTGAGCGCCATAGCGATGCGACGGGCGCGTATCCTCGCGGTGGACGACGAGCCGACGAACCTGCAGTTGTTGCGCCAGATCCTGCAGGACCACTATGGCCTGCTGTATGCCAAGGATGGTGCGCGGGCGCTGGAGTTGGCCCAGCAGGAGCGTCCCGACCTGATTCTGCTGGACGTCATGATGCCGGGAATGACCGGCTATGAGGTGTGTCGAAAGCTCAAGAGTATGCCTGCGACCGCGGCGATACCGGTGATCTTCGTGACCGCGCTCGCCGATACCGCCGACGAGCTCACCGGCTTCGAAGCCGGTGCCGTGGATTACATCATGAAGCCCGTGAGTCCGCCGATCGTCAAGGCGCGCGTGCGCACGCATCTTTCGCTGGTGCGCATGGATGAACTGCGCGAGACGAGGCTGCAGATCGTACAGCGACTGGGGCTGGCAGCGGAGTACAAGGACAACGAGACCGGCTTGCACGTGATCCGCATGAGCCACTATGCACGCCTGCTCGGTCTCGCGGCAGGGATGAACGAGGATCAAGCCGACGATCTGCTGCACGCGGCGCCATTGCACGATGTCGGCAAGATCGGCATTCCGGACCGAATCCTGCAGAAGCCCGGTAAGCTCGATGCGGAGGAATGGAAAGTCATGCGCACGCACGTGGCGATCGGCGCCAATATCATCGGTCAGCACCCACGCGGCGTGCTGGCGATGGCGCACCGCATCGCGCTCAGTCATCACGAAAAGTGGGACGGCAGCGGCTACCCGGCGGGGCTCGCCGGCGAAGCCATTCCACTCGAAGGACGCATCGTCGCGGTGGCCGATGTCTTCGACGCCTTGACCTCGGTGCGGCCCTACAAGACGGCGTGGCCGGTCGAGGAGGCCTTGGCGTATCTGCGCGAGCAGCGCGGAAAGCATTTCGATCCTGCGCTGGTGGATTTATTTCTGACGCTGATCCCCGCGGTAACCGAGGTCATGCAGCGTTGGGGCGAGAAAGAGGCTTGATCGAACGCATGCTGTCGCGCCTGATCGCAGCGCTGCTGCTGTGTGCCGTCTGCGCCGCTGCGCACGCCGACGACGGCCATCACACGTTTTGGATCGTCAAGGGAGCGCACAACACGGTGTACCTGCTCGGTTCGGTACACGTGCTCAAACCCGCGGACAGCGATCTGCCATCCGAGGCCGTGCGCGCCTACGCCAGCGCCAAGGCGCTGGTCATGGAAATCGACCTCAACAACGTGACGGCGGATTCACTGCTGGGCGGGGATCTCAGCATGGAAAGCCTGCCGGCCGGACAGACGCTGGCCGAGGCGCTGGGTCCCGACGCGTACGGCAAGTTCACGGCGCATGTCAAAACCCTGGGACTGGATCCGGATTTTTTCAGTGCATTCCAACCCTGGTTCGCCGCCATGGCGCTGCAGCAGGCGGAACTGACGCAGCAGGGGTTCGATGCTGGCTCCGGCGTCGATGAACAGTTCGCGCAGCGCGCCGCGGCCGATCACAAGCCGATCATCGCGCTGGAAACCATCGATCAGCAGCTCGGCATCTTCGCGAACCTGTCGATCGATGAGCAGCGGCGCTTTCTGCTCTATATGCTCGAGGATACCGACGATACCGCGCACGCCGCCGACGCCGTCGTCTCCGCCTGGCGCACGGGCGATGTCAAGAAGCTCGAGCGACTGCTCAGCGAGAGCTACCAGCAATATCCGGAGCTATTCCGCCTGCTGACGACCGACCGCAACCGCCAGTGGCTGCCCACGATCACGGCATTGCTGCACGAGGATCAGGATTACATGGTCATCGTCGGCGCGCTGCACCTGGTCGGCAAGGACGGGGTGGTGCAGATGCTGCAGCAGGCCGGCTACCAGCCCGTGCAGCACTGATCACCTCAGATGCATGGTTCCGAGATGCAGGGTTCCGGTGCCGAACAGGCCGATCAGACCGATCAGAATCAAGTAGATAGCGACAATGTAGTTCAACAGTCGCGGCACAATTAGAATAAGGACGCCGGCGATCAGCGAGACGACCGGCCCGATGCTAAGAGTCATGTTCATGGGGACCCCCAATGAGGCGCTATGAGGCGATGGAGCGCGCGCCGAGCGCTGCGCAACGGTACTATTGCCTTGATGCGCTTGCCGCGACAGTACGCTGGCAGACATAGCATAGCGCGGGTCGGTGGAACCTCGAGACGGCGTCAGTGCCTAAGTACTAAGCTTGTGTCCTACGGCCCGGAGAGAAGTCGATGTATAAAAAGGTAACGATTGCCCTGATCGGTCTGCTGGCGGCGCAGGCGACGCCGGCCGTTAACCCGGCCGAGGCGCCCAGCGCGAGCGACCCGACCGTCAGCCAGGTCTATGACGCCGCGCGTGCCGGCCATCTGGATCAGGCGCATCAGATGATGACTGTAGTCCTGGCCAATCATCCGCATAGCGCCAGGGCGCATTACGTGGCAGCGGAGCTCGCTGCCGACATGAAGAATCTGGGGGACGCCCGGCAGGAGCTCAAGACCGCGGAAGAAATCGATCCCGGTCTGCCATTTGCCAATCCCCAAGCGGTCGCGGCGCTACGCAAAGAGATAGGGGCCCCCACGGCAGGCGCTCAAGCCGCACCCATGCGCGCGCCCGTAGCGAGTGCCGCCCCGGCAGTGAGCACCCGCCCGCCGGTGAGATCATTCCCGTGGACGATGATCTGGCTGATCGGCGCCGTGGTGTTGGTTCTATGGTTGCTCATGCGCCGACGCCAGGCGCCTGCTCCGGTCTATACGGCTGCGGGTCCCGGAACCATGAGCCCACCACCACCACCGGGCGGCTTCCCGAATGTCGTCGCAGGCGGCGGAGGCTTAGTTGGAGGTCTGGCCAGCGGATTGGCCGTCGGCGCGGGCATTGCCGCCGGCGAGGAGCTCGTGCGCCATGCGTTCGAGTCCAATCACGGCGTCGGCACTGGCGCGCCGGTCGCGCCTGAACCGCCCGCGGGGCCGGCCAATTCCGACATGGGCGGCTCAGACTTCGGCGTCTCGGATCCCGGCGGCGGGTGGGATGACGGCGGCGGCGCATCCTCCGGTGACGACAGCGGCGGCGACTGGACCTGACGCATCTGAGGCGGCGGCCGGCTGTTGCGGCCGGCCGGTGCTTGCGCTCGGCCCCGCGCCGGACGCGACGCGCTCGCCCGAGCGTAGATTACTGGAGTCGTGGCTCTACGGCCTCGCCCTCGCAGCGATCGGCTATTACGTACTGGCCTACCTGCTGCTGCCGAATCTGTGGCGCATCATCGAGCATCGCCACCCTGCCCTGCAGGGGCTGGCCACGCACGCCGTCACGCGCGATGGCATCCCGGGCGATCCGATCAACGTCGCATTGATCGGCACTGAAGGGGCATTGCAGCGTTCGCTGATCGCCAGCGGCTGGGTACCCGCCGATCCCATCACGTTCGAGTCGGCACTGCGCATCGCCGCCGCCAGCGTGGTACACCGGCCCTACGACACCGCACCGGTCAGCAACCTGTACTACTGGGATCACAAACAGGATCTGGTCTTCGAGCAGATGATCGGCGGCGATCCGCGCCGGCGCCATCACGTGCGATTCTGGAAGTCCGCGGATCTGGACGACCAAGGCCGCCCGCTCTGGGTCGGTGCCGCGACCCTCGACACGCGAGCCGGCATCAGCCACCGCACCGGGCAGATCACTCATCACATCGATGCCGCAATCGATCAGGAGCGCGATCTATTGCTCGCGCAGCTCAATGCCAATTTCACCGCGAGCGTCGAATGGATCGACCCATTCCAGCCGAGGTTGCGCGGCAGGAATGGCGGCGGCGATCTCTATTACACGGACGGCCGACTCGCCATCGTCACGCTGCCGTAGGCGCGGACTGGGAACGTACCCAAGTCGCGTCCTTTGAATTAAGGGTCGATAGCGCAAGTGGCATCCAACATGGTTTCCCCGGGCGCGACCAGGCCCTTGCCCGGCGCGCCGAGCAGCGCATCGCGCGTTGGCGTGCGGCCTGCCAGCACAATGAATCCCGGGCCATCCTTGAACTCCACGCCCGCGACAATCACCGTGTAGGCCGCCATCGCCTGCCTGGCTTCGGGCAATCCGTTGGCCAGCAGCTCGAATGGATTGGCCTCGCCCAGATCCTGAGCCCTAATCCGCAGCGCCCGGTAGGGGGATTCTTCGACAGGCAACGGCGCCCAGTGATCGCTGACGTTCGCGGCCGCCGCTTGCAGCGCGTGGAACAGGCGCGGTTGCAGGCATTCAATATGGATGTGTAGCTGATCCTGCCCGCGCGCGATCGCAGAGTTGATCGCGAGGCCGATGACATCGCGCCGCAGAGGATGGCCGATGACCGCAGCCAGTCGGTCGCGGGCCTGCCAGGCCGCGGCAAAGTAGTTGGGTGTGCCGGCTCGCAAAAGGTTCGGGTCTTCGATGCCCGCAATGGTCTGCGTCGGAATCAGCAGGAAATGCGCGCCGCCCTTGCGATCCGCCAACACGGCGTAGTCCGGTAGCACGACGCGCTCGCACGGCGCCGGGTCATGCTGCTCGCGCCAGTGCGGCAGGCACTGGTCCTGGACGATATGCCGTAGCGCATCGCGGTCCGCCGATCGGACCGATACCGCCCACAGCGCCATTGAGGCCGTGAGTACCCTGAGCGCCGCGCGGACTGATTGGTTCATCTGTGCCACCGAGTGTAAGGCCACAATAAAACCAGTACATGGCGCATGTGGCGGCTTGGGCCGTAGCCTGTCAGCATCGGCACCATGCGCTCAACCTTATCGATCTCCCATCTGACCAAGACCTATGCCTCGGGCCTGCACGCGCTCAAGGATGTCAGTCTCGAGATCCGCCGCGGTGAAATCTTCGCCTTGCTGGGTCCGAACGGCGCCGGCAAGACCACTCTGATCAACATAGTCTGCGGGATCGTGAAGCCCACGCACGGACAGGTCCTGGCCGATGGCCACGATATCGTGCGCGACTATCGGGCGGCTCGCACCCGCATTGGCCTGGTGCCGCAGGAACTCGTCACCGACATGTTCGAGCCGGTCGGCGCCACGGTGCGCTACAGCCGTGAACTGTTCGGGCGTGAACCCAACCCGGCCTTCATCGAAAAGCTGCTGCGCGATCTCTCGCTCTGGGATCGGCGGGACTCTCTGATCATGACCTTGTCGGGCGGCATGAAGCGGCGGGTCATGATCGCCAAGGCCCTGTCGCATGAGCCGGAAATCTTATTTCTGGACGAGCCGACCGCCGGCGTCGACGTGGAATTGCGACGCGACATGTGGAACCTGGTGCGCGGCCTGCGCGAACGCGGCGTAACCATCATCCTGACCACGCACTACATCGAGGAGGCCGAGGAGATGGCGGATCGGATCGGCGTGATCAGGAAGGGCGAGCTGATCCTGGTCGAGGATAAGAGCACGCTGATGCACAAACTCGGCAGTAAGCAGCTGACCTTGCAACTGCTCGAGCCGATGCAGGCGGTGCCCGCGACCCTGCTCGGTTGGCCGCTCACGCTCGCGGCTAACGGCACCCAGCTGCAGTACCGCTTGGATGCCGGCGGTGAGCCCGCGGGCATTCCGGCGCTGCTTCGCCGATTGAGCGATCTGGGGATTGGTTTCAAGGACTTGAATACCCGCCAGAGCTCGCTCGAGGACATCTTCGTCAGCCTGGTCAGCGAGCGGGCGGGAGCTTAAGCCATGAGCACACTGGCGTTCAATCGTCGCGGCGTCTGGGCCATCTACAAGTTTGAGATGGCGCGTTTCCGTCGCACGCTGCTGCAGAGCGTCGTGACGCCGGTGCTCACGACCTCGCTGTATTTCGTGGTGTTCGGCTCGGCGATCGGCTCGCGCATGGCGCAGGTGAACGGCGTGCGCTACGGCGCCTTCATCGTGCCCGGGCTCATCATGCTGGCGCTGTTTACCGAGAGCCTGTCGAACGCGTCGTTCGGCATCTACATGCCCAAATTCACCGGAACCATCTACGAGCTGCTCTCCGCTCCCGTGTCCGCGATCGAGATCGTGCTGGGCTACGTCGGCGCCGCATCCACCAAGTCGATCCTGATCGGCCTCATCATCCTCGGTACCTCGACCATTTTCGTGCCGATACACATCCTGCATCCGATCCCGATGATTGCGTTCCTGCTGCTAACCGCCGCGAGCTTCAGCCTGTTCGGGTTCATCATCGGTATCTGGGCGAAGGGGTTCGAGCAATTGCAGTTCGTGCCGATGTTGGTGATCACGCCGCTGACCTTTCTGGGCGGCGCGTTCTACTCAATCGATATGCTGCCGGCGGCGTGGCGCACCGTGACGCTGTTCAACCCAGTGGTGTACCTGATCAGCGGATTTCGCTGGAGCTTTTACGGCAGCTCGGATGTCGGCGTGGGCCTGAGCCTGTCGATGACGCTGGGTTTCCTGGCGTTATGCCTGGGACTCGTGACCTGGATTTTCCGCAGCGGCTATCGCCTCAAGAACTGAGTGGCCTCTTGGCTCTTCATCACCGCTCGATTTATTGCGCGCTATAGCCGCGCCCCTGGAAGCAGGCGATGACGGCGCGCCGGTAGTCGGGCGATCCGTTGCCGCCGCCCGCCCCCATCTGTGAGGCGGCCCATTGATCGCACTGCATGCGGTCGGTGGCCTGCTGGTCCTCGCTCTGTCCTTTGGACGGATACGCGTAAACGTTGTCGCCACCGCCCGCCGGCCCGGAGGCGGGCCCGGTCGCAGCGTCGGCATTCGGGGCAGCACCGCCATAGCTATCACTTGGGCTGTCATTGGGGTTAGGGCTGGTCGCCGCCGGCGGCGGGTCCGTTGCCACGTAACCGTCCGCGGTCGGGCTCCAGGTGTAGTACGCGTCGTTGTAGTAGTAGTACGGCACGTTGTTCCACCAGAAGGTTGAGCAGTACAGCGGCAGCACTGGCAGGAACCAGGCAAATCCCGCGCCGTAAAAGACCCCCGGCCAGAAGCGGCCGCCCCAGTAACCGCCGCCCCAGCGCGCCCCGCGGCCGAAGCCGCCGGGACCGAACGCGCGACCGCCAACCCTTGCGCTGACCGCACCGCGGCCGACCCCGGCTCCAGGCCCAAATGAACGTCCGACCCCCGCGTGAGCGCCCGCAAAGCCACGCGAGGCATAATGCTGTGCCGCAAAATGACCGCCGCCACCGGCATGGCCGGCGAAGGCATGTCCCCTCGAGCCGCCTGAATGGCCGCCACCGCCACCGCCTCCGCCACCGGGATGGGCAAGGGCCGGTTGCATCCACAGGCCAAAGAGCAGGAGCGCTGCCGCTAAGGCAGGACTGGCGCTGTTGATTTTCATCGAATCCTCCAGGGCCGCTTCCGCACTACTATCAGATAGCGACCGCCTGATTATACGACCGCAACCCTAGCCTTAGGACACTCCAGATACGCTATCGTTGCTATAGGACATAGCGCAGCAGAGCGCGCTGCGTTGACCTGCCGCGCGGCCAGGGCGGCGATTTGTGCAGCCGCCGCGGGGGATCCTCCAAGAGCCCCATAATCGTCATGCCGGGACGCATAAGCACATGACCGCAACCAGCCAAAATCACTCCATTGAACCGACTGCGCAGCATCCACAGGCCGGCTTGGAGCGCCTGATCATCCCCTCGCCGGTGAGCTGGGTCGGTACCGGCCAAAGCGATCCCGAGGCGGCGATGCTCGCGCGGCTGCGTCCCGGTACAGTGCTCATGATGGGCGACAATCCGGCGCTGCCGCGCATGCCGGCACGGCCGCGGCTGCTGGATTTCTTCAAATATCGCTTCACCGATATCACGGTCCGGCATCTGCTCACCAGTGCCAAACGCGCACTCGATGAGGGTCATGAGGACAAGATCGTCATGGCCTGCCTGCTGCATGATATTGCCAACGGCTGCCTGCTGCGCATCGACCATGGCTATTGGGGTGCGCAGATGATTGCCCCCTACGTCAGCGAAGAGATCGCCTGGGCCGTCAAGCACCATCAGGCGCTGCGTTATTTTGCCGACGAGTCGGTGGGCTACGCTTATCCGGAATCGTACCTGCGTTTTTTCGGTCCGGATTACCAGCCGCCCGACTACATCCGCCGCGATGCCCAGATCGCGCGAGAGCACCGCTGGTATATGAGCTCGCGGCTTATCACGATGTACGACATCTATTTCTTCGAGAAGTCGGAGCCTATCGATCCCGAAGTGTTCACCGACATCATCGGCCGCCACTTCCGTGAACCCGATGAAGGCTTAGGGTTCGACGGCTCGCCGGTGGCCCACATGTGGCGCACCATGATCTGGCCGAACAACTCTCTATGATCGGCTGGGCTTTGATCGGCCCCGCGTAGCGCTAGCGCGCTGTGGCGGCGTAGGCGTCCATCATGAGGCCGGTGCCGCCGCCCGAGACGTGCGCGACCACCGCGGTGCGCCGGTGCACTTTGGTGACCGAGCCCAGGTCGATCGCAAATGCCAGGTTGACCTGCTGGCCCTTGCGCAGACCTAAGCCTGCGGTGCGCACGAATACGCCCGTGGCGCTGAGGTTCACAGCCTTGCACAGGCGACGCATCCCGCCCGGCAGCATGATGTAGACCGTGGTTCGCGCACGGTGCCGGGTATGCAGCCTTCGTTCCATCGTCGTACCTCTGAGCGGCCAAGCGGCTGGTGAATGTGCGGACGGTGCCATTATGCCTCAAGGTTTGAAGTTGCCCAACGCAACTCAACATTAATCGGAACGATCGCTTCAGTTCCGCCCCCAGCGGCGGCGCTCAGGGCTACGTTATGGTGCAAGGTCGCGGCGCAGGGGTTGCGCTCAAGCTGGGATTTGACTTTTTCAATACACCCGGAACAGATGCAAGCCATCGTCGCTGGGGAAATTCAAGTGCGTGGCGTTGCTGCGAGGGCGCGCGCCGCTCGTCTCCTCACCGATATAGTACATAGAACAAATAGTTCGTCATACGTACGGTATTAAAGAGATGCCGGTTCGCGTTGCAAGCGAAGCTGACATAACAACCACAGCGGCTGTGCGCAGTGCGCAGTCAGTCGAGGAAACGGCGGATCTCGCTGCTGAAGCGCGGGATGTCGACCAGGAAGGCATCATGGCCCTCGAGCGAGGGCAGGCGCACAAAGTGCGTCGGCACGGCATTTTGCTCGAATGCCTGCGCGATCGCCGCCTGCTCATGGATCGGGAACAGCATGTCGCTCTCGACGCCGATCACGAGTACCGATTCGCTCGAGACCGCGCGCAAGCCGTTAGCAAAACTGCCGCCGTGTTCGGCCAGATCGAAGCGGTCCATGGCGCTTGAAAGGTACAGATAGCAATTGGGATCGAAGATGCGCGTGAAGCGCTCGGCCTGCGCTTCCAGGTAGCCCTCGATCGCAAAGCGCGGTGCGAATTGACTGAGGCTGTGCGCGTTGCCCTCGAGCGGCTCGCGGCCGAAGCGTTGACGCAACTCGGCGGCCGAGCGGTAGGTGATGGTGCCGAGCTTGCGCGCCAGGCGCATGCCGCTGCGCGGCGGGTGCTCGGGTGCATAGTGTCCGCCCTGCCAGTCCGGGTCGCGCAGGATCGCCTCGCGCTGCACCGATCGCAGCGCAATGGCAAACGGCGAGGCCGCCGCGCTGCCGGAGATGCTGATCAAGCGGCGCGCTGCTTGCGGAAACTGCGCGGCGAAGGCCACGACCGACATGCCGCCGAGCGAGGCGCCGACCACGGCGTAGAGGCGTTCGACGCCGAGCGATCGCACCGTGGCGTAGGCCGCGCTCGCAATGTCTTCGACCGCGAGTTCGGGGAAACTCACGGCATAGCGCTCGCCGGTGGCCGGATTGAGCGAGGCCGGACCGGTCGATCCAAAGCAGCTGCCGAGGGAATTGATGCAAACGACAAAATATCGGCTGGTATCGAGCGCCAGATTCGGCCCGATCATGCGCTGCCACCAGCCCGGAGTCGGATCCAGTTCGGTCGCGGCCGCGTGCGCCGAAGGCGACAAGCCGGTGAACAGCAGAATCGCGTTGTCGCGCGCGGCGTTCAGCCGGCCCCAGCTTTCATAAGCGATGCGCGCTGCCTGGAGTGAGCCACCGCGATAGAGCGCGAATGGGTCGGGCAGCGCGATGCTTGCCGCGTTGCTCACGGTGAGCTCGAGCATTGAGCGGCGGTCACGCGCCGCGCGCTCAGGGTTCCGGGTCCGAGCCATCGGGGATTCCTTCAAATAGCACGGTGGAGAGATAGCGCTCGCCGGTGTCAGGCAGCATCGCCAGCAGCACCGTGCCCTGGGGTACATCGCGCGCCAGGTTCAGTGCGGCCGCGACGGTGCCGCCGGCGGAAATACCGCAGAAGATGCCTTCCTGGCGCGCGAGTGCGCGTGCGGTCGCGATTGCCTCGGCATCGGTGACCGTGACGGTGCAGTCCGGAACGGCGCGATTGAGCACGGCCGGCACGAAATCCGGCGTCCAGCCCTGGATCTTGTGCGGCGTGAACGGCTTGCCGGCCAGCATGGCGGCCGCTTCGGGCTCGACCGCGACAATGCGCACGTCCGGGCGCGCAAGATGCAGCACCTCGCCGACGCCGGTCAGGGTGCCGCCGGTGCCCCAGCCGGTCACGAAGTAGTCGAGCCGCTTGCCGGCGAAATCAGACAGGATTTCAGGTGCTGTGGTGTTGCGGTGATAGGCCGGATTAGCCGGGTTCTCAAACTGCCGCGCCAGGAACCAGCCGTGCTTCTGGGCGAGCTCCTCGGCCTTGCGGACCATGGCGGTGCCGCGCCCGGCCGCCGGCGTCAGGATCACACGAGCGCCGAACATGCGCATGATCTTGCGCCGCTCGACTGAGAAGGTCTCGACCATCACGGCCACGAACGGATAGCCCTTGGCCGCGCACACCATCGCCAGCGCGATGCCGGTATTGCCCGACGTGGCTTCGACCACCGTCTGGCCTGGCTTAAGCGTGCCGCGTGCCTCGGCGTCCTCGATGATCGCGATTGCCAGGCGGTCTTTGACCGATGAGGCCGGATTGAAAAACTCGCATTTGGCGTAGACCGTCACGCCGGACGGGGCCAGACGCTGCAGGCGCACGATGGGAGTACGCCCAATCGTGCCGAGAATGCTCTCGTAAATCATTACCGCCGACCGTATTGCTGCGCTGGGGCCAGCACTTTAGTCCCGTAACAGCGCCTGATCGATAAGTGGAAGGCCATTTTTTTATAACGAATTGTTATGACTGGCGACTCAGTTTGGCCGTATGGTGCGCCACCATGAATTTCCATCAATTGCAGTACGCGGTCGCGATTGCCCGCCATGGGCTGTCGGTGACCCAGGCCGCCTCGGCGCTGGGCACGTCGCAGCCCGCGATCAGCCGCGCGCTCAAGGCGCTCGAGCGGGAGCTGGGCTTCGATTTGTTCGTGCGTGAGGGTCGGGCGTTCTCCCGCGTGACGCCGCAGGGCACGAAGGTGCTCGAGTACGCCAATCGCGCCCTGGCGGAGATCGACAGTCTCAAGGCGGTGGCCGCGGATCTGAATCAGGACAATCGCGGCACGCTCTCGATCGCGACCACCCACACTCAGGCGCGCTACGTTTTGCCGCCGGTCGTGCACGCGTTCCGCGAGCGCTATCCGGAAGTCGAATTACATCTGCACCAGGGTACCTCCGAGCAGATCGGCGAAATGGTGGCCACCGACCGTGTGCAGCTGGCCATCGCGACCGGCTCGGACGGCTTGTTCCCGGGGCTGGTGCTGTTGCCGGTGTACCGCTGGTACCGGCAGGTCATCGTGCTCAAGCATCATCCGCTCGCCAAACTCGAGCGCCTGACGCTCCAGGACCTGGCGCCCTATCCGCTGGTGACCTATGTCTTCAGCTTCACCGGCGCCTCATCGCTGCACACGGTGTTCGCGCGCGAGAACCTGACGCCGAAAGTCGCCCTGACCGCACGCGATTCGGACGTGATCAAAACCTACGTGCGCTTAGGCCTCGGCGTCGGCATCGTCGCCAGCGTCGCGATCGATCCGACGCAGGACAGCGATTTCACCGTGATCGATGCCTCGCACCTGTTTCCGATTCATACCACCTGGATCGGCTTCCGGCGCGGCACATTACTGCGCAATTTTGCCTATGACTTCATTCAGCTATTCGGGCCGCATCTGACGCGGCGGCTGGTCGATCGCGCGATCGATGCGCGCGATGCCGGGGTTCAAACCGAGTTGTTCCGGAAGATTTCGCTGCCGGTGCGGTGAGGTGAGCGAGCGGCTGCAGAAGCTGCTGGCCGCGGCCGGGCACGGCTCACGGCGACAGATCGAGCAGTGGATTCGGGCCGGTCGGGTGAGCGTGGATGGCCACCTCGCGACACTCGGCGAGCGCTGCGCAGCCGGCGCAGACATACGCCTGGATGGCCGCCGGCTTGAACTGGTCGCCGAGACGAGCTCGCCGCGCGAAGTGCTGCTCTATCACAAACCGGTTGGCGAGATGACCACGCGTGCCGACCCGCAGGGCCGCCCGACGGTATTCGGGCGCCTGCCCGCGCCGCGCAGCGGCCGCTGGGTCGTGATCGGGCGGCTCGACGTCAATACCACGGGCTTGCTGCTGTTCACGACCGACGGCGCGCTCGCCCACCGTCTCATGCATCCCTCCAGCGAAGTTGAACGCGAGTACCTGGTGCGGGTGCGCGGTCAGCCCCCCGCATCAGTACTCGCCCGGCTGCGTGCCGGGCTCATGCTGGAGGACGGTCCGGCGCATTTCGATGCCGTCGAACCGGTCCCCGCCCAGGAGTCGGAGGCGGAGGCGGTGGCCGATGCCGCGCATGCCTCATTTCGCGTAGTGCTCCACGAGGGTCGCAACCGCGAGGTCCGGCGGCTCTGGCAGGCGGTGGGCTTCGAAGTCAGCCGGCTCTCGCGGCTGCGCTATGGGGCGGTGCAGCTGCCGTCCGATCTGAGGCCGGGCCAATGGCGGCTGCTGAGCGAGCGCGAAGCGGCGGAACTATGAGCCGAAACAGCTGCCATCACCGTCGAAAATCGGCCATATTGAGCGCATTGTTGGCTTTGGCATGCCCGCTCTGGGCAACGCAGCCGGCCGACGCGCCGCCGCCAAGCGATGCGCCGCCGCCAACGGATACCGCCCCGGCGCTGGTGCGCATCACGAGCAGCTTCGAGGTCAAGCATGCTGCGGCGGTGCTCAAGCAGGTCGCGAAGCTGTTTCGCGCCGGGTTCGTTCGCAAGGATGCGGAGGAAGTGGCCAAGGACATCGACCTGCTGCCGGCCGATCAGTCGCGCCGCTGGGAATTCACGGTCACGTATAAGCGCGTAAGCTATCCGCTGCAGATCCGCGCGCGCCTGGACGACTTCGGCATGCTGGATCTGGATTTCTTTTGCGCGCCGGCAGCCGCTGGAGCGGTGCGAACCAAAGTCGACGGCTATCTGAACTCTCGCGGACTATAAAACTCTAAGCCGATGGCCCGATTTCTGCATTGACAGCCCCGGGTGCAGAAATCAGAATACGCGGCTCATTTTCGCGGAGGGGTACCCAAGCGGCCAACGGGAGCAGACTGTAAATCTGCCGGCTTACGCCTTCGTAGGTTCGAATCCTACCCCCTCCACCGCGGAGAGGTAAGGACTCGAAGGCGGCAGATTCGGAGCGGAGCGGGTTTGGGTTACTTCAGCGTCATCAAACAGGCGGGTGTAGTTCAATGGTAGAACCTCAGCCTTCCAAGCTGATGACGTGGGTTCGATTCCCACTACCCGCTCCATTGACCCCGCTCCGTTGACTGACGTCCGTCCGCCCACGTAGCTCAGTCGGTAGAGCACGTCCTTGGTAAGGACGAGGTCATCGGTTCGATTCCGATCGTGGGCTCCAGTGATGACTGGGCATGTTGATTTGTTGGCCGAAGGCCTTGAGGAGTTTTCGTCGTGTCGAAAGAGAAATTTGAACGCACCAAGCCGCACGTGAATGTGGGGACGATTGGGCATGTAGATCATGGCAAGACGACGCTGACGGCGGCGCTGACCAAGGTGATGGCGGAGACGTACGGTGGGACCTTCATGGCCTACGACCAGATCGACAAGGCGCCCGAGGAGAAGGCGCGCGGGATCACGATCTCGACCGCTCATGTGGAGTATCAGAGCAAGGCTCGCCACTACGCTCACGTGGACTGCCCGGGGCATGCCGACTACGTGAAGAACATGATCACGGGGGCTGCGCAGATGGATGGGGCGATTCTGGTGGTCTCGGCAGCGGACGGACCGATGCCGCAGACGCGCGAGCACATTTTGCTCGCCCGCCAGGTCGGGGTGCCCTACATCGTGGTGTACATGAACAAGGCCGACATGGTGGATGACAAGGAGCTGCTCGAGCTGGTGGAGATGGAAGTGCGCGAGCTGCTCACGGTGTACAAGTTTCCGGGCGAGGACACCCCGATCGTGATCGGCAGTGCGCTCAAGGCGCTGGAAGGGGATAAGAGCGAGATTGGGGTGCCGTCGGTAATCAAGCTGGTGGAGGAGATGGACAAGTACATCCCGGTGCCGAAGCGGGATGTGGAGAAGCCCTTTTTGATGCCGGTGGAGGATGTGTTTTCGATCTCCGGGCGAGGCACGGTGGTTACCGGTCGCATCGAGCGCGGGATCGTGAAGATCAATGATGAGGTCGAGATCATTGGGTTGAAGGCCACGGCCAAGACGATCTGCACGGGCGTGGAGATGTTCAGGAAGCTGCTGGATGAGGGGCGGGCCGGGGACAACGTGGGAGTGCTGCTGCGCGGCACGAAGCGCGAGGAGGTGGAGCGCGGGCAGGTGCTGGCCAAGCCCGGGAGCATCACGCCTCATACGCAGTTCGAGTGCGAGGTGTATGTGCTGACCAAGGAGGAAGGCGGGCGGCACACGCCGTTCTTCAAGGGCTATCGACCGCAGTTCTACTTTCGCACCACCGATGTGACCGGGATGATCGAGTTGCCCGGCAACACCGAGATGGTCATGCCCGGGGACAACATCAAGATGACGGTGGATCTGATTGCCCCGATCGCGATGGAGGATGGCCTGCGCTTTGCGATCCGCGAGGGCGGGCGCACCGTCGGGGCCGGTGTCGTGTCAAAGATTCTGAAGTAACTCCAGGCCAGTAGCTCAATTGGCAGAGCGGCGGTCTCCAAAACCGCAGGTTGGGGGTTCGATTCCCTCCTGGCCTGCCAGCTTCTAGACGGGCGTATCGGACTGTAGGCGGCGATCAACTCGATGAACGATCAGGTTTCGGAAACAGGCGTCGGCGGGGGCATGGACACCGCCAAGCTCGTGACGGCGATCCTGCTCGTGCTCGCCGGCATCGTTGCGTTCTACGTGCTGCATGCGCAGCCCGATTGGCTGCGCTGGCTCGCGGTGCTCGCCGGCGTGGTGCTGGCGGCGGTGGTGTTCGGCTCCTCGGCGCGCGGCAAGGCGTTCTGGCAGTTCATGTCCGATGCGCGCCTCGAGCTGCGCAAGGTGGTCTGGCCGAGCCGCCAGGAAACTGCGATGACCACCGCCGTGGTGTTCGGCTTTGTGATTATTGCGGGCCTGTTTTTCTGGGCACTGGACGTGTTCTTGTCGTGGGCCACGCGGCTTCTGACCGGACAAGGAGGCTGATCGTGGCGCTGCGCTGGTATGTGGTTCATGCCTATTCGAATTTCGAGCATCGCGTGGCCGAGGCGCTCAAGGAGCGCATCAAGCGCGACGGGCTCGAGAGCAAATTCGGCGACATCCTGGTGCCGACCGAGGAAGTGGTGGAGATGCGCGACGGGCAGAAACGCCGCAGCGAGCGCAAGTTCTACCCCGGTTACGTGCTGGTACAGATGGAGATGGACGAGACGAGCTGGCATCTGGTGCGTGACGTGCCCAAGGTGCTCGGCTTCATTGGCGGCACCAGCGACAAGCCGGCGCCGATTTCCGAAAAGGAAGCGCTGCGGATTCTGCAGCGGGTCGAAGAAGGCGTTGATAAGCCTCGCCCGAAAGTGTTGTTCGAGCCGGGGCAGGTCGTGCGCGTGGTTCATGGCCCGTTCAACGATTTCAACGGCGTGGTCGAGAGCGTCAATTACGAGAAGAACCGGCTGCAGGTGGCAGTCCAGATTCTCGGTCGCTCGACTCCGGTTGAGCTGGATTTCTCGCAGGTCGAGAAGGTTTAGCCATTAAGGATGGATTTCAGTCATGGCGAAGAAGGTTAACGGTTACATCAAGCTGCAGGTGCCGGCGGGCGCGGCCAACCCGTCGCCGCCGATCGGTCCTGCGCTCGGCCAGCAGGGCGTGAACATCATGGAGTTCTGCAAGCAATTCAATGCGCAGACCGGCAAGCTCGAGAAGGGGCTGCCGATTCCGACGGTGATCACGGTCTATTCCGATCGCAGCTTCACCTTCATCATGAAGACCCCGCCCGCCGCGGTGCTGATTCGCAAGGCCATCGGCATTGAAAAGGGCAGCGGCACGCCCAATACAGCCAAGGTCGGCAAGATCTCGCGTGCGCAGCTGGAGGAAATCGCGAAAACCAAGCAGCCGGATCTGACCGCCGCCGGGCTCGAGGCCGCCGTGCGCACGATCGCCGGCAGCGCGCGCAGCATGGGCGTCGATGTGGAGGGCCTCTAACATGGCCGCCGTCGCCAAACGCATTAAGGCCTGGAGCGCCAAGCTGACTCCGGGCAAGCAGTATCCGCTCGACGAAGCGCTGAATCTGGTGAAGGAATTCGCCACGGCGAAGTTCCCCGAGTCGATCGATGCCGCGGTGAACCTCGGCATCGATGCCAGCAAATCGGATCAGCAGGTGCGCGGCTCGACCGTGATGCCGCATGGCCTTGGCAAGTCGGTGCGGGTCGCGGTGTTCACGACCGGCAAGAATCAGGACGCCGCGCGTGCTGCCGGCGCCGATCTTGTGGGTCTCGAGGACCTGGCCGCGACGGTCAAGGCCGGAGAGATCAATTTCGACGTCGTGATTGCGAGCCCCGATGCGATGCGCGTGGTCGGACAGCTGGGCCAGATCCTGGGTCCGCGCGGGCTCATGCCGAATCCGAAGGTCGGCACCGTGACGCCCGATGTGGCCACTGCGGTCAAGAATGCCAAGGCCGGCCAGGCGCGTTATCGCGTCGACAAGGCTGGCATCGTGCATTGTGCCATCGGCCGCGCGGGATTCGAGGTCGGTGCACTCAAGCAAAACCTGCTGGCCCTGATCGGGGATCTGCAGAAGGCCAAGCCGGCCGCCTCGAAGGGCATCTATCTCAAGCGCATTACCCTGTCCTCGACCATGGGGCCCGGTATCGCGGTGGATCAGTCGACGCTGGGCCTGTGAGGGCCCGGGTGAGGACTAGCGGTCGCGTTGGGGCCAAGAGTTTATCGATTTGGTGCGGGTCGGCGCTTGGCGCCGACCATCATCGAAGACCGCAGGCGAATCCCTTATTGGGGATTCTTAATACGGCGCCTGCGCAGATGATGGTGAAACCCAAAGCCAGGGTCGTCCCTGGTGAGGATCACCGTCAAGGGTGGGAGGCGTCGCAAGGCGCTTCCTGTGTTTGGGGCAGCTTTAGCGGGTTGCCCTCAAGGTGATCTTCAAGGCCGGGAGGTTCAATGGCTCTTAACCTGGAAGATAAGAAGGCGCTGGTGGCCGAGGTCAGCGCGGTGGCGGCAACGGCGTTGTCCGTGGTCGCGGCCGAGTACCGAGGCCTGACGGTGTCGCAGATGACCGATCTGCGCTTGAAGGCGCGTTCGGCAGGCGTGTACGTGCGCGTGGTCAAAAACACGCTCGCGCGCAAGGCCATGGCCGGCACGTCATTCGAGTGCATGAGCGCGGTGCTCAAGGGGCCCTTGGTGCTGGCCTTTTCGAAGGATGATCCAGGCGCGGCAGCGCGCGTGGTCAAGGCCTTTGCGAAGGACAACGACAAGCTGGTCACGACGGCGGTGTCGCTGGGCGGGCAACTGCTCGCGGCATCCGCTCTGGACAAGGTGGCGAGTCTGCCGACCCGGGAGCAGGCTTTAGCGCAGCTCTTAGGCGTCATGAAGGCGCCGATCCAGAAGCTCGCGGCCACGCTCGCGGCGGCACCATCCAAACTCGTGCGCACGCTCGCAGCGGTGCGCGATCAGAAGCAGGCCGCAGCGGCCTGATGCTGATTTCAGTCAACGTATTTCAGGAGTAGACGATCATGGCTGTGTCAAAAGATGAAGTTCTCGACGCCATCTCCAAGATGAGCGTCATCGAGGTGGTCGAACTGATCGCCGACATGGAAAAGAAGTTCGGCGTGACGGCGGCCGCTCCGGTCGCCATGGCGGCGGGACCGGCCGCGGGCGGCGCGGCGGCGCCTCCGGTCGAGGAGCAGACGGAATTCACCGTCACCCTCAAGGAGTATCCGGCGGACAAGAAGGTCACCGTCATCAAAGTGATCCGCGAGATCACCGGTCTCGGCCTCAAGGAAGCCAAGGACCTGGTCGAGGGCGTGCCCTCGACGGTCAAGGAAGGCATCTCGAAGGGCGACGTCGAAACCATCAAGAAGAAGCTCGAGGACGTTGGCGCGAAGGTGGAGGTCAAATAACCTCCATGGTTCGCTTGGGAACCCAAGGCCGCGAGGCCGGGGATTCCTGCAGCGCGTATCGCGCGCGGGAGCGCAGTCGGCGGGCGCCGGCTGGGGCTGTCTGCGCGCGCGTTTTTGTTTTGTTGAGAGGGTGACACGATGCCTTATTCATTCACGGAGAAAAAGCGCATCCGCAAGAATTTCGGCAAGCAGCCGAGCATTCTTGAGGTGCCTTATCTGCTCGCCATCCAGCTCGACTCCTACCGCAGCTTCCTGCAGGCGGCTACGAGCGAGGAGGCGCGGCTGAGTACCGGCCTGCATGCGGCATTCAAAAGCGTGTTTCCGATCTCGAGCTACTCGGGCAATGCGGTGCTCGAATACGTCAACTATCGGCTCGGCGATCCGGTGTTCGACGTCAAGGAATGCCAGCTGCGCGGGCTGACCTACGCCGCGCCATTGCGGGTGAAAGTGCGGCTGATCGTGTACGACAAGGAAGCCGCCGGCGCCAAGAAGCCGATCAAGGACGTGCGCGAACAGGAGGTCTATCTCGGCGAGCTGCCGCTCATGACCGACAACGGCACCTTCATCGTCAATGGCACCGAACGCGTCATCGTCAGCCAGCTGCACCGCTCGCCGGGCGTGTTCTTCGATCACGACCGCGGCAAGACCCATTCCTCGGGCAAGCTGCTGTTCTCGGCGCGCATCATTCCCTACCGCGGCTCCTGGCTCGACTTCGAATTCGATCCGAAGGACTGCGTGTTCGCGCGCATCGACCGGCGCCGCAAGCTCCCGGTTTCGATCATCCTGCGTGCGCTCGGCATGAACGAGACCGAAATCCTCGACGTGTTCTTCGAGAAGAACATCTTCGAGCTGCAAAAGGACTCGGCAGCGATGCAGCTCGTGCCGCAGCGCCTGCGTGGCGAGACCGCGATCTTCGATATTCGCATCGGCGATCAGATCATCGTCGAGGAAGGCCGCCGCATCACTGCGCGCCATGTGCGTCAGCTCGAGGATTCGGGCGTCACGCTGCTGCCGGTGCCGCGCGAGTACCTGTTCGGAAAGATCCTCGCGCACGACGTGGTCAATAAGGACACCGGCGAGATCATCGCCAAGGCCAACGAGGTGTTGACTGCGGCGAGCGTGCAAAAGCTCGTCGAAGCGAACATTACCGAGGTCAACACGCTCTATACGAACGACCTGGACCGCGGTCCGTACATCTCCGACACGCTGCGCATCGATCCGACCAAGACGCGCATGGAAGCACTGGTCGAGATCTACCGCATGATGCGTCCGGGCGAGCCGCCGACCAAGGATGCGGCGGAGAACCTGTTCAACAACCTGTTCTTCAACAACGAGCGCTACGACCTCTCGGCCGTGGGCCGCATGAAGTTCAACCGCCGTGTCGGCCGCAAGGAGATCGTGGGCTCGCTGATCCTGTCGAAGGAGGACATCCTCGACGTGCTCAAGGTGCTCATCGACATCCGCAACGGCAATGGCACCGTGGATGACATCGATCACCTGGGCAATCGCCGCGTGCGCAGCGTGGGCGAGATGGCGGAGAACGCCTTTCGCGTCGGGTTAGTGCGGGTCGAGCGCGCGGTCAAGGAGCGCCTCACGATCGCCGAGTCCGAGCCGCTGATGCCGCAGGAGATGATCAACGCCAAGCCGGTGGCGGCGGCGGTCAAGGAGTTCTTCGGCTCCTCGCAGCTCTCGCAGTTCATGGATCAGAACAACCCGCTGTCGGAAGTCACGCACAAGCGACGCGTCTCGGCGTTGGGGCCTGGCGGCCTCACGCGCGAGCGCGCCGGCTTCGAAGTGCGCGACGTGCATCCGACGCACTACGGACGCGTGTGCCCGATCGAGACGCCGGAAGGGCCGAACATCGGTCTGATCAATTCGCTGTCGGTGTATGCGCGCACCAATAAGTACGGCTTCCTCGAGACCCCGTACCGGCGTGTCGACAACGGCCGCGTGAGCGATCGCATCGACTACCTGTCGGCGATCGAGGAGGGCGAGTTCGCGATCGCGCAGGCCAATGCGCGCACCGGCGCCAATGGCGAGCTCGGCGACGAGCTGGTCTCGTGCCGCTTCCAGAGTGAGTTCACGCTGATGCCGCGCGAGCGCATCAACTACATGGACGTCTCACCGAAGCAGATCGTGTCGGTGGCGGCCTCGCTGATCCCGTTCCTCGAGCACGACGACGCTAACCGCGCGCTGATGGGTTCGAACATGCAGCGCCAGGCGGTGCCGACATTGCGCTCGCAGACCCCACTGGTCGGCACGGGCATGGAGCGGCCGGTGGCGATTGACTCCGGCGTGGCCGTGGTCGCGCGTCGCGGCGGCGCCATCGACTCGGTTGATGCCTCGCGTATTGTCGTACGCGTCAATGACGATGAGACCCTGGCCGGCGAGCCGGGCGTAGACATCTACAATCTGACCAAGTACACGCGCTCGAACCAGAACACCTGCATCAACCAGCGGCCGCTGGTCAATGCGGGGGATACGATCGCGCGCGGCGATGTGCTTGCCGACGGGCCCTCGACCGATCTGGGGGAACTGGCGCTCGGGCAGAACATGCTGGTCGCGTTCATGCCCTGGAACGGCTACAACTTTGAGGACTCGATCCTGATCTCCGAGCGCGTGGTGCAGGAGGATCGCTTCACGACCATTCACATCGAGGAGCTGACCTGCGTCGCGCGCGACACCAAGCTCGGTCCCGAAGAGATTTCGGCCGACATTCCGAACGTCGGCGATGCCGCGTTGGCCAAGCTCGATGAGGCGGGTATCGCCTTCATCGGCGCCGAGGTGCGCGCGGGCGACATCCTGGTCGGCAAGGTCACGCCCAAGGGCGAGACGCAGCTGACGCCGGAAGAGAAACTATTGCGCGCGATCTTCGGCGAGAAGGCCTCCGACGTGAAGGACACCTCGCTGCGCGTGCCGCCTGGAATGGACGGCACCGTGATCGACGTGCGCGTGTTCACGCGCGATGGTATCGAGAAGGATTCGCGCGCGCAGGCGATCGAGAAATCGGAGATCGAGCGGGTGCGCAAGGACCTGCAGGATCAGCGCCGCATTCTCGAGGAGGACTTGTTCCAGCGCGTGCGCGGCATGCTGCTCAATCACACGGCCGCGGGCGGCCCGAAAAAGCTCAAGGGCGGAACCAAGATCACCGCCGAGTACCTCGAAGCGCTGCCGCGCGAGGAGTGGTTCCAGATCCGCGTCGACGACGAGGATGCCAACGGCCAGCTCGAGGCCGCGGCCGAGCGCATTCAGACTCAGCAGAAGGCGTTCGACAAGCGCCTGGAGGAGAAGCGCGCCAAGATCACCGCCGGCGATGATCTGGCTCCCGGCGTGCTCAAGATGGTCAAGGTGTACCTGGCGGTCAAACGCCGCGTGCAGCCGGGCGACAAGATGGCAGGGCGTCACGGCAACAAGGGCGTGATCTCGACCATCGTTCCGGTCGAAGACATGCCGTACCTCGAAGACGGTACGCCGGTCGATATTGTGCTCAATCCCCTGGGCGTGCCCTCGCGCATGAACGTCGGCCAGGTGCTCGAGACGCATCTGGGCTGGGCGGCGAAGGGCCTCGGCCTCAAGATCGGGCGCATGATCGAGGCGCAGGCGCAGGCCTCGGAGCTGCGCGCGTTCTTCGAGAAGATCTACAACGAGACCGGTGGCCAGAAGGAGCGCTTCGGCGAGTTCAACGACAAGGAAGTGTTCGAGCTGGCGCGCAACCTCAAGGAAGGCGTGCCGATGGCAACCCCGGTGTTCGACGGCGCCGGTGAGGCGGACATCAAAGGGCTGCTGGCGCTGGCCGAAGTGCCTTTGTCGGGCCAGACCTGGCTCTACGACGGGCGCACGGGTGAGCGCTTCGATCGGCAGGTGACGGTGGGCTACATGTACATGCTCAAGCTCAACCACCTGGTCGATGACAAGATGCATGCCCGTTCGACTGGGCCGTACAGCCTGGTCACGCAGCAGCCGCTCGGAGGCAAGGCGCAGTTTGGCGGCCAGCGCTTCGGCGAGATGGAGGTCTGGGCACTGGAGGCCTATGGCGCGGCCTACACGCTGCAAGAGATGCTCACGGTCAAATCGGACGACACGATCGGGCGCACTGCGATGTACAAGAGCATCGTCGACGGCAACCACGAGATGAAGGCTGGAATGCCCGAGTCTTTCAACGTCCTGGTCAAGGAAATCCGTTCGCTCTGCATCAACATCGAACTCGAGCAGGACTAGAGGCGACAGCCTCGAGGTAACTCAATGAAAGATCTACTTAAGCTCTTCAAGCAGCAGGCACCGGTCGAGAATTTCGACTCGATCAAGATCGGCCTGGCTTCGCCCGAGATGGTACGAGCCTGGTCGTACGGCGAGGTGCGCAAGCCCGAGACGATCAACTACCGCACCTTCAAGCCGGAGCGGGACGGCCTGTTCTGCGCCAAGATCTTTGGCCCGGTCAAGGACTACGAGTGCCTGTGCGGCAAGTACAAGCGCCTCAAGCATCGCGGCGTGGTGTGCGAGAAGTGCGGCGTCGAGGTCACGCAGTCGAAGGTGCGGCGCGAGCGCATGGGCCACATCGAGCTCGCGAGCCCGGTGGCGCACATCTGGTTCCTCAAGTCGCTGCCTTCGCGCATCGGCCTGATGCTGGACATGACGCTGCGCGAGATCGAGCGCGTGCTGTACTTCGAGGCCTTCGTCGTGATCGACCCAGGCATGACGCCGATGCAGCGAGGTCAGCTGCTGACCGATGAGATGTACCTCGAGGCGATCGAGGAGCACGGCGATGAGTTCGACGCCCGCATGGGCGCCGAGGCCGTGTTCGAGCTGCTGCGTACGATGGAGCTCAAGGCCGAAGTCATCAAGGTGCGCGAGGACATGGCCGCGACCGCGTCCGAGACCAAGCTCAAGCGCCTGTCCAAGCGTTTGAAGCTGTGCGAGTCATTCATCGATTCGGGCAACAAGCCCGAGTGGATGGTCCTGACCGTGCTGCCGGTGCTGCCGCCGGACCTGCGGCCACTCGTGCCGCTCGATGGCGGCCGCTTTGCGACCTCGGATCTGAACGATCTGTATCGCCGCGTGATCAACCGCAACAACCGCCTGCGCCGTCTGCTCGAGCTCTCCGCTCCTGACATCATCGTGCGCAACGAGAAGCGCATGCTGCAGGAAGCGGTCGATGCGCTGCTGGACAACGGCCGTCGCGGGCGCGCGATCACCGGCACCAACCGGCGGCCGCTCAAGTCGCTGGCCGACATGATCAAAGGCAAGCAGGGCCGGTTCCGCCAGAACCTGCTCGGCAAGCGCGTCGACTACTCCGGCCGTTCGGTCATCGTGGTCGGGCCGACGCTGCGCCTGCATCAGTGCGGGCTGCCCAAGAAGATGGCGCTCGAGCTGTTCAAGCCCTTCATTTTCCACAAGCTGCAATTGCGCGGCGAGGCCTCGACCATCAAGGCCGCCAAGCGCCTGGTGGAGCGCGAGGGACCGGAGGTCTGGGATATTCTCGAAGAGGTCATCCGCGAACATCCGGTGCTGCTCAACCGTGCCCCGACCCTGCATCGTCTGGGCATCCAGGCCTTCGAGCCGGTGCTGATCGAGGGCAAGGCGATCCAGCTGCATCCGCTGGTCTGCACGGCCTTCAATGCCGACTTCGACGGTGACCAGATGGCGGTGCACGTGCCGTTGTCGCTGGAAGCACAGCTCGAAGCGCGTGCGCTTATGATGTCCTCGAACAACATCCTCTCGCCCGCGAACGGCGATCCGATCATCGTTCCTTCGCAGGACGTCGTGCTCGGTCTGTACTACCTGACGCGCGAGCGCGTGGGCGCAACCGGTGAAGGCATGTTCTTCACCGACGTGCAGGAAGCGCACCGCGCCTACGAGAGCCGCACGGTGGATCTGCAGGCCAAGGTCAAGGTGCGTCTGCGCGAGTACGTGCAGCAGGACGGCGAACTCAAAGCCCGCCGGCGACTGATCGCAACGACAGTAGGCCGGGCATTGCTGTCGGAGATCCTGCCGCGCGGCCTGTCCTTCGACATCATCAATCAGGACATGACCAAGAAGGCCATCTCGGCCTGCATCAATGCCTGTTATCGCGTGCTGGGCCTCAAGGAGACCGTGGTCTTCGCCGATCAGCTCATGTACATGGGTTTTCACTATGCGACCCGTTCGGCGGTGTCCTTCGGTATCGATGACATCGTGATTCCGGAGCAGAAGACCAAGCTCGTGGCGGCCGCCGATCGCGAGGTCAAGGAGATCCAGGACCAATACTCCTCAGGGTTAGTGACCAACGGCGAGCGCTACAACAAGGTGGTCGACATCTGGTCGCGCGCCAACGATCAGGTCGCCAAAGCGATGATGGAGAAGCTTGGCACCGAGGAGGCTGTCGATAGCCGCGGCGTCAAGCAGCGGCAGAAATCCTTCAACTCGATCTTCATGATGGCCGATTCCGGCGCGCGCGGCTCGGCGGCGCAGATCCGCCAGCTCGCCGGCATGCGCGGCCTGATGGCCAAGCCCGACGGCTCGATCATCGAGACGCCGATCACGGCCAACTTCCGCGAAGGCCTGAACG
>OCZU010000384.1_pt1 | contig 30982 bp, 23 predicted proteins | sample 1539001 | NCBI WGS metagenome assembly OCZU01 (sample SAMEA3539306, study PRJEB22396) | soil metagenome | biome: tundra; feature: field; material: soil | place: USA | collected 2010-05 | depth 0.15 m | reverse complement strand
TCGGGCGTGCGGCGCGTCGCGGAGTCAAGGTGCGAGTACTCGTCGACGGCTGGGGCGCGAAATTCTATCTCACCGCCAGCCTGGAGAAGGAGATGGCCGCGGCGGGCGTAGACCTGATGCGGTATCGCCCCGAAGTCGCGCCATGGCAGTTCCGCTCGCATCGCCTCAGGCGCCTGCACCGCAAGCTGTGTCAGATCGATGGCCGTATCGCGTTTGTCGGCGGTATCAACGTCATCGATGACACCAACACCCCCGGACAGACGCCGCCGCGCGCCGACTTCGCCGTCATGGTCGCGGGCCCACTCCTGATACCGATAGTGCAGACGATGCAACGGGTGTGGGCGCTCGTTCAGCTCGTCCGTTCGGGGAACAGCGACGTCCCTTTTTTCCCCGACCCCATCCACAGCGAACGTGCCGGCTCGCAAACCGCGAAATTCGTCACCCGCGACAATCTCCGTCATCGGCGCGACATCGAGCGCGCATACCTCGCCGCGATCCGGACCGCGAAGCACGAGATCATCATCGCCAATTCCTACTTCTTTCCGGGCATCCGGTTCCGTCGCGCGCTGAAGGAAGCTGCCCAACGCGGCGTGGTGGTCACACTGCTCCTCCAGGCGAGAGTCGAGTACATGCTCCTGCACTTCGCGACCCGGGCGCTTTACGGCCAGCTGCTCGATGCCGGCATCCACATCCAGGAATATCACCGCAGCATGCTGCACGCCAAGGTCGCGGTGGTCGACGAGCACTGGTCGACGGTCGGCTCGTCGAACATCGATCCGTACAGCCTGCTGATGGCGCGCGAGGCGAACGTATTCGTTCGCGACAATGGCTTCAACCGTGAGCTGAAGGGACAACTGGTCGAGATGGTGAACGTGGGTTCCCGGCGCGTCGCCGCCGACGATTGGGCGAGCCGGCCGAGGTTCTACAAGGCAGCGATCTGGATATCGTATGGCATCGTGCGGCTGGCGATGGGCTTCCTGGGCTATGGCGGTAATGAGTGGTTTCGAAAAGAGGAGTAGGCGCCGAGCCGAAAACTCGAGAATTCGCCGCGCTCGATGCGGGGCCGCCATGCTGCATGGCACGTCCTCACACAAGGCCTTCTGCTAAAATCTTGTTTTCGTTGTCGCGGCCCGCCGCGACCCGTTTTCGCAATGCGCCGCGCCACCCCACTTCTTCCGTCTCCGCCGCTTTCCCCGACTGATCGCCCCGCTCGCGCCGTCCGCGGCGACTGGCACACCGTTCGCACGCTGTTGCCATACCTGCTTGCGTACAGGGGCCGGGTCGCGCTGGCGCTCACCTGCCTGATTGCGGCGAAGGTAGCCAACGTCGGCGTGCCGCTCGTTCTCAAGCAAATCGTCGACAGACTTACGCCCGGTTCCCAGGGTCAAATGCTCGTGCTTCCGCTCGGGTTGCTTGTCGCTTACGGCGCGTTGCGCCTTTCGACGACCGCCTTCACCGAGTTGCGCGAATTCTTTTTCGCCAAGGTCACGCAGCGCGCGGTGCGGACCATTGCGCTGAAGACGTTCCGGCACCTGCACGATCTTTCGCTGCGCTTTCACCTGTCCCGGCAGACCGGAGGGCTCACGCGCGACGTCGAGCGCGGAACTCGCGGCATCTCGACGCTCATCGGCTATACGCTGTTTTCGATCTTGCCGACCCTGATCGAAATCGCACTGGTCTCGGCGATTCTTGTCGCGCGATACGACTTCTGGTTCATCGGCATCACGCTTGCCGCGCTGTTGCTGTACATCGTCTACACGGTGACGATCACCGAGTGGCGAACCGGCTTTCGCCGGCAGATGAACGAGCTCGACTCCAGAGCCAACACGCGAGCGGTCGACAGCCTGCTCAACTACGAAACCGTCAAATATTTCAACAACGAGGAATTCGAGGCGAGGCGTTACGACGAAAGTCTCCAGCGATGGGAGACCGCCGCCGTCAAGAGTCAGACGTCGCTGTCGCTGCTCAATATCGGGCAGAGCGCGATCATCGCCGTCGCGGTGACGCTGATCATGTGGCGGGCGACGCTCGGCGTGGTCAGGGGCACGATGACCATCGGCGACCTGGTGCTCGTGAATGCGTTCATGATCCAGCTCTACATTCCGCTCAATTTCCTGGGCGTCATCTACCGCGAGATCAAGCAGGCCGTGGCCGACATGGAGCGCATGTTTCACCTGATCGACGAGAACGCCGAAGTTACGGACGCGCCTGGTGCGGCGCGGCTTGTCGCGAGCTCCGGCGAAGTTCGCTTTGAGCACGTCGATTTCCACTACGAGCCGAATCGCCAGATTCTGTTCGATGTCTCGTTCGCGATTCCTGCCGGGCGGACGATCGCGGTGGTTGGCCCCAGCGGGTCGGGAAAGTCGACCCTGGCGAGGCTTCTTTATCGCTTCTACGACGTGAACGGTGGAAGGATCACCATCGACCGCCAGGATCTGCGCGCGGTGCGGCAGGGAAGCGTTCGCGCCGCAATCGGCATCGTGCCCCAGGATACCGTGCTGTTCAACGATTCGATCGGATACAACATTGCCTACGGCCGTCCCGATGCGAGCGAGCGCGAGATCATCGCAGCCGCGAAGCTTGCCCAGATCCACGATTTCGTGAGTGCCCTGCCCGAGGGCTACGCGACACCGGTCGGCGAACGCGGGCTCAAGCTCTCGGGGGGCGAGAAGCAGCGGGTCGCGATCGCGCGCGCGATCCTGAAGAATCCGAGAATCCTGATCTTCGACGAGGCGACCTCGGCGCTCGATTCCAAATCGGAGAAGCTGATCCAGGCCGAGCTCGAGCAGATATCCGCCAACCGCACCACGCTCACGATCGCGCATCGCTTGTCGACCATCGTCGGCGCCGACGAGATATTGGTGCTCGAGCACGGCCGCATCACCGAACGCGGGACGCATGCCGAACTACTCGCCGCGGATGGATCCTATGCGCGGATGTGGGCCCTCCAGCAGGAAGAGCAGCAGGCGGCAGGAGCCCCGCCAGCCATGCTTAGCGGCGATGAACGCCGTGTCATCGCCTAAGCGTTTGATACGTTAGGCTATTGGCACGTCGCTTGCACGCGTGGTATAAACCTCGGCGGCCTACTCACAATTTAGTTGATGAAAAACACTTTAGGCACTGTTTTTATTGCACTAATGTTCGCGGCGGGAGCCACCGTATGGACGGATGCGCGGGCTCAGGGCGCGCCAACAGTGCTGCTGGACGTCAGTAAGCTCAAGCTCGCATCGAGCAACGTCCTGGTGTTGGATGCGACCGCCGGGCACCCGATTTACTCGAAGGCGGCGGATACCGTAACCCCCATTGCCTCGGTCACCAAGTTGATGACGGCGATGGTGGTCATCGACGCCGCGCAGCCTCTCGACGAAGTCGTACCCGTTGAAATCGCCGACCTCGATCTGCTGCGCGGAAGCCATTCCCGCCTGCGCCTCGGTATGGAGCTGCCGCGCCGCGAAATGCTGCGCCTCGCGCTGATGGCGTCGGAGAATCGCGCCGCATCGAGCCTCGCGCGTCACTATCCCGGCGGCTTCGACGCGTGTATCGCAGCGATGAATAAGAAGGCGCAGGGCCTGGGCATGGTGCATACGCACTTCAGCGATGCAACGGGACTGACGAGTGAGAACGTCTCGACCGCCAACGAGGTCGCGCTGATGGTAAGGGCCGCCGCGGCGTATCCGATGATCCGGGATGCTACGACCACCTCGAGCCACTACGTCGAAGTGCAGCCGACCGGCGCGCTGCTCGGCTTCAACAACACCAATTCGCTGGTGCGCGGCGGAGACTGGGACATCCAGCTCAGTAAGACCGGCTTCATCCGCGAGGCAGGCAAGTGCCTGGTCATGCTGGCGACGATCGCCAGCCGGCCCATCGTGATCGTGCTCCTGGATTCCTACGGCAGACTGACGCGCATCGGCGACGCCAATCGCGTCAAATACTGGCTCGAGACCGGAGAAGCGATGCCCGTCGTGAAGGCGATCAAAGGCGTCATCAAGCCCAAGCACCTAAGCAAGACCGCGACGCCGAAAGTGGCCGCCGCCGTTGCGCTGACGCGGTCGAAGCCCGCGCCCGTCTAGGCGCAAACCTTGCTCGACCGGCGGCCATAGTGGCCGTTTCTCGCCGTCCCATTCATCTTTCTTGCTGGCGGCACCGATTTCACCGCGGTGTCGGCGTCCGATGCTGCGCAAGCAACTCCTTGGCGTGCGCGCGGGTCTTGGCCGTAACCTCGTGTCCACCGAGCATCCGCGCGAGCTCTTCGACCCGCCCCGATGGGTCCAGACGCGCGAGCTCGGTCGCGACCTCTCCCGCACCGGCTCGTTTGACGACCCGGTGATGATGATCGGCGCAGGCAGCGACCTGCGGCAGATGCGTCACGCATAACACCTGTCGCCGCCTTCCCAGCTGCTGGAGCATGCGTCCGACGGTCGCGGCAACCGCGCCGCCGATGCCGACGTCGACCTCGTCGAACACCAGCGTTGGCAGCTCGCCGATTTCGGCCAGCACCACCTGGATCGCCAGTCCGAGGCGCGATAGCTCGCCACCCGATGCGACCCGAGCGAGCGGTCCCAATGGTTGCTTTGCATGCGTTGCGACCTGCAACTCCACGCCCTCGAGGCCGAAGCTCGCAGGCTCCGCAAGCGGGAGCAAGACGATCTCGACCCGGCCACCCGCCATCGCGAGACGCTTCATCATCGCGCTGACGCGATGTCCCAGCTCCGCCGCCGCCAGTTTTCGCTTTGCTGACAATTCCCGCGCCGAATCGAGCAGCTCGCGCCGAGCCGCGGCTTCTGCGCGAGCGAGCCCGTCCGCGTCGGCGGCGGACGCCAGCATCGCCAGCTGTGCGTCTGTCCGCTCGGCGAGTGCGGGCAATTCGTCGGGTCGAACGCGATATTTCCGTGCCGCATCGTGAATCGCCGATAAGCGCGCTTCGACGCGGGCGAGCTCGGCGGGATCGAGATCGAGTCGCTCACGATAGGATCGCAGCGCCCGCGCGGCTTCGTCGGCGCGAATTCTTGCCTCGTCGCACAGCGCCACCATCTCGTCGAGCGCCGGATCATGCGCGGCGGCGTGTCTCAAGCGCTGCACCACGGCGGCGAGGCGTGAGGCCAGGGATGCATCGCCGTCGCCGAGCTCGGCTTCGGCGGTGGTCGCGGCTTCGAGCAGCGTCGCCGCGTGCGCGAGCCTCGATTGCGCTTGCGACAGCCGCTCCCATTCGTCCGCGCTCGCCGCGAGCGCGGTGAGCTCGGCGTGACGGACCGTCAGCATGTCGCGCTCCGCCTGGATCGCGGCTAGATCCTGCGCGCCGCGATCGCGGCGTTCGAGCGCGTCCTGCCATGCTCTCCAGGAGAGCGCCACCTCGCGCGCGAGCGCCGCGAAACCGCCATAGGCGTCGAGAAGCTGGCGTTGGGTCTCCGGGCGGCCGAGGGATTGGTGCGCGTGCTGGCCGTGAAGGTCGATCAGAAGCTCGCCAACTGACTCGAGCTGGGTCAGCGTCGCCGGACGACCGTTGATCTGCGCCCGGCTCCTCCCTTGAGCGTCGAGGACGCGGCGCAGGAGCAGTGGTCCGTCGTCCGCGAGATCGTGCTCGACCAGCCATGCTCGCGCTGCCGGCGCGTCGTCCAGATCGAACTCTGCCGCGATTTCCGCGCGATCCGCGCCGAGCCGGAGCTGTCGAGCCTCGAAGCGATCGCCGAGCAGGAGCGAAAGCGCATCCAGCAACAGCGATTTGCCGGCGCCGGTTTCGCCGGTCAGTACGGTGAAGCCGTGATCGAATTCGACCTCGAGCGCCGCGACGACGGCGAAGTTTCGGATGGATAGCAAACGCAGCATGGCGAATAAAGTCCTCGGCCGGCACTGCGACGATGATGCGCGGTCGCAGCGCCCGGAGCGCGTCAGGCGCGTGTCATGAACCGCCAGCCACCGTCGACCCGCGATGCGGCCGTGCAAAAGCACGCATCAAGTTTCGGTGCCCGCCCTGGCCGGACGGAGCTGGTCCGGCGTCTCGGCCCAGTGGAGCTTACGCCTGAGCATCGCGAAATGATCGTGGTCTTTCGGATGAAGCAGACGAACCCGGTGCGCGGCAAGGCTCACAATGACCTTGTCACCCTCCGCGAGCGCGTAGTGCGCCTGACCGTCGGAGTGCAGGCCCGCATCCTTTCCGCGCAGCAGCGTGATCGTTACGATCGCCGAATCACGCACCGCGATCGGACGGTTGCTGAGCGCGTGCGGCGCGACGGGAACGAGCAATATGGCCGGCACACCGGGGTCGACGATGGGGCCTTGCGCCGAAAGAGCGTACGCGGTTGACCCGGTCGGCGTAGCGACGATCAAGCCGTCGGCGCGCATCGCGTATACGAAGCGCTCGTCGATCGTCACGGCGCAATCGATCATGCCGCCCAACGCGCCACGGTTCACCACAACATCGTTGAGCGCCAGGCTGCGTTCGAATTCGCCGTTGCCGCGCAGGAGCCTGGTATCAAGCAGGGTACGCGTCTCCTCGACGAATTCGCCGTCGAGCATCGCGGTCAATGCCGGTTCCATATCGGAGAGCGCGATGTCGGTCAGGAACCCGAGCCGCCCCTGATTGACGCCGATGAGCGGAATGTCGAACGGAGCGAGCTGGCGGGCGATGGAGAGCATAGTTCCGTCGCCGCCGACCACGATCGCCAGCGCCGCATGAGCCCCGATCTCGCTTGTCGATGCTGTCGGGTATCCGGGAAGCGGCGTGAACTCCGCTGTTTCCGCGTCGAGTATGACGCGGTGGCCGCGTGCGGCGAGAAATGTCGCCAGACGGGCCAGGGGGTCAGCGATGCCGGGACTCGCGTAGCGCCCGATCAGCGCGATCGTCGCGAAAGGTTGTCCCGGAGGCTTCATGGGTCCGATTAGAGCACAAGGGCGCTTGGGCGACCAAGCATCGCGCTCGCACGCCGTGCCGGCGTTACAATGGACAAATGCACGCATTGTCGGTAAGCCCGGGAATGAATCGACAGCAACGAATCGACACGCGGACTGCCAGCTTGCCGCGGCGCCGCGGTCAACGGCAGTGCGCCTGAACGCTTGCTGGAACAACGTCACGAGATGGTAGATCCGCGCGCTCAGTATCTGCTGAAGTCGCTCATCGAGCGCTACATCATCGACGGCCAGCCTGTGGGGTCCCGAGTGCTGTCGCGTCAATCCGGGCTGGAGCTTTCGCCGGCGACGATACGCAACGTCATGGCGGACCTCGAGGAGATGGGCTTCATTACAAGCCCGCACACCTCGGCCGGCAGGGTGCCGACCGCCAAAGGTTACCGCTTCTTCGTCGACAGTCTCCTGGTCGTCAAGCCGCTGGAGCAGGTCGAGATCAACGAGCTGCAGGATCAGCTTCAGGCCGACCGTCCGCAAGCGCTGGTCAGCGCCGCGGCGCAGCTTCTTTCGCAGCTGACCCAGTTTGCGGGTGTGGTCGCCACCCCGAAGCGGCGCGAGCCGTCTTTCCGGCACATCGAGTTCCTGCGCCTGTCGGAGCGGCGCGTTCTGCTCATCATCGTGACCCCCGACGGCGACGTGCAGAACCGCATTCTGCACACCGATCGCCAGTACACGCCATCGCAGCTGGTCGAGGCGTCGAATTTCTTCAACGACCACTATGCGGGGCAGCCGTTCGCCGCCATTCGCAGCCTGCTGGCCGACGAATTGAAGCAACTGCGGGAAGACGTGGTCGGTCTGATGACCGCGGCGGTCGACGCGGGCGACGCCGCGCTTGCCGACAGTCGCGACGATCTGGTCGTGTCCGGCGAGAAGAACCTCCTCTCCGCGTCGGATCTTGCGTCGAACATGGGCCGCTTACGCCGCCTGTTCGAGATTTTCGAGCAAAAAACGTCGCTGCTTCATCTGCTCGATCTCAGCAATCACGCACAGGGCGTGCACCTGTTCATCGGCGGCGAGTCGGGGCTCGCGCCGCTCGACGAGTGCAGCGTGATCAGCGCGCCGTATGAGATCGATGGGCAGGTCATCGGCAGCCTGGGCGTTATCGGCCCAACCAGAATGGCGTATGAACGTGTCATCCCCATCGTCGATGTTACCGCCAGGTTGCTGTCCAACGCATTGACGCAGCAGAGTAACGAGCGGTGAAGGTCGGAACGATGAGCGACCCCAGGAGCGATCCGCGGAGCGACGGTACGTCCGCGGCAAACGCCGCACTCGTCGAGCGCTTCTATGGCGCGTTCGGCCGCCGCGATGTCGACGCGATGCTCGTGTGCTATCACCCGGACGTCGTGTTCAGCGATCCGGTGTTTGGTACGCTCGCGGCGGCAGAGACACGCTCGATGTGGCGCATGCTGAATGGTCGTGCACGAGATCTCCGGGTCACGTTTCGCGACGTCCACGCGAGCGCGCACGCTGGGCGCGCACATTGGGAAGCGTGGTACACGTTTGCAGCGACGGGCCGCTCGGTTCACAACCGCATCGATGCCGAATTCCAGTTTGCCGACGCTCTGATCGTGCGCCACATCGATCGCTTCAGCCTTTGGCGCTGGGCGGCCATGGCGCTGGGACCGAAGGGCGCGCTGCTCGGCTGGGTGCCATCGGTTCGCGGCGCGATTCGCGCGCAGGCAGCAAAAGGCCTCGCTGCGTTTCGCGCGGCCGAGAAATGACAACAATGAGGACAGGCCTTCGGACGACCATGTGTCGAGTGCCGGGTGGGTGACGACACAGTCGTGGGCCCGTGCCGTGGATGCCGTGGCCTCGACCTGAGCTGTTGCTGACGACATGGCGCGCTACCGACCGGGACCGCCGTTTGTGCACGATCGCCCGACGCGGCTCGGCGTCCTGCTGATCAATCTCGGGACCCCCGATGCGCCGACGACGGCCGCGGTCCGGCGCTATCTGGCGCAATTCCTGTCGGATCAGCGCGTTATCGAGATTGCCCGTGCGCTCTGGACGCCGCTGCTGCACGGCGTGATCCTCAACTCGCGCCCGTCCAGATCGGCGCAGAAATACGCCACCATCTGGACCAAGGACGGCTCGCCGCTGCTGGTGCACAGCCTGCGCCAGAAGACGTTGCTGCAGGGTTATCTCGGGCAACGCCTGAAAGACCTTGGGCTTCCGTCCGATTTTGCGCAGGTGGCGCTGGGGATGCGGTATGGACAGCCCTCGATCCCGTCGGCAATGGCGAAGCTGGAGGCCGATGGCTGCGACCGAATTCTGGTGCTGCCGCTGTACCCGCAATATTCCTCGAGCACCACCGCGTCCGCGCTCGACGCGATCAACGACCATACCCGCGGCCAAAGACGCGTGCCCGCCCTCCGCGTGGTCGACGCCTATCACGACGACAAGGGCTACATCAACGCCGTGGTGCAGAGCATCAATGAATATTGGGTCAGGAATGGCAGGCCGGATACGGTGGTGTTCTCTTTCCACGGAACGCCGAGACGGACCCTCGAGCTCGGCGACCCATACCATTGCCATTGCCAGAAGACCGCGCGGCTCGTGGCCACCGAGCTGGGCTTGAAAAGGGAGCAATCGCTGGTCACATTCCAGTCGCGCTTCGGCCGCGCGAAATGGCTTACTCCGTACACTCAGCCGACGCTGGTGGCGCTGGCGAAGGAGCGGGCAGGGCGGGTCGATGTGGTCTGCCCCGGCTTTGTCAGCGACTGCCTGGAGACCCTCGAGGAAATCGCGCAGGAGGGCCAGGCGGCGTTCCTGAAAGCAGGTGGAAGGGAATTTCACTATATTCCCTGCCTGAACGAACGGCCCGCCTGGATCGCGGCGATTGCGGACCTTGCGGTCCGCAATCTGGCCGGTTGGCTCGAACCGCCGCCGGACGCGCCGGCGCGCGAATGGACCCAGGCCCGGGCCAAAGCGCTGGGCGCCAGGCAGTAGGAAAGCCTATTGGATTTCGTGTCGCCGGCCCCTTCGCGGCGGTTGAAACATGTCCAAATGCCCCCATCTGCCTCAAAGCATCTTGAGGAAACGCTATGAACAACAATCCCGACGAGAATACTCAGGTTTCGCCGGCCACCGCGGCAACTGACTCATCAGGGCCCGATGAGGCGACCGACGCGCTCGACCTTCCGGCCCGGCTCAAGCGCGCCGAAGACGAAGCCAGCGAGCTGCGTGACGCATGGCTGAGGGCCAAAGCCGAGACCGACAACGCCCGGCGGCTGGCGCAGAACGACATCGCCAAGGCGCACAAATACGCGGTCGAGCGCTTCGCGCAGGAACTGCTGGCCGTCAAGGACGCGCTGGAGCTCACGCTGGCAACGCCGAACGCCAAGACCGAGGCGCTGCAGGATGGCGTGGCGCTGACGCTCAAGAACCTCGAGTCCGCCTTCGACAAGGCGAATATCGTCGAGATCAACCCCTTGCATCAGAAGTACGATCCTCACCGCCACCAGGCGATGACCATGATCGAATCGGCAGAGCCGCCGGGCACGGTGGTCCAGGTCTTCCAAAAGGGATATCTGCTCAACGATCGCGTGCTGCGGCCGGCGTTGGTCGCTGTGGCCAAGGCCCAGGAAGGCGGCGCTTAAGCGCGCTTTTTCGCTTGAATCCAGACCTCCGTTACCCCAAATAAAGCACTTACCAAGCTCAAGCAAGCAATTTCAGGAACCAAGGAAAAATCATGGCCAAAACGATCGGTATCGACCTCGGAACGACCAACAGCTGTATCGCCATCATGGAGGGCGGCAAGCCCAAGGTGATCGAGAACTCGGAAGGCGCCCGCACGACCCCGTCGGTGGTCGCCTATCAGGAGGACGGCGAGATCCTCGTCGGCGCGCCGGCGAAGCGGCAGGCGGTTACCAACGCCAAGAACACCCTTTACGCGATCAAGCGGCTGATCGGCCGCCGCTTCGAGGAAAAGGAAGTGCAAAAGGACATCGGCCTGATGCCCTACAAGATCGTCAAGGCCGATAACGGCGACGCATGGGTCGAGGTGCGCGGCAAGAAGATCGGACCGCAGCAAGTCTCGGCCGAAATCCTGCGCAAGATGAAAAAGACCGCCGAAGACTATCTCGGCGAGGAAGTCACCGAAGCGGTGATTACGGTGCCTGCGTATTTCAACGACTCGCAACGCCAGGCGACCAAGGACGCGGGCCGGATCGCCGGCCTCGAGGTCAAGCGGATCATCAACGAGCCGACTGCGGCGGCGCTCGCTTTCGGGATGGACAAGAAGGAAGGCGACCGCAAGATCGCAGTGTACGACCTCGGCGGCGGCACGTTCGACATCTCCATCATCGAGATCGCCAGCGTCGAGGGCGAGCACCAATTCGAAGTGCTGTCGACCAACGGCGACACCTTCCTTGGCGGCGAGGACTTCGACCAGCGGCTGATCGACTACATCGTCACCGAATTCAAGCGCGACCAGGGCGTCGACCTCAAGAACGACGTGCTGGCGTTGCAGCGGCTGAAGGAATCGGCCGAAAAGGCAAAGATCGAGCTGTCGAGCTCGCAGCAGACCGAGATCAATCTGCCGTACATCACAGCCGACAAGTCCGGACCGAAGCATTTGTCGATCAAGATCACCCGCGCCAAGTTCGAGGCACTGGTCGAGGATCTGATCGAGCGCACCATCGAGCCGTGCCGTATCGCGATCAAGGACGCGGGCGTCAAGCTGTCGGAAGTCGGCGATGTGATCCTGGTCGGTGGCATGACGCGCATGCCGAAGGTGCAGGAAAAAGTGAAGGAGTTTTTCGGCAAGGAGCCGCGCAAGGACGTGAACCCCGACGAAGCGGTCGCGGTCGGCGCGGCGATCCAGGCCGGCGTGCTCCAGGGTGACGTCAAGGACGTGCTGCTGCTCGACGTGACGCCGCTGTCATTGGGTATCGAGACGCTCGGCGGCGTGATGACCAAGCTCATCCAGAAGAACACGACTATTCCGACCAAGGCGCAGCAGGTGTTCTCGACCGCCGACGACAATCAGGCGGCCGTGACCATCCACGTGCTGCAGGGCGAGCGCGACGTCGCGTCGGGCAACAAGAGTCTCGGCCAGTTCAACCTGGAAGGGATTCCGCCCAGCGCTCGCGGCATGCCGCAGATCGAGGTCACCTTCGACATCGACGCCAACGGCATTCTGCACGTCAACGCCAAGGACAAGGCGACCGGCAAGGAAAACAAGATCACCATCAAGGCGTCGTCGGGCCTCTCCGAAGCCGAGATCCAGAAAATGGTGAAGGACGCCGAGGAGCACGCCGAGGACGATCGCAAGATGCTCGAGACCGTAACGGCGCGCAATCACCTCGACGCGCTGGTGCACAGCGTGCAAAAATCGCTGACCGAATACGGCGACAAGGTCGATGCCGGCGAAAAAGGCAAGATCGAAGCCGCGCTGAAGGAAGCCGAAGAGCTGCTCAAGGACAAGGACGCGAGCAAGGACGCGATGGAGTCGAAGTCGCAGGCGCTTATGACGGCGTCGCAGAAGCTCGGCGAGGCGATGTACGCGCAGTCGCAGGCCGAGGCGCAGGCGGGCGCCAATCCTCAGGGTGGCGGCGGAGCCGCGGGTGGAGCGGGCGAGGGTGGTGAAGAGAAGGTCGTCGACGCCGAGTTCACGGAAGTCAAAGACAAGAAATGATAGTACGTCGCCGGGCGGGCGAGACGATGGCGAGATCGCCCATCGATCGCCCGCCCGGCGACGTACTATCTGGCCGAGTTGAAGGGGCGCCTCCGAGCGCCCCTTAACTCGGCCAAGTTCTATCAGGGCATCGTGGTTGGGGATATTGAAGAATGGCTAAGCGCGACTACTACACGACTCTTGGCGTCAATCGGGACGCCGCCGAAGGAGACATCAAGAAGGCTTATCGCAAGTTGGCGATGAAGCACCATCCGGACCGCAATCCGGACGACAAGGCCTCGGAAGAGAAATTCAAGGAAGCCAAGGAAGCGTACGAAGTTCTGACCGACGCGCGCAAGCGGCAAGCCTACGATCAGTTCGGGCACGCCGGAGTCGATCCGTCCGCTGCGGGCGCGCGCGGCTTCGGTGGCGGCGCGGAAGGCTTCGGTGGATTCGCAGACGCCTTCGGTGACATCTTCGGCGATATTTTCGGCAGCCAAGGCGGCGCGCGTGGTCGCGGCAATGGTGTTTATCGCGGTGCGGATCTTCGCTACAACCTTGAGCTGTCGCTCGAAGAAGCCGCGCGAGGCACCGAAGCCAAGATTCGCATTCCGGCGATGGAGGAGTGCGAGACCTGCCACGGTAGCGGCGCCAAGCCGGGCACGCAGCCCAAAACCTGCCCGACGTGCAACGGCCAGGGCCAGGTGCGCGTCTCGCAGGGCTTTTTCTCGATCCAGCAGACGTGTCCACAATGTCGCGGGACCGGAAAGATCATTCCCGAGCCGTGCGTGACGTGCGGCGGCGCGGGGCGCACTCGCAAGAGCAAAACGCTGTCGGTCAAGATTCCTGCCGGCGTCGACCACGACGATCGCATCCGGCTCTCCGGCGAAGGCGAGGCGGGTCTGAATGGCGGCCCGCACGGCGACCTCTATGTCGTCGTGAATCTGAAGGAACACCCGGTGTTCCAGCGCGAGAACAACGACCTTCATTGCGAAATGCCAATTGGTTTCGCGACGGCGGCGATGGGCGGGGAGATCGAGATTCCAACGCTGGACGGCCACGCCAAGATCAAGATCCCCGCCGAGACGCAGACCGGGCAGGTCTTTCGATTGCGAGGCAAAGGCATCAAGGGCGTGCGCAGCAGCGGCTACGGTGACCTGTTCTGCCATGTCGCGATCGAGACGCCGGTGAAGCTGACCTCGCGCCAGAAGGAGCTGCTGCGCGAATTCGAGGCGATCAACGCGCAGGATCCGAGCGCGCACAACCCGCGCGCGAAGAACTGGCTCGACAAGGTGCGCGAATTCTTCGAGCCGTAAGCACGCTCGAGATGTGCCAACCCGACCCGAGCAGCGCAGCATGCTAAGGCCTGCCTTGGGTGACAATGCCGAATAAAGCGAGAGCGTTGACCGCGGCGCGCACCGCCTCGTACGACGTCGTCGTGATCGGTGCCGGCGCTGCCGGAATGATGTGCGCCGCGCAGGCCGGTCAGCGCGGGCGGCGGGTACTGATGATCGAGCATTACCCCATCGTCGGCGAAAAAATCCGCATCTCCGGCGGCGGGCGCTGCAACTTCACCAATATTCATTCGGACGCGACAAATTTCCTGTCGCAAAACCCTGACTTTTGCCGCTCTGCATTGGCTCGGTACGCGCCACGGGATTTCATCGCGATGGTCGAGCGCCACGGCATCGCGTGGCACGAGAAAAAACTGGGTCAGCTGTTTTGCGACGATTCAGCGTTGCAGATCATTGCCATGCTGCGGGCGGAATGCGATGGTGCCGCGGTCGAGTGGCGCATCCCGTGCTCGATCGAGACCGTCAGGCGCGAGGGTGACGCGTTCGTCGTTGCGACCTCGCGCGGCGCGGTTCGGGCGGCGTCGCTGGTCGTCGCCACGGGCGGACTGACGGTTCCGAAGATCGGCGCGACGCCATTGGGCTATCGGATCGCCGAGCAATTCGGCATCGGTGTCGTGCCGCCACGGCCGGCGCTGGTGCCGTTGGCGCTGGAACCGGCGTCGCTGGAGCGTTACGGCGATCTTTCGGGCGTATCGATCGAAGCCGAAGTGTCGTGCAATGAGGGCAGATTTCGCGAGAATCTGCTGTTCACGCATCGGGGCCTCTCCGGGCCCGCGATTCTGCAGATTTCTTCGTATTGGAATGGCGGCGATCGGATTCACATCGATCTGCTGCCGGGTCTCGATGCGAGCGCGTGGCTCGTCGGCGAGCGCGAAGCCTCGGCCGGCGTGGCGGGCCTGCTCGCGCAACGTCTCCCGCAACGCTTCGCGCAGCAGTGGACCGAGCAGCTATGTGGCGAGCTGCATGCCGCGGGTCCGCTTCGCTCCCTGGGTGAGAAGCGCCTCGCCGAGATCGGAGCGGCGCTCAACGACTGGTCGATCGTGCCATCGGGAACGCTCGGCTACAACAAGGCCGAGGTGACGCTGGGCGGTGTCGATACGCGGCAGCTCTCGTCGAAGACGATGGCAGCCGAGCGCGTGCCGGGTCTCTATTTCATCGGCGAAGTCGTCGATGTCACTGGTCATCTGGGCGGTCATAACTTTCAGTGGGCGTGGTCGTCCGGCTTTGCGGCCGGTCAGTTTGCTTAGGTCAGGCTGCTTGGAACGGGGCGGGGCGCTTGTGGCGCGAGCTTGTGGCAAATCAGCCGGCGGCATAGCATGCGCATCTTTGCGCGATCCATAAATCAAATGAGAGTGAAACAAGGAGAATGTTCATGATCGGGCGTTCGATGATCTTCGTTGCCGCGCTGCTGTTCGGCATCGCTTGCGCGACGGCGCAGGTTCGGGTCGGCCTGATGGTATCGGCCACAGGTCCGACGACCGCGATCGGCATCCCGCAAAAGAATACCGGCGAGCTTCTGCCACGAAAAATCGGCGATGCAAGCATCGAATACATTCAGCTCGACGACGGCGGCGACACGACCCGCGCAGTACAGAACGTCAGGAAGCTGATCAGCGAAGACCATGTGGACGCGCTGATCGGTCCGTCCACGACGCCGAACGCGCTGGCGATCCTCGACATCATTGCCGAGAACAAGGTGCCGCTGCTGGCGACCGTCGGCACGTCGTCGGTCGTCGAGCCGATCGACGACAAGCGACGCTGGGTCTTCAAGACGACGCAGAACGACGATCTGATCGCCGCCGCGCTGATCAAGCATATGGTCAAGAACGGCGTGAAGACCGTGGCGTTCATCGGCTTCAATGATCCCTATGGCGAAAACTGGTACAAGGTGTTCGGCGGTCTTGCCGGAAAAGCGGGCATTCGCGTCGTCGCCAGCGAGCGATTTGCGCGCACGGACCAGAGCGTTACCGGACAGGTGCTCAAAATGATGTCGGCCAAGCCCGACGCCGTGCTGATCGCCGCCGTCGGCGGCCCCGCCGTGCTGCCGCAAGCGACGCTCTACGATCAATCCTACAAGGGGCGCGTGTATCAGACGCACGCGGTCGCCACCGACGAATTCATCCGGCTCGGCAAGGAAAAAGTCGAAGGTACCGTGCTCGCGGCGGGCTCGATGCTGGTCATCGACGATGTGGCGCCGGGCGATCCGATCAAAAAGGTCGCGCTCACTTACATCAACGCTTACGAAAAGCAGTTCGGGCAGCGGCCGGCGACGTTTGGTGCCAATACCTATGACGCGGGATTGTTGCTGCAGCAAGCCGTGCCCTTCGCGCTGAAGGCCGCCAAGCCCGGCACCGAGGCGTTTCGGATGGCGCTGCGCGATGCGCTGGAGCGGCTGCACGACATAACCGGATGCCAGGGTGTATTCAATATGAGTCCGACGAATCACAACGGCATGGACGAGCGGGCAAGGGTCCTGATCGTCGTCAGGGACGGCAAGTTTCGCTTGCTTGCCGAGTGACGCAGCGATTTCCCGGCGATCCGCTCGTCGGCATTCTCCTTGCCGCCGGCAGCGCGTCGCGTTTCGGCGGCGGGAAGCTACTGGCGCCGCTCGAGGATGGCACGCCTCTCGGCGTGCGTGCATTGATCAATCTTGCCGCGTGCGTTGACAGCGTCGTTGTGGTCGTGCGCCCGGACGATGCGCCGCTCGCTCGACTGCTCGCGGACCACGGCGCGATCGTCAGCGTCTGTCCCTACTCCTCGAACGGCATGGGACAAAGCCTTGCGTGGGCGATCCGGGCGACCCCGCTGGCAAAAGCCTGGGTAGTCGCGCTCGCCGACATGCCTTGGGTCGGGCACACGACCATGCGGCTCGTCGTCGACGCGCTCGAACGCGACGCCGCACTCGTCGCTCCGACGCATCAAGGCGTGCGCGGACATCCGGTCGGATTTTCACGGCGTTTCTATGCCGAGCTGGCGACGCTTTCCGGCGACGACGGCGCAAAAACGATCCTGCGCGCGCACGCAACGGAGCTGCAGATCATCGAGACGGACGACGCGGGCATATCGCGCGACGTCGACACGCCTGGGGATCTGGCGCGCTGAGACTAAGGTTCGTCGCTCTCGTGGAAGCGGGAACCCAACGGCGTTCGTTGTGCTACTGGAAAGTTTCCAACGACGCTGGATCCCCGCCCCCGATTAAAGCATTCGAGGGCAGGCTTTTCGCGGGGATGACGCATCCGTAACCAATCGCCGCGACGCTTTGCGTCTTGCTCTTGGACGGATGCGTCAGGTGCCTCGGTCATGCCGCAGCATGTCGCCCTGGCGGCCGACGATGCGATTCTCTTCGTCCTGCATCTGCCACCACGCCCGCAATTCCGGCTCTCCGAGCGGGCGGGAAATGAGGTATCCCTGCGCTTCTTCGCAGCCCCGGCTCCTCAGATATTCATACTGGGCGACGGTCTCTACGCCTTCGGCAATGACGCGCAGCCCCAGGCTGTGCGACAAGGCGATGATCGCCTGGGTAACGGCTTCGTCGTTCTTGTTCTGTTCCAGGCCATGCACAAAACGCTGGTCGATCTTGACCGCCTGAATCGGCAAACGGGTGAGGTAGGACAGGCTCGAATAGCCGGTTCCGAAATCGTCGACGGTAATCGACACGCCCATCTGTTTGAGCTTCATCAGCGTTGCCACGGCTTTTTCCGGGTGCGTGATGATCACGCTTTCGGTGATTTCCAGGTCGAGATAACGCGCAGGCAGGCCACTGGAGTGCAACGCGTCCTCGACAATGGACAACCAGCTGTCGTGCTGCAATTGCTGCACCGATAGATTCACCGACAGGCGCAGCATCATGTTCTGCCGATGCCAGCTCATGACCTGGCGGCATGCGTCGCGCAGGACCCGGGCGCCCAGCGCCTGGATCATTCCCGATTCCTCGGCGATGGGGATGAATTCGTTCGGACCGATGATCCCGCGTTCCGGATCGCGCCATCTCAATAGCGCTTCGACGCCGCACGCGCGTCCGCTTGCCATTTCGATTTGCGGCTGATAGACGATAAAGAATTCGTCATCCATCAGGCCGCGGCGCATGTCGGTTTCGAGCTGCAATCGCGCCTGCACCAGGGTGTTCATGTCGGCCGTGTAGAACCGGTACGCGTTGCGCCCCGCATCCTTGGCCGCGTACATCGCCGTGTCCGCCTGCTTGATCACCGCGGCGGGATCGGCCGCATCGACCGGGTAGACAGACACGCCAATCGAGCACGTCAGCGTCGGGGTCTGGTCGGCCAGCCGGAACGGTGCAAGGAAGGATTCGCGCACGCGCGTGATGACGTTCATCGTCTCGAAGCTGGCCTTGTCCGGGTCGAGACCGGGAAGGACAATCACGAACTCATCGCCGCCGAGGCGCGCCACGGTGTCCGATTCGCGCACCGCGCTCGTAAGTCGCTGCGCGACCGCCTGCAGCAGCCGGTCACCCGCATCGTGGCCCAGCGTATCGTTGATCCGCTTGAAATGATCGAAGTCGAGGAACAAGCACGCCACCTGGTGCCCGTCACGCGCCGCCTGGGCGATGATTTGTCGGAGCCTCTGATTGAGCAATGCGCGATTCGGGAGGCCGGTCAGGATATCGTGCTGTGCGAGTTTGTACGCCTGCGCTGTCGCAATCTCCAGTTCCTTCGTGCGAAGCGTGACTTTCTCCTCGAGCGTGCGTTGGTAGGTCGCGACTTCCGCCTGCGCCTCGAACAGGCGGTGTGTCATATGATTGAAGGTGTGCGTCAGGAGGCCCAGCTCGTCGCTCGAGGTCACCGGTACATAGACGTCGAGCTTGCCGGCGCCGACCGCGCGGGCGGCACGCATCAGTTGCCGGATCGGCGCGACGAGACGCCGGGTGAGCAGCACCGTAACCACGATGGAGATGAGCACCAGCCCCGCTACGACTGACAGTGCGCCGAACAAGCTGTTGCGCATCTCGGCCTGGCTGCGCTCGAAGCTCATCCCGAGCTGCAAATATCCGATCGGTGGTGCCTTGCTGGTGACGGCAGGCGGATCGTGCGGCCCGGACGTCGCTCCGTTCGGCAGCGCCGCAGTCGCGGCGACGATGGGCGCAACCAGATCGAGATAGCGGCGGCCACCGACGGTGTGTACCGCAGTCTCGGTCTTCGTTTCGGTCGGATTGCCGGGAGGCATCGGCGTCGGCACATCGACGGAGAAAACGCGCGAAGCAAGCGGCTTGTGCGCCGCGTCGAGCACGACCACATAGGCGATGTCGCGATCCGCATCGAGGCTGTCGAGAATGTCCCGCAATGCTGTCGTGTCCGCTACAGCCACCGCGGAATCGGTCAGCTCGATGAGCATGGAGACGATCGTCATGCCCTGCGTACGCAGCCGGGTCTGTTCGTCGGTGAGTTGCTGGCGGACCAGGAATGCGCTGATGCCGATCGCGGTAGCGACGATCAATCCGATCGCCAGCAAATTGAGCTTGGTTTGCAGGCCGAGACGCACCGGCGGCACGTTCAGCGGCGAGACGGTGTCCGCGTTCAGGGAGGACTTGTACTTGGCCATCACGCGTCTATGGTTGCGTTCGTGAAACCCAACAGGAAGATGGATCAGAAGCATGCAGTATGCCTGCGCCGATGGGTGGCAGGGCATTGCATCGTCGCCGGACGCCCTCGGAGGGCTGCCCGAGCGCGGCGCGAGCGTCGCTTCAGGCAGCGGTCACGGGGATCTTGCCGATCCTCTGTTGCCACTCGCGCGGACCGGTCTGATGGACCGAGGTCCCCATCGCGTCGACCGCAACCGTCACCGGCATATCCTTGACCTGGAACTCGTAGATCGCTTCCATGCCGAGATCGGCGAAGGCGACTACGCGCGAATGCTTGATCGCCTTGGAAACGAGGTAGGCGGCGCCGCCGACCGCCATCAGGTATGCAGCGCCGTACTTTTTGATCGCATCGATGGCGACGGGGCCGCGCTCGGCTTTTCCTATCATGGCGATGAGCCCGGTTTTCGCTAGCATCATTTCGGTGAATTTGTCCATTCGGGTCGAGGTGGTCGGGCCTGCGGGGCCGACTATCTCGTCTCGTACCGGATCGACCGGTCCGACGTAGTAGATCACGCGGTTGTTGAAATCGACCCCGGGCGGCAGCGGTTGCCCCTTGGTGAAGAGGTCTGCGATACGCTTGTGCGCGGCATCGCGTCCGGTCAATATCCTGCCGTTGAGCAGCAGGCGCTCGCCCGGCTTCCAGCGCGCGACTTCCTCGCGCGTCAGGGTGTCCAGATCGACACGCGTCGACGACGGCGACGGCGTCCAGTGGACGTCCGGCCAGCGAGCGAGATCCGGCGGATCGAGCTTGACGGCGCCCGATCCATCGAGCGTGAAGTGCGCGTGGCGCGTCGCCGCGCAATTGGGGATCATCCCCACCGGCTTGCTGGCCGCGTGCGTCGGGTAGTCGAGGATCTTGACGTCGAGCACGGTCGACAATCCGCCAAGACCCTGAGCGCCGATGCCGAGCGCGTTTGCCGCGTCGAAGATCTCGATGCGAAGCTCCTCGGTTGCGTTTTTCGGTCCGCGCGCTTTGAGCGCGTGCATGTCGATCGGCTCCATCAGCGCTTCCTTCGCCATGAGCATCGCTTTTTCCGCGCTGCCGCCGACGCCGATGCCTAGCATTCCCGGCGGGCACCATCCCGCACCCATCGTCGGCAGCGTCTTGACGACCCAGTCGACGATCGAATCGGAAGGGTTGAGCATCGCGAACTTGGCCTTGTTCTCGGAGCCTCCGCCCTTGGCCGCCAGCTTCACCTCGACCGTGTTCCCGGGCACCAGATCGAAATGCACGACCGCGGGCGTATTGTCCTTCGTGTTCCTGCGCGCACCGGCGGGATCGGCTACGATCGATGCGCGCAAGGTATTGTCAGGATCGAGATACGCCCGCCGCACGCCTTCGTTCACCATGTCGCTGATCGACATCGTCGCATCGTCCCAGCGAACGTCCATGCCGATCTTGACGAAGGCCACGACAATGCCCGTGTCCTGGCACATCGGTCGATGCCCCTCGGCCGACATGCGCGAATTGGTCAGTATTTGCGCAATAGCGTCTTTGGCTGCCGGTGACTCCTCGACCGCGTACGCTTGCGCGAGCGCATCGATGTAGTCGAGCGGGTGGTAATACGAAATGTACTGAAGCGCGTCGGCGACGCTCTGGATCAGCGCTTCCTGGGCAATCGTCGTTGTTGTGGTCGTTATCGAGCGTGCATTCATGGAGGACGTGCCTCGCGATGGCGCGGAGGCGAGAGCCGCCCACCTCCGCGCGGGAAGGCAATTTTAGCATCGTCCGCCTGGCGAAGCGTTTTGCTCGCCGCGCGGGCTTCCGGCGAATCCGGAACCGCGTCTTCGCGCGCTTGATCAAGCTTGCCGGCTACGGTTAGGATAGCTGCTGGGTTTGCCGGAAGATGCTGATCAGCTTGATGCGAGTACGCCTCGCCTTTCGGTGACGTGTAGACTGAATCAGGCGTCGTAGCGAGCGCAGCCTCGCAAAAGCGTGCAGAGACGCCCCCCGAACAATAATTGCCCGAGGAGGCACTTCAACATGGCATCGATCGAGTCGGTATCGCACGAAACCCGCGTGTTTGCGCCGCCCGAGGCGTTCGCCGCGCAAGCGAACGTTTCCAAGGCCGACTTCGAGCGCATGAACGCCGAGGCCGCGTCGGATTACGCTGGCTTCTGGGCGAAGCTCGCACGCGAGACACTTGCGTGGCACAAGCCGTTCGGCAAATCGCTCGACGAATCCAACGCGCCGTTCTACAAGTGGTTCGAGGATGGACAGCTCAATGTTTCCTACAACTGTCTCGACCGCAATCTCGAGAACGGCAACGCGAACAAGATCGCGATCATCTTCGAGTCCGACGACGGCACGGTAACGCGCGTTACCTACGAGGATCTTTACCATCGCGTGTGCCGCTTCGCCAATGCGCTGAGATCGCGCGGTATCAGGAAGGGCGACCGGGTCATCATCTACATGCCGATGTCGGTCGAAGGAGTTGTGGCAATGCAGGCGTGCGCCCGGATAGGTGCAACGCATTCGGTCGTGTTCGGCGGCTTCTCGGCAAAATCGTTGCACGAGCGCATCATCGACGCGGGAGCGGTGGCGGTCGTCACGGCCGATGAGCAGGCGCGCGGCGGCAAGGCGCTGCCGCTCAAGGCCATCGTCGACGAGGCGCTCGCGCTTGGCGGGTGCGACGCGGTTGGCAGCGTGATCGTCTACAAGCGAACCGGCGGCAAGGTCCCGTTCTCCGAACCGCGCGACCTATGGATGCACGACCTGGTCGCGAATCAGCCAGACACCTGCACGCCGGAATGGGTGAGTGCCGAGCATCCGCTGTTCATTCTTTACACCTCCGGTTCAACCGGCACGCCGAAGGGCGTGCAGCACAGCTCGGGTGGATACCTCCTTTGGGCGATGCTGACCATGCGCTGGACGTTCGACGTCAAACCGCAGGACGTCTTCTGGTGCACGGCCGACATTGGTTGGGTGACGGGACACACTTACATTGCGTACGGGCCGCTTGCGGTCGGTGCGACCGAAGTCGTGTTCGAGGGCGTACCGACATTTCCCGATGCAGGACGGTTCTGGCAGACGATACAGAAGCACAGGGTCAGCATCTTCTACACCGCGCCGACGGCGATTCGCTCGCTGATCAAGGCCTGCGACGTGAATCCGCAAACCGCGCCGAAAAATTACGATCTGTCGACGCTGCGCCTGCTCGGCAGCGTCGGCGAGCCCATCAATCCCGAGGCGTGGATGTGGTACCACGAGAATGTCGGCGGCGGCCGCTGTCCGATTGTCGACACCTGGTGGCAGACCGAGACCGGTGGCCACCTGATCACGCCGCTGCCCGGTGTGACGCCGCTCGTTCCGGGATCGTGCACCTTGCCGCTGCCCGGGATCATGGCCGCCATCGTCGACGAGACGGGGCACGACGTGGCCAATGGTCATGGCGGGATCCTCGTCATCAAGCGGCCGTGGCCGGCGATGATACGCACCATCTGGGGCGACCCGGAGCGATACAAGAAATCGTATTACCCGGAAGAGCTCGGCGGCAAGCTCTACCTCGCCGGCGACGGCTCGGTGCGCGACAAGGAACGCGGCTACTTCACCATCATGGGCCGCATCGACGACGTGCTCAATGTCTCGGGTCACCGCCTGGGTACGATGGAGATCGAATCGGCGCTTGTCGCCAATCCGATGGTCGCCGAAGCAGCCGTCGTTGGCCGTCCCGACGAGATGACGGGTGAGGCGGTGTGCGCGTTCGTCGTGCTGAAGCAATCGCGACCGACGGGCGCGGACGCGGAAAAGCTGGCCAAGCAGCTCCGCGATTGGGTCGGCAAGGAGATCGGTCCGATCGCCAAGCCCAAGGACATACGCTTCGGCGACAATCTGCCCAAGACGCGCTCGGGAAAAATCATGCGCCGCCTGCTGCGATCGATCGCCAAGGGCGAAACCATCACCCAGGACATATCGACGCTGGAAAATCCGGCAATTCTCGACCAGCTCAAACAGGCGCTGTAGCCCGGGTACCCAATTTCGTCATCCCCGCGAAGGCGGGGATCCATTTTGATCTTCAAAATCCAATGGATTCCCGCCTTCGCGGGAATGACGCGAGTCTTTTTGCAGGCTCTCGGCCGACTTGGTAATCCGAATCAAGCGGCCCGCGGTACAGTGTCCATAAACGACTGTCGTTTCGCCAGCTTTTCCGCGAGCTTCAGCAGCGAGGGGTAGTCGTTGCGCCAGTCGATTGACGGATGGCGCAGATCGAGATATCCGAGCGCGCAGCCGGTCGCGATATCGGCCAGCGTGTACGCGTCGCCGCAGCACCACGGCTTGTCGCCGAGCTCGTTCGCGAACTCCGCGAGGCCGCGGTCGATCTTTTGCTGCTGGCGGTCGACCGATTCGGCGTTCTGTTGTCTCGCCGGCCGCTTCGCTTCCCGCACGATGGCCACCGCGGCATCACAAATGCCATCCGCGAGCGCTTCCCAGCGCTTGACCGCGATCCGCTGCCGGCTCGTCTCGGGGATCAGCCGCGATACCGGGCTCACCGTATCGAGATATTCCACGATGACCCGCGAGTCGTAGAGGGCGGTCCCATCGTCCAGGATCAGCACCGGTACCTTGCCCAGCGGATTGTGGTCGGGAACCGACGTTCCGGCGTCCCACGGCGTCTCCTCGACCAACTCGCATTCGATTTTCTTTTCGGCGATGGCGATGCGCACTTTGCGCGCGTAAGGGCTCGTCTGCGACGAAAGAAGTTTCATACGGGGTTGGACCGTGACAAAAGAAGGCGGCACATTTGCTGCGCGATACGAATTATACCATCGCGAAACTGGGCGCCCCGGAGCCGTGGCGCGCAGAATGCGTTAGGCTTCCGTGATACACTTCGTCGGCGCTGCCTGCAACGCCATGTCGACTCCCGACGCGCTCACACCCCTCACTGCGCTGTCGCCGCTGGACGGCCGCTATCGCTCCAAGGTGGCGGAGCTTGCCGAACATTTCAGTGAATTCGGACTCATGCGCCGGCGCGTGCGTGTCGAGCTCGCGTGGCTCGAAGCGCTCTCCGACGAGCCCGGCATAGCCGAGGTTCCTCCATTTTCGGCCGCGACCCGCTCGCTTTTCTCGGACGTCGGACGCGACTTCAGCGTCGCCGACGCGGAGCGGATCAAGGCCATCGAGCGCACCACCAATCACGACGTGAAGGCTGTCGAATACTGGCTCAAGGAGCGGTTCGGGAGCGTCGCCGAGGTGGCGCGCACGGCCGAGTTCATTCACTTCGCGTGCACTTCGGAGGACATCAACAATCTGGCGCATGCCTTGATGCTCACCGATGCGCGCCGGGATATCTTGCTTCCGGCGCTCGCGTCATTGACGGGCGATCTGCGCACGCTCGCACACGCTCATGCTGCCGTGCCGATGCTGGCGCGAACGCATGGCCAGGCGGCGACACCGACGACGCTCGGCAAGGAAATGGCCAACGTCGTGTCGCGTCTCGACCGCGCACGTGCGCTGCTCGAGGAAGTTGTGCTGTCGGGTAAGATCAACGGCGCCGTCGGCAATTACAACGCGCACCTCGCCGCGTTTCCCGCGATCGATTGGGAATCTCTGGCGCGCAAAGTGGTGACCGGGCTCGGAATCGAATTCAACGCATATACGACACAGATCGAGCCGCATGACGGCATGGCAACGCTGTTCGACGCACTCGCGCGCGTCAACACCATCGTCATCGATCTCGATCGCGATCTGTGGGGATACGTCTCGCTCGGCTATTTCAAGCAGAAGCTGAAACAGGGCGAGGTCGGTTCGTCGACGATGCCGCACAAGGTGAACCCGATCGACTTCGAGAATTCGGAGGGCAATCTCGGGCTTGCCAACGCGCTCCTGCGGCATCTCGCGGACAAGCTTCCGATCTCGCGCTGGCAGCGCGATTTGAGCGACTCGACGGTGCTGCGCAACATGGGCGTCGCCTTCGGTTACACGCTGCTCGGGCTGGTGTCATGCCGGAGCGGCCTCTCCAGGCTGGAAGTCGATCCGGCGCGGCTTGCCGCCGATCTCGACGCGAATTGGGAAGTGCTCGCCGAGCCGATCCAGACGGTCATGCGCCGTTACAGCATGCCCGATCCCTATGAGCAATTGAAGGCGCTGACACGCGGAAAAAGCGGCATGACCCGCGAATCGCTTCATGCTTTCATCGACGATCTCGAAATTCCCGCCGATGCGAAGGCGCGGCTCAAGGCGCTGACGCCGGCGACATACATCGGCAGCGCGGCGACGCTCGCCCGTCGCGTCTAGCCATCCGAGGTGCCGGCTAGCGCTTGCGATTCCTGCGTCTCTGCTTCCGGACCCGTTTCTCCCGCAGCCACTGGAACGCGATCGGAATCAGCGACACGACGACGATACCGACGACAATCCACGCCAGATTGTCCTTGACCCATGGAATGTTGCCGAACAGATACCCGGAGTAGGTCAGCAAGCCTATCCAGGCAGCTCCGCCGATGACGTTGTACGACAGAAACTTCCGATACCGCATCTGGCCGACGCCGGCGAGGAACGGCGCGAAGGTTCGGACGATCGGAACGAAGCGGCCGATGATGATGGTGAATCCGCCGTATTTTTCGTAGAAGCGATGTGTCCGCCCCATGTACTCGGGCTTCAGCCACCGGCCCAGCCGGCTTTCGCGCGGATGCGAAAGAATTTTGGGCCCGATGAAATAGCCGACGGCATAGTTTACCGAATCTCCAAGAACCGCCGCGAGCAGGAGTGTCAGCGCCAGAAGATGGACATCGATCCCGCTCGCGGCCGCGACGGTGCCCGCCACGAACAGCAGCGAGTCGCCTGGCAGCAGAGGAAAGACGACCAGTCCGGTCTCGGCGAAGATCACCAGGAAGAGCGCCGCGAACATCAGTCCCGCATGGTCCGCGGCCAGCGCGGCGATCGACTGGTCGAGGGCCAGCAGCGAGTAGAGGAGCGTGGTGATCATGAGGGCGGCGGACGCCTGCCCGTGGCGCGTCAGGGCAGGATTTTTTCCCGGGCTCCGGCGCCGGTTTTCTTGTCCGGCCGAACCAGATCTTCGCGCGAAACGCCTAGCCACATGACCAGTGACGCCATCACCAGCGCCGACGAATAGATGCCGAAGCAGATGCCGATCGCCAGCGCCAACGCGAAATAATGCAGCGTCTCGCCGCCGAAAAAGAGGATCGAAAGCACCATCATCAGGGTACAGCCGTGAGTGATGATCGTGCGCGACAAGGTGCTGGTGATTGCGCTGTTGATGACGTCGGGAACCGAGGCCTTGCGCATTTTGCGGAAATTCTCCCTGATCCGGTCGGCGATCACCACCGACTCGTTGACCGAATAGCCGAGGACCGCGAGGATGGCCGCCAGCACGGGAAGCGAGAACTCCCACTGGAAGACCGCGAAGAATCCCAGAATGATGATCACGTCGTGCAGGTTGGCGGCGATCGCCGAGACCGCGAAGCGCCACTCGAACCGAAGCGCGAGGTAGGCAACGATGCCGATGCTCACCAGCAGGAGCGCGAGCGCGCCGTTTTCATAGAGCTCCTTGCCGACCTGAGGGCCGACGAACTCCACGCGCTGCTGACTGACGGTCGCGTCGTCGGCCTTGAGCTCCGACATGACCCGCTCGGAGAGTTGCGCGCTCGATAGCCCTTCCTTGAGCGGCAGGCGGATGAGAGCGCTGTTGGAGCTGCCGAAGCTCTGAACCGCGAACTCGCCGAGGTTCATCTTGTCGATCACGCTGCGGACTCGCGTGAGGTCCGCCGGATGGCTGTACGCGATCTCGATGACCGTGCCGCCGCGAAAATCGACACCGAGATTGAGCCCGCGCGTGGCCAGGAACAGCACGGCGAGCGCGAAAGTGATCAACGAAATCACGTTGAACACCAGCGCGTGCTTCATGAACGGGATGACGGTGCGGATGCGGAAGAATTCCATGGCTGTTCTCTTTGCTGCTCAGCTGCCGTGCGGGTGGTGGACGAAGCTCGAACGACACCGGGCCCCCGCTTGGCCGTTCCTCGAAACTTCGCCCTTCGGGCTCGTTTTCGCGGGGGCGAGCACATAAGCGCCGTTGGCGCTCATGTGCTCGGCTTCCAGACCTGACCGATCGAGATCTTTTCGAGTTTCTTGCGGCCGCCGTAAACCAGCGCAACGAGCCCGCGCGAGACGAACACCGCGGAGAACATCGAGGTCAGGATTCCCAGACAATGGACGACGGCGAAGCCACGAACCGGGCCGCTGCCGAAGATGAGCAGCGCAAGCCCGGCGATAAGCGTGGTGACGTTGGAATCGAGAATGGTGCCCCACGCCCGCTCGTAGCCCGCCTTGATCGCCGCGTGGGGCGTGTCGCCCCAGCGCAACTCTTCACGGATGCGCTCGTTGATCAGAACGTTCGCGTCGATGGCCATGCCAAGCGTCAGCGCGACCGCCGCGATGCCGGGCAGTGTCAACGTCGCCTGGAGCATCGAGAGGATCGCGATCAACAAGAGCAGGTTGATCACCAGCGAGATGGTGGAAATGATGCCCATCAGCCCGTAGTACACGCAAATGAAAATCGCAAGGACGATGAACCCGTAGAGAACGGAGTCGAAGCCTTTCTGGATATTTTCCGCACCGAGCGAGGGGCCGACGGTACGCTCCTCGACGATTTCCATCGGCGCGGCCAATGCACCCGCGCGCATCAGCAGTGCCGTGTCGTTCGCTTCGCGCGTAGTCATCCTGCCGCTGATCTGCACGCGGCCGCCGCCGATTTCCTCGCGGATCACCGGAGCGGTGATGACCTCGGCCTTGCCCTTTTCGACCAGCACGATGGCCATCCGCTTGCCGACGTTCTCGCGCGTGAGCTCCTTGAAGATGCGGGCGCCGGTGGCGTCGAGATTCATATGCACCGCGGGCTCGTTGGTCCGTCCGTCGAATCCCGGCTGCGCGTCGTTAATGCGATCGCCCGTCAGGACCACCTGCCGCTTGACCAGAATCTTTGCGCCGGTGCGTTCCGTGAAAAGATCGTTTCCGAGCGCGGGCTGACCGTTGATCGCGGCGTCCAGAGCGCCAGGATCGTCATTGACCATGCGGATCTCGAGGGTTGCCTGCCTGCCCAGAATGTCCTTGGCGCGCGCGGTGTCCTGCACGCCGGGTAGCTGCACGACCACGCGGTCCCCGCCCTGCTGCTGGATGATCGGCTCGGCGACCCCGAGCTCGTTGACGCGATTTCGCAGGATAGTGATGTTCTGCAGCACCGCGCCGTCCTGGATTCGCTTCTGCGCTTCCGGTTTGAGGCCCGCGACAAGCTTGAGGTCGCCCCCGGCGTCGACGTTGTTGAGCGCGAGATCCGGAAAGGCACCGCTGATTTCGACGTTGGCCTTGTCGCGCTCGCCGGCATCACGAAAGCGGACGGCGACATTCTGGCCTTCGCGCGCAATGCCGGAGTACTGCACCTTCTTCTCGCGCAGCAGCGAACGGATATCGGTCAGATAGCGGTCGGCGGCCTTGTCGAGCGCCGCCTTCATATCGACCTGCTCCAGGAAATAGACGCCACCCCGGAGGTCGAGTCCAAGATACATGGGCAATGCGCCGATGGACGCGAGCCACCGCGGCGCGCTCGACACCTGGTTCAGCGCGACGATGTAGTCATCGCCGAGCTTTTGCTGCAGCACATCCTTGGCCTTGAGACGGGTATCGATGTCGTCGAAGCGGATCTTGATGCCGGTCGGATCGATCGTCTCGCCGCGATAGGCGATGTTCGCTGCCTTGAGCGCATCCTCGGCGGTCTGAAGTGTCGAGGTATCGACCTTGACGTTGGCCTTGCTGGTCGAGACCTGCACCGCCGGCACTTCGGGAAAGAAGTTCGGCAGGGTGTAGACGATGCCGACGAACAAAGCAACGCCGATGAGCAGGTATTTCCAGGCCGAGTAACGATTCATAGGGCGGTCAACGGTTGAAGTGCGCGGCGGCGGCGTTGTTTCGAGTCAGAAGCGCCGGCCGCGAAGGTGCGACACGGTGGCTACAGGCTCTTGACGGTGCCTTTCGGCAGCAAGAGCGAGATCGCGGTCCGCTGGATGGTCATCTCGACGCCGGGCGCGACTTCGATCGTGGCGTAGGAGTCGGTGAGTTTGCTGATCTTGCCGACGATGCCGCCTGCGGAGACGACTTCGTCACCTTTTTGCAGCGCCTCGAGCATCGCCTTGGTTTCCTTGCCGCGCTTTTGTTGCGGGCGAATCAACAAAAAGTAAAAGACGACAAAAATGGCGACCATCGGCAGAAACTGCATGAAATCCATGCCGGCTATACCGCCGGCGGCCTGCGCGTATGCGGGGCTGATCAACACGGGTGATCCTCCTGTTGCAACTGGGTGCTCGTCACCGCGGGGCCCGAAATCCTGCAAAGTCCCGCAAACCTCTTGTGCGACTCGGGAAACAGCGACGATGTCTGCGTAAAGCCTAGGATTCTACCATGTCGGAGGCGCCGGCCTCCTGACTGCGTTCGTCGCGAAACCGGGCCACATAGGCAGGCAGCGCGTTCTCGGCGATCGCCTGCCGCAGCTCGCGTGCGAGCGTCAGATAGTAGTTCAGATTGTGCAGCGTATTGAGTTGCGCGCCCAGGATCTCGTTGACCCGCTGCAAGTGATGCAGATACGCGCGGCTGAAATTGCGGCAGGTGTAGCAGGGGCAGGTTTCGTCCAGGGGTCGCGTATCGGTGCGGTGACGGGCATTGCGGATTTTGACGTCGCCACGGCGGGTGTACAGCCAGCCGTTGCGGGCGTTGCGCGTCGGCAGCACGCAATCGAACATATCGACACCGTCGCCCACACCCTGAACGATGTCCTCCGGCGTGCCCACGCCCATCATGTAGCGCGGCTTGTCGGCGGGCAAGCGCGGTGCGATGTGCTGCTGGACGCGCTGCATGTCCTCCTTGGGCTCGCCGACCGACAATCCGCCGACGGCGTAACCGTCGAAGCCGATCTCGGTCAGCGCGGCGAGCGATTCGTCACGCAGATCCTCGTACATACCTCCCTGGACGATGCCGAACAGCGCATTGCGGCTGCCCTCGTGGGCCGTCTTGGATCGTTGCGCCCAGCGCATCGAGAGCTGCATCGACAGCGCGGTCGCGTCACGCGTCGCGGGGTGCTGCGTGCACTCGTCGAAAACCATCGCGATGTCGGAGTCGAGCGTGCGCTGGATCCGCATCGAGATTTCGGGCGTCAGCAGCATCTTGTCGCCGTTGATGGGAGATGCGAAGGTCACGCCGTCTTCGTGGACCTTGCGCAACGGACCGAGGCTGAATACCTGGAAGCCGCCGGAATCGGTGAGAATCGGATGCGTCCAGCCCATGAAACGGTGCAGTCCCCGATGTGCCGCGATGACGTCCAACCCTGGCCGCAGCCAGAGGTGATAGGCATTGCCGAGGATGATCTGTGCGCCAAGCTCCTCGAGCTCGCGCGGTGCCACGGCCTTGACTGTTCCGTAGGTGCCGACCGGCATGAAGACCGGCGTCTCGACCACGCCATGCGCAAGCGTCAAACGCCCGCAGCGCGCGGCGCCGCAGTGGGCGGT
>OCZU010000383.1_pt1 | contig 31099 bp, 27 predicted proteins | sample 1539001 | NCBI WGS metagenome assembly OCZU01 (sample SAMEA3539306, study PRJEB22396) | soil metagenome | biome: tundra; feature: field; material: soil | place: USA | collected 2010-05 | depth 0.15 m | reverse complement strand
GCTCCGCCCCGCCGCCGCGATAGCCCAGGTCGGATGAGCCTGCCGGAGATGCCGTCTGGCTCGCGTCGCTGCTGGCTCAGAGCTGGGAGCAGGCCCGGCTGAGGTCCGCGGCCGTGCCGGGAGTGAGCGTGACGTGTGCTGTCCCTGCGTCTGCTGTGGAGGTGACAGTTCTGATCGCGCCGCGCGGGGTGAATACCTCGGTGAAGGAGTTGTCCGGCGACGCCAGGGCAAGGTTCTCGCCGTGCCAGTTGCCGCGCCAGGCTACGACCCAGCCGTCCGGCAGCGCCCTGGGCGAGCCAGCGGTCAGGCTGAGTTCGGTCAGCGCCCCGCTGGTGCTAAGCCAGGTATGCACCTGCCCGATCATCGGAAACGTGTACGTGGCCCCGCTAGCCGTGCAGAGCCTGGCCGTGCCTGAGAGGTTGTCGCAGCCGAACTGACTGCAGCCGGTCTCGTCACCGCCCAGCGCACCACCGTGGAAGCTGACCGACAGCACATAGCGGCCGCCGTCGCTTGCCCGCACGGTGCCGAACCCCGACCAGGCACCGGTCGGGGTGAACTTGCCACCGATGTGGAACATCCACGGGTTGAATCCGCCCTCGACAATGACGACGAGGATCACCAGCACGACCAGGCCCCTGAGCACGCGCAAGAGCGGATGGCGGCGCCGCCGGTGCGACTGCCGCATCCTGCGCCGCTGACGCCGCGACGGGGACCGGCCATACCTATCCTGCACTGTCGCCTCCCGCGGGCCGACAGTCGCAATCTACTTCGCACCGCGCGTCCAGGTAAAGACCGGACCAGCCGCCTGGCCGGGCATCTCGTCAGCGCTCAGCCGGTCCGGCCTGCCTCACTCACCCCGCTGCCTCGACGACCCTCGCGGCCGCCGCTGGATCGGACCCGATGCCGCCCGGGCTGGCCACCGCTGGCGCTACCGTCACGAGCGCCCGCCGAGCGCCCGTTCCGCGTATGCGACGCCGCCGAGCAGCTTCGATACCTCGTCGGCATACCGGCGGACGCTGCGGCCCAGCTCGTTCACTCGCCAGGCCGGCAGGTCGCCCTTGATCCCGGTCACGCTCACGGCGCCTTCGCACTTGCCGTCGTGACCGAAAAAGACCGCGCCCACGCAGAAGATCCCCTCGGCGTCTTCCTCGTCATCCACCGCGTAACCATTGCCCTTGATGGTGGTCAGGGCGGCGAGCAGCGTGTCCAGGTCGGTAATCGTGCGGGCGGTCCGCGGAGCCAGGCCGGTCTGCTCGCAGATGGCCCTGACGCCGGTTTCCGTCATCGTCGCGAGCATCGCCTTGCCGGCGGCTGACGCATGCGGCGTCTCCCGCTGGCCGAGCGGGGTGTAAAACCGAACACTGTCAGGCCCGTCCACCCGCTCAATGGATACTGGAAAGCCCTCATCCCAGATCGCCACCCTGGAGGTCATCTTCGTGAGCTCGGCCAGCTCCACGAGCAGCGGCCGGCAGACGTCGCCGAGCGGGAGCTGGGCGCGGGCCATGTCTCCCAGCTTGATCAGGGCCGTGCCCAGCGTGTACCGCGGTCCTGGCCGTACATCACGGATCAGGCCGAATGCCGCCAGCGTGCGGGCCAGCGCGAGCGTGGTGCTCTTCGACGTGCCGAGCCTCCTGGCCAGGTCGCTCAGAGTCTGTCCATGCGGCGGCCCGTCGGCCACGATGTCGATCAGCCGCATGGCCCTGGCCACGCTGCGGACCGTATAGCGACCCGCGATCTCGGCATCGCTATCAGCTGCCAGCAGATGCCAGTGGGCGACGACGTCGTTATCGCCGTCGTGCGCTGACTTCACCCGCACACCTCCGCACATGTTCGGTCCCGCCGAACGCTGTATGAAGCCGGTTAACATGCCCGGTTTATCAAGCCTTGACAGAACTGACAATACAGAGTCTTGTTACCTGGCGGTTTTTCCGGTCCGTGATCTACCCGCACCTGTCCGTCTACGACAACATCGCCTTCAGCCTGAAGTACCGCAAGATCGCCAAGACCGAGCTCAGGCAGCGGGTCGCCGAGGCGGCGCGGATCCTGGAGCTCGAGCCGTACGGCTCCGACGGCCCGGCGGTTCATTTCGGCGGGCACCGACTGCATGTGCCGCCAGCCGTGGTAGCCGAGCACCCGGCACTTGAGCAGTACCTCGGCCGGGACATCGTGCTCGGGATCCGGCCCGAGTCCATGCAGGACGCCGACCTGGCCCACGATGGTGATCCCAGCGCGATCATCGAGCTGCCGGTGAAGCTGCGCGAGGAACTGGGCTCCGAAGTGCACATCCATGGCGCGATCGGGACGGCCGCGCATGTCAGCGGATCGGAGTCCGATGACGTGCACTCGCTGGCGACGATGGTGGCCCGGCTGGACCCGCGGACCACGATCGCCGAGGGTCAGGTCGCACGTGTCCGGGTGAACACCGGCGGCCTGCACTTCTTCGATCCCGGCACCGGCGCCAGCCTCCGCCGCTAGCTGGCTGGCGCGCCACAGCTCGTCTTTCTCGCTTTCGTGCAGGATTGGCCACGGAATTGCGGGCCAATCCTGCACGAAACATAGGCGGCACTGACAGTGATCGTCTGGCAGCGTGGGTCGATGGCCCTGATGAGGTCATTGGCTGCCCGCCGCCAGCGTGCTGCGTTACGGCAGGTACTTCAGCACGAAGAATTCGTTGTCATCGGTTTGGTACGTGAGCCCGTAGAAACTAAGGTTCAGGCCGGGGGCAGCCACGAACACCCGGATGCGCTGTGACCTGGACGGTCGCGTCGAGGACTGTGACCTCGACGCGACCGTGGGATGGCTGCGGCCTTCTTTTTCTTGCGCCTCATCGTTATTGAAGGGTGAGGCACGCCTCAGACTCAGTTCCAGAGCCAAACCGACGCCGGCCTCCAGATCACAGGCGCACATCACCAGCGTCTATGCCCTCGATACTCAATACCGGCGCCACCGCCCGGACGGGTCAATCGACCAGCACCTCCTGCTGTTCCAGGAACGGGTCGTCCGGCCCGTCGTCGGAGCCGCCTCCGACCAGGGCCGGCGCCGGCTCGTCGGCTGGATACGCTTCCTCGCCGTGCACGGCCAGGTCGCCAACTTCTAGCTCGGCGTCGGGCATCCGCAGCTTGGTGAACAGGCCGATGCCGCGCAGGATGAGGAACGTCACCACGCCGTCCCAGACGATCACGGTCAGTGCCGCGCCGGCCTGGATCAGCAGTTCCTTCGGGTTGCCGTAGAACAGGCCTTTCACTGTCGCGTTCGGCGTCTTGCCGAGACCGACGTAGATGATCATCTTGGGATCCGCGAGCAGGCCGACCATCAGGCCGCCGACCAGGCCCGCGAACCCGTGCGTGTAGACCACGCCGAGCGCGTCGTCGACCTTGTTAAACGGCCAGACCTTGCGCGGCAGGTAGGTGAACGCGACCCAGACCAGCGCCGCGTCGACTAGGCCGATCACGATCGCCCCGACGCCGTTGACGTAGCCCGCGGCAGGCGTGATGCCGACCAGGCCGCAGATCATCCCGTTCACGCCGCCGAGGAAGGTCGGCTTCTTCTGCTTGCTCCAGGCCATGTCCATGACGACCCAGGTCATCATCGCCACCGCGGTCGCCAGGTTGGTGTTGATGACCGCGGCGCTGGCGTCGGCTCCGGCGAAGTAAGGATCGCCGCCGTTGAACCCGTTCCAGCCGAGCCAGAGGATCCCGGCGCCGACAGCAACGAAAATCAGGTTGTTCGGCCTGCCGACCTGCCGGTCACGCTTGAGCCGCGGCCCGACCACCGCCGCCGCGACGAAGCCGGACACCCCGGCGGCAAGGTGAATCACGTAGCCGCCGCTGTAGTCGAGCGCGCCCTTGCCCGCCCAGAATCCGCCGCCCCAGAGCAGGAAGGCGTTCACCGTATAGGCGAAGGTGATCCAGAGCGGAACGAAGATCAGCCAGACCCGGAACTTGATCCGGCCGAGGACGCTGCCGATGAAGAGGATCGGGGTGATCGCCGCGAAGACGAACTGGAAGTAGACCAGTGAGCTTTCCGGGAACCTGAACTTCGGCATCAGGCCATTCAGCAGCGGGATGTCGGCCTGCGACTGCTCGCCCGGCTGGCCCACCACCGGGCCCGGCTTGCCGAGGAAGGTGTGAATCCAGGGTGTCCCGAAGCCCATCTTGAAGGCCCACAGAACCCAGACGATCAGAGTCAGCGCGAACGCGCTGAAGACCATCATCATGGTATTGACAGCCCACTTGCGCTGGACGATCCCGCCGTAGAGCACCGCGATCGCGGGAATGCTCATCAGGCCGACGAGGGTTGCCGCCGTCAGCTGCCAGGCGTTATCGCCTGAGCTGAGCCAGCTAGGGTAGGGAACCACGCTTCGCCTCCTATAGGTGCGAGCGAAGGGTGTGCCGGGCAGCCAGGCAGCGCTGACCAGCACCGACCCAGCCACCCCTTCGGTGTTGATCGGTACGCATCAGGTTTCCCACGCCCGCGTTTCAGCGGCGTTTCCCGCCCGTTACATGCCGGAGAATGAGCGTCATGCCCAGGCCGAGCAGCGCCGACCGCCAGTGGATGGAACTGGCGATCGAGCTGTCCCGGCTGTGCCCGCCCAGCGCCAGCGCCTATAGCGTCGGCGCGGTCATCGTCGATGGCGGCGGGCGGGAGCTGGCCCGCGGCTACTCGCGCGAAGACGACCCGCACGTCCATGCCGAAGAGTGTGCGCTGGGCAAGCTCGGTGCGCTGGGCAAGCTCGGTGCGCTGGGCGAGCCCGGTGCGCTGGGCGAAGGCGGTGCGCCGGACCGCGACCTGCGGCGGCCGGACCGCGACCCGCGACTGCAGGCCGCGACCTTGTACAGCACGCTGGAACCGTGCTCGCAGCGCAGGTCACGGCCGCGTACCTGCACGGAACTGATTCTCGCCGCCGGGATCGGCCGGGTCGTCATGGCCTGGCGCGAGCCCAGCCTGTTTGTCGCTTACTGCCGGGGATCCGAACTGCTTGCGCAGGCCGGCGTCGCTGTCGACGAGCTGACGGATCTGGCACGGCAAGCTCAGACCGTGAACGCCCACCTCGGGCTCGGCCAGTAGCGGGCCCGATAGTCCGGCCCGCGCGATCACCTGCTATCCAGCCGGCTAGTGAGACTGTCGCGTAACTGCGCGCCGCCAACCGACGGGCAAGGATGGCGCGCTGACTCAGCACGGGGGGCTGCGTGCCGCAGGTTTTTCATGATCTCAAGATCACACGGGATTTTCAGTAGCGGGTGCTGAAAGTACCGTGTGATCATGGCTGCGCTTCCTGCGACAGACCCGTGCAACGACCCGATGTTATGAATTGCGCTCTTTATTCCGGTACGGTCACCGTGCTGCGGTGCGTGGCGGGGGCGTTTCACCTGATCGGCCGGCCCGCCAGTCCGGCGCGTCCGGCTGCATCAGGTGCACCGAACCGCGGCGTTCGCCGCAGCCCGCAGTCCATCTGCCCTATCTACTACTAAATAGTACGAACAGCGAGATGCAGACACGCAAGGTATCGCTTGGCTGACCAGGAGCACCAGTTGTGCGACAGCCTCTGGTGCCGGACCGGGTACGGCCTGTCCGCTACGCCGCCGCGTTCGGGCTGGCCGCAATGACACCAGGGACCGCGATCTCAGTGAGGTCGGCGCTGCTGCTGGTGCCGGGGGCGGCAGCGCTGTCCAGGTCGGTGGCGTGCCGGATCCAGCGGCCCACCCGGTCGAGCAGGGCCGGCTCGGCGCCCCGCTCCGCGTGGCCGAACCCGGGAATGATCCACAGCTCCCTGGGCTCGCGCGCCGCCTTGTAGATCCGCTGCGCGTGCTCGACCGGGAAGAACTCATCCTTGTCCCCGTGCACCACGAGCAGCGGGATCGGGGCAATCTGGCCGGCCGCATCATCCGGAGCCAGCGGCACAGGATCCCACTTGCCGCTGCTGATCCTGGTCTTCAAAAGCGACCTGGTGACCAGGCGGCCCACCTTGTTCTCCACCGCGAAGTGCACGAGCCGCATCGGCCTGGTGCCACGATAGAACCACCGGCCGGGGCTGCTAATCGAGACGACCGCGTCGACATTCCCGACCAGCGCCGCGTGCCTGAGCACGACAGATGCGCCCATCGAGAAGCCGACGGTCGCGATCTTGTCGTAACCAAGCTCCCTGGCGTAGCCGACGGCCACGTCAACGTCCCTGATTTCCTTGTCGCCGACGGTGGACATGCCACCGGACCTGCCGTGACCACGGAAATCGAAGGTGATCACGCCGCCGAACCTGTTCAGCCGGTTCGCCACCTTCCAGACCGAAGGTCGCTGCCAGTTCTGAGTGAACCCGTGCGCCAGCACGATGCCCAGATCTGACGCGCCCGGCAGATGCGCGGCGTCGATCGGCACGCCGTCAGCGGTGACGATGGTCCTGGCGTTCGGCACGGGCTTGGTCATGGACCCATTGTGCGCGAGCACGGCAAGTGATCGTGCGGCCGGCGGTGCCGCCCTCGCCTGTCAGGTGCGGCCGGCCGCGATGATGATCTGGTGAGCCAGATCTCAGAACCAGCCGCCAGTGCGCTCACCGACTTCCAGCCGGCTCCCAACCAGGGCGGCGAGCCGGTGGTGTACGAGCTGGAGAACCAGGCCATCGACCCCGACGGGCTGGTGCTGACCGCGATGCGCGAGCTTGCCCCGTGGGCTGGCCGGAGCCTGGTCGACCTCGGCTGCGGCTCCGGGTTCTGGCTAGCTGGCTACGCCGCTGAGGCCGCGGCTGTGATCGGCATCGAGCCGGATCCCGATCTGCGGCCGCAGGCCGCCGGCCGTGATCCGCGCGCACGAGTGCTGCCCGGGTCGGCCGAGCACCTGCCGCTGGCCGACGCCAGCATCGACGTGGTGCATGCCAGGTTCGCTTACTTCTGGCCGCCAGGCTGCGACGCGGGCCTGGCCGAGGTGCTGCGCGTGCTCAGGCCGGGCGGATCACTGATCGTCATCGACAATGACCAGCGCCGGGGTGAGTTCGCCGGGCTGCTGCGCGCGGCCGGGTACACCGCCCAGGGCCGGCCCGAGGTGACAGATGCCTGGTGGGCCGAGCAAGGCGCCCGCCGGGTGGAGGTGATGAGCCGCTGGCAGTTCAGTCGCCGCGCTGATCTTGAGTCGGTCCTGCGGCTGGAGTTCCCGGCTGCGGCAGCCAGTTCCTGGCTGGCCCGGTACCCCGACGCACTGGGCCTCAGCTACGGCTACGTCCTCTTCGCCGTCCGCAAGCCGGCGGCTCCTGAGCAGACGTGGCAGGAATTCCGCCGGATTCGTTCGATTATTACGGTCTGGTAACAGTATGCTCCAGACATCTTGAGGGCAGGTCGCCAGAGGCCTTACGCTCCTCTCAACTTCGGTAAGCGCTTACCGCAGCGCAGCGAGTCCGCTCCCAGAACACTGAAAGCGGATCGCTGGCTCATTCGGGTAAGCGCTTACCAGACGCGACATATGCGGCCCGGTGGCCGCACGAGGAGTTCCGTGACCGACACGCAGGCGAACTTCCGCCCGCCAGCCACCATCTATGACGTGGCCCGTGCGGCGGGCGTGTCGATCGCCTCGGTATCCCGGGTGCTGAACGGCCACCGCAATCCGCGGCAGGAGACCAGGGACGCGGTGCTGCAGGCCGTCGCCGACCTCGGGTTCGTACCGGATGGCGCCGCCCGCGCGCTGAGCGCCAGGCTGAAGGAGGTCGTCGGGGTGGTCTTCCGGCGGCCATGGGTGCAGACCAGCGAGGGCGTGTTCGCCGACGAGGACGAGAGCCTGCAGTTCACGGACGTGATCAACCGTGGCATCGAAGTTGCCGCACAGCGCCGTGGCTACAACCTGCTGATCGGCTCGGTCAGCGAGGACGATCATGACGCCCGCCGCAGGATCATGACCATGGCCCGCAAGAGCGACGGGCTGATCCTGCATGACCAGGTACTTGAGCCCAGCCGGCTGTCCCAGCTCTCCCAGCATGTCCCGGTGGTCACACTGGCTGGCGTGGCCACCCTGACGACCGCGAACGTGCGCGGAGACAACGGATCAGGGATGACCGAGCTCGCCCGGCATCTGATCCATGATCACCGCTACACCACGCTGGCATACCTGGCCGGCTTCGCCGACAGCCCGGACAATATCGCCCGCCGCCAGGCGCTGGCCGAGGAAGCCGCCAGCGCCGGAGTCATGTTCATCGAGGGGCCGCAGTGGCAGGGCAACTACTACGCCTCCGGCGGGGCGAAGGTGGTCACCGAGCTGCTGACCAGCGGCTCGGCGCTGCCGCAAGTGATCGTATGCGCGAATGACCAGACGGCGCTTGGCGTCATGCAGGTGCTCGCCCAGCACGGGATCGACGTTCCTGGCGTGGTTGCCGTGACCGGCTTTGACGACATTCCGGTCGCTCGGCACCTGCGGCCGCAGCTCACCACGATCCGGCAGCCGATCCAGGATCTGGGCGCCACGGCGTTCGAGGTGCTGCGCTCCATGATCGGCAATCGCGAGCCCGCGCACCGCGAGGTCGTCCTGCCGACCCACCTGGTGCGCCGGGCGAGCTGCGGCTGCGCCCCGGCGACCCGCGGCCCGCAAGGTGACCGGCCAGAGGGAGGCTGACGATGCGGCTGATAGCCAGGCGGCTGGTGCTCTACATCGTGACGGCAATCGCCGCGATCACGGTGAACTTCTTCATTCCGCGGCTGATGCCGGGCAACCCGGCGGAGGCTGCGATCGGCCACATGCAGGCCCAGGTCACCCCGCAGACCATCGCCGCGCTCGATCTCCAGTACGGCGTCAACACCAAGACCGGCCTGTGGGGTCAGTACCTGCACTACTGGAGTCAGCTGAGCCACGGCAATCTCGGCATCTCTTTCAGCGCCTACCCGGCGACCGTCGCCAGCATCCTCCGCGGCGCGCTGCCGTGGACCATCGGCCTGGTCGGGATGGCGACGGTGATCAGCTTCGTGCTCGGCACGCTGCTCGGCATCGCAGCCGCCTGGCGGCGCGGCAGCTGGCTGGACAACCTGCTCCCGGCCATGACCTTCTTCCAGGCCGCACCCTATTTCTTCGTCGCCATCCTCGCCGTGGCACTGTTCGCGACCAAGCTGGGCTGGTTCCCGCAGAACTCGGGCTACGACACGATCACGCTGAATCCGGGATTCGACTGGGCCTACATCTCTAACGTCATCGACCATGCCGTGCTGCCGGCGCTCACGATCGTGGCCGGCTCGATCGCCGGCTGGATCATCGGCATGCGGAACATGATGCTGACCACCATGGACGAGGACTACGTCCTGATCGCGCAGGCAAAAGGGCTGCCGCGACATCGCGTGATCAGCTATGCGGCGCGTAACGCCATCCTGCCCAGCGTCTCCGGCTTCTCCCTGGCGATCGGTTTCGTCGTCTCTGGGGCATTGCTTACCGAGATCGTCTTCTCTTATCCGGGGATCGGCTACATCCTGCTGCAGGCCATCGGCAGTGAGGATTACCCGCTGCTCCAGGGCATTTTCCTGATCATCACGTTCGCGGTGCTCGCCGCGAATCTGCTCGCGGACTTCGTGTACGCGTTCCTGGACCCGCGGACCCGGCAGGAGGCCTGACGCACATGGCTCTCGCCATCGGGACTGACCCGGCCGGCCCCAGCGGCAGCCTGCCGCCACCGCTGCCGGTCATCCGGCGCCGCGGCCGGCGGCTGCAGCTGCCGAGATCGCCGAAGGTAAGGATCGGGCTCGGGCTCACGCTCGGGTTCATCGTCCTCGCGGTCATCGGTCCGTGGATCGCGCCGGACAACCCGAACACGAGCCTGTCGACCACGAGCGGCATCCCGCAGCCGCCGTCCGGCGCCCACCTGCTCGGCACCACCCAGGTCCAGCAGGACGTGCTGTCGCAGCTGCTGGCCGGCGGGCGCAGCACGATAGGTGTCTCAATCGTGGCGGGAATCATCGCTACCGCGCTGGCCGTGCTGTTCGGAGTAACCGCCGGCTACTACGGCGGCCTGCTCGACGATCTGCTGTCGATGCTCGCCAACGTCTTCCTGGTGATGCCGGCGCTGCCGCTGCTGATCGTGATCTTCGGTTTCCTGTCGAAGACGACCAGCCCTAACGACGTGCTGATCGGCCTGGTCATCAGCGTCACCGGATGGGCGTACGGCGCTCGGGTGATGCGGGCGCAGACGCTCTCGATGCGACGGCGGGACTACGTGACATCCGCGCGAGCAATCGGCGAGCGCGGCTGGCGGATCATGATGTTCGAGATCTTGCCCAACCTGCTGCCGATCGTCGCGACCTCATTCCTGTTCACGGTCATCTACGGGGTCGGCACCTACACAGCGCTGTCTTTCCTCGGCGTGATCAGCCCCGCGCACTGGAGCTGGGGCACGATGCTCTACTGGGCGCAGAGCGCTCAGGCAGCGCAGCAGGTGCACATCGAGTGGTGGTGGTTCCTGCCACCCGGCCTGGCGGTCGGCCTGTTCGGTACTGCGCTGGCCCTGCTCAACTTCGGCATCGACGAGTTCATCAACCCAAGGCTGCGCGCCGCCGGGCTGTCGAGGCGGACCGCGAGGCGGGCTGGCCTGCCACGACGATCCCAGCTCGGCCTGACGCCGGTGCTGCACCGTGCAGTCAGCCCGGAGCCTGCAGTCAGGCCGGAGCCGGCTGTCGCTGGGCACCGGCCGGAGGAGTTCGGCCCTGGCACGCTGACCGGATCCGGCGGCCGCGGATGACCACGACCGGGAGCAGCAATAGCTGGCCAGCCATGTCAGCGGGCACGGCCAGCTCACCGGCCGGCCGCGGCGAGCCGCTGCTGGAGATCAGCGGCCTGTGCGTGGACTACGGCTTCGCCGACGACGCCGTGCATGCCGTTGTCGACGCCGATCTTGTGCTGCACCGGGGCGAGGTGCTCGGCCTGGCCGGGGAGAGCGGCAGCGGCAAGTCGACCTTCGCATACGCGATCACCCGGCTGCTCCGGGCTCCTGGTGTGATCACCGGCGGGCGGGTCCTGTTTCACTACTCACCCGATGCGATCGCTCCGGCGGCGCGTTCCAGCCTGGACCTGCTCGACGCCGGGCCAGAGCAGCTGCGCGCGCTGCGCTGGAACCGGATCGCCGTCGTACTGCAGAGCGCGATGCACGCGCTCAATCCCGTCCTGTCGGTCGGCGCGCAGCTCACCGACGTGCTGAGAGCGCACCGGCGAGATATGGACCGGGCGGCCAGGCGCGCCCGGGCCGGTCAGCTGCTCGAACTGGTCGGGATCCCGGCCGACCGGCTCGGCAATTACCCGCATGAGCTGTCCGGCGGGATGCGGCAGCGGGTCATGATCGCGATGGCGCTCGCGCTTGAGCCGCAGATCGTGATCATGGACGAGCCGACCACGGCCCTGGACGTCGTGACCCAGCGGGAGATCCTCGAAGAGCTGATGGACCTGCGCGACCGGCTCGGGTTCGCCATCTTGTTCATCACTCACGACCTGTCACTGCTGATCGAGATCGCCGACACGATCGCCGTGATGTACGCCGGCCGGATCATCGAGACAGCCGGAGCCAGGCAGCTCTACCGTGCCCCGCGCCACCCGTACTCGCTCGGCCTGCTGAGGTCGTTCCCCGCGCTGCACGGGCCGCACCAGAGGATGACCGGCATCGGCGGCTCACCGCCCGACATGCGCCAGCTACCCGCCGGATGCGTCTTCCATCCTCGCTGCCCGCATGCGTTCGGCAAGTGCCGCGAGGACGCCCCGCCGCTGATGAGGCTTCGCACCAGCGGCCGTGCCGTGGCGTGCTGGCTGCACGAGCCCGCCGCGGCCACTCCCGCCGAGCTAGCCCTGCCCGAACCGGCCGCGGGACCGCCGGAACGCACCCTGCCGGAGGCAGCACCGCCCGTGGTATCCGCGACGACCGCGCAGCAGACCGCGATGACCATCCAGTCCCCGCGGAGCGGATCATGAGCGCCAGAGGTCCGGTGGCGGCAGGCCCCGCCACTGCCAGCGCCCCGCTCCTGGAGGCGCGCGGGCTGACCAAGCACTTTCCGGTACGCAAGACCCGGCTGGCGCCGCGCGGCGCCGTCGTGCACGCCGTCGACGACGTAAGCCTCGCCCTGCCCGCGGGCAGTGTGACCGCGATCGTCGGCGAGAGCGGTTCCGGCAAGTCAACTCTCGCCAAGCTGCTGGCTCGGCTGATCAGACCGACTTCGGGCCAGCTCCTGCTGGACGGCGGCGACATTCCGCCGACCTCCAGGGTGCGGCGCAGCTATGCCAGGCAGGTGCAGCTGGTCCTGCAGGATCCGTTTTCCTCGCTGAACCCGGTGCATGACGTCCGATACCACCTGGCCAGGCCGCTGAAGGTGCACCGGCTGGCAGGTCAGGGAGGCGACCTTGACCAGTCCGTGGCCGACCTGCTTGAGCGGGTCGCGCTACTGCCCGCCGCTCAGTTCGCCGCCAAGTACCCGCATGAGCTGTCCGGCGGCCAGCGCCAGCGGGTCGCGATTGCCCGCGCCCTGGCCGTGGCGCCGAGGATCCTGCTCGCCGACGAGCCGGTATCCATGCTGGACGTCTCGATCCGGCTGGGCGTGCTCAACCTGCTGGCCGATCTGCGCGAGCGTGACGGCCTGGCCATCGCTTATGTCACGCACGACATCGCGTCGGCGAGATACCTGGCTGACGTGATCGCCGTGATGTACGCCGGTCAGATCGTCGAGTCAGGACCAGCCGGCTCGGTGACCGACCAGCCGGCCCACCCGTACACTCAGCTGCTGCTCAGCGCGGCGCCCGACCCGGACCGGGCACAGGCACCGGCACTGCGCGGCCGCGGCGCGCCACCGAACCTAGTCACGCCGCCCGCCGGCTGCCGGTTCCACCCCCGCTGCCCGCACGCGATGCGGATCTGCGCTGACACCCCTCCAGCCATGACGCAGGTCGCCGCCGGGCACGCCAGCGCGTGCTGGCTGCATGCTCCTGACCTGGATCGCCTGCAGCGCAGCCCGCTCGCGCCGGGCGACCCGCACATCTCTGGGGCCGGCGAGCGTGCCGCGCCGCCGCCGCCGCCAGCACCAGAGCCGGGAAAGGAGACGTGATGCGCCGGGCTTAGCCGCAGATAGCACGCAAACGTGAACCGCCCGCTAAGGCGGCGCGGCGGCCAGCCACCAGAGCCCGGCCGACCTCGCGCTGCACCAGTTCTCACAGACCCCGCATGGTCATACAAGACAGGCCGGCGAAAGCCGGCCGGGCACAATGGAGTCTAGGCAATGAAACACCAGATCATGAAGAGCCTGGTCGTGGCCAGCGTTCTCGGCATGGGGATCGCGGCTTGCAGCAGCACCCCTGCGGCCAAGCCATCGGCATCCCGGGGCCAGCCCCTGGTCGTCGTGGACAACACCGGCCAGACCTACGCACGATCCTTCAATCCGTACGTCTCTACCTCGCTCGGCAACGCGAACAACTCGACGTCGCTGACCTATGAGCCACTGCTGATGTTCAACATCATGAAGCCTACGCAGCCGCCCATCGCCTGGCTGGCAACCGGCTACAAGTGGTCCAACGGCGGCAAGACCCTCACCTTCACGATCCGCACGGGAGTCAAGTTCAGCGACGGCACGCCGCTCACCGCGAGCGATGTGGCGTTCAGCTTCAACCTGCTCAAGAACAACCCGACCCTGACCCCGGTGGCGGCTCCGCCCGTGCCCGCCAGCGCGACCGCCCCGAACGCCACTACCGCCGTCCTGACCTTCGCCGCACCGGAGTACGCCAACCTGTTCCTGATCGGCGGGATGTACATCGTGCCGCAGCACATCTGGAGCAAGGTCGCCAGCCCGGCAACGTTCACCGATCCGGACCCGATCGGCACCGGACCATACGTGGTCTCCCAGTTCTCCAGCCAGAAGTACACCCTCAGCGAGAACCCGGACTACTGGCAGAAGAGCAAGATCGGCGCCCCGGAGATCATTTTCCCGAACTTTGTCAGCAATACCACGGCCAACCCGGCCCTGGAAAGCGGCGAGATCGACTACGCGGGAAACGACGTCGTCAATGTCCAGACCGACTTCCTCAGCAAGAACCCGAACTTCCACACCTGGACATCCGGCCAGCCCTGGTTCTCCGACAACAACGTGGTGACGCTCTGGCTGAACGTCAATCACGCACCGCTCAACGATCCGAAGGTCCGGCTGGCGATCAGTGCGGGCATCGACCGCCAGCAGCTCTCCACCCAGGGCGAGACCGGCTATGAGCCGGTGGCCACGTCCGCGAGCGGCCTGTTGCTCCCGGTCGACAACGCTCTGCTTGACTCCTCGTTCGCCAATGACATCAAGCCGACATCTGACGCAGCCAAGGTCGCCCAGATCCTGCAGTCAGACGGCTGGAAGAAGGTCAACGGCAAGTGGACCAAGAGCGGGAAGACGATCAAGTTCGCGATCGAGGACCCGTCCTCTTACACCGACTACGCGACCGACGCCCAGCTCATCGCCACGCAGCTGAACGCCGAGGGCTTTGATGTGTCCTTCAACGGCGTCCTGGCCACCAAGTGGTACGCCGATTACCCGGTCGGCAACTTCGACGCGATGATCCACTGGAGCAACCAGGGCCCGAATCCTTACTACTACTTCCAGAACTGGCTGGACAGCACTCAGACCGCGCCGGTCGGCAAGCCGGCCGCCGCCGACTTCGGGCGGTTCCACAGCGCGGCGGCGCAGTCGGCCCTGGCTCAGTTCGCCAGCAGCAACAGCACATCGACGCAGCAGGCCGCGCTGAACACGCTGGAGGGAATCGTTGCCAGCCAGGCTCCGGTGATCCCGCTGCTGTACGGCGCGGCCTGGTACGAGTACAGCACGAAGCACTACACCGGCTGGCCGACGGCGTCGAACCAGTACATGAACCCTGTGCCCAACTCGCCGTACTTGCTGTATACGATTCTGCAGCTCAAGCCGGTCGGCTGACCGCCCGGCAATGACGAAAGCAGCACCGGGGCGGATCCCGCCCGGCCGGACTTCCGGCCGGGCGGGGGCCCAGACGACAGTGCCAGCAACAAGGCCATCGGTCAGGTCATCGGCAGGTCAGCGATGAACGCGGGGCCACCAGAGACGCAGGCGCCAGATGACCGCAGCGACATCGCGGCGCTCTCGATATCGGAGAAGGTGCTGCTGCTGACCGGTGCGGACAGCTGGCGCACGCAAGGCGCCAAGGTACTCGGCCTCCGCTCGATGGTCACATCGGACGGTCCGGCCGGGGCCCGCGGCGTCACCCTGGACGAACGGAATCCGTCGTCCAGCCTGCCCTGCCCGTCGGCGCTCGGAGCCACCTGGGACGTCGAGCTCGTCAGTGAGCTTGCCAGCGCGCTGGGCGCGGAAGCGAGAAGCAAGGGCATCGACATACTGCTCGCGCCGACGGTGAACCTGGTCAGGACACCGCTCGGCGGCCGCGGCTTCGAATGCTTTTCCGAGGACCCGGTGCTGACCGCTCAGATCGCGGTCGGGTACGTGCGCGGGCTGCAGAGAGCCGGCGTGGCGGCCACCGTCAAGCACTACGTGGGCAACGACAGCGAGACCGGGCGCTGGACTTACGACGCCCGGATCAGCGACCGGGTGCTCCGCGAGGTATACCTGCTTCCGTTCGAGGCGTGCGTGCGCGAGGCCGGCGTGGCGCTGGTGATGGCCGCCTACAACAAAGTCAACGGCATCGCGATGACTGAGAACGCCCGGCTGCTGAAGGAAGTACTCAAGGACGAGTGGGGCTTCGACGGGGTCATCACCTCCGACTGGCACGCCGCCCGGAGCACGACGGCGACCGCGCTGGCCACACTTGACCTGGCGATGCCAGGACCAGATGGCCCGTGGGGCGAGCAGCTGGCGCGGGCGGTGACCGACGGCATCGTCACCGAGGAGGTACTCGACGACAAGGTCCTGCGCCTGCTCGGCCTAGCCCGCCGGGTCGGGGCACTCGGCAGCCCCGACCCTGGTTCCGGCACCAGCCCCGGCTCCGGCTCCGGCCACTGGGACGCTGCCGGACCGGTCGCGATGATCGAGCCCGGCCTGCTCCGCCGGGCTACCGCGGCATCCTTCGTCCTGCTCCGCAACGCCGGGCAGGTGCTGCCGCTGCGCCGCAGTGAGATCACAGCTCTCGCGGTCATCGGCCCTGGCACCATCCGGCCGACGATCCAGGGCGGCGGCAGCGCCAACGTCGCGCCCGCCTCGCTGTCCACGCCGGCCGAGGCGCTGTCCGCGCTGCTGGCCGACCGGGCCGAGGTTACGGTATCGGCTGGCTGCCAGATCTTTATGACCGTGCCCGAGCCCCCGGCCGGATCGCTGCGCGATCCGGTGACCGGGCAAACCGGCCTGCGCCTGCAGTTCCACGCTGCCGACGGCAGCCTGCTGCGCGCCGAGCACCGCAGTTCGACGACGCTGAGCTGGTGGGACGGGGTCCCGCCAGGCGTCGGCTGGGGGGAGCGCGGCAGCGTCATGCTGCTGGCCAGCTACCGGCCCGACCGAAGCGGCCCGCATCTGGTCGGAGCCGCCGGAGTCGGCCACCTCACGCTCACGGTCGACGGAGTCGTTGTCGCTGATGAGCGGACGGCCGTGCCCGACGACCCGGTCGAGGCCATGACCAGGCCCGGGCAGGTCCGAGCCGGCGTCGATCTTGAGGCAGGCACGGACGTCACGATCCGGCTCGTGTTCCGTCCGGCACCGGACGGGGAGGGGCCGCTGTCGGTCCGGCTCGGGATCGCGGCAGTCACCGACGATGAGACGCTGCTCGCCCAGGCGGCGCACGCGGCCAGCCTGGCCGACGCCGCCGTGGTCGTGGTCGGCTCCGCCGAGCTGACCGAGAGCGAGGGCTTCGACCGGACGACGCTCAGCCTGCCCGGGCGCCAGGACGAGCTGGTCCGGCGGGTAGCCGCGGCCAACCCGCGAACCGTGGTCGTGGTGAACTCCGGCATGCCGGTGCTGATGCCGTGGGTGAATGACGTCGCCGCGGTGCTTCTGAGCTGGCTGCCTGGCCAGGCGATGGGCGACGCGCTCGCCGACGTCCTGTTCGGCCGCGCTGAGCCCGGCGGCCGCCTGCCGGTCACGCTGCCGGCCCGAGAGCAGGACTGCCCGGTGCTGCATGCCGAACCTGCGGCCGACGGGCGGCTGGAATATAGCGAGGGCCTCCTCGTCGGCTACCGCGGCTACGACGCTGCCGGAACCGAGCCACTGTTCGAGTTCGGTCACGGCCTTGGCTACACCACCTGGGCCTACGAATCGCTTCAGGTGATCGGCGACGACTGCCGCAGCGGCCGTGACCTGGACCTAGCTGTGGTGGTGCGCAATACTGGCAGCCGGCCAGGCCGGGAGGTAGTCCAGACGTATCTCGCCGGCCCGCCAGACGACGACGCCACCAGACCGATCCGGGTCCTGGCCGCGTTCGGGATCGCATCGGCGCCGCCCGGTCAGGCAGCCGAAGTCCGGCTGCGCATTCCGGCCAGAGCGTTCGCGCGCTGGGACACCGAGTTCGGCGGCTGGGCCTGGCCGGGCGGAGAGTTCACGGTTGCCGTCGGCAGGTCATCACGCGACCTGCGGCTATCCCGGTCTATCCGTCCCGGCTAGCCGGGACGGATAGACCGGGATAGCCGGGACGCAAGCGCCTTCCCACCGCATCGTGCGTCCAGCGACTGGAGGTGGCACCGTGGTAGCGCGGAGCAGCCGATCCCTGGTCACCTCAGCTACTCCCGCCCCGCCAGCACCTGCCGGACGGCGTTTTGCGGGTCGCGTTCTTGATCGTGGTGGATCGGTGTTGTGCGGCCAACACCGATTCACCACGATCATCATGAACGTCACTGCACCGGAATCAAGAGTTCCGCAAAAAGATAATAAATCATGATAAAGCCATCGAACAACAGGACCGACTCCGGCCAGGCACGCGGCCTGCGGCTGAGCCGTCGGCTCCTGCCAGGCATGGGGCCTACGCCGAGTCGTCTTCCAGGTACTGCTGCAGCTCGTTCATTCCGGTAAGCCAGCGGTCAGGCTCAGCGGCCCGGCCCGCGTACATCTGCGCCACCTCGGGATGGGGCAGGATCAGGAACCGGCCGTCGGCGATGGCCTCGATCACCGCGTCGGCGACCGCCTCGGGCATGATCGCCGAGACGGCGAGCAGCTTCTCCGCCATCGGATCGCTGCCGTCGAGCATGCCGGTCCGCACCCCCAGCGGGCAGATTGCCTGCACGGTCAGCCCGCGGTGGCGGTGCGTGATCGCGAGCCATTCGGCGAATGCCAGCGCGCCGTGCTTGGTCACCGCGTACGGCGCGGAACCAGGCACCGACAGCAGCCCGCCGGCCGAGACCGTGCAGATCAGGTGCCCGCGGCCGGCCTCCAGCCATGGACCGAGCAGCAGCGCCGCGGCGCGCACGTGTGCCATCACGTTGACCTGCCAGGAGTCGGCCCAGTCGGCCTCGCTAGCCTCCTGCGGCCCGCCGAGCCTGGCGATTCCGGCATTCGCGCAGTACAGGTCGATCTGGCCAAGCTCGGCTCTGGCCGCGTCGATCAGGGCGGCCACGCCGTCTCCAGTGGCCGCGTCCCCCGGCATGGCAACAGCCCGGCCGCCATCCCCGCTGACGACGCAGGACTCGGCGATCGCTCGCACAGCGTCAGCATTGACGTCGTTCAGAACCACCCGGGCGCCTTCGGCGGCGAACCGGCGGGCTAGCGCGGCACCGATCCCGCTGCCTGCGCCGGTCACCACGACACCGGCCCCGGCGACGGACTTCACTGGTCCGCCCCGGCCGGCGGCAGGTTGACCAGCCCGGCCAGCGTGCCGCGATGCCGGTCCGCCGTGCCGAGTCCGATCGAGCCGCTTTTCGCCCGCTTCAGGTACAGGTGCGCCGGATGCTCCCAGGTGAAGCCGATGCCGCCATGCATCTGCACCATCTCCTGGCCGGCCTGAACCGCCGTATCCGAGCAGGCCGCTTTCGCCAGCGCGACCGCGACCGTCGCGTCCGGATCGCCGGCCGCCAGGCAGGCCGCGGCATATCTGGATGCTGCCCTGGCCTGGGTGATCGCCACCCACAGGTCGGCGAGCCTGTGCTTGAGCGCCTGGAACGAGCCGACCGGCCTGGCGAACTGGTACCGCTGCTTGACGTAGGCCAGGGTGATCTCCAGGCTGCGCTCGGCCAGCCCGAGCAGCTCGGCAGCCAGCATCGCCGCGCCGGCCTGCAGTGCGGCCGCGACCGCCCGCTCAGCCTGTGCCCCGCCGGCGATCCGCCTGGCCAGCACGTCGGTCAGGGTCAGGTCGGCTAGCTGCCTGGTCATGTCCAGCGACACCGCCGGCGCCAGCGTTACCCCGTCGGCCGCGGCCGACACCAGGTAGAGCCCGTACGGGACGCCGTCAGCGGGAACCAGCAGCAGATCAGCCGGAAGCGCGTCGGCTACTGCCGCGACCGAGCCCGACAGCCGGTAACTGGCGCCGTCGTCGCCAGCCCGCGACTGGCCGACCCGGACGCCCGGCTCTGGTCTGCTGCCCGGCATCGTCGCGAACGGTACGGCCAGCGCCGCCGTGGTCGTCCCGGCAGCCAGCCCGGCCAGCAGCTCGGGCGCGAGCTCGGAGGATGCCCCGGAGCCGAGCACCGACAGCAGCGCGGCCGTCGCCAGTACGGCACTGCCCAGATACGGAACTGGCGCTACCGCGCGGCCGAGCTCCTCGGCGACGACGGCGGCCTCCCGGTAGGAGGCTCCGGCTCCGCCGCAGGACTCGGGCACCAGCAGCCCGGCGCAGCCGATCTCGGCGGCGAGCGTGTGCCACAGCCCGGTGTCGTAGGTCTGGTCCGTTTCCGTCCTGGCCAGTACGGCCGGCCAGTCAGCCCGGTCCGCCACGACCGAGCGGACCGCGGACCGCAGCTCGGTCTCCGTCTCGCTGTAGGTCAGGTCGGGAAGGCGCGTCCCGGCACCAGCCGCCGCCTTCGGCTGCGGATGCTGGCTTACCTCGGCTTGCTGGCTCACCTCGGCAGGTCCTTCCATGGCCCGGTCTTGTCCACCCGGATCTCAGGCGGCAGCCCGAGTACCCGCTCGGCGACGATATTGCGCAAGATCTCCGACGTTCCGCCCTCGATCGAGTTGCCCTTGGACCGCAGGTATCGGTAGCCAGCGTCGCGTCCGTAGAAGTCGGCGCCGTCCGGCCGCCGCATCGTCCAGTCGCTATAACGCAGGCCGTCGGTGCCGATCAGCTCCACCTCGAAGTCGGCAATCTCCTGGTTCAGCCGCGCGAATACCAGCTTGGCGCCGGATCCTTCCGGGCCTGGCTGCCCGGCGGCGAGCTGCTGGCGCAGCCGCTCTCCGGCCAGCCTGGAGACCTCCGCCTGCGCCCACAGCCGCAGCAGCCGGTCGTGCAGGCCCGGGGTGCGCAGCTCAGGGTGCTCCCGCCAGGTACTGGCCGCCTGGCCGATCATGCCGCCCTCGCGCGGGAAGACGAAGGCACCGAGCGCGACCCGCTCGTTCATCAAGGTGGCAGTGGAAACCGCCCAGCCCTGCCCGACCTCGCCGATCCGATCGGAGTCAGGAATCACGACGTCGGTCAGGAACACCTCACTGAACTCGGCCTCGCCAGTGGCCTGCCGCAGCGGCCTGACCTCGACACCCGGCCCGGTCATGTCAACCCCGAAGTAAGTCAGCCCCTGATGCTTGGGCAGGTCGGGATCGGTCCTGGTGACCAGCATGGCCCGCTGGGCCATGTGCGCGGAGGAGGTCCACACCTTCTGCCCGTTGACGATCCAGGACTCACCGTCGCGGACCGCTCTGGTCGCGAGGTTCGCCAGGTCGGATCCGGCGCCCGGCTCGCTGAACAGCTGGCACCAGATCTCCTCGCCAGTCCACAGCGGCCGGAGCCAGCGCTGCTTCTGCTCGGCTGAGCCGTAGGCGAGGATCGTGGGCGCCGCCATGCCAAGACCGATGCCATTGCGCTCGGGGCGGTTGGTCGGCGCGTTCACGGCCGCGAACTCAGCGTCCACGACCTTCTGCAGCGTCCGCGGCAGGCCCTGGCCGCCGAGGCCAGCCGGGTAGTGCACCCAGGCCAGCCCGGCGTCGAACCTGGCCCGGACAAACTCAAGCCGCTCGGTCACCGCCGGATCGTGGGCCTGCAGAAAGTTGCTTACCTGACCCCGCAGATCCTCGGCGGTGACATCGGTGCCCTCGGTCAGCACAGCGGGCCGCCGGACACGTAGATTACCTGACCGGACACGAACCCGGCTCCCTCGCTCGCCAGGAACGAGGCCACGTGGGCAACGTCCTGCGGCTGCCCGACCCTGCGGACCGGAATCCGGCCGGCGGCCGCCTCCTGGAACGCCTCGAACTCCACCCCGACCCTGGCGGCCGTCGCCGCGGTCATGTCGGTCACGATGAATCCAGGCGCGATCGCGTTGGCCGTGACGCCGAACTGGCCGAGCTCGATCGCCAGGGTCTTCGTGAAACCCTGCAGGCCGGCCTTGGCGGCCGAGTAGTTGGCCTGACCGCGGTTGCCGAGCGCCGAGCTTGACGACAAGTTGATGATCCGGCCGAACCTCTGCTCGACCATGTACTTCTGCACCGCCCGGCTCATCAGGAACGATCCGCGCAGGTGCACGCCAAGCACGGTGTCCCAGTCGTCGTCTGTCATCTTGAACAGCAGGTTGTCGCGGAGCACGCCGGCATTGTTGACCAGCACGGCCGGCGGCCCGAGTTCGTCGGCGATCGCCTGCACCGCTGCGGCGACCTGCGCCGAGTCGCTCACGTCGGCCCCTGCTGCCAAGGCCCGGCCGCCGGCCGCGGTGATCGCGTCGACGGTCCCGCCGCAGTCGCCTTCCCTCAGGTCAATGACACCGACCGCCAGCCCGTCCGCGGCCAGGCGCCGAGCCACGGCAGACCCGATGCCGCGTGCGGCACCGGTCACGATGGCGACCCGCTGAGCGTGATCCGACATCTGCATCGTCCTTTCAGAAACTGTCCAGAATTTAGCGAAACGCAAGCGCTCCCGGCCTCCGCCATGCCACCGCCGGTCCGGCCAGGCGGACTGCGCCCTGACCGCGGCGGGCCGGTCAGGTGCTGTATTTGCGCAGCTCGCGCCTGGCCAGTGAGCGCTTGTGCACCTCATCAGGCCCGTCAGCGAACCGCAGGCTTCTGGCGGATGCCCAGGCGGCCGACAACGGGAAGTCCTGGCTGATCCCGCCAGCTCCGTGCACCTGGATCGCCTTGTCGATCACCCATTCGGTCATCGCGGGAACCGCGATCTTGATCGCCTGGATCTCGCTGTGCGCGCCCTTGTTGCCAACCGTGTCCATCAGCCAGGCGGTCTTGAGCACCAGCAACCTGGCCGATTCGATCCGTACGCGCGACTCGGCGATCCAGTCCTGGACGACGCCCTGGTCGGCCAGCGGCTTGCCGAACGCGACCCGGCTGGTCGCCCGGCGGCAGGCTAGCTCGAGCGCCCGCTCTGCGGACCCGATCTGCCGCATGCAGTGGTGGATCCGGCCGGGGCCGAGCCTGGCCTGGGCGATCGCGAAGCCGCCACCCTCGGTGCCGATCAGGTTCGCGGCCGGCACCTGGACGCCGGAGAACTCGACCTCGGCGTGCCCGCCGTGGGTCGAGTCGGTGAAACCGAAGACCTTCATGCTGCGCTTGATGTTGACGCCGGGCGTATCGGAAGGCACGCAGATCATCGACTGCTGCCGGTGCCGCTCCCCCGCCGGGTTCGTCTTGCCCATCACGATCAGCAGCTTGCAGCGCGGGTCCATCGCGCCCGAGGCGAACCACTTGCGGCCGTTGATCACGTAGTGGTCGCCGTCCGCCGTGATGGACGTCTCGATGTTGGCCGCATCCGATGAGGCGACGTCAGGTTCGGTCATGCAGAACGCCGACCTGATCTCGCCGTCGAGCAGCGGCAGCAGCCACCGCTCGATCTGCTCGGCGCTTCCGAATTCGGCGAGCAGTTCCATATTGCCGGTGTCCGGTGCCGCGCAGTTCAGCGCCTCAGGAGCGATCGCCTCGCTGCGGCCAGTGATCTCCGCCAGCGGCGCGTACTGCAGGTTGGTCAGCCCGGCGCCGAACTTCCGCGCGATCGCCCCTGCCTGGTCGTGCCCGGAGCCCGGCGCCCGCACGGTCAGGAACAGGTTCCACAGGCCACGGCTGCGAGCTTGCACCTTCAGCTCATCGATCACCGGCGGCCGCTGCCAGATCTGCCCGGTTTCGGCCGCCTGCGCGACCTGGTCGGCGAATGTCCGCTCGGCCGGGTACACGTGGGAGGCCATGAAGGCGAGCACCTGCTCCCGGAGTTCCTCGGTGCGAGCGTCATATCCGAAATCCATCCGTGCCTCCCGAGGAAATCCGGCGCCTCCGGGACGAGGCTGGACCAGCTTATCTACCGACCAGTACGCAGCAACGCTACGGTCTGGCTATGCCTGCGGTCGAGACGGTACGTGGTCCGGTTGATGCGGCGTCGCTGGGACCGACGCTCATGCACGAGCACGTCTTCGTGCTCAGCGAGGAGATCCGGCGAAACTATCCGGCCGGCTGGGATGAGCAGCATCGGATCGCCCACGCCGCCGGCCAGCTCAACAAGGCGGCGCGGCGCGGGATCGGCACGATCGCCGACCTGACGGTGCTCGGCCTGGGCCGCGACATCGAGCGGATCAAGGCCGTCGCCGCACTGACCGATGTCAACATCATCGTCGCGACCGGGCTCTATACCTTCAGCGACGTACCGTTCTATTTCAGGTACCGGAGCCGCGAGTCAACAGCGAGCGGCGAGGACCCTATGACGGAGATGTTCGTCGCCGACATCGCGGCCGGGATCGGGCAGACCGGGGTGCGGGCCGCGTTCCTCAAGTGCGCGATCGACGAGCAGGGACTGACCCGCGGTGTGGAGCGGGCGCTCCGCGCCGTGGCGCGCGCCCACCTGCTGACCGGCGCCCCGGTCACCGTGCACACACATCCGGCCAGCCAGTCCGGCCTGGTGGCGGTGCGGGTGCTGCGCGAGGAGGGTGCCGATCTGAGCCGGGTCGTGATCGGCCATAGCGGCGACAGTGCCGACCTTGACTACCTGACTCAGATCGCCGACTCCGGCTGCCTGCTGGGAATGGACAGGTTCGGCGAGTTCGGCCCGCCGTTCCTGGACCAGCGGGCTGACACGGTAGCCGCGCTCTGCCAGCGCGGCTACGGCGCCAGCATGGTCCTGTCACACGACGCCTCCTGCTACATCGACTGGTTCGACATACCGGAGTCAGCCGCAGGAAATTACACCTACATCCACGATCTGGTGCTGCCCGCGCTGGAGCAGCGCGGTGTGAGCGCCGCCCAGATCGAGACAATGCTGATAGCCAACCCGCGCCGGTGTTTCTCCGGCGGGTCGTGATGCCCGGCACGTGCTCCTGCTCCGGCCGCCGACTACGACCTGCGCGGAACGTCGAGCTGACCAGCCCCGGATAGCCCGCGACCGCGAGTGTCGGTAGCGTTTGCCCTCATGGGCATCATTGACGAGATCGCTGACCGGCACGTCGCGCAGTTCGCTGAGATCGATCCGGCCGGCGCGACCGCGATCGGCATCAGTGGCCACGACCACCTGATGAACGACCTGAGCCCGGCGGGCTTCACCGCTCATCACGACCTGGACCTGGCGACGATCGCCGCGCTCAGGGCCGCCACTGCGGCCGACGAGCGGGAGCAGGTCGCCAGGACGGTGATGCTGGAGCGCCTGGCCGTCGCTACCGAGCTGTACAGCTCCGGAGCCACCACTAGCGAGCTGAACGTCATCTCCTGCTGGGTGCAGCAGGTCCGGGAGATTTTCGACCTGATGCCGCTCGACGGCGAGGAGGCGCTGCGCAATCTCGCGTCGCGGATGGCCAAGGTTCCGGCGGCTTACGCGGGCCTGCGGCAGACCTACACCGAGGCCGCCGCGAACGGCCGGGTGGCCGCCCGCCGCCAGGTGGTTGCCTGTGCCGAGCAGTGCGCGGAATGGTCGGCGCCGGGCAGCGACTTCTATTCCGGGCTGGTCGCGCGCGCGAACGCGACCGGCGCGCTGCGCGCGGACCTTGACCGGGCCGCGGCGAATGCCAGCGCGGCCACCGCCGAGCTCGGCGCGTTCCTCACCGCTGAACTGCTGCCGCTCGCTCCTGAGCACGACGCGGTCGGCCGCGAGCAGTACTCGCTCGCCTCGCGCTCGTTTCTCGGTGCCACGATCGACCTGGACGAGGCATATGCCTGGGGCTGGTCCGAGGTAATCCGGATCGAGGCGGAGATGGAACTGCTCGCCGGGCAGATCGTGCCCGGCGGCACCCTGGCTGACGCAGTTGCCGCGCTCGACGCCGATCCGGCCAGGCAGATCTACGGGCGTGAGAATCTGCGGGAGTGGGTACAGGCGACCGCCGACCAGACGATGACCGAGCTGAACGGCAAGCACTTCGATATCCCCGAGCCAGCCCTGCGGCTGGAGTGCAGGATCGCCCCGACCAGCGGGGGCGGCATCTATTACACCTGTCCCAGCGAGGACTGGAGCCGGCCCGGTCAGATGTGGTGGGCCCTGCCCGATGGCGACGATGTGTTCCCCACCTGGAAGGAGGTCACCACGATCTACCACGAGGGCGTGCCTGGCCACCATCTCCAGACCGCACAGGCGGTATTCCGTCAGGACGAGCTGAACCGCTGGCAGCGCCTGATGTGCTGGGTCTCCGGTCACGGCGAGGGGTGGGCGCTGTACGCGGAGCGGCTGATGGACGAGCTCGGCTATCTCTCCGATCCCGGCAACCGGCTCGGCATGCTGGACGCCCAGCTGCTCCGGGCGGCCCGCGTGGTGGTCGACATCGGGGTGCACCTGGAACTGCCGGTCCCCGCCGACTCGGGCTGGCACCCCGGCGAGATCTGGAACGCGGATCTGGCCTGGCAGTACCTGCGCGCGCGGGTGCAGGTGCCGCAGGGGATGCTCAGGTTCGAGCTGAACCGCTACCTGGGCTGGCCTGGCCAGGCGCCGTCGTACAAGCTCGGCGAGCGGATCTGGCTGCAGGCCCGCGAAGATGTACGTCGGCGCAAGGGCGCGGCCTTCAATCTCAAGGAGTTCCACAACCAGGCGCTGGCCCTCGGCTCGGTCGGCCTGGACCCGCTCCGCGAGGCACTCGCCCGGATCTGAAGGTGACCGGAACAGCGCGAGCACCTGTCGGGCTGGCCGGGGGTTACTTCAGGAGCATTACCCGGCGGTGCTGACAGTATCGAACGAATTTTCGGCAGTGCTCGAAGATCGTTTTTGACACGGGCGTGACGATTTGCCTCGGCGGGCCACGCTGGCCTGACAGCGGGGTAATCTTGCGGGCAGCGCGTTGATTACCCCGGGACTGGGGGTAGCAACGCGATTAGCGCGATTGACTTGCGAACAGCGCAGCAGCACCCGGCAGGCCGGGGTAGCAACGCGGTAAGCGCGATGAACGGAGGCCACTTCGGTGGGCCGAGCCCGAAACCTGCGAGACCTGTATGAGCGGTTCAGGACGCACATCCACGAGGGTGCCAAGTTCGGCATCGTGGGCATCATCGGGCTCGCTATCACCGACGGCGGCACGAACCTGCTGCGGTCCCACCGGTTCGGCTCGCATCAGATGGGCTGGCTCACCGCGACCGTGATCGCCACGGTGGTCGCGACCAGCTTCGCCTACGTCGCGAGCCGGTACTGGACGTTCCGGCACCGCGAGCGCACGACCGTGGGCCGGGAGACCATGCTGTTCTTCGTCCTGAACGGGATCGGGCTAGTCATTACGCTGGCATGTCTCGGATTCACCACGCATCTGCTCGGCATGACCGGCAAGGTTCCCGCGAACATCGCGCTCGCGGCCGGCATCGCCCTCGGCACCTTGTTCCGGTTCTGGTCCTACCGCAAGTGGGTATGGGCCGCGCCGCCGTCGGCGCCGACCGGGCACGAAGTCCTTGAGCCGGCTCTGACCGGGCCGGCCGCGCCGCACCTGAGCGGGGACGAGGCCGAGGGAACGCGTTGAGTGATGCCCGCGCCCCGGAACCGCTGAAGGCGCACGTTACCCGTGCCTACCAGCGGTTTCGGCTCGTCATACATGAGGGCGCCAAGTTCGGGATAGTGGGCCTGATCGGAATCGGCATCACCAATGTCGTCTTTGAGCCCTTGCACAGCCGGCTGCATCTTGGCGTCCTCACTTCGGTAACGATCGCCACCATCGTGGCAACCGTCTTCACGTTCTTCGGCAACCGCTACTGGAGTTTCAAGGACCGGGCCGGCGCCGGCACCAGCCGCGAGGGCCTGATGTTCTTCATCCTGAACGGGGTCGGCCTGCTGATCCAGGACGCCGTGGTCGGGTTTAGCGACCACGGTCTGGGCCTGGCCTCCAAGCTAGACAACTATGTCGCACTGAACGTCGGGATCGGACTGGGCACGCTGTTCCGGTTCTGGTCCTATCGCAAGTGGGTCTGGGTACCGCCCGAGGTTCAGCTCGCCCGGCTCCGGCGTGGCAGGCATCGCAAGGGCCGGGCGGTCCCCGTTCCCGACCTGGCCAGCGTCCCCGTTCCCGACCTGGCCAGCGTCCCGGTGCCCGCATACGAGTAACGCCTCGCGCCGCTAGTTGCGGCCCGAGTCGCGGCATCCCTGGCCCGCTCCGGCCAGCAGGCGATCCAGCGGGACGGCGAGCGCGGTCGCCGCCTGCCGCGCGGTGAGCGCGCCGGTAGCGACCAGCCTGGCGATTACGTGCTGCTGCCGAGACCGGGCCAGCACCGGATGATCCAGCGGATCGTAGGCCGACGGCGCCTGGACTAGCCCGGCGAGCAGCGCCGCCTGCGGCCAAGATAGCTGGTCGGCCTGGCGGCCGAAGTAACCGCAGCTCGCCTCGGCCAGGCCATAGAAGCCATGCCCGAAGTACGCCACCTCCGCGTACAACCGCAGGATCTGCTGCGTGCTGTAGCTGAACTTCAGCTTCACCGCCAGCGCGACCTGCTCCGCCTCGGCTCCGAACCCGGTCCGGCCAGTGGTGTACAGCAGCTTCGCCAGCTGCTGGTACAACGTGGCCCCGCCCTGATCACCGGTGGCTGTCAGACCCGCCAGCAGCACCCGGCCGATCGCGAACGGATCGACGCCGGGCTCGGAGCTGAACCGGTGATCTTCGGTGGAGATCAGCGCCGTGGCGAAACGGACTGGCACCACCGGACCCGGGAACGGCTCGTGACGCTCTCTCGCCTGCGCCCGGGCGAGTGCTGTGGCGTTGCTGACCGAAGGCGTCACCAGCATCAGTGCGGCGGCGGCGGCGAGCAGCACAAGAGCAAACGATAGTCCGACGATCACCAGCCTGCGCAGCCACCACCTGGCGTGCGACGGCCACCGCGCCGTCTCCCCAGCCACTTCGATCCGCTCCGATCCCGCCTCGGCTCGCCACGGGCGACCCCGCCTTCAGAACCGCAAACGACCAGAGCGCAGAGATCGTGCCAGGCAGAGCTGTCATTCAGTTGCCCGGCCGATCCTGGCCGGCTCCGCAGCGGATGCGGCACGCGCAATAAGTCGGGACGCCGGGATTTGAACCCGGGCTCTCTGGTCCCCCAGACCAGCGCCTTAACCAAGCTGGGCCACGTCCCGTCGCCCTGTCGGACGCACAGAGCATAGCGCACGTGGCCGGGCCAGGCGGCTCCCGGATCAGTGCACCATCGGCAGGCAGAACACGGGGGGCACGCGGTACAGCTCGCCCCGGCTGGCAGCGATAGCTGCCAGGATCAAGAACACCAGGTGGGCGATCGCGAACCCGATATACAGGGGGATGATCAGCAGCAGCGCGAATCCGTGTGTGACGATCGCGAGCGGGATCCCGACAGCGAACGCGGCGAAGCCGTAAATCACCGTGGTGATTCCCATATTGAGCGACTGTGCCGCGTGATACCGGACGTAGCGTGACTCGTTCATCTTGACCAGATAGATGACCAGCGGCGCGAGGATGCTGAATATGAAGCTGAGCAGGTAGGCCAGCAGCGACCAGGTGTGATCGTCAGACGGCCCGCGCGGGCCGTACCCGGCCGGATTGCCCGGCGGAATGTCACCGGACGGACTGCCCGGCGGACCGTAGCCAGGTGAGCCGTCCTGGGGCGGCGGCGGAGAGAAGCCAGACATAACGAACTACCCGCCTTTCGCATGCGACTCCGCGACCACGGTAGCGCACCGCCGGCCGCGCTGATGACGCTGAGATCGCCCGCCTGCGGGGTAGGCTGACCGGTAACGCGCTGACGGAGACAAGTAGCGCCCGGGATCGCGAGTGCAGAGAGCCGCCGGAAGCTGAGAAGGCGGCCTCGCCCCCGGTCGGCGAAGACCCTCTCGAGTGCGGGGAGGAACGGCTGTCGCCGCCAGCGGCAGACCCGATGCCCCGTCGGCTTGCCCCCGTTACCGGGCGAACGAGGCAGCGGCCGGATCATCGACCGCGGCGAAAGTGCGGTGGCACCGCGAGTTCCCTTCTCGCCCGCACTCCCAAGGGTCGCGTCTAGCCCAGGAGTGCATGATGACCGCACGTTCCGTGCTGAGCTCACAGCCAGCACCGGGTACCTCAGCGAGCACAGCCATGAGCCCAGCCATGAGCCCAGCCATGAGCACAGCGGCGTCGCAGGAGGTCCCGACCAGCCGGGTGCTAGCTGCCGACCTTCCCGCGCACATCGGCCAGCGGGTCACGATCGCCGGCTGGCTGCACCGCAAACGGGATCTGAAAGCAGTTAGCTTCCTCGTCGTCAGAGACCGAACCGGCGTGGCCCAGGTCGTCCTGACCAGCCAGGACGACCACACCGTGGCAGCGAGCCTGACCGAGGAGACCGTAGTCCAGTGCACCGGCCTGGTCACCGCCAGCCGTCAGGCTCCCGGCGGCGCCGAGATCACCGGCCCGACGCTGACCGCGCTGTCCGGACTGGCGCAGCCGCCGCCGTTTGACCTGTACCGGCCGACGGTCACCGCTACGCTGCCGACGATCTTGGACCATGCGCCGACCACGCTGCGGCACCCAGTGCTCCGGGCCGGCTTCGAGATCGCCGCCGCCAGCGCGGCCGGATTCCGCGCCGCGCTGGACGCGAGGTCGTTCACCGAGATCTGCACGCCCAAGATCGTCGAGTCGGCGACCGAATCCGGCGCGAACGTGTTCGGGATCGACTACTTCGGCCGGCCCGCCTACCTGGCCCAGTCACCGCAGTTCTACAAGCAGGCGATGGTCGGGGTCTTCGAGCGGGTCTACGAGGTCGGGCCGGTATTCCGGGCCGAGCCGCACGACACCGCCAGGCACCTGGCCCAGTACACCAGCCTGGACGCCGAACTAGCCCTCCTCGGCGAGCACGGCACCGCCGACCACCAGGCCGTCATGACCGTGCTCCGTGATGTCATCGCCGTGATGGTGGCGACGGTGGCCGAGCGAGCTCGTTATGCCGCTGAATTGCTTGCCCTCACGCTGCCTGTCGTTCCTGAGCAGATCCCGCAGCTGTCTTTCGCCCGCGCTCAGCAGCTGATCGCGAGCTCAGCCGGATGGGACCCGACCGGCGAGCCTGACCTCTCCCCCGCCGACGAGCGCTGGCTGGGTGAGTGGGCGATGCGCGAGCACCGCAGCGATTTCCTGTTCGTGACTGGCTACCCGGCCGTCGCCAAGCCGTTCTACACTCACCCCGACCCGGCCAGGCCCGGCTATACCAACGGCTTCGACCTGCTCTTCCGCGGCCTGGAACTGGTCACCGGCGGGCAGCGGCTGCACCGGCACGAGGACTATCTCGCCGCACTGGCCAGCCGCGGCCTTGACCCGGCGCCCTACGCGGGCTATCTGCAGGCGTTCAGCCACGGGATGCCGCCGCATGGCGGCTTCGCGATCGGGCTGGAACGCTGGACCGCGCGGCTGACCGGCGCGGCCAACATCCGTCAGGTCACCCTCTTCCCGCGGGACCTGCACCGGCTCGGTCCGTGATGGTCCGGCCGGTCAGTCAGCAGTCAGCTCGACGCGCCTGCCGGCAGCGGGACTTCGAGCAGCTGGATCTGATCCCAGGCCCTGCCCCTGACCAGCTGCCAGACGGCCACCGATCTGTCCCCGGGCACCAGCGCGGTGAGCAGGCGCCCCGGCCCGATCACCAGCGTGCCCCCGGCCGCGGGCGGCGGCAGCGGCGGCGGCGAGACGCGGGCGCGGCGGCCGCCTGGTGCGCTGAAGATCAGGCAGCGCCCG
>OCZU010000382.1_pt1 | contig 31130 bp, 25 predicted proteins | sample 1539001 | NCBI WGS metagenome assembly OCZU01 (sample SAMEA3539306, study PRJEB22396) | soil metagenome | biome: tundra; feature: field; material: soil | place: USA | collected 2010-05 | depth 0.15 m | reverse complement strand
ACTTCGACATCTTGCTCTCTTCAAACAGCAGCCATCCGTGCGCCACAATCGCCTTAGGCACCGGCAGACCCGCCGCCATCAGAAACGCCGGCCAGTACACACAATGAAAGCGGACAATCTCCTTGCCGATCATCTGCACATCGGCCGGCCAGAATTTCTTGAACGCTTCCTGTGCGCCCGCGTGCGAAGAGCCGTAGCCAATCGCAGTGATGTAGTTCGCTAGGGCGTCCAGCCAAACGTAGATCACGTGCTTGGGATCGTCCGGCACCGGAATGCCCCAGGTAAACGTCGAACGGCTGATCGAGAGATCGCGGAGCCCCGAGCGCACAAACGAAATCACCTCATTGCGCCGCGCTTCAGGCCGAATGAATTCCGGATTCGCATACAGCGCCAACAGCTTGTCCGGAAACGTCGAGAGCTTGAAGAAATAGTTCTCTTCCTTCACCGTCTCGGTGATGCGCCCGCAAGTGGGGCAAGGATCGCCCGGCTGCGCACCATCCACATAAGCCTCACATGAAACGCAATACTGTCCCGTGTAGGTGCCCTTGTAGATGTACCCATCATCGCGAAGTTTCCGGAAGAGCTCCTGTACCCGCTTCTTGTGCCGGTCTTCGGTGGTGCGGATGAAGTCATCGTTCGAAATGCCCATCCGCTTCCATAACTGCCGGAACTCCGCAGAAATCTCGTCGGCATACCGTTGCGGAGTCTTTCCCGCGGCCTGCGCCGCCCGCTCGATCTTCTGCCCATGCTCGTCGGTGCCCGTCAGAAAAAATGTCTCGGCACCCAGCAGGCGCTGCCGCCGCGCAATGGTGTCGCACGCGATGGTCGTGTAAGCATGCCCGATGTGCGGCCGCGCGTTCACGTAGTAAATCGGCGTCGTAATGTAAAACTTCCTGCTCATTAAAAGTCTTTCTGTGCCTTCGATAATTTGGCTTTGTCATTCCGAACCGGCGCTAAGCCGGTGAGGAACCTGCTGTTCCTTTGGCGCGGGAATGCAGGTATGCCTCGACCGCTTCACCCATCACGGTCTTCAGCGGCACACGATGCTCCGCCGCGATGCGCCGGCAATCTTCATATTCCGGAGCGTAATTCGTAACCGTCCCGTTCATGCTGGCGATCTTGATCCTCACCTCGCCCCACGGTGTGCCGACACTCTCCCAGCGCCGCGCCAGCGTCTGCCGCATTTCATCGCGCCGCCGGACGCCCAGCGTGGTGGTTTCGGTGAAGATCAATTGCGTCAGCTTGCTTGCATCCTCGGGCTTGCATAACACCGTCAGCAACGTCCCTGGACGGTTCTTCTTCATCTGCACCGGTATGCCAAACGCGTCGAGCGCGCCTTCTTCCAACAAGCGGTCCATCACGTAACCAAAAACCTGCGGATTCAAGTCGTCGAGGTTTGCTTCCAGTACGGTAACTGTCTCGGACGCGGTTTTTCCCGCCACAGCACTCGACGCCGCTTCGCCCACCGTAAGCCGCACCACATTTGGATGCCCCGGAAAATCCCGCGATCCTGCGCCGTAGCCTGACTTTTCAATCTTCATCTCAGGAAACGCCGCAAAGCGCCGGGCCAGCGTCCGCACAATGGCCGCGCCCGTCGGCGTTACCAACTCTGCCTGCAAGCCGGAAGAATACACGGGCGCATCCGCCAACAACTCCACCGTTGCCGGAGCCGGCACCGGAAACGTCCCATGCGCGCACTTCACCATTCCTCCGCCGACATTCAACGGGGAACAGATGATCTCATCCACTCCTAGTGCCTCAGCCCCCACAGCCGCGCAGACGATATCCACCATCGCATCCACAGCGCCGACTTCGTGGAAGTGAACACTCTCGATCGACGTATTGTGAATCTTAGCCTCAGCTCTTCCCAGCGCCTCGAAGATGGCGACGGCAGTCTTCTTCGCGCCCTCCGAAATCGAAGCCGCAGAAATGATCTGCCGAATCTCATTCAACCCGCGCCCATGCTTGTGTGGCGCGGGCGCCACCGCCCGCGAACTCTCACCAGGATGGGAATGCGTATGCCCATGATGCTCACGCGCATGCGGATCCTCATGAGAATGCTCGGAAGGCTCATGAGGATGCTCAGACTCTCGTTTTGCCCAATACTCCTCCCGCGGCAAGTCCTTCTTTCCATCCACCCACACATCCACCTTAGTCGCCGAAATCCCGCTGCGCACGACCCGCGAAATCTCCAGCCGCGCCCCCACATTCAGCGCTGCCACAGCCTTCTCCAGCAGCGTAGCGGGAATCCCGGCATCCACCAGCGCGCCCAGAAACATGTCGCCACTCACGCCGGAAAAACACTCAAGGTAGGCTATGCGCATAGGAACCGTCCTTGGTCGACCCTCGTTGGTGTCGTTGGCCAAGCACTCGACTGTTGGCATCGCAAACGAGCCCCCGAACGGCCAACGACCCAGCGACCAACGACTGATTTTTCATCATAGGGAACGCTGCACCTCGCGTCAAACCTGCCCGCCCGCGCGCTCTGCTAAAATCACTGTCTCCTTAAACAGCTCAGAGGGAAGCCTTGTACCGTCATCTCGAACATCGTCTCGCCCAGCGCATCGTGGAGTTCCTTCACCAGCGCTACCCCGATGCAACTCTACCCAATGTTGTGATTGAGCAGCCCCCCAAGGTAGAACTCGGCGATTTCGCCATCCCACTTTTCCCCTTCGCCAGACCTTTACGCACGGCCCCGCTTAAGGTTGCCGAAGCCATCCGCAGCAGTATCGGCTCCATCGAAGGCATCGCTGAAATGAAGGTCGCGCCTCCGGGATATCTGAATGTCAAAATCGATCGTGCCTGGATGGCCGCCGCCCTCACCACCGATCAGAAACCGCCCGCTGACATTCCCGCAGGAAAGATTCTGGTGGAGCACACCAGCATCAACCCCAACAAAGCTGCCCACATCGGTCATCTGCGCAACGCCGTTCTTGGCGATACGTTCGTCAGAGTGCTGCGCTTCGCGGGTCGCGAAGTCGACATCCAGAACTACATCGACAACACCGGCGTGCAGGTCGCTGATGTGGTCGTAGGTTTCAGGCAAATCGAGAAAAAGTCCCACGCTGAAATCGAAGCCCTCGCCGGCCAGCCCCGTTTTGACTACTACTGCTGGGACCTCTACGCCCGCGTTTCGCAGTGGTATGCGCAGGACAAGCAAAACCTGAAAGTCCGCGTCCAGACGCTCCACGGCATCGAAGACCCTACCAGCGAAACCGCCGCGATTGCCGAACTGATCTCAACCGCGGTCCTGCGCCGCCATCTCGAAACCATGGACCGGCTCGACATCGAATACGATTTCCTTCCCCGCGAGAGTGAAATCCTGCACCTGCACTTCTGGGACGCAGCCTTCACCAAGCTGAAAGACTCAGGTGTGCTCACCTTCGAGAGCGAAGGCAAGAACAAAGGTTGCTGGGTGATGCGCCGCGCCGGAACAGGCACGGACCGTGTGGACGCGGGCGATTCACCCGCGCAAGCTGGGAACTCCGAGATCGCTGAAGAAGACCAGAAAGTAATCGTGCGCTCCAACGGCACCGTCGGCTACGTCGGCAAAGACATTGCGTACCACATGTGGAAGTTCGGCTTGCTCGGCCGCGATTTCGCCTATCGCAAGTTTTACCGCTATCCCAACCAGCACGACTGCTGGATTTCTTCCGTGCAAGGCGAGAAAGAACACCCGCACTTCGGCGACGTCGCCGAAATCTACAACGTGATCGACGCCCGCCAGTCCGAGGCACAGAACACGGTCATCGAAGCCCTGCGCGGACTCGGCCACAACGAGGCTGCCGATCACTACACACATTTTTCCTATGAAATGGTCGCGCTAACGCCGCGCTGCGCCGCCGAACTCGGCTACACGCTCAGCGAAGAAGATAAGACTCGCTTCTACATCGAGGTCTCGGGCCGAAAGGGTTTCGGCGTGAAAGCCGACGACCTGCTTGACCAACTTATTGCCTCCGCCAAGAACGAAGTTGACTCCCGTCATCCCCACCTTACCGACGACGAGCGCCGCGCCATCGCGACCCAGATCGCCATCGGTGCCCTGCGCTATTTCATGCTGAAGTTCACGAAGCAATCGGTGATCGCCTTCGACTTCAAAGAGGCTCTCAGCTTCGAAGGGGAAACCGGCCCCTACGCGCAGTATGCGGTCGTCCGCGCGACCAGCATCTTCAAGAAAGCCGCAATGGATCCCGACACTTTCGGTAGAAACGTTGCTGGCAACGTCTCTGTCGGGGACGTTGCGAGATTCCTGGCGGGCGACGCAGATGAGATTTGGGAACTCTGGCTGGCTTCAGCGAAAACCTCATACCTGATCGACCAATGCATCGCGACCACCGAGCCCGCTTACCTTGCCAAACACGCCTTCCAACTGGCGCAACTCTTCAACACCTTCTACCATCGCCATCCCATCCTGAACGAGCCGGATGAGAAGCGAAAACAATTCCTGCTGGCCACGGCGGCGGTAGTCCGCCGCGAACTCATTCGCGTGCTCGCAGTCATGGGCATCACAGTTCCGCCGGTTATGTAGACGAGATAGACTGTGTAGCGCGAACACTCCTGTCCGCGTGTCGCCACAAGAAAGAGAAATGTCCCCAACTACGCCCTCCGCAACGCAACCAAGCCGCCGGGTGCGCTGCATCGTGATCGTCCTCGCAGCCATGACAATCCTTCTCGCCGCTGCCGGAGCCCTCTACCAATTTCTCGCCACCACCCGCGACCGCCGTGCTCATCCGCTGCCAGGCCAGCTCATCGACGTCGGCGGCTACAAAATGCACATCAACTGCTCGGGGCAGGGCAATCCCACCGTAATCCTCGACGCCGGCCTCGGCGACACCTACATCTCATGGCAAAGAGTGCAGCCGCACATTGCGCAATTCACCCGGGTCTGCTCCTATGACCGCGCTGGCGTGGGCTACAGCGATTCAAGCCCGCGCCCCCGCATCACCAGTGTCTTTGCGGAAGAGCTGCATACGCTTCTGCATAACACGGACGTCACCGGTCCACTCATTCTGGTCGGCCATTCCATGGGCGGATTCGATGTACGCCTCTACGCTAGCCTCTATCGCAACGAAGTCGCGGGCATGGTTCTGGTGGATTCGTCCCACCCCGAGCAGCAGAAGCGCTTTCCGCCAGCCTTAAACGACATGGACGCGACCTGGGTGCGAGAGCAGGAGTTCCTCGAAGTCACGATGCCCTTCGGCCTACCGCGCCTGTTGGGATTTTGCGGCAGTGACGTCGAAGTCCGCGCCGCCGAATGCAACTTTCACAGCGCGCGCGAAGGAGTAGCTGAATCAAAGGCGGTCTCCGAAAGCGCTGCCCAAACCGCCGCCACCGGCTCCCTCGGCGATCTACCTCTGGCAGTCCTCTCGCACGATCCCGATACGCCACAGCCCGATTTGCCTGAAGACTTGGTAAAGCCCACCAATGACGCCTGGCAGCAAATGCAGGAAGAGTTAGCACACCTCTCGACCAGAGGCACGCACGTGATTGCCAAGAACAGCGGACACTACATTCAGCTCGACCGCCCTGAAGTGGTGATTGAAGCGATCCAGCGAGTGGTGGATCAAGCCCGGCAGGCACATCCAGCGCCGGAGCCTACTCGTTAGGGAAACAATCAACAATCAAACCTGCTAATGTGAGTTTTTTCCCCCTGTCTTGACTCCGCCTGTTCCGTCCGGGAGGATGAACATGTCTTTGCTCCGCAATTGCCGCAGTTGTGTGGCGCGGCTCAGTTTCTTCTTGCTGCTGGCGCTATCGAGCACGCTAACCGCAGCGCAGAATCAGCAGCCAGATCAGACACAAGCCCAGCAGACTGGCCAGCCCACCCACCGTCCGCACATCGCTCTCGCCCTCAGCGGCGGCGGAGCTCGCGGTCTGGCGCACATCGGCGTCTTGCAGTGGATGGAGGAGAATCGCATCCCCGTCGACTCCATCGCCGGCACCAGCATGGGCGGCCTGGTCGGCGCCTTGTACGCCACCGGCCGCTCCCCCGCCGAGATGCGGCAGTTTGTCGAAGCCATCCATTGGGATGAAGCGATGGCCAGCGAGCCCAGCTATCCCCAACTTTCCTATCGCCGGAAAGAAGACCGCCGTACCGATCAGATACCGGCTCAACTTGGACTCAAGAAAGGACTGAACGGGCCGCTGGGGTTTAGCGCAGGCCAGGGCGTCGGATTGCTTCTGGACCGCATCGCGTTCCCCTACTCCACATTGATCAGCTTCGATGATTTGCCGATCCCGTTTCACTGTGTTGCCACCAACATGCTCAGCGGAGATGCCGTCGTTCTCAAAGATGGCTCCCTGGCCCAATCCCTGCGCGCGACCATGGCCATTCCCGGTCTGTTTACGCCTGTGGAACTCGACGGCAAGGTGCTCGCCGATGGTGGGCTGGTCGATAACATTCCAACCGATGTCGCTCGCCAGATGAATGCCGACATCATCATCGCGGTAAACATCACTGCGCCTTTGGTAGGGCGCACGGATCTGGAGACTCTCGGTACTTTTCTCACCCAGGCGGTCGACATCATGACCCTGGGGAACGACCGCCGCGCCCTGCGCCTCGCCGATGTACAGATCACGCCCAGCCTGGGTGGGTTCACCATCCTCGACTTCACGCGTGCCGACGAGATCATTCGTCTGGGATACGAAGGCGCGGCCAACAACGCCGCCGAGTTGCGAAAGTACGCCCTGTCGGTAGAAGAATGGCAACAGTACCTCGCACAGCGGGAGGCTCGGAAACGCAAGCCCGAAACCTCAGCGGATCTTCTTCAAGTTTCCGGCGTGAGTGGCGACGAGCAGCGGCACGTGCAACGGCGTCTACAGCGCTTTCTCCATCAACCGCTCGATTTGGATGCACTCGACACGCGCTTGACCCGCATCACCGGTGATGGCCAGTTTGAGAGCCTCGACTACGAAGGCTTCGTCCAGAACGGAGTTCCCGGGCTGCGCGTCGTGGCACACCAGAAAAACTACGGCCCACCATTTGTGGACCTCGCCGTCAATGTCGACGGCTCTGGCGTAGCGGCCTTCGATTTCTCCGCGGGCGCCCGCGTCACTTTCATGGACGTTGAACATCATGGCGGCGAATGGCGAAATGACCTCCTGCTTGGCTCCGGCAACCTGGCGGCGTCCGAGTTTTACCAGCCGCTCGGCGGCACCCACCTCTTCGTTGCACCCTACGCGTTCGCGTCCAAGTTTCCCCGCAACGAGTTCACCGGCCAGACCCGCGTCGCCGTCTTTGGCGACGAGCGCGCCGGAGGCGGCTTCGATATCGGCTACAACACCGGCCACCGCAGCGAAATTCGCTGGGGATACGAAATCTTCAGCGGCAAACTGGCTCCACTGATTGGCGACGCCGGGCTGTCCTCCGTCAGCGGCAGCACCGGAGAACTTCGCGCCCGCTACGTGTGGGATGGCCAGGACAGTCCCTCAGTGCCCAGCCGCGGCATCCGCATCATGGCCAATTTTTCACGTGTGCTGCAGAGCCCTGGACTCGCTCACCCCATCGACCAATTGGACCTGCAGACCTCTACCTTCATTCCAACGGGTCCCAAGACGTCGTTATTCTTTGTCGCCTCTGGTGGAACCACCTTCCGCGGCGATGCAGGCCCATTCCAGCTCTTTGCCCTGGGTGGAGCGTTCCACCTCGGCGCGTATCTTCCGCAGGAGTTCGTCGGGAACCACTATGCCTACTCCTCGCTGGGATTCCGCCGCGACCTTTACCATTTGCCGCAACTCGTGGGAGGCAAGATCTACTGGGGCGGATGGTACGAGGCAGGCTCCGCATTCAACGATCCCAGCACGATCGTTGTCCGCGGAACGTTCAATCTCGGCGTAATCGCCGAAACCATCGTCGGACCGATCGCTCTGGCCACCAGCGTCAGTCCCACCGGACAGTCGCGCGTGAATTTCTCCATCGGCAGGCTGTTCTAAACCTGTTCTCGGAGGCTGGCGATGTGGCAAACTAGACGCTATCTCATGAAGGCCACGAAAAACGCCCGGACGGGCCGCCCGATAGCCCAGCGCTTTCAGCGCCAGGAAAAGCTCTGATTACCCCTGAGGTCGCGATCCATGTGCAGGAATATCAAGACCCTCTTCAACTTCGATCCGCCGGTCAATGCCGAGGAGATTCGAGCCGCGTCGCTGCAGTTCGTAAGAAAGATCAGCGGTTTCAACAAGCCGTCGAAGGCCAACGAAGCCTCTTTCCTGGCGGCGGTCGATGAAGTCGCCGCTGTGTCGGCTCGCCTTCTCCATTCGCTCGAAACCAACGCATCGCCAAAGAATCGGGAAGAAGAAGCTGCGAAGGCGAGAGCTCGTGCCGCCGAGAGATTCGGTGCCTGAATCTGCTAACCCTACCGGAAGTGGTTGACGCTTCGTGGAAGGTGTTGAAACTGGCTGCAAGAGGTTGATTATCTTCGCGCTATAACGCTTGCAACCAGTCTCGCTCCGGGACCCAAAGAGCTCGTTTCTTTTCCGGGGTGCCATCCGAATTCACTCGTCACCTGGTTTGCCATCCTGGGGCTGTTTCCGGCTCACGAAATGGGGTTCCGGCCGAAGATTGAAACCGCCTGTGCTGGCCCCCTGGTACTCTTGTCGGTCAATATCTTGCAGTTACAATGGATTCAATGACTTGGGTGGAGTTGTCATTGTGGGTGGGCAACGCAGACCCGGCTATGACCATCTAAGTAGTTGAAAAGGCTTCGATCCGGTGAACCGTATGAGAAGAAGGAATACATTTCGGGCCGTACTCATCGTCCTGTTATTGGCGACAACGTTCGCTCTCGCTGCACCCAAAGCGCCCAAGGTAAACGCTCCACAAGATAGTCCGCCGTTTCCCGGAACGTTGGTGAACGCTCGTTACGTCTACGTCACCAGCTACGACGGTGACCAGTTCGATCCCAACCTGCTCCCCGAAGACCGGCAGGCGATCGGCACAGTGCAGGACGCGATGCAAAAGTGGGGGAAGTTCATTCTGGTGTATGAGCCGCATCAGGCCGACATTGTGTTGATGGTCATGAGCCGCCCGTCAGAAGACGTTCTTGCGGTTTACGACGCGCACCGCTGGCCGGGAGACGGTCAGTTCCTGTGGCGCATGATGGGACGTAACGGCTTGCAGCCGAGCGAGACTCCGCTGGTCACGAATCTGGAGAAGGCGTTCGAAAAGGCAACAACGAAGTAAGCCAGGGATTCACACGAATCGCCGGGCGGCCTAACTCTTCCTGCTCGCGATCATCAAACCAGCCCCGACGACCACCAGAACGATACTCACCACCGGCGGGACTCTCTCCTCATCGTGGGTCGTAATGCCCACGTGCGTGTCGCCGAAGCTGATGCCGTGATGTTCGGAACGTGGGACGGGAACGAAAAACGAGACGATCCCCAGCACCAGCACCGCAAGTCCAGCCAGCATCAGAGCTTTCATAGGATCGCCTCACTTCCGTGAAAATCTGTGGCCCGGCTTTCTAACCGGCGAAGCTTCTCACGAACTCAACCAGGCTGCGCAGCGCGATTCCGGATGGCCCTTTGGCGATCCACGGCTTCTGATCTTCCATCCAGGCGGTACCCGCGATGTCGAGATGAATCCACGGAGTGTCTTCGGCGAACTCTTTCAGGAACATGGCCGCGTTGATAGCTCCGCCCCAGCGTCCGCCGGAGTTGACGATGTCGGCGATGCTCGACTTGATGTTCTCTTTGTATTCGTCATCGAGCGGCAGGCGCCACATTTTTTCGCCGGCTTCGTCGTTCGCTTTGTGAAATCGCTCATACATGGCGTCATCGTTGGCGAAGATTCCAGCATTCGCGTAACCGAGCGCGACCACGACTGCGCCGGTGAGCGTGGCCGCATCCACCAGATGAGTGCAACCGAGCTGGCGTGCGTAGAAAAGACCATCCGCCAAAACCAGGCGGCCTTCAGCGTCGGTGTTGATGATCTCGATGCTTTTGCCCGACATGGCAATCTGCACGTCACCCGGCTTCTGCGCTTTGCCGGAGGGCATGTTTTCCGTGGCACAGACGATGCCGATCACTTTCACCTTCGGCTTCAGCAGCGCAATCGCGCGCATGGCGCCGATCATCGTCGCGCCTCCGGCCATGTCGTATTTCATCTTCTCCATGCCGTCGGCCGGCTTGATGGAAATGCCCCCCGTGTCGAAGGTAATTCCTTTGCCCACCAGCCCTAAGACCGGCTTTTCGGGTGCGCCTGAGGGCTCATATCTCATCACGATCAGCGCGGGCGGTTCGTCGGAACCTTGGGCGACGCTCCAGAATGCGCCCATCTTCATTTCTTTGATCTTGTCGGCGCCGTAAACCTCACATTTCAAGCCGACTTCCTGACACATCTTCTTCGCGCGGTCGGCGAGAATGGTCGGCGTCATGCAGTTAGAGGGTTCGTTGACCAGATCGCGGGTGAAATTCTGCGACTCGCCGATGACCTGCGCTTCGTTTGCTGCTTTCTCAAGCGCGGCTTTGTCACCCGTGGCGAGGATGGTAAGCGCATCAATCTTTTGATCCTTGCGATCGCTGCGGTAGTAGTCGGGATCGAAGTTGCCGACCAGCGCGCCCTCCACAATCGCCCGCACCGCTTCTTCGGCCGGAATGCTGGGTGGGGCGATGAACGCGAAGCTGCGGATTCCGCGCGACTTGAGCGTGCGCACGGCAGTTCCAGCGACGCGGCGTAGATCGTAGCTGGCGAATTTCTTCGCCGCGCCGCCGGAGACCAGCAACAGGCGCTTGGCCTTTAATCCGGCAGGCTTGTGCAGCAAGTTGATTTCGAGCGGCTTCCCAGTGACTTCGCCACTGGCGAGCAGGTCGGCAGCGACGGACTGTACGGCGGAGTCGCCCGTCGCGAGCTTGAGCTGAAGTTTTGCGTCCTTGTTCTTCTCTTTTTGCGCCGGATCGGAATGGTCGAGGACCATGGCGACGAGAGATTCGGTTTCGAGTTGAGCGGGCGCGGAGAGAGAGATTGTCGTTTTCATGATGTCGTCTGGATGTTATCGGTTACCTCCAGTATCGTCGGCGAGGCGGGGATTGCGCAAGCGGGCAGCCATAGCAGATTCCTCGCTCCGCTCGGAATGACAAGCGGGAAGGCCGAATAACAAGCTGAAATTACGAATGACAAACTTAAGTTTCTAGTTTGGTTTCGCCGCTGGGCGCGCCGGACTGCCATCGGCCTTCACGTAGTGCGCGTACCAGCTAAGGTTGCGCTCGAGCCGGTCTTTGATGTGCGAGGGCGTCTTGAAACCATGGTATTCGCCGGGATACACCACCAGTTCCGTTTCGCGGCCCAAACTCTTCATCGCCTCATACATCTGCTCGCCGCCTAGGATCGGCACATTCCAGTCGATCTCACCGCCCATAAACAGCGTCGGTGTCGTAATGTTTGCAACCCTGTAGAACGGCGAGATTCGGTCCCACACGGCCCGGTTGTCCCATGGGTGCCCCAGTTCCACATCGTAGTCGAGGATGTACTGGTCATGCCCGTATAGCGCCGCGAAGAAAGCCGACCCGGCGCCGGAAATCGCCGCCTTGAAGCGCGTGGTCTGCGCAATAATGAAGTCCGTGGAGATGCCGCCGTAAGACCATCCGCCCACGCCCAGCTTGTCGGGATCCGCCAATCCCTGTGCCAGCGCATATTCGACCATGGCCATGTCGTCTTGATAATCCTTGTTGCCCCAATCGGCATAGATGGCCTTGCAGAAATCCTGCCCGTAGCCCGACGAGCCGCGCGGATTCGGCTCCAGCACAACATACCCATTGGCGGCGAGGAGCTGCCAAAAATGGTAGAACTCGCCGTAATAAGCGCCGACCGGCCCGCCGTGCGGGATCAGAAGGGTGGGATACTTTTTCCCCGCCACGTAATCCAGCGGCTTGTAGAGATAGCCCGCCACCGTAGTTCCGTCTTTGCTCTTGAACTTGACGTACTCGGGGGTGACGACCTTGATCTTGGCCATGAACGCATCATTCACGTGCGTAATGCGTGTCATTGGAGCGCCGGAGGTGGTAGTGGTAAAGATCTCGCCCGGACGGTCCATTGTGGTTATCTGCGCCGCAAGCTCGCCAGACTTGGCGATGGAGTAGCTCGAGATCACGACACGGCCAGAAATGGGCCGCGTGATCTCGCCGCCGGTTGCGGGAATACGGCACAGGTTCTGCGAGCCGTCGTCGTCGGTGATGAAATAGATAAACTGGCCATCGGGCGAGAAGTGCGGCGACCGCGACATGCGATCAAAGGCCAGGGTCAACACCTGGGCTTGGCCTCCCGCGGCCGGAGAAACCGCGATGTGATGGGTACCGTACTCAAAGAGCTTGGGATCAAGCTGTGTGACGTAGGTGATCCACTGGCCATCCGGCGACCACGCCGGCGCACCGTCCGATCCGGGGTTCGTAGTTACCTGCGTCAAGTGTGCGCCCTTATCGGGGTTGTCGGCGGCGACCACCCAGATGTTGGTGTCGTAGGTGCGATCGGGGTCGGGAGTGGAGCGGTTGCTGCGAAACGCCAGCAGCTTGCCGTCGGGGGACCAGGCCGGCTCTTCATCGTCAAAGTCGCCGGAAGTGACTTGAACCACCGCTTTGGTCGCTACATCGAAGACATACAAATGTGTGCGTCGCCGGTCCAGATACCCAACCGTATCGGTTTTGAAGCGATAACGATCAATCACCAAAGGCCGCGGTGTCTTTGGCCTCTTCCCCTTCGCCTCTTTGTCTTCGGTTCCCGGCTTGTCTTTATCTTTATCTTTGGTCTTGGCCTCGTCCAACTCTTCGGGGGAAGGGTCGCGCAGGATGAGGACAAGGCGCTTGCTGTCGGGCGACCAGGCAAAATCATCGACATCCTGAATCGCTTCTGTCAGTTGCTGCGCTTCGCCGCCCATGCGGTTGAGCAGCCAAACCTGCGTCTTGCCTTCGTTGCGCTTCGAGAGAAAAGCGAGGTAGTGCCCATCGGGGCTCCAGCGGGGATGCGAAGAGGAAACTTTTTCGGCGGTCATAACGATGGCATCGCCGCCGCTAGATGGGGCCATCTAGACACGCGTCTCCGTCTTGTCCTCCTTTAACGGGGCGGTGGAGACGGTGTAGGCGACCCACTTGCCATCGTCGCTGATCTGCGGATCGCGCACCTCGTGGATCTCAAAGGCATCGTCAACCGTGATCGCCCGCGGCGTGGGCGTTGCGGATGACGCAGGCTGAGCGACCGCGAATTGCACCAGCAAATAAAAAGTGCAGACGAGTGCACAAACCGGCAGAACAAGTGAGCGGAATCTCATTTCGTTTGCTTCCTCATGCAAGATCCTTGGATGCCGCGGAGCAGCTTAACTTAAGACGCGTTCGCGAGCAAGAAGACGATCAAGAAGACCGAGCGCTGGGGAATCGGGTCTGGCAGTCGAGTCTCTTATTTACTTCTTCGCATGCGAAACGCTGAACGCGGATGAAGCGACCAGGTACTTGCCTGCGTCGGTGGTCATCGGATCGAGGTCAAGCGAGAAGTCATCGTTGTGTCCAGGGAACAGACGCGCGCGGAAATAGTAGATCCCGCCGGCTTCAGCGGTGAAGTTCGTCATGGCGAAGGCGCGGGAGCGCCCTTCGAGGCGCGATTGCCAGTTCAGGCACAGGTGATGTTCTCCGGGCGCGGCGGAAGCGAAGAGATAAGAATCACCCCGGCTGGCTCCCACCCAAACGCCGTCCATACCAACCTTGAGGACCGCATCTCCTACATCGTTGAGGCTCAAAGTGGATCTGCCGCAGTCGGGGCACTGTCCCAGATCGGCGATCACAAAGACGATGGCTTTGTCAGCTTCGGGCTGCGGAATGGGGTGCTGCGTGGAATCGGCCTTGGCATCGAAGTTGACGTTTGCCGGACACAGGCAGCCTGGGCTGCGGTCATGGCAGATCGGTCCTGAGCGAAGGCAGAAGCGGCGAAAAGGATCAGGACGAGAGCGGCTTTCATGGGCGTTCCTCCGGCTGGGAACTGCTTCGGTGGAGCGGACCGGGTTCGCGGATTCGCTGCCGGCCGCACTCATCGTCAATCCAGACACAGAACCCACTAATAAAGGATATCCCCTGGAACTGGTGTGGATGCACAGATTTGTAGAGTTCTGCAAAAGTATGTGAGCGCAAAGACGGCATGATCCGAGTCGAGCACCGGGACCTGCACCATGGGACCGAACTTCGCACGGGCGTGGTCCTGCCGCTCCGTGTCCGGGTCTTTCAGACAGATGACGACATCGCCTGTCTGGTATGATTCCGTGCCACAGCGAAAGCAGAGGGTGTTTGATGAAGATCCGGTGGATGATTGTGTTCTTCCCGGTGGTCTCGGTGATCGTGCTTTCCATTGCCGTGCAGCGACATGCCGCGAAAGCGGCTCTGACGCAGGACGTCCCGACTGCTTCCGCGGCCAAAGCCATCGCTGCTCCGGGCTCGATCGTCCCGGGGCCGATGTCGATTCCCGACACCACGCTGGCGATCAATTCCGACAAACCGATGTCCGAGCGCGTAGTCCACTACGAGATTGACGCTCGCTATGATGCGGCGAATCATACCGTCGATGCCACCGAGGTGCTCACCTATCACAACCTGACGGGGCAGCCGCTCGACCACTTTCCGTTTCACCTTTATCAGAATGCATTTCAGCCGAAAGCCACGTGGGTGCGTGAGGCCAAAGTCGCGGGTAGCCGCGATGTCGGCTACGAAAAGTGGGAGGCCAAGCAGTACGGCTCCGAGGAGATCCAGAGCTTGGAAGTGGTGGGGCAGGGCGATCTGACTTCGCAGGTGCATTACATCCAGCCCGATGATGGCAACAAGGACGATAAGACCGTGGCGGATGTGCGCCTACCCAGGCCGGTTGCGCCGGGCGAGTTCGTCCAGTTCAAGATTGCGTTTCACGATCAGATGCCGGAGACGCAGGCGCGCTCGGGATGGAAGCGCGATTTCGTCCTGGGTGGGCAGTGGTTTCCGAAGGTTGGCGTGTGGTGGCACGGCGCCTGGAACTGCCATCAGTATCACGCCATGACCGAGTTTTTTGCCGACTTCGGCGTGTATGACGTCAAGTTGACTGTGCCACAGTACGAAGTGGTCGGGGCCAGCGGAGTGAGGGTCAGCGAGGTAAGCAATCCGGACAACACCAAGACGCTGACCTATCACGGCGACGACATCCACGACTTCGCCTGGACCGCGAGTCCGCGCTACAAGGTGAAAGAAGACGGCGTGTTCCAGGGGCAGATGGGGCCAGTGAGCCTGCGCATCCTTATGCAGCCGGCGCACTGGAGCCAGGCGGAGCGTCATGAAAAAATCCTCAAGGAAACCTTGGACCACTTCGAGCGCTGGTATGGGCCTTACCCATACAAGACCCTGACGCTGGTCGATCCCGAGCCCGATTCGGCGGCGGGAGGAATGGAATACCCCACATTCATTACCGGCGACTCGAGCTGGTTCATGCCGGAGGGTTTATACGTGCCGGAGCTGGTGGTGGAGCACGAGTTCGGACACCAGTACTGGTACGGCATGGTTGCGACCAATGAATTTGAGGATGCCTGGATGGACGAGGGCATTAACAGCTATACGGAAGTGAAGGTGCTGGATTCGATTCTCGGTCCGAAGACATCGATTATGAATCTGGCGGGCGCAACCATGGGAGAGCGGGAAGAGCAAAGGCTGAGCTACACGGGCGCAGCCGACCTCGATCCCATAGCGCAGAAGGCGTACGACTATTACAGCTTCAACTCCTATGGCGGCATCACCTACGGCAAGACAGCGAGTGTCTTACTGACGCTGGAAAGCATCATCGGCGAAGAGACCATGCAGAAGGCGATGCACGTCTACTTCATGAAGTATCGCTTCACTCATCCCACGAAGGAAGACTTCCTGAAGACTGTCGAGGAAGTTGCGGGCAGGGATCTGCGTTGGTACTTCAATCAGGCGGTCTACGGGTCGCCGGTGATGGACTACAAAGTGCTGAAGATCGAGTCGTTCCCGGTGAACTGGTATGAGGAAGAGAAAAAGAGCGCCGGGAAAAAGGACGACAAGGATACCGTCTATCGCTCCTACGTCTGGCTGCAACGCAAAGAGGATTTCGTCATGCCGGTAGACGTGGAGATCAAGTTCGACAATGGCGAAAAAGTTCGCGAGCATTGGGACGGCGTAGCCCGCTGGACGAAGTTCACGTACGAGAAGAAAGCGAAGGTCGAGTCGGCGGAGATTGATCCCGACCACAAGATTCAGATTGACCGCAATGACTTCAACAACAGCTACACGGCCGAAGCCAATGGAAAGCCGGCGCGCAAAGTGGCGAATTACTGGCTGTTTGTAACCGAGTGTTTGAGCCAGGTACTGGCGTGGTGGGCGGTGTGAACCGCGGGCTTCGGCAAGAACCCCGGGCTTCATCATCGCTTGCGGGATATGCGCGCGTTGAACTGAGGATGATTACACATGGTTGAGAACAAAGGGCTCTTGGGCAGTGGCTGGGGCAGGGTGGGGCGCAACAAGCGCTACATAATTTGGTTCTATTTGCTGAACCTGACGCTGGCGGAGTTCGGCGCCGCCGCGTTTCGTAATCAGGCGCACGAGGTGCTGGACCACAGTCTGCATGCCGATCGTCTGCTGCACGGTTTTTCCGTTGGTGTGCTCACCGAAATGCTTTCGCAGCCCGAGTTCGGACCTACCACGGCTTCGGCGATGCCGGCGATGTATTTTGGCTTGCTCTTCTTCGTCGTCACGGCGCTGTTTTTGCCCGGAGTGCTGCAAGGCTATGCTTCGACCTACCGGCTGCCACGGGAGGATTTCTTCCGCGCCTGCGGCCGGAACTTGTGGCGCTTTATCCGGGTGCTGTTGGTGGCGGGCATCGTGATGGTGCCAGTGACGGTGGCGCTGTTCGGTCTCCATGGCGTGCTGGAGAAGAAAGCCGCAGAGAGCACCAATGAGCTGCTTCTGCCCGAAGTGCGGCTGGCGGGCTTGGTCGTCATCTTCTTGGTGATGGCGACGCTGCGTATCTGGTTCGATCTGGCGCAGACCGACGTGGTTCTGAGCGATCAACGCGCGGTGCGAAGGTCGATTGCCGCGGGCTTCCGACATACCTGGCGTCACCTGGGACGCTTGCTGACGAGTTACGTGTTAACCACGATTGTGGCGGCGATTGTGCTGGTAGCGGGGTTGTGGGTGTGGATGAAGTTTGTCCCGCCGGCCAGCGTGATTGGGGCGTTCTTGGTCAGCCAATTGACGCTGCTCGTACTGTTGATTCCGCGCTTCTGGCAGCGCGGCGTCGCAGTGACCTACTACTTGCAAAATATGGTGGAACCGATCGCTGTGCAGTCGTTCACGCCCGCGCCAGTGGTGAGTGAGCCGGCCGCCGCGGCACTGGTGCCGAATGCTCCACCGGGGACGCAAACATTATAGGCATAGAGAAGGGATCTCCCACTCTCGTGTTATTGGGCCAGTCATCGGGCTCGAAAACGGCCGGACTGGCAAACGCCGCAACTGCACGGCGCTCCCAGTCCTCCCCGAATTTGCGCGACGATCTAATTCTTACTTGGCTATGTGCGCCATCCAGTTGCCGTTATTGAAGTGACTATCCACATACTGCCCGACTATGGTGGAACCATCGGCGGAGATGCTTTCGGCAGTGGTCAGAGTGATGCCGGCTGGAATGCTGGCACCGAACTGCTGCAGCACGCTCGCGAGCGTTTTCATGCCCACGGGGGAAGTCCAGATAAAGGCTTCGATGCCGCTTCCGAAAGGATCACCGCTCCATCCGACGACGCGTCCGTTGTCAGAGATACCATTCGGAAAGCTTTGATCGGTGGGGGAGTGTGTGATTGTGCCCAACATCACCCGTCCTCCCTTATCGGAGTACAGGAACGTCACACCATTCCCGGTAACGTTGTAAATTTGTCCCACGATCTGTGTCCCGTCGCTGGTGACCGCAGAGGCCTCACCGAAAGTAGCTGTACCTAGAAATAAATCGTGCTTGCCGCCAACCCAGCGCACGGGCCGGCGAGGGCCGCTGGGGTCTTCCCAAAAACCGACGATGGTATGGGAATTGGCCGACACTGCGCTGGCCCGGCTGCTATGACTGCCGGCCGGGTGCCCCAGCGAGACGTTGCCCAGCTCGGCAGTCCACGCAAAGCCTTCCGCACTCTCGCAGTTCCAGGCGATTCCGACGGCCAACGTGCCATTGGCGTTCACTCCGTAGCCGCTGCCCCAACTGTTGTCAAGGACGGTGCAGCCGTTGGTGGGATGGCCCAGATCCACAACGCCGCTCGCGTTCCAGAGGGCCGGGCTCGTGAAGCTGTCCGGGCCAACGTGACCGCTGATGATGGTCGAACCGTCGCGCGAAACTCCGATCGAGGAGGAGAAAGAGTCGCCAGGGCCCAGATCCTGGAATCCGCCCACGGTAGTCCAGCGATAAATCTCGCCGCCGTAGTTCGCGGCCATGACGGTGCCATCGCCGGAAAGGGCATAGTTCGACCACGTGCGGGTCACGGGATCGGCAATGATCCGGAAGGTTGCGGTGGCTGCGTTTGTGGACAGGCTGAGTCCTGAGAACAGGCACAATAGGGCTGCGTTCACCAGAAGCTTCTTCATTCTTTGGGGTCCTTTGATTTGTGGTTGGGGGGTGCCGCAATCTCTTGCAATCTATAATCTATACGGCGTGAAAGTATAGCACGGAAAAAGCTGTTGTCGCTGCTTCGAGGATCGCGAAACAGGCTCCGATTGCCGCGTTTCACCTGCAACGACAGGACAGTGCGCAGGAAAATGCATGGTCTGAACCAGGAGGCTCTAGAGCAAAACGATGGTGATTCCCCGATTGCGGCGGCCGAGGTCGGAGTCGCCCTTGAGTTCGGGGTGCGATTGCAGAAGTTTCCAGGCTGCCTCGTCTGACTTCGACCAATTCTCGCCGAAAATGCAGCCGCGAATCTGACCGTCTTGCTCCATCTCCAGCAAGCGCTTTTGCACCGCGATGCGAATGTCGCCCCCCGTGCCGGTTGAGCCGTAGCCGTGGACCAGCTTCAGCAGAGTCGCTTTGCTCTGGCGCGCGAGGGCAAGTTCGCGATCCAGGCGCTGCAAGGCCTCGTGAACCTGCGGCATGTCTGGCTTGAGGTTTACGGTTTTCATCGCTGGATTCCGCCCGGAAAATAAATTTCGGGGCGTCGTCGCGGCGAGCGTTGGATGGCTCGCTCCTACGCTGAAAATCGGGGTATCCCCCTCCCCCCTCAATCACTGGAATCATCACGTTAGCAGGAAATTCCGGCAAAATCCGGATGTCAAAGAACTTTTAGATACTAAAATCCGTGAAACAGAGGACTTAGGGGCGCGACGATGCGGGTTCACCGGACTGTCACGGCCTCGATCATGATCGCTTAATTCGGGGGGCTACACAAGGTCAGATGTCACAGAGGGACCGTGGAAATTGTGTGGGACCGAGGCTGCATCACCCTTCGCGGTTTTCGAAGGGTGGTCGAGTCTCCGAACGCATGGCGGTGGAGCAGCTATCGTTATCTATCTTTTGGACCAAGCCGGGCCGGTGCGGGTGAATGAAGGCTGGACGAAGATCTCTTTTCGGGATCGCGCGGCGTAAGAGCCCTTCGAGGCTCCCGCCCTTGCAAAGAACGCAAGGACGGGGCACCCACTTTATTGGTGATGCCAGGATCAAAAGCCTGGGCCACCCGCCCCACTTTAGTTCTCCCGGGATCAACGACAAATCTCTGGGAGGTGATTCGGCGCTACGGGCTGACAGCAGGTTCCTCGGCGATACGGCCGCCTCGGAATGACTAAGGGTATTTCAGAACTCAGTCGCCGACCCTCCAGCACAGCGATTGAACGGCGGGCCGGGTCTCTGCAAACTGCCGGGCTTTGCCCGGCTGGACCGCCGAGGGCAGCTGTCCCCACATGATTCTGCTAGAGTCCCCAGGCCCCCTTACGTCTTCCGGCTTCGGCTGACGTCTTCTCTGGCTTCTTTATCCGCCGTGCGGCGGCGTTCGGTTTCGCGTTTATCCCAAAGCTGCTTGCCCTTGGCGAGGGCTAGTTCAACCTTTACTTTGCCATTCTTGAAGTACATGCGGACTGGGATGAGGGTCAGGCCTTTCTGCTGCGTCTTGCCGATCAGCTTGCGGATTTCTTCTTTGTGCATGAGCAGTTTGCGGGTTCGGAGAGGGGCGTGGTTGTGGATGTTGCCGTGTTCGTAGGGGCCGATGTGGGCGTTGAGCAGCCAGAGTTCGCCGTCCTTTGCCAGGCCGTAGGCGTCCTTGAGGTTGGCGAGACCGCCGCGGACCGATTTGGCCTCGGTTCCGGTTAAAACGACTCCGCACTCAAATTTTTCCAGCAAGAAGTAGTTATGGGAAGCGATCCTATTAACGGCAGCATCGCGCTGGCCGGAGGCAGTGGGCTCGCGGCGCGGGGATTTCTCAGGGCTGGGCTTGGTTTGGTGTGTGGACTGGCGGGGCATGGGCTAGGGTTCATCTTAGCAGTGGGCTTCGGGCTTCGGCTATCGGGCTTCGGCAGGCCCTTGCGGTGATGGCTGATGTCAACAGGGGTGTTTCGCCGAAGCCCGATAGCCGATAGCCGCCTTCCCCCCGGTGGGACTAAGACCAAAGAGTGTAACTGCCTTGGGTGCAATCAGATGGGGAGGCGGGAAACGCGATGCTATAATCGCAGCAAAAGCGCTCTTTTGTACGTCAAGTAGATCCCTGGTTCGCTGGAGCAGAAGGTTAAGGACTGCTTCTCCGGCGAAGACTTTCTAGACGAGGACTGACGAATGAGACGTCTGATGCCCGCGGCGGTACTGCTGCTCGTGGTGTTTACCATACTGCCTGCCATCGCCGATAAAGCCAAAAGTAACTATGAAAAGGGCCAGGACGCCGAGGCTCGCCAGAATTACGAGGCCGCTTACGATTTCTACAAGCAGGCATACGATTTAAAACCGAAAGACTTGCGCTATCGCACGTCGTTCGAAAGGATGCGCGCCAAGGCAGCCCAGGTGATCGTCCATCGCGGGCAGGGGCTTGTGGATGCGGGCAAGCTGCAGGAGGCGTTGGCCGAATTTCAGAAGGCATTGCAGATCGATCCCTCGCTGTTCATCGCGACCCAGGAGTTAAGACGCACGCAGCAGATGATTAACGATGCCGCCAATCCTCCGCCGCAGGCCGCAGGTCCGCCCAGCGGTCTGGAGCGGAAGATCAAGGAAGCCGGAGGCCCGGTAGAACTTGCCCCCATCTCGAACGTCCCCATCACCGTAAAGCTCACCGAAGATTCCAAGGTTGCCTATCAGACAATCGGGCAAATAGCCGGGGTCAACGTTCTGTTCGATCCCGATTACACCTCGCGGCGCATTAAGGTTGAGCTGAATGGAGTGACGCTGGAAGAGGCGCTGGAGATCACGGCTCTGGAATCGAAGACCTTCTGGCGGCCGGTGACGGTAAACACGATATTTGTGGCGCAGGACAATCCGGCCAAGCGCAAGGAGCTGGAGCAGAGCGTCCTGAAGACATTCTATTTGCAGAATCTTTCCCAGCCTACCGAGTTGCAGGACGTGGTGAACGCGATTCGCGCCGTGCTGGACGTGCAGCGCGTGCAGCAGTTGCTCTCGCAAAATGCACTGGTGGTGCGGGGCACGCCGGACCAGATTGCGCTCGCTGAAAAACTGGTGGACGATTTGGATAAGGCGCGTCCGGAAGTGATCGTCGACATTGCCATATTGCAGGTGAGCAAAGACAAGTCGCGGACGCTGGGATTCAATCCGCCGACCAGCGCCACGGTGGCGCTGCAAAGCAATATCAACACCACCACAACCTCCACAACCGGTACGACCGGTGCGACCAGCACGGGCTCCGCCGGTGGGCTGGAGCTGAATACTCTGGGCAGCCTGAACGCTACCGATTTTCAAGTGACGATTCCTTCCGCGAACCTGTCGGCGGTGATGGGCGACAGCGACACGAAGATGCTGCAGAATCCGCAGGTTCGCGCCCTTGATGGACAGAAGGCATCGCTGAAGATTGGCGAGCGGATACCGATAGCCACGGGATCGTTTCAGCCCGGAATCGGCGGCGTAGGCATTAACCCGCTGGTCAATACGCAGTTTCAATACCTCGACGTGGGCGTGAACATCGACGTCACACCGCATGTACACGCGAACCGGGAAGTCACGCTGAAGATCTCCATGGATATTTCCGCGGAAGCGGGCCAGGCAACCATCGGCGGCATCACCCAACCTATCATTGGACAGAAAAAGATCGAGCATGAGATCCGTCTGCGGGACGGTGAATCGAGCTCAATCGGCGGAATCCTGGACGAGTCGCAGACCAGGTCGCTAAGCGGAATTCCGGGGTTAGCGCAGATTCCAATCCTGGGGTATTTTTTTGGGCAGAGGACGCAGGATCATTCGCAGGACGAGACGGTGTTCGTCATTACTCCGCACGTCATTCGCGGAAGCGCCGTCAGCGAGTTGAACCAGCGGCCAATCGACATCGGGACCGCGAATACGATTGCACTGCGGCACGTCAGCCGTGCGGCAGCGCCGGCGGCTCCGGCAGGCCAGGCGCCAGCGAACCAGACGCCGGCAGTTCAGCCTCCAGCTAATCAAACTCCGAACCAGGCGGCGAATCCGGCGGCTCCGGCCGGCGCGAACTTCCTGTTCGATCCGGGCGAGATCACAGCGGTGAAGGGCAACACGTTTGTCGTGAGCCTGCTGATTTCCGGGGCGCAGAATGTGTATTCCGTGCCGGTGCAGATGAATTACGATCCGGCCAAGCTGCAGTTGGTTAACATCGCCAACGGGGGATTCCTATCGCAGGATGGGCAGGCCGTAGCCCTGGTGCACCGCGAAGACGAGACCACCGGAACCTTGCAGATTACGGCCACCCGGCCACCGGGCGCGGGTGGAGTTTCCGGGCAGGGCTCAGTGGTCACCATGACATTTCAGGCGAAGGCCAGCGGACAGACTCCCCTGACCATTACCCGGGGTGGCGCGCGCGACCCCGCTCAGCAGCCCATCACGGTAAATGGAGCGCAAGCGTCGGTGACCGTGCAATAGGATCGGCGTGCGGTCTCCTCAATCCGGGATTCTAAGATGAAGTTACAGGAAATCCAGCGCGGGCGGAGTGCGAAGCCCGAACGGGGCTTTACGCTCCTTGAATTGATCATCGCCACCGCGATCGTGGTAATTCTCTCGACCATGGTGGTGCCGCTGGCGCGGCTTAGCATCCAGCGGGAGAAGGAGCGCCAGCTGCGAATCGCCCTGTGGGAGATGCGCGACGCGATCGATCGCTACAAAGATGCGACCGACCGGAATTTGTTCCAGACCAAGCTGGACAGCCAGGGCTATCCGCCCGATCTCGAAAAGCTGGTAAAAGGCGAAGATGTGCAGGGCAAAAAGCTTCGCTTCCTGCGCAAGATTCCTATCGACCCCATGATGGGGAACATAGAGTGGGGCCTGCGTTCGATGCAGGATGATCCTGATTCCGATTCCTGGGGTGGGCAGAGCGTGTTCGACGTTTACACCAAGTCGCAGGGCACGGCTCTGGACGGCACGAAGTACAAGGACTGGTAAATGGCAGGCAGGCGCAAAACGGGGCGCAGCTTGGGGTTCACGCTGCTAGAAATGATGATCGTGATCATCATTATGGGAATCCTGCTCTCGATCGCGCTGCCCATTTATAGCCAGGCGGTGGTGAAGGCGCGCGAGTCCGTGCTGCGTAATGACCTGTTCGAACTGCGCAAGCTGATCTCCCAGTACACTCTTGACAAGCAAAAAGCGCCGCAGTCGCTGGATGATCTGGCGCAGGGAGGCTATCTCAAGACGATCCCCAAGGATCCGATGACGAATGAGGCGAACTGGGAAGTAGTGCAGGAAGATGTGCTGCTGTCCGTGGACCAGCAGGATCCCGGAATCGATGACGTGCATTCGGCTTCGAGCGCGATCTCCAGCGATGGCACGGCATATTCCACGTGGTGAATCACACGCTCCGCCAGTTCCCACCTCCAGGCACACTCCCATTGAATACTTCCACACTCAGCAAGTAACATCTATTTATGCCCGTTGAAACGGAGATCAAGCCGTCGACCTACTCGCCGGTTCGTGCGCCGCGCGGCAACTCGATTACCTGCAAAGGCTGGCAGCAGGAAGCCGCCATGCGCATGCTGATGAACAACCTCGACGAAGAAGTCGCCGAGCGGCCCCAGGATCTTGTCGTGTACGGCGGAACCGGTCGCGCAGCGCGGAGCTGGGAGGCATACCACGCCATCGTCGCCACGCTGAAGAAGCTTGAGAACGACGAGACGCTGCTCGTGCAGTCGGGCAAGCCTGTGGGCGTGTTCAAGACGCACGATCATGCGCCGCGTGTGCTCATCGCCAATTCCAATTTAGTTGGTCATTGGTCGAACTGGGAGAAGTTCAACGAGCTGGAACGCGTTGGTTTGATGATGTATGGGCAAATGACGGCGGGTTCGTGGATTTACATCGGATCGCAGGGGATTGTTCAAGGGACGTTTGAAACTTTCTCGGCGACGGGCGAGAAACACTTCGGCGGAGATCTGGCAGGCAAGTTGATCGTCTCGGGCGGGATGGGCGGGATGGGCGGCGCTCAGCCCCTGGCCGCGACCATGACGGGCGCGGCGTTTCTGGGGATTGACGTTGATCCGGAGCGCATCAAGAAGCGGCTGAAGACCGGCTACTGCGACTTCATGGTCACGACTCTGGATGAAGCCCTGCGCATTTTGAAGAATGCGGTGCGCAAGAAAGAGAATGTGTCGGTTGGGCTGGTGGGGAATTGTGCGGATGTTATTCCGGAGTTGGCCGCGCGGGGCGTGGTGCCTGACATTTTGACCGATCAAACTTCGGCGCACGATCCGCTGAATGGATATGTGCCGAACGGCATGACTTTCTCCGAGGCCGTCGACTTACGGAAAAGCGATCCCAAGGCGTACCAGGAAAAATCTCTAGACGCGATGGCGCATCACGTCGAAGGCATGTTGCGGCTGCAGAAGATGGGCTCGGTGACGTTCGACTACGGTAACAATATCCGCACGTTTGCATTTCAGCGCGGCGTGAAGAATGCTTACGACTTTCCGGGGTTTGTGCCCGCTTATATTCGTCCGCTGTTTTGCGAAGGACGCGGTCCGTTTCGCTGGGTGGCGCTGTCGGGCGAAGCTTCGGATATTCATGTCACCGACGATCTGGTTTTGGAGTTGTTTCCGGAGAACCGCATTCTGCGGCGCTGGATTGATCTGGCGCGCAAGCGCATCAAGTTCCAGGGACTGCCAGCGCGTATTTGCTGGCTGGGATACGGTGAGCGCGCGCAGTTCGGCCTAGCGATGAACGATCTGGTGAAGAAGGGGAAGATCAAAGCGCCAATCGTGATTGGCCGCGACCACCTTGATTGCGGCTCGGTCGCGTCTCCGTTCCGCGAGACCGAGAGCATGAAAGATGGCTCTGATGCGGTCGCCGACTGGCCCCTCCTGAATGCTCTGCTGAACACTGCGGCGGGCGCGTCGTGGGTGTCGATTCACAACGGCGGCGGCGTTGGCATCGGATATTCGCTGCACGCTGGGCAGGTCACGGTTGCCGACGGAACAGACGAGATGGCCAGGCGCATCGAGCGCGTGTTGACGACCGACCCGGGGATGGGAGTGATCCGGCACGTGGATGCGGGCTATGAGGAGGCGAAGGAGTTTGCTAAGAAGGCAGGTGTGAAGGTGCCGATGGACGAAAAATGAATACCCACCATGGAGAGACACGGAGGCACGTAGTCCGGTGACGAAGCGCCAGTTCATTTACGCTCTCTGAGATACTCTACCGGACGAGTAATCGCAATTCCGGCAATCTTCTTGCCGAAATAAACGCGGAAGTGTCGAACATCGCCCGTCAGCAAGTGAGTAGCCCTCGCTTCGATGGCCGCGAGGAGGATCGGTGCATCCTTCTCGGGGAGGAGAATTCCAGAAGGAAGGGGCGCTTGTCCCGCTTCAAATAGTTGAAGCGAGCCAGACAGCTCGGTGAGCCGCCCCCACTGATCTTCACCCGCGAGGTTGATCCTTGCTTCCTGTAATGCGTAGTGGGAACTACAAGGGGTCACGTTCCTGACTTTCCAGAGGGGGAGAAGCCGCGCGTCGATCCTATACGCGGCAGAAAAAAGAACGTCGGCGTCAAGAAACAGCCGATCCATTTATTCAGGTCGCAGATGTGGAATCGAATCCGGATCGAGACCCAACTTCCGAACCTCTTTCCGGGCCTGACGGTAATCGGCTTCGTCGACAGCGTTGGATAGTAGGAATTCCGCTTTACGCTGCGGACTGTACCGTTCGACGGGGATAACCATAGCTGGACGAATGAGAATGCCGTCTTCCGTTTCCTCGGCGATCACTATGCTGCCTTCTTCAATGCCAAAACGCTTGCGCAGCTTTGCGGGGACGACGATTGCGCCGCGCTTTCCGACTCTTGCTGATTGCATTAACTGGTCCCCGATGTCTGAATGTCTGATTATGCCGTATGCCGATATTCAGGCAACAGCGAATGCCCTCGACGAACTGAGCGTTCGGCGGCTGTTAAACTGCTCTAGCGTGGCCTCGTCCCGAAAACTAGATCAGGAAACCCAGACTCCTGTGTTTCTGGCGAACATCAGCCAGCTTCTCACTCTCCGGCCTGTATCAGGCAAGACCGGCCCGCGGCGAAGTCCCGACCTCAAACAACTCTGCATCATCGAAAACGGCGCAGTTCTTTGCCTCGGCGGGAAGATCGTCTCAGTCGGCAGGACCAAAGACGCCCTACGTGATCCCTGGCTAAAGAGGAACCGCAAGAAAGTCACGGAGATCGACTGCGCGGGTAAAGTCGTCCTCCCCGGGTTCGTGGATTCACACACGCATCCTGTCTTTGTCAGCCCGCGGCTGGTGGATTTCGAGAAGCGTATCGAGGGTGCTTCGTATGAGGAGATCGCCGCAGCCGGAGGCGGCATCCGGTCGAGCCTGGAGGGCGTCCGCAAGGCAGGGAAGCGAGTTCTGGCGGAGAAAGTTCTGGCTGTGCTGCGCGATATGGCCGCTCACGGTACGACCACGGTTGAGGCCAAGTCGGGTTATGGACTGACGGTTGAGTCAGAACTGAAGTCGCTGGAGGCGATCCGCGAGGCTGCCAACTCGTGGCCGGGAACGGTGATCCCGACCCTGCTGGGAGCGCATGTCGTCCCTAAGGAATTTCTGGGTCGCTCACAAAACTATGTCGAGGTCGTCTGTAAGGAAATGATTCCGCAGGCCGCGAAGCGGAAGCTCGCCCAGTTCGTCGATGTGTTCTGCGATCAGGGAGCGTTTACGGCGACAGAGACCGAGCAGATTTTTGAAGCCGCCGAACAGCACGGCCTCAGCGTGCGGGGCCACATGTGCCAGCTTTCGCAGACGATCTTGCGGCCGTTCTTGCGCTTCCATCCCGCATCTTTCGACCACATGGATCACGTGAACGAAGAGGACATCACGCAGTTGGCCAGGCACGACACCGTTGCCACTCTGGTGCCGGGGACGAATTACTTTCTGGGGCTGATGCAATACCCGCACGCGCGCAAACTGATTGACGCGGGCGTGCCGGTGGCGCTGGCGACAGATTACAATCCCGGTACGTCGCCTACCCTGAATATGCCGATGGTGATGTCGCTGGCCTGCACGCATATGAAGATGTCGCCGGCGGAGGCCATCGTCGCGGCCACCGTTAACGGGGCCTGGGCGCTGCGAGTCGCAGACCGTAAAGGCACGATCGAACCGGGAAAAGATGCTGATTTGGCGGTGTTCGCAGTCGAGGATTACCGCGAGATCCCTTACTGGTTCGGTGCCAACCGGTGCTCGATGACGACCCTGAACGGGACAGTCGTTTGCCCGCAGTGAACTTTCTGGTCAAGGCTTCCGTATACTTTGAAAAGTGATAATCGCGTCTTGTGGGGCGCGGCCGAACTACTCTTTTCTATGAAATCGGTCCAAAAGGCTGGTTTCTGCTCCTAAATGAATTCATGAATCTCCCGAGGAAACCTATGAAGCGAAGTCTTGCGGTACTCATTCTTATTCTTGCGACATTCTCCCTGGCTGTGGCGCAACGGCTACCCGAGGTGGCTGTTCCAGAGAACTACAAACTCACTTTTACGCCCGATCTTGAGAAGGCCACGTTCGAGGGCGATGAGACGATTTCCATCCATGTGCTGCAGCCTACTTCGGAAATCACGCTGAACGCTGTCGACATCGACTTCCATAAGGTCACAATCACCAGCGGGGGCACGACGCAAGAGGCTTCAGGAAACTGTGATAAAGAGAAAGAAGTGGTCGTTCTCGTGGTCGAGAAGCCGCTAGCCCGTGGTCCCGCCACCATCCACATCACTTATGCAGGCATTCTCAACAATGAGATGCGCGGGCTGTATTTGGGGAAGGACGATCAGGGCCGCAAGTACGCTGCTTCGCAGTTCGAGGCTACAGACGCTCGCCGAGCTTTTCCGTCGTTTGACGAGCCCGCATACAAGGCGACCTTCGACATCACCGCGGTTGCCGATAAAGGACAGGTAGCAATTTCCAATTATAAAGTGGTTTCCGACACGCCCGGCCCCGGCGACAGGCACACGCTACGCTTCGCCACTACCGCCAAGCTGTCCTCGTATCTGGCGGCGCTGGTCGTAGGCAACTTTGAATACGTCGAGGGATCGGCCGCTGGCGTTCCGATCCGCGTCTACAGCACTCCGGGAAAGAAGGAGATGGGAAAGTTCGCGCTGGAGTCAGCGGAGCACATCCTCGATTACTACGACAAGTATTTCGGGATCAAGTATCCCTACGGCAAGCTGGATTTGATCGGCCTGCCGGATTTCTCCGCGGGCGCGATGGAAAATGCTGGCTGCATTACCTTCCGTGAAGTAATTCTGCTGATCGACGAGAAGCAAGGCTCTGTGGACCTGAAAAAAAGCATCGCTTCGGTAATTTCCCACGAGATGGCTCACATGTGGTTTGGCGACCTGGTCACGATGAAATGGTGGGACGACATTTGGCTCAATGAGGGCTTCGCGACCTGGATGTCGAGCAAGCCGCTGGAAAAATGGAAGCCGGAATGGAATTACGATCTGGACGACGTGAGCGGGACGGGTGAGACGATCAACATCGATTCTCTGGCGAACACGCGTCCGATCCACCAGGCAGCCGAGACCCCGGCGCAGATTCAGGAACTGTTCGACGGAATCGCGTACGGCAAGGCTGCGTCGGTACTGCGTATGCTCGAAGCTTATCTGGGCGAGGAAACCTTCCGCGCTGGCGTCAATGCTTATCTCGAGCAACATCAGTATGCGAACTCGACCGCCGACAACTTCTGGGAAACGCAGGCCAGGACTTCGAAGAAGCCCGTGGACCAGATCATGCCCACTTTTGTGAAGCAGGCGGGCGTTCCGATTATCAATGTGAAGTCGCAATGCTCCGGCAACTCGACCGCCGTAACCCTGGACCAGCGCCGCTTCTACAATGACCGGGAGAAATTCCAGGCGCCGAGTGACCAGCTCTGGCAGGTTCCCCTGTGCCTGAAGTCGTCGAGCGGCGCGCAGAAGTGTGAACTGCTAACCAAAAGGCAAGAGACTTTCACGCTGCCGGGCTGCTCGACGTGGGTTCTGGCGAACGCGGGTGCGACCGGTTATTACCGCAACGGCTACCAGCCCGATGTCGTGCGAGCCCTCGCCAGTGATGCCGAGACCAGGCTCTCTCCGGGTGAGCGGATTGCGCTACAGGCGGACATCTGGGCTTCGGTGCGAGTAGGGCGCGAGCCGGTGGGTGATTATCTTGCCTTCGCGCAGGGCCTGGGCAGCGATCGTAATCGCGCGGTTCTGGAAGATGTTCTCGGACATCTCAACTACATTGGCCAATATCTGGTGACGGATATCGACCGAGAATCCTTCCAGGCTTGGCTGCGGCAGTACCTGACGCCCGTCCTCAAGGACGTGGGTTGGGAGCGCAAGCCGGGTGAGAGCGACGAACAGAGGACGCTGCGGGCTCGCCTGTTCAACTCGCTGGGCTACGACGCACGCGATCCGGAAGTGCTGGTACAGGCCCGCAAGATCGCGAATAAGGCTCTGGATGATCCGGCATCAGTGGATCGCGAGATAGCCGGCGGAGCACTCGGGCTCGCAGCATTGAACGGCGACGAGGCGTTCTATGCCCGGCTGATGGCCGCGCTGAAAAACCCCAAGTCCCCAGAGGAGTACTACATGTACTTCTACACCCTGCCCCAGTTCAGCGACCCGCAACTTCTGCAGCGAACGTTGGACTACGCGGTCTCGCCCGAGGTTCGCTCGCAAGATGCGCTGAGGTTGGTAACGGGCGTGATGGGAAATCCGGCCGGAGAGAAACTGGCCTGGGACTTCGTTCTCTCGCACTGGGATGCGGTGCAGAAAGCTGGCGGACCTTTTTCCAGCGCCCAGGTTGTCAGAGCGACCAGCAGCTTCTGCGACGCTCACATGCGCGACCAGGTCGCGGATTTTTACGCCGCTCACAAGATCGAGGCGGCGGAGCGGACCTACCGGCAGTCGATCGAACGCATCAACAACTGCGTCGATCTGAAGGCGCAACAGGAGCCTCAACTCGCGTCGTGGCTGGGAGAGCACGGCTCTTCGGCGGGAGGACAATAGGCCGAAGCCAGAGTTACCCGCCGCAGTTGTGTTGTAGGGAGTTTGGCCGGTCTCGACTGGCCCACTCCCTAAAACGCGCAGCGAAAGATTCCATCGAAACCTCAACCTGCATCGACGGTCACGGTCCTCAACGTTGAGTGAACTCGCCGCCATTGCTATAATCAAGAACGTTCCGCACGCGTTCGACAGCGAGCTGGTGCATTCGGTCGGCAATCCCGCAACAATCGGCGTGAAGCGAACAACCCTCGTGGCCCGCGGCGGATCAGCGGGTTTCGAAACGTGGCCAGGTAGCTCAGGTGGTAGAGCGCAGCCCTGAAAAGGCTGGCGTCGGCGGTTCAACTCCGTCCCTGGCCACCATCTTTTCAATCACTTCCACCAGATCGGTCACTTTCCGGCTTCCACCAAGAAGCGGGATTTTCTGACCATAAACTGACCAACCGAAGCCAAGGGCGCTAGAAGGCGTTCGCCTCAACAATTTCTAGCTGTGCCTCCTCAAAACCTCGCGCGCTCGTGAAATCAAGGACTTGGAAAGGCCGT
>OCZU010000381.1_pt1 | contig 31164 bp, 24 predicted proteins | sample 1539001 | NCBI WGS metagenome assembly OCZU01 (sample SAMEA3539306, study PRJEB22396) | soil metagenome | biome: tundra; feature: field; material: soil | place: USA | collected 2010-05 | depth 0.15 m | reverse complement strand
CAAGACCCACGCGTGATTGAAGCGCGCCAGCGACTGGACAAGCTCCATCAACTGAAATGAATTAATGCGTACCGGCGGCCGCGGGTTCTAACTCGCCGTCGCCCGCCGTAGCGGGTTGCGGCGTTTGGCCTGCGTGATGCGTGTGCCCACTGCGCAAGAACGGGACGCGGTCGAGCACGTGTTCCTGGAACCATTCGAGCCAGAGATAAATCACCGGCGTAACGAAGAGCGTGACCAGCTGCGAGAAAATCAAACCGCCAACAATGACAAGACCCAACGGACGCCGCGACGAACCGTCCGAACCATAGCCAAGCGCAAGCGGGATTGCGCCCATAAGGGCAGCCAGCGTGGTCATCATGATGGGACGAAAGCGTTCGATGCTCGCTTCATGAATCGCTTCCCTGAGATTCCAGCCTTCATCAATTCGTTGCAGCGCAAAATCGACAACCATGATGCCATTTTTCTTCACGATGCCGAGGAGAAGGAAGAGGCCGATGACGCTGTAAAGCGAAAGGGTGGAATTAAAAATCCAGAGAGTGAAAAGACCACCTACCACCGCAGGCACGATCGCCGGAAAAAGAACGGTAATGGGATGGATGTAACTTTCGTAAAGAATACCGAGAATCACATACATGACGAACAGCGCCGAGATGATCAAAAGCGGCAAAGCATCGAAAAGTTGCGCGAAAACCAAAGCCTCACCCTGAAACGTGCCCTGAACGCTGGGAAATTTGGGGCGCACCTCGTTAGCGGCCTTGTCGATAAATGTTTTAGCGTCACCAATCGCCACGCCGGGGAGCAAATTGAAGTTGATTGTCACGCTGGTAAACTGGTCGAAATGATTGACCGCCTGCGGTCCAACAATTTGTTTCGTGCGCGTGACGGCGCGAAGCGGAACGAGGTTGCTGCTCGTACCGGTAGTGGCGGTAACGCCATTGGAGCTTGTATTGGACGAGCCTGCGCCGGGGTTGCCTCCCGGTGAATTACCGCGGACATAAAGATTATCGAGATCGTCGGGGCGCGCGCGCTCATTGTCGGCGACTTCGAGGATGACCTGATACTGATCGTCCGGTTGCTTGATCAAATAGACATAATTTTGAGAGTAAGCGGTGCGGAGCAGACTTTGCACCGCTGCGGTCGAAACCCCGTAGGTGGAAGCACGCGCGCGATCCATTTCCACAGTAAGGTTGGGCGTGCTGTTGTAATAATCGGAACGCACGGTGGAGAAGCCTTTGAACTCGCGCAGCTTCGCCATCAACTGATCGGCCGCGGCATAAACATCGTCGGGCACAATGCCACTGATGGTGTAGGCATATTGTCCCTGCGTTTGATTGGTCGCACCAACGTTGATTTGCAGCACCGGATTCGGCTGCATCACGGCGGTAATGCCGGGGAGCGAGCCGATCGATTTCTGCAATTGCAGAATACACTGCTCAATCGGCAGCCGCTCGTTCTGCGGCTTCAGGAATAGGAACATAAGCGCCTGCGACGAAGCGGAGCGACTGGAAAAGCCGGCCAGAGTGAAAAACTGCGCGACATTCGGATCTTCCCGTAACTTTTGGTTTACCTGTTGCTGGTAGGCGTGCATTTGCGCAGGGGAAGAACCCTCCTGCGCGATGAAAACTCCCCTGATGAAACCGCTATCGCCGGGTGGTAATAGCGTAAATGGTAGGTGCGTAAAGAAAAACCAGAGGCCGATGATGCAGGCGAGCAAGATCGGCACGGCCAGCCATGCACGATCGAGAAAGGCGTCGAGATACCTTCCGTAGGCGGCGATTACTCGCTTGATTCGGTCCCCCACCCACTGTTCCACCCGCGTCTTTTTGTGGCCTGGTCCATGTTCGCGCAACAGGCGCGCACACATCAACGGCGTTAGCGTGAGAGAGATGAGGCCTGATGCAAAAATCGCGACGATAATTGTCACAGAAAATTCACGAAAAATTCGCCCGAGCAGACCAGGCAAAAAGACCAGCGGAATAAAAACGGCCGCGAGCGAGATCGTCATCGCAAGGATCGTGAACGAAATTTCGCCGGCGCTGTTGAACGCAGCCTGGACGACGGATTCGCCATGCTCGGCGCGCCTAACGACATTTTCCAAAAAGACAATCGCGTCATCGACCAGAAACCCGATGGCCAGCGTCATCGCCATCAAGGTGAGATTGTTGATCGAGTAATTGAGCGCGTACATCACAGCGATGGTGAGCAAGAGCGAGAGGGGCAGCGCAACGACCGGAATCAAGGTGTCGGTCGCACGACCGAGGAATGCGTAGATGACCAGCACGACGAGCACGAAAGAAATAAAGAGTGTCGTTTGCACGTCATGCACGGAATTAACAATGCTTTGCGAGCGATCGAAGATTGGGATGAGTTTGATCGACCCGGGAAGACTCGCGTTCAGCTCCGGAAAAAGCGCTTTGACGGAATTGGCGACGGCGACTGCATTTGCGCCTGCCTGACGCGAGACCGCCAGCACGACCACCGATCCGGGCGGATTGAAACCGCGCGCCCAGAATGTTCGCGAAAGGCGCTCGTCCTGCACGCTCTGGCGAACATCAGCGACATCGCGGAGAAAAACCGGCGAGCCATCTTTGTTTCGCGCGACCATCAAATTGCGATAACCCTCCGCATCGTCGATCTGGCCGTTCGGTTGCAGAACGAACGTGCGATGCATACCATCGAATTGACCCGCGCCCGAATAAACGGTGCCGGCTTTAATGGCATTGGCGAGATCGTCCATAGTTAAACCCCGCGTCGCCAACGCGGCGGGATCAGCTTTGACCCTAATCGCCGCCTGAACGCCATAGACACCTACCTGCGAAACCCCGGGAAGAATCGCAATGCGCTGCTGCACCGCGGTCGAAGCGTACTTATATAGATCGCCGTCGGTCAGCGTATCGGAAAGCAGTCCGAGCAAATAGACGGCCTGGTCATTCGGATTGGTTTTGGTGAACGTTGGCGGACTCGGCAAATCGGACGGCAATTTGCCCGTCGCGCGTTGAATCGCGGCCTGCACATCGGTGGCCGCATCAGTGATGCTTTTGCTTAGATCGAATTGTAGCGTGAAGGAAGTATTTCCCTGCGTGCTCTGGCTGGTAATGAGGTCAAGCGAGGGAATTTGCAGGAATTGTTTCTCGAGCGGCGTGGCGACGTTATTCGCCATCGTCGTCGGGTTCGCGCCGGGATAGGAAACGGTCACGTTGATGACTGGGTAATCGACCGCCGGCAGATCGTTGACGGCGAGCTTTCCGTAGGTCGCAAGGCCGGCAACGATAATGGACAAGGTGAGAAGGACGGTCATCACCGGCCGTTGAATGAATGGTCCGGACAAACCGGAGCCGGTGACCTGGATCAGCTTGGACGTGTTCTTCTGTTTCGCGCTGGCATCCGGTGCCTGGTCGAGATACTGCTGCCGATTCGGCGGCGGCGAATTCGATTCGCCGTTATGATGCCCATCACCTTCCTGATGAGAGTTCATCCTTTCGCGCGATCTCCATTTGGCTTGTAAGGTTCGGGCGCAACCTTCACCCCAGGCGCCAACGCGATTTGCCCGCTGACGACGATCGTCTCGTTCGCCTGCACACCGTTTTCGATCACAATCGTGTCACCGTCCTGTCGTTGTCCCGGTTTCACCGGGCGCATATCGACCGTGTTGTCCGCCTTGATGACAAACACATAGGGGCCGTTCTGGCTGATTTGCACTGCTTGCGACGGAACCAGCTTGGCATCTTTTATCGTGTCGAGAATCAGGCGAACGCGCACAAATTCCTCGGGCCAGAATTTTCGATCATGATTCGGTGTCACCGCCCGAGCTTTCACCGTGCCGGCACCGGGTTGCACCGCATTATCTATGAAATAAAGATCGCCTATCGCGGGCGGGTTCGCGTCATTCGGCGTGTCAGTTGTGACTTTCAAAGTCGGCCCGTTCAAATAGGGACGCACTTCCGGCAGGTCCGTCTCTGCCACGGTAAAGTCAGTGTAAATCGGATCCAATTGTTGGATCGTTAGAAGCACGGCGCCGCCGTTGCCCCCGGCGACGACATTGCCAACGTCGACATTGCGCAAGCCCGCGCGGCCATCGATCGGCGAACGGATGTTGCAGTAATCCAAGTTCACTTGCGCGGCAGCGACCGCCCCTTCCGCGCTTTTCACCTTCGCTTCGTCATTATTCACCGTGCCTTGCGCAAGGTCGAGATCCTGCGGAGCGTTCACACCTCGCGCGCGAAGATCTTGCTGACGTTTCAGCGTGATCTGATCCAGAATCAGCTGCGACTTGGCCTGACCGAGCTGGCCTTGGGCTTGATCCAGCGCCGCCTGATATGGACGCGGATCAATGGTGAAAAGCGGATCGCCCTTTTTTACATCTGCGCCATCCTGAAAATTACGCGCAATAATCTGGCCGCTCACTTGCGACTGGATTTGCACGGTTTCATAAGCCGCGCACGTGCCGATTTCATCGAGATAAAGCGGGACATCCTTGGTCGTCACTTTGGCGACCGCGACTGGCCGAGCCGGTGGCTGTGTGACGGTGGCCGCGTTTCTTCTCTTCGCGTACACGCGCCAAAAAAGGAAGACGGCCATTACGATAAAGAGAATATACGCCCACCGCGGGATGGATCGGATCGTGGTTCTGGCAGATTTCGTTTCCATTTTATCCCACGCGTCGCGACGTCCTCATCTTTATGGTCGCATGACCATTCTTGCTCTGACTGTTCCGCCCCAGGCGACTGCTTCTTCGTCGAGAAACTTTATCCTCTGTTTCCGCCCTATCGTGAATTACCGACAACACGCGCATACAAATTTGTAATTCCGGTAGCGAAATGCCGGCGAGCAACTCGCCTCGAAGCTTTGCCGCCGCCGCATTGATGCGCGCGATGATCCGATGCCCTCGGTTTCCCAGGTGGACAGTCTTACAACGGCGATCGTGCGATGCGTTTTTGCGCGCGACCCAGCCGCCTTTTTCCAAACGATGAAGCAACGTGACCAACGTCGGTTCTTCGATACCGAGCCGCGCGGCGATTTCGGCCTGCGTCAATGGATCGGACGCGAGGGACAAGTGAAGCAGTGTGCGCCATTTCGCTTGAGTAAAACCCATCGGTTTGAGCCGCGCATCGAGCTTCAAACGCCAAGCGCGAGCCGTCCCGTGGAGAAGCGGACCAAATGCCTCAAGTTTCGACATAACCGATAGTTAGCATGCTAACTAATTCGATTCGGAGGATTGTCAAGGTTCCCCACTGCCACTTTCCTAGCGGAGGACAAGCAACTCATCCGGAGGTTACTTCAAACAGGATGATCTTCCAATTGCGGTAGTCCTCAAATTCTTGCAGTGGCTTCGCGTGCAGCGGCACCCAATGTTCGTTCGACTCCGCTTCCGTTTTCCGTTCCGGGCGCACGAGAAAATAGCGCGCCTCCCTTGGCAGATCTTCCACCGCGCTCACATAGACCAGCGGTCCGCGCACATAAAAAAGAAATGGCTGAAAATCGGGATCAACCGCATACAGCCGTTGCGAAACCGGAACGAGCGCGTCAATCTGCGCGGCGATCGCTTTTACTTTCTGATGTTTCCGCAGATGCGGAACGATAGCGAACGCGTAGATCGAGACACACACGCAGGCAAGAATCACAACTGTCGTGACGGCACGCTGTCGATCTTGCGGCAAGAACTTCTTGCCGCCGAGCCATCGCGGCCATTCCACATTTTCCGCCGTTAGAGTTGCCGCTAGCAACCAGGAGGCGGGCGCAACCAACGGCATAGTGTACCGCGGAAGCCAGCCCGGAATGAGATTGACAATCACCAATGGGATTCCGATTCCCCAAATTAAACCGCGCGCAATAATGGTTTGCCGGTCAAAAGAAAATTTCGCGCCCCTGACTAACGGCAAGAGCAAGAGCCAGGGCAAAAAATAGCCGAGACTGCGAGGAATATTCCGTATCCAGCCGCGAAATTTGAAATCCGCCAGAGCCAGCCACAATTGTCCCTGCCAAGCGCGGGCGACACGACTGCCGCCGGCCATCTGGGCGTAAGGAATCGCCCAGGCGGCGAAGATCGAGAGCATAATGATGAGTCCGAGCGCATGCGGAAGATTCCAAATTTTTCGCAACGCGCCTGCTTGCCAGAGCACCGCGATGACGACGGCGTAAAAGAAAACGAGATGGGTCGGTCCTTTCGCCAACAAACCGAGCCCGAGAAAAATCCATGGAATGGTCCAGGTCAGCCACGGCGATCGTTTTTGTTCCCACCAACTCAGCCAACAAACAAACGCGAGAGCGAAGAGCGAAACATAAAGCCCTTCTATTTCGATCAAGCGTCCCTTTTCAAAGATTCCGAAGTTGGTCATCCAGATGAGCGCCGCGGTTGTCGACCCGCGCCCGCCTAAGCTGGCGCGCGCGATAGTTACAAACGCGATCGCTACCGCCAGAACGCAAATGGTTGAAGGCATTCGCGCCGCCCATTCGTTGCGCGCTCCGAAAATTTTGAAGGACGCGGCAACGAGCCAATTCACGAGCGGCGGTTTACTGAAATAGCGTTCACTTCCAACCTGCGGAACAATGTAGTTGCCGGTTTCGAGCATCGTGATTGCTGGCAAAATCCGCCGGCCTTCCTCGCCTCTGATTTCCAGCGAGCCGAGGGCTGGGAGATAAATTACCGCCCACACCAAGAGAACAACTAACAAGCTCTGCCCTCGTGAAATCATTTGTGGCTCGACGTTGGACGCTGCACCCCGGACGTTCAAACAGAATCAAACGGTGGCTTGACGGTAATGCCTCGCAAAGTTAGGTTAAGCGCCTAGTCCGCGCTGGAGGGAGTGGGAACAGATGTCCCACTCTTTTTAGTCTGCGGGCTAGATGTTTTTTATGAATGCTGAATTTATCGCCATGCTCGATTACCTGGAGAAGGAGCGCGGAATAAAACGCGAGATCCTGCTCGAGGCGGTCTCGAGCGCGCTGCTCTCGGCATCGAAAAAAAGCGTCGGCGCCGCGCGCGATCTGCGCATCGACATCGATCCGAAGACCGGCGATATCCGCGCGCTGGCAAATCTTGTCGTGGTTGAAGACGTCGCGAATCCGCAGGACGAGATCGCGCTGGCCAAGGCGCGTAGAATTAAAGCGGACGCGAAAGTCGGCGACACGATTGAAATAGAAGTCACGCCGAAAAACTTCGGCCGCATCGCCGCGCAGACTGCCAAGCAAGCGATGATGCAACGCATTCGCCAGGTCGAGAAGGAAATGATCTACGAGGAGTTCAAGGATCGCGCCGGCGAAATCGTCAGCGGCACGGTGCGGCGCTTCGATCGCTCGGATGTGATTCTCGATCTTGGCAAATTCGAAGCGATCATGCCGCAGCGCGAACGCGTCGTGGTGGAAGATTACAATGTCGGCGATCGGCTTCGCGCTTACGTGGTGGCGGTCGAAAACGGAATCCGCGGGCCGGAGATCATCGTCTCGCGCAGTCATCCGAATTTTGTGCGGCGTCTTTTTGAATTGGAAGTAAGCGAGATCGCCGATGGCACAGTCGAGATTCGCGGGATTGCGCGGGAAGCCGGGTATCGAACAAAGATCGCGGTCACGAGCGCGACCGAAAAAGTCGACCCGGTCGGTGCGTGCGTCGGCATGCGCGGGTCGCGCGTGAAAAATATCGTCCGCGAATTGAACAACGAAAAGGTCGACATCATCCGGTGGAGCTCCGATCCGAAAGAATACGTTTTGGAAGCGCTCAAGCCGGCCAAGGTTAAGAACCTGGTTTTCGATACAGAGAAAAAAAGCGTCAAGATTTCCGTGGACGAAGACCAGCTTTCGCTCGCGATCGGCAAGAAAGGACAGAACGCGCGTCTGACTTCACGACTGACCGGCTGGGAAATTAACATCGACAAGGACACTTCGGCCACGACCGCGGTCGAACAAAAAGTCGCGCAAGCTGCGCAAACTCTTTCGGCGGCGCTGCCGATTACAGAAGAGCAAGCGCTCACGCTGGTGAAATCGGGCTTTACGAATTTGGAAGGTTTGGGCGACGCTGACGTTCAGGATTTTGTGGACATTCTTGCGGTGGACGAAGCGAAGGCGCGTGAAATTCACGAGGCCGTACATCGAGAAGACAACGCACAGAAAGATGGCTCTGCTTAAATGCTCGAGCCATGAAGAGAATTTTTGACAACAGCAATGGCAACAAAGACAAAGAGCAAGACAGCGACAAAAAAACCGGCCGCGCACAAGGCGGTCAAGGCCGCTGCTTCCCACAAGTCTGCGACCAAGGCAAAAGTTGAGAAGAAGGCGAAAGTAGATTCGCACGCCAAAACTGCGCCTGCGCACCATACCGCACCGGCGAAGAAAACTCCCGCGCATCACGCGCCGGTAGCAAAAACCGAGAAACCTTCTCTGGCGCCGCGGCGCCAAGTTGAGAGCGTTTCGTTGATCGACGAAAAAAAGCCGCAGAGGAAGACGGTGGACGGCGAAGTAACAAAGAAGAGCACTGTCCTGCCGCCGATCTCACGTATTCGCGCATCGCTCGAAATGCCGCCCGCGCCTCCAAAGCCCGAACCGCCGCCGGCCAAAATCGAACCGGTACCCGCTATTGCTCCGTCTGCTATCGATAGTGCAGCCGCAACAGTCCCCGCGCCGGAACTTGAAGCGGAACCGCAAAATGTCATTCACATCAAGCCACCGATCATCGTCAAGGACCTGGCAACACAGCTTGGCGTAAAAAATTTCCAACTCATTAAAGAGCTGATGACGGAGTTCAACGTCTTCGTGAACCAGAACCAGACGATTGAGCCCGACATCGCGACGAAGATTGCGGAGAAACACGGATTTATTCTCGAAAAAGAGCGCCGTGAAAAAGGCGGAGGCGTTCACAAAGTCGAGCAAGTCGTCGTCGCGCCGCCGCCGCCGGTAATCGAGAAAGAAGAGGAGCTCACACTGCGCGCTCCTATCATCACCTTCATGGGCCATGTCGATCACGGTAAGACGTCCTTGCTCGATGCGATCCGCAAGACCCGCGTCGCGGCCGGCGAAGCTGGCGGAATTACGCAGCACATCGGCGCGTATCAGGTCGATTACAAAGGATCGAAAATCACGTTCATCGACACACCTGGCCACGCGGCCTTTACCGCCATGCGCGCGCGCGGCGCGAACGTGACGGACATCGTCTTGCTGGTGGTCGCGGCGGACGACGGATTGATGCCGCAAACACTCGAGGCGATCAATCACGCAAAAGCGGCGCCGCACGTGAAGATCATGGTTGCGATTAACAAGATCGATCTCCCTGGCGCCAACATCGACAGGGTAAAGAAGCAACTGCAGGAGAAAGGCCTTCAGGCGGAAGATTGGGGAGGCGAAACGATTGTCGCACCGGTTTCCGCGACGAAAGGCACCGGCATCGATCACTTGCTCGAGATGATGGCGCTGCAGGCGGAAGTGATGGAATTGAAATCATCGCCGACCGCGACGCCGCGCGGCACCGTGATTGAAGCGCAAGTCGAAGCGGGCCGCGGCCCGACGGCGACGGTGATTGTGCAAATGGGCACGCTCAAGGTCGGTGATGTATTCATCTGCGGCAGTTACAGCGGCAAAGTGAAATCGCTCCTCAACGACCAGGGCGAACCAATTAAGGAAGCTGGTCCATCGACCCCGGCGAAGGTGCTCGGCTTTACCGGTCTTCCAAACGCGGGCGATGAATTTCTGGTGATGAAAGCGGAGCGCGATGCGAAAACTCTGAGCGAAGAACGATTGGACGCGAAGCGCACCGGCAAACTCAACGTGCCGCAACGCGCCACGCTCGAAAGTTTGCTCGAAGCAGCCGATGGCAAGAAGCTTTTGCGCATTGTGCTGAAATGCGATGCCCAAGGCTCGGTGGAAGCGATCGTCGGCGCGCTCAATCAGATCCAAAGCGACAAGATCGATCTGGAAATCGTTCACTCCGCCGTCGGACCCGTTTCCGAGTCCGACATGCTGCTGGCCAGCGCGTCAAATGCTGTGGTGGTGGGCTTCAACGTTAAAGTCGAGAACGTGGCGGTCACGGCCGCGAAACGCGAAGGCGTCCAGGTCAAATTGTATTCGATCATCTACGAATTGATCGACCAGCTTAAGGAAGCGATGGCCGGCCTGCTCGATCCTGAGCATCGCGAGACGGTCATCGGCCACGCCGAAGTGAAGCAGGTCTTTAAGCTAAGCAGAGGGATCGTGGCCGGATGCTTGGTTACGGATGGACGCATTGCGCGCACGGCCCGCGCCCGTGTTCTTCGCCGGCGGCAGCCGGTTTACGACGGCGGTCTTTCCACGCTGCGCCGGTTCCAAGACGACGTGAAAGAAGTTCGCTCCGGTCTGGAATGCGGCATCAAGCTCGGCGATTTCAGCGAATATCAAGTGGGCGACATCATCGAGTGCTATCAACTCGAGCAGGTCGCGCAAAAACTTTGACCGAAGTTGAGATGTTGAACAGTTGAGAAACCCGCTGCTTCACTTCTCAACCACTCAACCTCTGAACTCCTCAACTCTTCCAATGAAGCACCGAAAATTGCGCGTGAACGAACTTCTCAGGCGCGAACTCAGCGCCATCATCACGCGCGAGATCACGTTTGAAGGCGCGCTGGTTACGATCAATCAAGTGGACGTGACTCCGGACCTGAAGAATGCGCACGTTTACGTAAGCGTCCTGGGTTCGGCCGGTCGCAGCGTGATCACTCAACTCGAGGCTCAGCGGGTTGTGTTGCAAACGGAACTCGCGCGACATGTCGTTTTGAAATATACGCCGCATCTCATTTTTCATCTCGACGATTCAATCGAGCGCGGCACGCGCATTATCGAGATTCTTCAGGAAATCGAGACACCCGGCGGCAAGAAAGAGTGAGCGCTGCTATTTTCTCGAAAATCGGACAAGCGCTGCGCGACCATCAACGGTTCGCGGTCTTGAGTCACGTGCGGCCCGATGGTGATGCACTCGGCAGCGAGCTCGCGCTTGCGCTTGCGCTCGAAAAACTTGGCAAAACCGTCCGCGTCTGGAACGAAGATGGAATGTTGGAAAAATACAACTTTCTTCCGCGCGCCGAATTATTAACCAAACCGCCAGCCGAAAAAGAAGATGTCGATGTTGCCATCGCACTCGATACCGCCGTGCAAAGCCGCCTCGGCAATACGGTCGACGCAATCGGTTCGGCGAAACTTTGGATCAATATCGATCATCATCCGAGCAATCCGGGTTACGGCGATCTCGTCTATATCGATCCCGTCTCGCCGGCTACCGGACAGATTCTCTTCGATCTTATCACCGACCAAAAATTGCCGCTTACCCAGGAAATCGCCGAGAACCTTTACGTCGCAATTTCCACCGACACCGGGTCGTTCCAGTATCCGAACACGACCGCGCGCACTTTCGAGATCGCGGCCGAGCTTATTCGCGCCGGCGTTGATGTCGGGCGCGTGAGCCAACAACTTTACGAAAACTATCCGCGTCGCCGGATTGAATTGTTGCGCGAGTTGCTCGGAACCATGCGCTTCGAAGGAAGGGGGCGTGTCGTCAGTTTCAGTTTGAGCCTGAAGATGGCAAAGGATCTCGAGGTTCTTCCGGAAGACAACGAAGGTCTGATCGATCATCTCCGCTCAATTCGCGGTGTGATCGTGGCGGTGTTTTTTGAAGAACTGGCGGAGGGCAAGGTGCGCGTAAGTATGCGCTCGAAAACGGAAAAGGCGGATGTGTGCGCCATTTGCACAAAGTTCGGGGGCGGTGGACACAAGCTCGCGGCCGGAGCACGCGTTCGCGGAACACTCGCTGAAGTCGAACGGAAAGTCCTGGAGGCAATTTGTGATGTCGTCGACTGTAACTCCTGACGGCGTCCTGCTCGTCGACAAAGCCGAGGGCATGACCTCGCACGACGTTGTCGCGGTGCTTCGACGCAAACTCGACATCAAGAAAGTCGGCCATTGCGGAACTCTCGACCCGATCGCCACTGGTCTGTTGCTGCTCACGATCGGACGCGGAACCAAGATCCAGGATTTGCTGATGAGCGAGGACAAGGAATACGCGGGAACGCTTTCGCTCGGTGTGGCAACCAGCACGCAAGATCGAGAAGGTGCAGTTGTCGATGAACGGCCGGTTCCTCAGCTAAATGAAAGTGAAATCCGAGCGGCCTTTGAAAAATTTCGCGGCGATTTCTATCAGATGCCGCCGATGGTCTCGGCGATCAAACACGGCGGCGTTCCGCTTTATAAACTGGCGCGCCAGGGAAAAGTGGTCGAGCGCGAGCCGCGCCTCGTCCACGTCTATCGTTACACCATCGATCAAATCGCGCTGCCGGAAATCGGTTTCAGCGTTATGTGCAGCAAAGGTTTTTATGTGCGCACTTATGCTCATGACATCGGCGAAGCGCTTGGTTGCGGGGCCCATTTGAAATCGCTGCGCCGCACCAAATCCGGACGATTCGATGTTGCGAACGCCATTTCCGTCGATGAAATCAAAAACGGCGAACGCGACAAGATCCTCGGCGCAATCCTGAGCCTGCCCGAAGTTTCCCGGATGCGCGGCGCTTAGCTCGAGACCGACAATGGAAGTCTTGCGATCGATCTCCGAACTCGATCAATTGCGCGGCCCGCTGTTCCTCGCCATCGGTGTATTCGACGGCGTGCATCTTGGACATCAAGCGGTCATTTCCACTTCAACGCGCCACGCCCATTCGGCGGACGGAACGCCAGTGATCGTGACCTTCGACCCGCACCCGGCGAAAGTCTTGAGACCAAGCGACGCACCGCACTTGCTCACGGCAACGCACCACAAGATCGCGCTCATCCGTTCCCTCGGAGCTGGTCATCTACTGGTGATCAAGTTCGACAAAAACTTCGCCGCAACTTCGCCGGAGAATTTTGCCGAGCAGCTCGTCCGAAATTCAAAACCACTGCGCGAGATTTGTGTCGGCCACGAATGGTCGTTCGGCAAAAATCGCGCTGGCAATCTCGATCTTTTAAAGAAACTCGGCGCGCGTTTCGATTTTGACGTGGTGGGAATTCCACCGGTGAAAACGAACGGCGCAGTCGTAAGCAGCACGGCAATTCGCCAAGCAGTTGAGGCCGGTAATCTAACGAAAGCCGCAGAGATGCTGGGACACGAGTACACCATCCTGGGAACGGTGACCGGCGGCGAAAAACTGGGAAAGAAAATTGGATTTCCGACCGCGAATTTGAGCGCGCACAGTGAGCAATTCCCTCCAAACGGCGTTTACTTCGCCGAGGCATGGCTCGAGGGAGTGCTCCTTCACGGTGTGGTAAATCTTGGATATCGCCCCACGGTCAGCAGCGGAGAGCCCGAACGCATTCTCGAGATTCATCTGCTCGATTTCGATCGCGACATTTATGGCAAAGATCTGGAAATCCGCTTTGTCCGATATCTTCGACCGGAAAAAAAATTCGAAAACGTGGATGCGCTGGTTCGGCAGATAGATGTCGATGTGCGACAGGCGCGCGGACTTTGCGCGGCGTAATTAGCTAGCCGGTCGGCGTTTCGATCGCGATGCTTTGCCTCCGAGCGAACGCGAAAACGTGACCGGCGCTTTTTCAATTTGGCCCGCGGACAAAGCTTGGCGCTGAATAGCCGAAATTTCGTGGTCGATCTTCTGGATTTCCGCGAGTAAGGCGTCTTTGCGCTCGGAAAGCTTGACCAGTTTTCGAAGGGTCGCGCTGGGAATGTTCGTGGGCATCCCCTGACTCTGCGCGACCGGATTAGGATTGCAACCGCCTAAGATTTCGCACCTCTGGCGTCTTACGAATCGCGACAATCACAGCGCATGCACCGACAACAAGTCCGCTGCCAAACGCAAAGACGAACAGAAGCCAAATCGGGAAGTTTGACAACCGCACGATGCCTTCATTCACAAAGCGACCGCCACCCGAAAGTGTGTAGGCAATCGCGCTGCCCAAAGCGGTAATTCCGACAAGAATTATCCCACGCATCGAACGGCGCTGGTGCTGGACGGCCGGCAGCCTAGACATAACCCTGGCGGCGAAGCCGTTGTCGTCAATGTAGGGCGCGGCCTCGAGCAATTGTCGATCGAGCACGTCTTCCTCAGTCATCTCGTTCATGTTATCAGTTCGGTCCCCAAGCCGCCAGCGTTCGTTTCAATTTCTCTCGTCCGCGCAGGACGTTCGTTTTCACGGTGCCGAGCGGAATGTCGAGAACGCGCGCGGCTTCGTCATGCGATAAGCCATTTTGACAGCATAACAGCACGGCCGAGCGCTCGTGCAATGGAAGTAAACTCAACGCGTGCATGAGATCGTGCCGCAGCGCAGGATCGACCGTCCGCGTGTCCTGTTCGGTTTGTAATTGCTCTTCATCGATGCCGACGAGTTCTTTTCGTTTCCGAGCGTTTTCGCGAAAAGTGTTGTAGGCGATTCGATAAAGCCAGGTGGAGAAACGCGCCTCGCCACGGAAACTGCGAATGTTTTTGTAAGCGCGAAGGAAAGTTTCCTGCGCGAGATCGTCTGCCAGAGCGACATCGGTTCGCGTAAGCTGGCGAAGCACACCTCGCACGCTCGATTGATGATTCCGAACCAGTTCGGCGAAAGCATGGTGATCATCATCGAGTAAAACTCTTGCGACGAGGTCCGCATCAGTTAGCGCCACGTCCGCAGGTTATGGCAACGGCGGAGGATTGTCTTTCTTTCCTTCCAATTTCCAAACGAGCAAATAGCCGAGGCCAATCACGAATGGAATAGCACCCAGACTCCAGACACCACCTTCCCAATCGTTGACCGCGCCGAAAAACAGCATGAGACCGATGCCGACCATAACAAGGACAACGCCGCGACGCATGTCCGATCGTTGACGTACCGCCGGCGGTGGCGGCGCGAGCAAAGCCGCCGGCACTTCCTGGCCCTTCTCCACCATCATCCGGATGGTTTTGTGCATCATTCGGTTTCTGGAGAAGCCGAAATACATAATCAATCCCACGATCAAAACGGGCGCTCCGAAGACCGACATCATCACGACAGCAACAATCGGCACGACCATCTCGGGAACCTCTTCAGGGGAATGAGAGGATATGCCGGAGTGGTCAGTGTCTTCGTCACTGTCTCCAATGGTGAAGTGGAAACCCTTCTTGTGTTTCTTATCCATTTTTTGCTCCCATTCGCTTTCGGCGGTGGGGCTTGGCGAAACGGAGGCGACTGGACTTGAGGAAGCTTGAGACGCGATGGCCGGGCTTTGGCCCCAAACGGTGCAGGCCAGCACGATGGAACAAAGGCTGGTGATAAACAGTGTCTTCATAGGTATCATTTGTAAGTGAGATGCGCTTTGCGCGCTCTTTGGATTCAAGATTCTGACATATCTCGTGGCAATTAAAGGTTGCGTCTACGAGGGGGTTCGCCATTATTTCTACCCGCTCGGGATGCGGGTGTAGCTCAGTGGTAGAGCACCTCCTTGCCAAGGAGGACGTCGCGAGTTCGAGTCTCGTCACCCGCTCCATATTTACGATGACCAAGCTGATCACGCGAATCGCGCCGGATGTCGGTTGGTTGCCGATAAGTTTTGCCAACATTTATTTCATCGGGCGGCCGGGTGGCAAATGGATACTGGTGGATGCCGGTTTGCCAGGTCGCGCGAACGAAATCGTGGAAGCGGCCGAAGCTCGCTTCGGCGCGGGCTCTCGGCCGGAGGGAATTATCCTCACCCACGGCCATGCCGATCACGTTGGTTCCGCGCTGGCTTTGGCGGAAAAGTGGGACGTGTTTGTTTACGCGCATCGGTTGGAAATGCCGTATCTCACGGGCAAATCTCCTTATCCGCCAGCCGATCCAACCGTTGGCGGCGCGATCGCGTTTCTTTCCCGTTTCTTCCCGACCCACTCCCATAATTTGGGAGAGCATCTGCATCCACTTCAACCCGGGAAAATTCCCGGCGTGACGGGCTGGAGATGGATCGCTACGCCGGGACATTCTCCAGGTCACATCTCGTTGTTCCGGTCTTCCGATCGCGTGCTGCTGGCGGGCGACGCGTTTGCGACCATGAATATGGATTCGTGGAGCGGTCTGCTTACCGGCAGGCAAACACTGGCGCGCGCAGCTTCGCCGTTCAATATAGATTGGCAGGCGACGCATTCATCGGTCCAAGAGTTAGCCAGCCTGCGACCGAATGTTGTCGGGTGCGGACATGGCATTCCGATGCGCGACGCGGACTTGCCTGAGCGAGTAGAAGCGTTCGCGGAAAAATTCCGTGCGCCTAGGCACGGACGTTATGTTCGGCATCCCGCCAGGACGGACAAGAATGGAATCGTCGATCTTCCACCAGCGCCATTCGATCCCGTGCCGTTGGCAACGGCCGCTTCGCTGGTCTTAGTTGGTATCGCTCTGGGCGCCGGTTATCTCGACAACGAGAAGCGGCGCTGAACTGCAGACACGGCAGAAAAATCCCGAGCTCTTTATCAAAAGTTCGGTGGCGATCCAGTTCTGATCGGCGGTGGCGTCGGCCTGGCCGCGCCGGCCTGGTCGAGCGTGTCGATGTTGGTTGGATCGGTAAAACCACCGGGCGGCGGCGATGTCTTTTGATCTTCTATATCGATTAAGATGAGATCCAGCTCGGGGAGTTTCCCAGAAAAACCGCTGACCAATTTTCCTTGCAGCAACTTGGAAAGATCGACATTCAAAATGTCCGGACATCTTGTCGGATGCAGCGGCCACACGACCATTTGTCCCGTGTGCAGTTCGCACGGCTCGGTCGGAATTCCTGCGAACGAAATTTTTCCCTTACCATGAATGACAATAAATTTATTCCACCCCTTGGCGTGGTGCTCGAACATGGCGGTAAAACCGGTAACCGCCGCAGTGGCGGCGCCGACCTTCACCATGGTAGTGCCCGATTCCTTGGGCACAGATATTAACATTGCGCCGCTGGCGAGATCAAAATCCTTTCCGCCTTCCCTGAAGCTAAAAATGCTGTTCGCACCGAGCCGGGTCAGGGTTTGATCAGTAAAGGTAAGTTCTGTCCGCGAATCAATGCCGGTCCGGACTGCCGTTCCCGTGCTCACAGAATCATTTACCGACGCCGGACGCGGTGATGCGCCTGAAGGAAGCAAATGCACGTCCTTAATAACCTGGGTCACACGCGCTTCTTTCTTTTGCGAGGCGATGGCGAAGTGCGTGATCATGACGAAAATGACCAAGGAAGCCGGTACTGCGGTGAGATTAAACAATTTTTTCATAATCAGGTGAGATTGCTGTCGATCTGGTAGACTACGGTCCCCCTGGCATCTCGACCTTCCCATGGGGAATTGCATTTGTTTTCTGCTCGATGGCGCCGAGTGACGTGGGGTCGGTGAGCGTTACCAGCGCGCCCTGGCTATAAATAACTAGGTTCGCATCAATGAGGCTGCCATCGGCTTTTTGTTCGTCCTGGCGCCGAATTTCTTCCGCAATCAATGCCTCGCTTCCCAGCGGACGAAATTTATTAATGAGCTCCGACGTTTCCAGCAACCGTTTGAGATCGACATCCACCGGATTGGGCAACCGCTTGGCATCCGGTTTCACGATGAGCATCTGACCGGGGTTGATCAGCACCGACTCACCCAGCCGGCCTTTCAAATACATGCGCACCGTCCCCTCCAGGCTGATTAATTTGATGTAAGCCTTCGGATGATATTCCAACAGCACGGTCGTACCCGTGACCGCGGCCGTAACCGCGGCCGTCCGAATAGTCGCGCCGCCGGCGCCTTTTGGCACGCGCAAAAGCATGGCTCCGCCGCCGAGATCAAGCCGGCGCGTTCCTTCATTCAAACTGAACAATGTGTTGGCGCCAAGCCGTGCCAGCGTCCGATCGCTAAACGTGAGCTCAGTCCGTGAGTCTTCGCCGGTCCGCACGACTGTGCCATCACGGATATTGTCGTTAATAACAGCGGCCCTAGCCGCAGCGTGCCCTGAAAGTAGGCTTACCTCCTTCACAATCTGCGTGATCTGCGCCTCAGTTAGTGGGGCGGCAGTTGCCGATTGTGCAGCAACAAGCGCAACTACCGTGAAGGCCACGACTGAGGACGTCCATTTCAGTTGTGAGATCCCGCGAAACGCCGTTCGCATCTTAGCTAGAACTTGACCGCAAATGACATCGCCCCGCCCACGTTGGCAACGCCGTAATCGAAAACGCTGTGGTTAGATTGATTCTTGGCGAAGCTGCCGATCACGCTGGCCGTGAACCAATTCGTCAGGCGGTAAGATGCAGTCAGGGCGAGAATTTCGCTAACGTCTACTCGATCCCCCTCTACATAATCATGCACCATGATCCGGCCAACGGCATCCACGGAAAAGGCACGTGTGAGATTTACGCCGTATCCGAGATAAGCGTCGTATTCGTTCCGCCTCGCGCCATTAGGCTCCCCGGCTAAACTAATATTCACGTCCGTCCCCAACGCGACGCGCTGCGCCCGCCCGATGCGAAACGGAAGCTCCGCGTTAAAGATCAATGAGTGATTCTCAAAGAGTGCGTCAAATGAATCCTTCGTGGTAAGACGGTTGTAATCGTAGAACGCGTGCAGAACCAGATTATGAAACTGGGGGAGAAAATAAGTCACGCCGGCTTGGATGTCGAAGGCGCCGAAATCAAAACTGCCGTAGTTGTTGTAGTAAAAAAGTTGGTCCTGAACCGACAGATGACCATAAAATGTTTTCGTAATCTGGGGATCGTAGGAAAGGCCAATCACCGGCGCGGCGATTACGTCACTGCGTTCACCGCTGTTCACCAGCGCGACGTTCGAGGTGTAATAGATTGGGGTGGCGAACGAAATTGTGAATGGTTGATATTCATCCTGGCGTTTCAGGATTTCTTGCACGCCAAGGTCCGGGTCGTTTGGGCTGGCCGCGGCGTGGCCGTCATCGACTCCGTTAACTGACACCTGTGGGCCGGTCGGAAATTGATTCTGATTGCCTAACAACTGCGCGCGATCGACATCTTGACTGGTTTGCGCAACACCGGACGTGGCGAAACAAGCGAACGCGATCGTGCCGCAAAGTGCGCCGAGAAGGCGAGAACGATCAGAGAGAGAGAGAGAACTCATGGAAGCGGATTTCTTTGTTGGAGTCAGGAAATTCATGGGTCGTCAAGCAGTTATCAATTAAAAGGGCGGTGGCGTCCCACTTGGGACAGTAGTTGCACCACTCCCGCTGAATATGCCGGTGGTCGAATTGTTTCCGCCGGAGCCGGTATAATTCGGGTGGCTCGTGTAAACAGTGGCAGCCGGCCCACCGATTGTCACAACGACACTATTAAAGATGGTAACACTATTGCCCGCGATAATCTTGGTCGAGGCGCCGCTGAGCGTCACGTCGGCGATGAAATTCACCGAGCCGTTGCTGCCGGTCGCGTAGAGTTTCAACATGGTATCGGCGTTGATCGTGCCGCCGCCTATATTAAGAGTGCCGTTGTCACCGAAAGCGCCGACTTTTACCACGTCGGCCCGAATGTTTGCGTTGTTGATGTTAATCGTTCCACTATCGCCATTGTGTTCGATGTCCACTGTCCCGCCACTACCGTCGGCCTCTATTAATCCATTGCTGTTATCGATGTTGATGCTGCTGCTGTTGCCGCTGTTATTCGACGCGCTCGCCAAAATAGTAATCTTGCCACCGGGCCCAGGAGCGGCGGCGCTGAGCAAGGACAGCAATTGCGCGCTGCTGCTAACATTGATGGCGACTCCAGACGTCTTGCCGCTGGTGAGTTTAATATTTCCGCCGCTCGCGCTTTGCCGGAACGGCGCAATCGTGCTGGCCGGTTCAGCCGAGGAAACTTCGATGCGATTGTTCACTGTAACGGTATCGCCCGACGAATTAAGATCGACCGTCCCTCCGAATCCGGCTGGGGTCGCAGAAGGAACAGGTTGGAAGTATCCGCTGGTGGCTTCGATATCGGAATTAACCACGATTGTTCCGGTTGTGTTGACTGTCAGATTTCCGCCGTCGCCAGGCAGGGTTGGCGTAGTGCCGTTAGAAAATCCATTCTCGTCCGCGCCGTTAAAATTCACCGGTCCAATGCCGGTGCTTGGATCAAAGGAAAGGGAATTCGCATTGATCGTGAGCAATCCGCCGGACGACAGGCCTGCGATACCGTCGAATTGATTGCCGCTGAAATCGATTCCATTGGGCGAAACAATGGAATCGACGGTGTAGATGTGCGGGGCCGCTGCCCCTTGTGGGAACCCCGGAGCGGTACTGAAGACGTAAGGGAAAATCCCGTTGGCCACGCGCAGCACGCCAGTCGGCGACGTGATGTATTGCACGTGAGTGCTATCCGCCGTGACATCTCCGCCGGCGGTGACTGAGCTTGCGGAAATGTATTGCCCTGCGGTGACAGCGCCGCCGGCCGTTAGAGTACTGATCGATATACTGCCGCCGACATCGACATCTGTGCCGGCAGTGATGACGCCTTCCCAAAGATCGCCGGTGGTGGTGATCGCTCCAGCCGCATTGACGCTTCCGCGAGCGTAAGAGTCGGTAAACTTGATGGAGTGCGCAGTGATATCTCCGCCGGACATGAGATTTAGCGCGCCACCGGAGTAAAAGATATCGGTGTATTGCGCATTAATTCCTCCGGCGCCCGCTGTGAAAGTGGTATCGCCGGAGAGCGGGAGGGTGAGCGCCGCGGAAACGTCGGAGTTTCCCCCGGTGAAGTTAATCGCGTTGCCAGCCGTCGCGTTCAGCGCGAAAGAATACGCGAAGCTCGTATTTGCAGCGTTAATCGTAATATCATGCGCGACGTTCCAGGTGCCGCCAAAAATATTGATCGCGGTGGCATTGTTAGGCCCGATGGTAAGATCGCCACTGCCATTGATATTGAACGTGGCTGCTTGCACAGTGCCGCCATCGATCGTGATCGTAGGAGTCGCGCCCGCAGGATCATTTTGATCGAGAGTAAGGGTCCCAAAATCAGCCCGCACATACCCGTTCACCACGATGTCCGCTCCCATGGTGGACAACGTGATCGAACCGGCGGGTCCCGGTGCGTTCGCGTTGTGCAAAGAAAGCAATTGTCCGTTGCTCGAAATCGTAATGCCGGTACCGGTGGTGAGGTCACTTTGCAAATCAATCGTGCCGCCGCTCGCGCTTAGTCGCGGAGCAGACGAATCATCCGATGACACTTGAATAGTATCGTTCACTGTGACCATCCCTCCGGTCGAGAGCAACGTGACCGATCCACCCGCTCCGCTGTAAACTCCAGCAGCGCTATTCAATCCCGTTGTCGCGGTAATGTCCGCGCCGTTATTGGCCGTGATGTTGCCAGTCGTGTTGACAATAAACACTCCGCCATCCCCCCCTTCGGCGGGATTGCCGCTGCCAAACGCGCCGGAATCCGCGCCATTAAAATTGGCGAAAGCAATTCCGGTCGCCGAATCGAACGTCAAAGTGTTCGCGTTGATTATGAGCCTACCTCCGGAAGATAGGCCATTGATTCCGTTGAACCGGTTGCCGTCGAAATCAATACCCGCGGGCGAGACGATCGAATCAATGTTGAAGGTGTGTTGCCGAGAGGCGCCAATGGCTGAATCAATAAACGGGAAAATCCCCCCTTGAACGGTCAGAATCCCAGAAGGAGCATTGACGTTTAGCGCTTGAAAAAGACCGCCAATGTTGATGTTGCCTCCGGCGGTCAACGTGTCGTCCACGTGGAGAGCTCCACCTACGCCCACAGTCGTCCCGGTTGTGAGAGTGGTCGCCACAACGTCGCCCGACGCAGTGAACGAAGTAGCTGCAGAGATTATTGCATCTTGGACGCCCTCTCCGACGGAGCGAACATTAATGCCAGCGCCGGAAAGCAAACTTAAACCACCACCAAGCACAAAGTCGATGTTCGGCGCGTTAATGCCGCCAGTGCCGGCGGTGAACGTCACACTGCTCGAGTTGGAAAAATCGAATGTGACCGGCGTCGGACTTGTCAGATTGATCGTGGTCGCCGTAGCAGTTAACGAATCCCAGCCGAAAGGTTGGCCGCCGCCTACAATGGCGATGTTCAAAGTGTTAGTTGCATTTAAAACGAAGGAACCACTGTTATCAGGCGGATTCGGGAACTTGCTTCCGTCAATGTTGATGTTGGAAAGCGACTCAACATCTACGTTCGTCGCCGTGATCACGCCAGATCCCACCAGGAAATCGCCCCCGGAAAATGACCTGAATTCGGTGGTGGCTGTTATATCCCCATTTATCTGGACTGTGCCTTGCGAATCCAGATGCACCACGTCCGCGCCTGAAATTGGACTGGCCAGGGTCAGGTTGGAACCCGTGCCACGCGCGTAGAAGGTAAGATGTGAAATGCCCGAAAACGCGATTTCAGGGCCGAGAGTAATTGACCCGTCTTGCGTTGCGATAAAGAGCCGATCGAGCCCAGCGAAAGTTAAGGTTCCTCCGGGCGCACCCGAAGTGACATCCCCGACGCTAACCAAACCGAGGAAGGTTGTGGCGCCGCTCGGGATGGTAATGGTCGGGTTGCCAGTCAGCTCCAGACTTGAAAACTTGAATACCGCTACCGGAACCCCGTTTCCGTTCGTGTTAAAGAACTCCCCTATTGTCATGTCGAACGCGCTGGTTGAGCCAAAGAGGTAATCAAATTCAGACCCGTCCAACGCCGGGCCTCGGTAAATCTTGCCGAAATCAGTTGCGCCATTGGTCGTAATCGAGGGATCAGTCGTAATCGTCGTCCCACTCGTGATGACGTAAGGAACTGGCGAGGAAATCACACTTGGCGGCCCAAACTTACCTGGTGTACCCGTCGGAGTCGGTGTTGGTGTTGGAGTTGGAGTCGGAGTCGGAGTCGGTGTTGGAGTGCCTGAAGCTGCTATCTTCTCGTCGACCACGTCGGTAGTATCTTTCGGCGGCGGCGGCGGCGGATTTGCAACATACAGGGCCTCTTGTTCGCGAATCACTGCCAAGATCAACGGCAGATTCGCGAGATCCGGAAAATTGATGATCAGTTCCGATGTTTCCAGAACCACTTTTAGATTAAATGCAGTTGGCCCAACGATGTGGCCATCCGGTGTCAACGTCACCATTTCTCCGCCGTGTAAGGTAACGGCTTCCTCAGGGTGACCAGTTGGATAGAAGGTACCGATTCCTTCCAGGACCATGAACTTTGTTGGTGGGCCCGTTCCAAAGATGGCGGTCCCACCAGTGATGGCCGCCGTCACCGCCGCCGTCTTCACTTTGAGGGAGGATCCATTTGGCGGCACTTGCATTAAGATCGAGCCTTGCCCTAAATCGAAAGTCCCCGCCCCCGCGTTGAAACTGAATATGCTGTTCGCGCCCAGTCGGGTGAGGGTCTGATCGCTAAATGTGAGTTCCGTCCTCGAATCCTGACCGGTTCGCACGGCTGTTCCTTGGCGGACGTCATCGTTAACAGCGGCTGCTCGTGTCGCGTTGGACAGGACCAGTTTTACATCATGTATAATTTGGGTAATGCGCGCAGAATTCAGTGCGGCCCGTGCTGGTTGCGCTGGCAACAATAGAAATGAAAGGAACAAACACGTTGCCGCAAATTCGCCGCTCACTGATTTCCTGAAATATTTATTCATATCCCTTCACTTCGTCTTCTCGTCGGAATTAGGCGGCGCAGTTGCAGGGGGAGGCGAAGTCGGCATGGCTAATGGCCCTGCCTTTTCTTGATCGATCGCCGTAACTTGCGCTGGATCGACAAGTGAGACCACCGTTCCACCCCCAAAAATTACCAGATTCGTATCGATCAAATTCTTCTTGGATTTCTCGCGCTGCTGTTTGTGACTCTCATTCGCCATCAAACCTTCGCTACCAAGCGGCGAAAAGTCCGTGATGAAGCGGGACGTCTTCAAGAAGCGTCCAATATCAAAATCCACTGGGTCGCTCAATGCCGCTTTCGGCTGGCCGAAGACCATTTGACCGGCCTTCACCAAAATCGAGTCGCCGAGATGTCCAGGCCGATACAATCGCGCTGTCCCGCCCAAAACGAGAAACTTGTAATAAGCCGCATGATATTCCAGAGCGACCGTTGTGCCGTTTACCGCGGTCGTAATTGGTCCCGCAAAAATTCGAGCGCCTTTCGCGCTCTTTGGAACCTGAAGAAGCAGGGCGCCATCTTCCAGGCTCAAATTTCGCGTTCCATCTCGGAAATCAAACACGGCGTTGGCTCCGAGCCGCGTAACGGTCTTGTCACTAAATGTTAGTTCCACGCGCGAGTCCACTCCTGTGCGCACCTTGGTTCCCTCCGAAACGCTATCATTCACCGCCGCGATTCGTGAGACCGCATTTGTTCCAACCAATTGCACGTCCTGAATCACCCGCGTAACACGCGCTTCCATCTTCTGCGAGGCCGGAGCGGCAACCGCGAAGACAGCCAGATTAATCGAGACGACGAGGCTGCAAACGTTGCGAAAATTCATAGGGGCGGCCCGATATAGTACCGCACCCGTATTTTCTGAGGCTGAGTTCCTCTCTGGTCAAGCTTTTACGCGGTAAGCGCTAAAATTTCGGCTCACGCCGGAATGCCAAGCAGCTTGCGCTGCCAGGGTACGAGCAACGCCTCGGCGCTTCCTTCGTTCGCGGCCACCGCTTCTAACGCGGCTCGTGGCGCAACGACGGTCGGCTCCAATTCCAATTGAATTGCCCCTCGATCGCGGCGCCGTCTCAATTCCTCCGTCCGCTGTCTCATTTCGAAGGTCGGACGCGTGCCCAGGCGAGGTCGCCGAACGGGCCAGGCTTCTTCCGGCAATTGGAGCGCGTGCTCGGCAGCTTCCTGAAATGCGCGGCGGCGGCGCGGCGAAAAGTGCGCGTAATCGGGCCTCGCGCCTTCTGCGAAACCTTCCGCTGCGGCAAGCAGTTCACGGTTTTGCAAAATATGGAACGGCGGGCGATCGACCGCTTCTGCTTCTTTCTCGCGCCATTGCCACAACGCGCGCAGCACCGTCGCGGACCGACCGCGCAGCGTGCCCGCTCCGGATATTCGCCACGCTTCATCGGCGTCGCGCACTCGCTCGACCGCGGCTTGCTCCAGCGCACGCTGACACGATTGCCGAAACCAATCCAGCCGATCGCGTTCGTGCAATTCCTTTTCCAACCGTTCGGCCAGAGGCAGCAAATAATGCGTGTCGTTAATCGCGTATTCCACCATCTTCGGTGAAAGCGGTCGCCTCGCCCAATTCGCTTTCTGCGAACCCTTGGTGAGCTTCACTCCAAAAAAACGCTCGACCAGCGCGGCCAAACTGAACTCGCGGATCCCGAGCAAGCGCGCGGCGATGACCGTATCGAAAATTGTGTGCGCGGTGAAATTCAAACTGCGGCGCAGCAAACGCAGATCGAAATCGGAGCCTTGCAAAACAATCTCCTTCTTCTCCAGAAGCGCGCGCAACGGCGCCAGATCGACCTCGGCCAGCGGATCGACCAAAAAATCCCGGCCCGGAACGCTGATCTGAAGCAGACAAAGTTTTTCCCGATAACAATGCAAGCTGTCCGCTTCCGTATCGATCGCCACGCGATCAACCGAATCGATGTGCGGAAGCAGCTCTTCCAGTTGCGAAGAGTTCGTGATCACCGCAGCCCGCTTAAGAGTAGCTCGGCGTTGGTCTTGGTCGCTTCGAGATTTTCGATCAACTTTTCCATTGCCTCGATTGGCGGAAGTGCCGCCATTGTTTTCCGCAAAACCTGGACGCGTTCCCATTCGTCCGGATGATAAAGCAACTCCTCGCGTCGCGTCGCCGATTGCAAGCAGTGGATCGCCGGGTACAGCCTTTTCTCCACCAGCGCGCGGTCGAGATGCAGCTCCATGTTTCCCGTGCCCTTAAATTCCTCGAAAATCAGTTGGTCCATCCGGCTGCCGGTATCGATCAACGCCGTCGCCAAAATGGTCAGGCTCCCGCCTTCCTCGACATTGCGCGCCGATCCGAAAAACTTCTTCGGCTTCATCAGCGCTTTCGATTCCACGCCGCCGGACATGGTGCGACCTTTGCCCGGCACGAGACTGTTATATCCGCGCGAAAGACGGGTGATGCTGTCGAGCAAGATTACTACGTCCTTCTTTAATTCCACCAATCGCTTAGCGCGTTCGAGTACCAGTTCCGCAACTTGCACGTGGCGCTGGACGTTCTCGTCGAAATTCGAACTGTAAATCTGGCAATCGATCTCGCGATGCAGATCGGTCACCTCTTCGGGGCGCTCGTCCACCAGCAGCATAATGAGAACGATCTCCGGATGATTCACCCGGATCGCTTTGGCAATTTCCTTGAGCAAAATCGTCTTGCCCACGCGCGGCGGCGACACGATCAACCCGCGCTGCCCGCGCCCGAGCGGCGCCAGAAGATCGACCGCGCGTGCGCTGATCGAATTGGTCGTCGTGTTTTCCAGCAGGATCCGGCCTTGCGGGAATTGCGGAGTCAATTTTTCGAAATCCGGCGGCTCGCTCCATTGATCGGGAGATTGTCCTTCAATCGACGTGACTTCGTCGAGCATCAGCAATTTTTCACGATCGCGCGGCAGACGAAGTTCTCCGGCCAGTTCCTGACCCGGCCGCAGATAAAAGCGTTGAATGATCTCCCGCGAAACACAAACATCCTCGGGCACAGGCAAAAAATTCAACTTTGGCGAACGCAATAATCCGAAAGAGTCGCCGGCTTGATCGAGAAAACCTTGCGCCGTCACTGTTCCACCGCGACTCAAAGCCTGGCGAACAAACTCCGCGATCTGATGATGACGCGAACGCGACGGATTGAAATGCGTCCCGAGCTTTTTCGCGACCGATTCCAATTCTTCGGTCGAAGCACTTTGCAGTTGATTTAAATCGATCGGTTCAGGCGGTAGCCTCGAAGCGACTTCCGCTGGAGGCGGTGTAGTTGCGGCTGTCTCAGCCGCATCTGCTGTAGCCATGTCGCCGCTCTGCTCCGCTTCTCCCGTAGCGGCAAACGTGTCGCCTGTATCCGGTGTAGCGACGGCTGTCTCACTCGCGAAAGCTTTCGGAGTCTCAGCCGCATCAGGAATAACCGCAGAAGTATCACCGGCGTTTCCCTCTTCGCGAACGATCGGCGTCTCGCCCGCTTTCCCTTCCTCCGTTTGCGCCACCGGCTCTTGCGTTTTCGTCTCTTCGTCCATGATCACGCGCGAACGCACCCCGACTGTTCGGTCACAATGGATTTTACCGTCGCTCTCATACGGGATGGATTATCTGCGAAAAAATTCGGGAGAATTAGTTGGTGCTCCGTGCCGGCGAATCCGCTAATGGAGAAATTTGCTCGAGCGCCGTTTCCGGCTGCGTCGTCAGACAGTATGGACGCCAACCGCCGCTAATTCAAGCCTTCAATGCAGCGGGTGCGTCCTAATTTGAGGGTTGGTCGCGACGATAACCGAACTCCAGGATTGCAGGCGACATGCCTGCCCTCGCTTAACGTCTAGATTGGATAAGGGCTTCTAAAAGCCGATGCGAAATCCGCCGCTGACGGCGTTGTTGTCGTAGTTGTTACGACCGAGGACGCCGTCGTAGTAAACGTAAGTCGAGAGGCGGTTGTTCCACTGCATGCTCATGCCCGTGCCGACAAGCGCGGCGTCCCGACCGATGTTGGGTCCGCGCACGCGAAAGACAGTACCCGCGCCGGAAGCGAGCTGCGAATCAACCTGGTAAGCCTGATCGCAGTATTCGTGTTGGTAGGCCGCGCGCACTTCCGGACGGAAGATGAAGTGACCCGCTTTGATATCGTAGGAAGCGTGCAGTCCAGTCGTGGCCCGGAACGAGTTCTCGTCTTGATCCTGAATTATCAACGGCGCGAGCGAACCGGTTTCGGTGAACTGATCGATGCTTGCCGAAGGCTCCACCGATTAACTTGCCGAAAACCTAACTGCTCGTCGCTCTTGTCTTCTGGCGCCGGAGGATGGCCAAGATTGCCGCTCCTAGTGTTACTTCTATCCAAGTCGAGGGTTCCGGGGCATTTTGGAAGTCGATGACGTCGCCGTTATTGAGCAGATTCGTTTGCGTCCAGTCCAAATACTGCAGGTTGTTGCGCTGGGAGCTACCAAGATTGAAACCGATCCGGAAGATTTCCTCGTTGGCGTTAAATATCTGAGACCCGTAGGTAGGATCAATGGACCAATCTGCTAGCGTTTTGACTGCGCCACTTTCAGCCGAGCTGCCATTGGCGAAAAGACTAAACAACCCACTGGTTGCGCTGACGGAAGAAAGATTCCACCCGGTTACGGCGGCAGGATCGACATACGCAAATGTAAACAGGTTGCTTTGGCTGGCGTTGGTAAGACTTATGTTTAAGCCTAATGTCCGGAACGTGAGGTTTGGTTGTATGTAATAATGGTAGGCAAGCTCGAAGCTCGGGGCGATAGCTGCGCTGGACGGAGCAATGCCACTGGTACTAACATAACTGAGGTCGCTTTTTCCGCTGTTGGAACTCGTGCCATCGAGGCGGACGTAGCCCAAGCCGTTGAGCGAGCCCGTGGGACTGGCCGGCGGCGTCCCGCCTGCGGAGTCATTCACAGTCTGCCCCTCTCCCATAAAAATGATTTGCTGTCCGATGGCGGTATCATCGGCCGTCGTATGCGGGCCGGGCCAGGCCGGACTCGTATCGTTGGTGCCGACCAACTGCGTGCCGGAGATATTGCGCGTGTCCCAAGAATACCAGCCGCCAACGCCAAAGCCGTTGACGACTTCCGTAGCTGCGGAAGAAGAGGATGTAATTCCAAGCAGCGCGATGGTTGCCGCAAGAAGCGATATGGAAAGATTCGAAGCCAATGATACGGGTTGGAGTTTAGAGGGAATGTTCATAGAATTTATTTTTAATTATTATTGTTATACTAGTTAGGGCGTCGTTATCTCAGTGTCGCAATAGATCGTCAAGACCTTTCGCTTGCACTCGTTGTTCGGGCGCGTGCCGGAAACCGACTGACTCTAGTCTAGCTCACCCTTTTAAGACGCACAGCCAGCGTCCATCATTTTTTGCCAAAGATTCACGAGAGATCTCGTCTGCTCCGCCAAAACTGATCGATCGCCGTTGTTCCAAATCACGTGATCCGCGCGCTTTATTTTTTCGGTTAACGGCATTTGCGAATCGATCATTTGTCCGGCGATTGCGCGATCAATCCGGCCGCGCTGCAAGAGACGCGCGACTTGGATTTCGCGCGAACAGGCGACCGCGACCACCCGGTCACACAAGGCTTCACCGCCGGTTTCATAAAGAAGTGGAATATCAGCGAAGAAAAATTCGGGTGCGTTACGATGCTTCTTGGCTTCCGCGCTCCACTGCTGACGAATCCGCGGGTGAAGAATCTTTTCGAGCGCGCTCTTTTTTGCGGCGGCGTGGAAGATTATGGCGCGCAGTCTCTCGCGATCCAAGGCGCCACCGGGAAAATAAATTTCGGGACCGAACTCGTGCAACAACTCTTCCTTAACTTGCGGATCGAGATCGACCAGGTCGCGCGCCGCTTTATCGGCGTTAAAAAATTTCGCGTCCGGAACGATTTCGCGCAGACACTCGCAAAACGTCGTCTTACCCGTAGAAATCCCGCCCGTGATTCCGATGGCCGGCATTGCTATCTTATAACACTTGGTTAGGCCTAAAACAGCTACGGGTTCCGGAACCCTCATCACCGGCAATCTCGATCGGAGCAGGCAGCGAATTATTTCGCGCTGGCGAAATACAGCTTTTGCTGGCCGAAATCGATGATGCCCCAGTTCTGCCCGAGAACATCCATGCCCAGGAGCCCGATCACCTTGCCTCCGCTGGTGGTGTAAAAGCTGCCCGGGCTCAATGTTATATCGGGCGGATGCACGTCTATTCCGCCAATTTTAAAACTACGCGCTCTGGTCCTTCTCACTTGGTTGGCCACTCCGGCGGCATCGATCATTGAAAGGTTGGAGGCGTATCCGTTGTCCTTCATCTGCAAAGCAAATCGCGTATCTACGAGAGTGAGATAAGCCCCGGTGTCGATGACCATTTTGCCGGTTACGCCATTGATCTCCGCGTCCACAAAGATGTGGCGGCTCTGCCCGTCCCACATGAATGGGACTTCGGAAAGCCCCACTCCTTTCAACGCCGGTCCGAGCTGGGCGCGGCGTCCTTTCCCTGGCGGTCGCAAATAAAGACGGAGGTTTTGCAGATCAACGATGGCCGAATTGGTGTGCAAAAATGCCGGACCGACGAAACCGCTTGCCCCGATAGACTGACGCTCGTGCTCATTCCTTAATACTCCGAATGTTCCGACAGAAAGCGGTAATCCCGTTATCTGAACATTGCCCAGCACCACTAATCCGGCCATGCCTTTCCTGACGTCCATTCGGGCCCCGCTAACGCTCATGCCATGACCCTTAACTTCTTGCGTCGATAAGCCCAATTGCTTTGCGAAACCGCTGTCCAACGAAATGCCGTCAGCGCCCCATCCGGTGTCCAGCACCAGCTTGGCATCGCGACCGTTTATGTTCCCGCGAACGACCAAGCTATTTGGCAGAGGCCGTTGGATTCGCACCATCCCGTAGCCGTCCCGTGCCAGGACATCGAGATTGAGCGGCGTCCCTGCCTTGGCTGCGGGGAGGCAAAATTCGGCTGCGCCAAGACCGAGAAGAATTACCAAGACTCGCAAACGCGTTCGCGAATAAACGGTCTCACGGGAGGAACTGTGCATTGCGCCCGCACCATATCGATCGCGCGATTTCATGACAATCGAAAAGGAGCGGGGGGCCGGTCCTAATTCCACCAACGGGCACGTTATTTTTTAAAGTCCGTTAATTCGGTTTAACCTGAGGCGACCATTAAGGCGTCGGAGTCTCAATTGGCTGACTCGGAAGCATTGGTTTGCGAGCGTCGAATTCCCTACCCGCCCGGCTTTCCGTTGGCTCAGGGGACGGGACCGGCCTGCTCGGCGCGGATTTCTTTTGTGCGTTGAACTCGTTGGATTCCCAATGTGGCGGGCGTTCTAGGCGTATCCAGCGGTCAGGGCTAATGTCGCGCTCCCTGCCCATACTGCGATCCGGGACCATCTGGTATTGCTGCTGCCTCTCCTGTTCCCGGCGCATCTCGTGTTCCTGATATTCCCGGCCCGCTCGGGGTCGGTTCGGGACTCGGTGTCTCCATCTTCGCTCGCGATTCCGGGATAGGTATTTCTTGATTCGGCGACTCGGGAGCTTTCCGCTCGCACGCGGAAAATGTCCCTAAGAGGCGATCCGGCGGAGACTCTCCGTTTTCTTGCAGCGCGCCAAAACCATCCTCA
>OCZU010000379.1_pt1 | contig 31175 bp, 26 predicted proteins | sample 1539001 | NCBI WGS metagenome assembly OCZU01 (sample SAMEA3539306, study PRJEB22396) | soil metagenome | biome: tundra; feature: field; material: soil | place: USA | collected 2010-05 | depth 0.15 m | reverse complement strand
TTCCAAATCTTTCAGGCTCACGACTTCGACCGGCGAATGCATGTAGCGGTTCGGCAGGCTGATCAGCGCGCTGGCGATGCCGCCGCGGGTCCAGAAAATCACGTCCGTGTCCGTGCCGCTCGTGTTGGACATCGCCTCGTGTTGCAGCGGAATGCGTTTCGCCTTCGCCACGGCTTCGAGCCGCGCGACGACGTCGGGATGATTGCAGCCACCGTGCGTGATCGCCGGGCCGGCGCCGATTCTGGTGTCGCCGTGCTGCGTCTTGCTTACGGTCGGATAATCCGTCGCGTGCGTCACGTCCACGACCAGCGCGATGTCCGGTTTGAGCGAATAGGCAATCTGCCGCGCGCCGAGCAGACCGACTTCCTCCTGCACATTCGAAACGGCGCAAACTTCGGCGGTCAATTTCGTTTTCGATTCCTTCAACAGCCGCAGCGCCTCGGCCACGGCGAACGTGCCGATGCGATTGTCGAACGCGCGCGCCACGACGAGGTCGCCGCGCAAAATGTCGAACTCGTCCGCAAGGGTGATGGGATCGCCGATGCGCACAAGTTTCTCGGCTTCCTTGCGGTTGCTGACGCCGATGTCAATGAATAGGTCGTGCATCTTCGGCGGCTTGGGATCGCCTTCCTGTTTCGTCAAATGCGGCGCGACGTTGCCCACCACACCCTTGACCGCGCCATTCCGCGTGTGGATGACGACGCGCTGCGCTTTGGTAATGGCCGCGTCAATGCCGCCCATTTTGCGGACGTAAATGAAGCCTTCGTCGTTGATGTAATTCACCGCCATCGCGATTTCGTCGGCGTGCGCGGCGAGCATGATGCGCGGCGAACCGCCCTTGTTCAGCACGGCGACGCAATTGCCGTAGGCGTCGGAAAACGTTTCGTCGGCGAATTGTTTGGCGTAATCGAGCCAGACGCGCTGGCCGCGGACTTCGTGGCCGGTGGGACTCGGCGTGTTGACGAGCGTGCGTAGAAAATTCAGCGATGGTTCATGCATGGCGCAAAACTAATCAAGGCGCGAGAAAATCGAAAGGCAAAATTCTGCGGTGGCGTGCATCGTAATTGCGGCAGACTCAACTTGGAAACATTCAACATTCAATATTCAACGCTCCATATTGAAGCGAGCGGGCGGTTGCGGAGGGTTTCACGTTGGCGGTTCGAGTTGAATGTTGAGCGTCTAATGTTGAATGTTTTCACATACGCCGCCATAAATCCGTGACACTTCCGCGGTCTTGGGCTAGTTTCGACCACCATGTGGTGGCCGGCGCAGCTTCAAATCAAATCGAACGACCCGGAAGCCCGGCTTCAGGCGGTTCAACGTCTGGCTGAGTCGGACAGCACGCGTGCTTTCGACGCTTTGGCGGGAGCCATCCGGGATGAAGACCTGCGGGTAAGTTGCGCCGCTGTGGCCGCGCTTGGAAAAATCGGTGGCGAAAAGGCAACCACCGTTTTGATCAGCACGCTGGCGGATCATCATCCTGAATTGCGTCAGGCCGCTGCGGATGCGCTGAGGAACAAGCCGGAGGATCGCGTCATCGCGGCGCTCGTCGGCGTGTTGAATGATTTCGACGCCGCGGTGCGGGGGCGCGCCGCGCGCGCGCTGGAGAATTTGCGCTGGCGTCCCGCGAACGCGAAGGAGGAAATCTGGTTCGCCGTGGCGCAGGGACAGCTTGGGCACGTCACGGCATACGGCGCGCAGGCGATCGAAGCGCTGGAAATGGTTTTGCTCGGCGGGCCTTACAGTTTGCAGGTCGCCGCATTGCAGGCGCTCGGACAAATTGCCGATGAACGCGTCCTCAACACGCTCATTCCTGCGCTCCAATCCAGCGACCACGCCGTCAGCGTGGCGGCAATTGAAGCCCTGAGTCATTTTGGCGGAGCGAAAGCCGCCGACGCGCTCGTGCCGATGCTCCGGCATACGGATCATCGCGTGCGTGTTGCCGCCATTGATTCCGTGGCCGGGTCGGAAGCGCAGCCGGCGATCGAGGCGCTCACAGAATTGCTCAACGATGCCATGTGGGACGTGCGCCGCGCCGCCGCGCACGCGCTCGGCAAATGCAAGGACGCAAAAGCCGTGGACAGCCTCATCCTCGCGCTGAAAGATCCCGACAATGATGTGCGCGAAACGGCGATTTCCTCGCTCGGAAAAATCAGCGACCGCCGCGCCATCGGCCCGCTGGTGCTGGCGCTCGTGGATGCGGACTCGAGCGTGCGGCGCGTGGCGGGATTCACCCTTCAACAATTGAATCCCAACTGGCCGGCGAGCGAAGAAGCGGTGCAGGTGGTGCCGGAACTCCGGGCCGCGCTGGACTTCGGCGACTCGGCCGTTCGTTACGCGGCCACGAGCGTTCTTAGCCGCATGGGCAAGCTCAATGACCGGCGGGCCGGGGATGCGGACGGCAAGACCGTGCTGACCGCCGCCGGGCAAAAACGGCGCAAGGTGTTTTCCGTTTTTGCCGAGCTGCTCAAAGACCCGGATCGCGACATCCGCCTTGCGTCGGCGCAATCATTGGGACGGCTGGGCGATGCGCGCGCGGCCTCGTCTTTGATGACGGCCATGTCCGACTCCGACGAAGCCGTGCGTCGCGCCGCCGCCGACGCGGTGGAGTTTCTGCATTTCCTGGGAGCCGCATGACGGAGTTGCTGCCAAACAAACCGGTTCGCTCCAAACGGATTCTGTTGGTGGACGACGACGCCGCGTTCATCGGAGTGTTCAAGGATTTTCTCCTGTCGCACCGGCCCGGCGCCTGGGTGGTTCACACGGCCGATCATTATGCGCCCGCGCTCGCCTGCCTGAAGGAAAATCCAGTGGATCTGATCGTGCTGGATGTGAACATGCCGGTCATGGACGGCCTGCAATTTCTGACGTTAATCAAACGGACGCACCCGGCCATCCCGGTCGTGATGCTTACCGGGCTGGCCACGCCCGAGAACCGCGCGCTCAGCATAAAAAACGGCGCGGCCTTGTTTCTCGACAAGACCGAAGTCGCCGGTGACCTGACAAAAATCTACGCCGCTCTCGAAAACATCGCCACCGCGCCGACGGAAGGATTTCGCGGCATGTTGCGACAGGTCGGGCTGCCGGATGTTTTGCAGATGGAATGTCTCAACCGAAAATCGTCCGTGCTGGAAGTGACGGCGAGCAATGATGCCGGGCGGATTTTCATCGAGGACGGTTCGATCATTCATGCGGAAAGCCGCGCGCAACAGGGCGAGTCGGCGCTGTTTCAACTGCTCGCCTTGCGCGGCGGCGAATTTCAACTCAGACCCTTCATCAAACCCGCGCGTCAGACGATTGACGGCAGTTGGGAATCGCTGCTTATGGAATCGGCGCGTCTGCAGGACGAGGCGTCCGGCATGCCCGCGGAATCATCCTCCGCCGAGGCCGCTGTCGTGGCCGGACCGGAAGCGCCGCCGGCCGCCGCCGACCGGAAGATCGAGGAAATTGTGCTCTGCTCCGGCGCGGGCGAGTTGCTGTACGTTTGGCAGTCGAAGAATGTGGACCGGCGGATTCAATTGCTCGATTTGATTTCCAACATTTCGGCGTCGCTGGCCAAAACACCGCCGCTCACGCGCGGCGAGCGGCTGGAAATTGAATCACCGGAGACGCGGGTCGTGTTGTTGCTCCAGCCGGACCGGAGAATTTTTGTCCAGTCCATCGCGAAAAAATGAGCGACGCAATTCAATCCTGGATTGAGCAGGCAACCTCCGGTCGCGGCGTGCTGGCCTGCGGCGTTCGCCGCGCCGACCGGTCGCTGCTCGTGCGAAGCACACGGACGGACTTTCCCGACGCGCAAATGGAGCAGGCGATGCGCAAGCTCTACGAGGCAATTTATGCCTTGCAACAAAATCAGATTCCCACCGAACGCGTGCGCTGGTCGTTTGAGACGGCGCAAATGCATTGCGTCGCGCGGCCCGGCGGTGTGATGGCGGTGGTGTTGGCAGACAAGGAAACGGCGAGTGCGGCGGAGATCGAACGGCTGCTGACGGAAGCGCCGCTGTGAAGAAAAAGCGGAAAGCGGGAAAGCGGGAAAGCGGAAACAAATTGCAGAGAACCAAAAACAAATCCAAGCAAACTTATGAAAACCGAACTGGAAGGAAGAACCAAGGAATTCAGCGTTCGCATCGTCAAGTTTATAAGAACATTTTCGAAGCCGGTGGATGGAATTGAAATGGGACGACAGTTGCTCGAGTCAGGCACTTCCGTTGGACGTTTATTGCTGCCAACCTTTTTGGAGCCGCGCTATCGGGACGTTTCCGCTTTCCCGCTTTCTCGCTTTCCGCTTTTCAGTTTTTGTTCACGTGAACAACTTTTGCCGGCGGAAAGCCGTTGAACCACGTCGCCGAGGCGTTGCTGTAAGCGCCGATGTTTTCCGAGTAAAGCAAATCTTCAATCTCCAAATCCGGCAACTGCTCCGATTGTGAAATCGTGTCCAGCCCGTCGCAAGTCTGTCCAAACACGGCGCAGATTTCCGTTTTGCCCTTCTTGAACGACTTCAGGTGATACTGGCAGTGATCGAAAATAATTCCGCTGAACGTGTGATAAACGCTGTCGTCAATGTAGTAGCAGGTCTTCCCGTCGCGCACGGCCTTGCCGATGATGCGCGCGATGCTCGTCGCGGCACTGGCCACCAGGAAACGTCCCGGCTCGGCGAGAATCTGGATGTCCGGCGCGAACAGGCGGTCGATCTCGCCGTTGATGACCTGTGCGAGTTCGCGGAACGGCCGGACGTGTTTGTTGTACGGCGCGGGGAAGCCGCCGCCGATGTCCAGGATTTTGATTTCATGGTCGCGCGATTTTGATTCACGCATCACGGCGGCGGCGGCATTCAAGGCCTGAACGAAGTTTTGAAAATTCGTGCATTGGCTGCCGACGTGGAAACTCAAGCCTTCAACGATCAGCCCCAGTTTGAAAGCGGCTTCAACCAGATCCACGGCTTCGCCGGCGGCACAGCCGAACTTCGATGACAGCTCGCATTGCGAACCGGTATTGTCCACGCGCAAACGCAGCACGACGCCGGCATGGGGCGCGTACTGCCTGATTTTTTTCAACTCGTTCAAATTGTCGTACGTGACCAGCGGCTTGTATTTGTCGAGCGCCAGCAACGTTTCCTTCGGCTTGGTTGGATTGGCGTAAATGATTTTGTCCCAGATGAAATCCTGCTGCGCCTTGGCCGAAAGCTTCTTGATGTTCTCATTCACCGTCATGAACTCCGGCAGCGACGCCACGTCAAAGCTCGCGCCCGCCTTGTAAAGCGTCCGCACGATCTCCGGCGCGGGATTCGCCTTGACGGCAAAGTAACACTGCACCTTGGGCAGATGTTTTTTGAACTCCGCGTAATTTTTGCGGATCACATCGTGGTCAATGACGACCACCGGCGTGCCGTTTTTTTGCGCGATGGCTTGAAGCTCTTTTTGCATCATAAAATTCGCCGCCCGACTTAGGCGGTTTCGAGCAGCGGCACAAGCCAAAACTGATTTTGACTTTGGCCAGATCGCGCCTAAGCTGTCAGCGGTTTATTCAGCCAGAAGTTTCCGCACCTGGAATCACGCAATCATTTAGGCCAGCCATGCAAGCCACCAGACTCGTTCGCCTGACTTCAGCCATCGCCACGTTCGCGATGGCACTGGCTCTCCCTGGATTTTCACAACCGACTGTTGGGGTTCACGTCGTGCCGCTGCCTGATCTTGGAGAAGCGTCGCCGGTGCCGACGAATCTCGTATTGAATCCGCCCGTGTCCAAAGGGAAGAAAGGGCTGACTCAGCCGGTCACCGGCGGATTTTCGGTGAACACGGATTCGCGCGAGGAAGTGCGCAGTTTTTTCAATGCCATTTATCCGACCTCGGACAATGTGCCGCAAGGCACCACCGCGGATGTGTCCGGTTGCACGCCCGGCCACAACTCAAACGCGTTTCAACAGGCCGAGCTGCGGCGCATCAATTGGTTTCGCGCAATGGCCGGGATGCCAGCTTCGATTTATCTGGACCCAGTGGACAACTGGGGTTCGCAACAGATGTCGGTCATCATGTCCAAAAACAACGTGCTCGATCACCATCCCACGAACACTTACGAGTGCTACAACACTTTTGCAGCGCAGTATGCGGGCGGCGATCAGTCGCTCGGCGCAAACGGGCCGGAAGCAATCACGGATTTTATCTGGGACTTCGGAGCTAAAAACAACGAAGTCGGCCACCGGCGCTGGATTCTTTACCCGCCGGAAATAGTGATGGGCGTGGGCGACGTGCCGGCCGCGGGCACCAATGCCGCCGCGAATCTCACGTATGTTTTCGATCCGGCAAGTTTCGGAACGCGCCCGGCCACGCGCCAGCCTTACGTCGCCTGGCCGCCGGAAGGTTACGCGCCGTATCAAATCGTTTATCCCTATTGGTCATTCGCGCTGTCCAACGCCGACTTCAGCAGCGCGACGGTCGCCATGAAAAGCAACGGGGTGCCCGTGACCACTGTGATTCAGCCGTATCAAATCGGCTTCGGCGAAAACACCCTTGTCTGGGTGCCGATGGGTTTGGTGGCGACCGACACGACGCCTTTTCCATTCAACGGGACGGACACGGCATACAGCGTCACGATCGGCAACATCAATTACAACGGAGCCAACGTTCTTTATTCCTACAACGTGACCGTGTTCGATCCCTTTCTGCCGGGCGTGGATTATATTCCGGCGCTTCTCAATGGGCCGGCGCAGGCATTCGTCAACGCCGCCAACGTTTATGCCGCTGTGGCGCCCGACAATCCGCACGTGACCAGTTATAATTTTCTCACGGCGCAACTCATCTCCGGCAATTTTACGGACAACGCGAACAATGGCCTGACAAACTTCACCCTGACACCACAGCCAAATTATCCGCCGACGACCACCAAGCCGTTCAGCTCCGGCACGTGTTTCAACCTGGAACATTTCGACACGAACTACTCGCCACAATTGTTTCAACTCAACGAGGTGCTGGTTCCGGCGACCAATGCCACGGTCAGCTTCCAGAGCGAATTGGGATTCACAACCAGTGATGAAGTGGCGCGCGTGCAGCTGTCAACGGATGGCGGCGCAAATTGGAAAGATCTTTACACCCAGCCCGGCAACGGTTCGTATGAAACGAACTTCACTCCACACACGCTCTCGTTGTCCAACTACGCCGGGATGACGGCATTGCTGCGCTTCAATTTTGATTTCCAGAGCGGCGGTTATTACAACAGCGGCTTCCCGTTGGGCTGGTATTTCACCGGCATCGTGGTGACCAACACCCAGGCTCTGATCAATCAGGTCACGAACAATTCGTCCGTCACCAACATCGTTTCCGGAAACATCTCCGACACCGCGAACAACGGCCTGGCCAACTTCACCCTCTCTCCTCCACCTTACTATTACGTCATCACCAATCCGCCCGTCGGTCCGGAAAGCGCTTGCTTCCATCTCACGCACCTTGACCCGGCTTCACAACTTCTTCGGGTCAACGAGCTGTTGCTTCCCGCAACCAATTCGACGGTGAGCTTTGCGAGCCAACTGGGGTATGCCACCAGCGACGAAACCGCGCGCGTGCAGGCGTCCACCAACAATGGCGCGACCTGGGATGACATTTTCGTCCAAGCGGGCACCGGCTCTCCCGATTCCAGTTTCACGCCGCAATCCTTGTCCCTGGCCCAATACGCCGGCCAGCTCACGTTGCTGCGCTTCAACTACGCGTTTACCGGCGGAGGTTATTTTCCGAAGAGCGACAATAACGTCGGCTGGAACATCGAAGACATTGTCATCACGAACGTCCAGCAGCAGGTCATTTCCATCAACAACTCCACCAACTTCACGTTCACGCCCGCGCAAACCGGCAGCTACCTGCTCCAGGCTCAACCCGTGATCTTCACGCAGTTCCCGATCGCCTTCGGGCCGGCGACAAAAGTCACGGTCATATCAAACACCACGCCCGTGATCGTGATGAATCAGCCGGTTTTGACGAACAACCAGGTGCTGCTCAGCTTCAACGTCACCAACATCACGGGCATCACCGCCACCACCTTCAAGTTGCTTCAGGCGGATTCACTCAGTCTCGCCTGGATTACCAACACGACCGCAACGTTCACGACGAACACACCCGGCAACTCGTACCGCTTCACGACCACCAACAATGCGGCCACGCGATTCTATCGCGTGCGAACGCCCTGAAATAAACTTCCGGCGAAGAGTTGGCATTGCCACCGGGCGTAATGCTTCCTAATTTCTTTGCGCATGATTCGCCTGGTTTTGTTCGACATTGACGGCACGCTCGTTCACACGGGTGGCGCCGGTGTGAAAGCATTCGCGAAGGTTTTCGCCGATGAATTTGGCGCGAAGGATGGTTTTGAAAAACTGAAATTCGCCGGGCGCACGGACGTGAGCCTCGTGCGGGAGTTTTTCAAATACCACAACATCGCGGATACGCCGGAAAATTTGACGCGCTTCTTCGAACGCTATGTCTTCTGGCTCGATTACATTCTCGCGCACAGCCAGACCGAAGCCTGCCCCGGCATCTGGGAATTCATCGTCGAACTGCAAACATCATCGAAGCCGCCGCTGATCGGCCTGCTCACCGGCAACATCCGTCTCGGCGCGGAAATCAAACTGCGCCATTTCGATTTGTGGAAAAATTTTGAAACCGGCGCGTTCGCGGACGACAACGAAGACCGCGATGAAATCGCTGCCGTGGCGAAGCAACGCGCCAGCCGCATGCTTGGCAAAAACTTGCGCGGCGAAGAGGTGCTCGTCATCGGCGATACGCCGCTCGACATCCGCTGCGGGCGCGCCATTGGCGCGAAAGTTCTCGCCGTGGCCACCGGCGGTGCGACGCTGGAAGAATTGAAACGTCACCAGCCCGATTGGGCCGTGAACGATTTGCGCGAAGTGAAAGCTGCTGAAGTTTGCCTGTAGCGGCGCTCTGTGAGCGCCGAAAAGCTGATGACATTTGACGGCGACAGACCGCCGCTACAGTCAATGCGCGCGGCAGCCTCCACCGCAGCAATGACCACCGCCTCCACTGCTTTTACTTGCGGGCGCATCGCCACCCGCGCTGGAAGCAAACGTGGAAAATTTCTTCTCAATCTTCGTCGAGCCGCAATGCGGGCATTTGGTCCCCGCCCATTCGCTCGAACGAACCAGGATCTCGCTGTCCTGCTCGCACTTTTCACAATGAAACTCGTAAATTGGCATGGGCATAGACTAGTCCCTTTCCGTGAGAGCATCAAGCCTTGCGAACGGAGCGCGGACAGCCTTGTCTGCGAGTCCCAACTTGAAACACGCGGACAAGGCTGTCCGCGCTCCGCCAAAAAAGCTGTTCCAAAAAAATCAAACCGCGATAACCTGCCGCCATGTTCAAACCAGCCGATTTATTTGACCTTTCACAGACTGAACACGCCACGATTTTCGACGGCTGCCAGTTCGCGTGGGAGGCTTTGAAAAAAATTCCCGCCTACCTTTCCGCGAACTTGCGCCCCGGGTTGCACAACCGCTGCGAAGGACGCGCGTTCATCGGCAAGGAGGTATTCATCGGCGAAGGCACCGTCCTCGAAGACGGCGTGATGATCAAAGGTCCGGCCATCATCGGGCGCAACTGCGAAATCCGCCACAACGCCTACTTGCGCGAAAACGTCATCATCGGTGACGGCTGCGTCGTCGGCAATTCCACCGAAATGAAAAACGCGCTGCTGTTCAACAAGGTTGTCGCGCCGCATTTCAACTACGTCGGCGATTCCATCCTCGGCCACAAGACGCACCTCGGCGCGGGCGTGGTGTTGTCCAACGTGAAATCGCTGCCCGGCAGCGTGATGGTGGAGCTGGACGGCAAACCGTTCGACACCGGCCTGCGCAAATTCGGCGCGCTGCTCGGCGACGGCGCGGAAGTCGGCTGCAACTCGGTGCTGAATCCCGGCAGCATCATCGGCCGCGGCGCGGTGATTTATCCTGGTGTCAACTGGCGCGGCATCCTGCCCGCAAACATGATCGCCAAGAACAAGGCGCAAATCGAAGTCGTTGTGCGGCGATCGCGAGAGGCATTGTAAGAATCCATGAAGTCCAAGTTGGCGCGAATTTTGGTCGTGCTGCTCCTGTTGGTTGGGTTGCCGCTTGCCGCGTGGCGAATGTTTTTGGCGCACGGCATCGAAAAGGAATTGGCGGAAATTCGCGCCGCGGGTTTGCCGACGAACGGCGAAGAGTTGAATCGTTGGTACCCTGCTGTATTGGACACCCAAAACGCCGCGCTTGTTTTGACCCAGGCATTTGCCCTGCTCAAAACCATAAATACGTATTCGGACAAACGTGCAACCGAGGTCTGGAAGCTCAAGGACAGATTTCCGGTGCGGGCTGATCAACTGACAACTGAGCAGGTGGCATTGATCCGCTGGCACGTTGAAACAAACTTGCCGGCCCTGAAGAAGGCTAGAGAAGCACTCAAGCTGCCCGCTTCTCGTTATCCTGTTGATTTTAACCGATTGCTCAGCACGGAACTTCCCCATCTCGCTCATCTCGTAAATCTTGCGTACCTGAATCAATGCGAAGCCTCATTGGCAACGCTGGCAGGACGGAATGATCAGGCAACGACGGACATTGCGGATATCCTAACGTTGGGGCGCACGCTGGACAATGAGCCGATTTTGATCTCGCAACTGGTGCGGCTTAACATGTTCAAGATGGCGGTTGCGACTCTTGAGCTGCGCGCGAATGCGGGAGTGTTCAATTCAAATGAAATTGCGATCCTCCGTGAAGCATTCACCCGGATGCCAGCGACAAACACGCTCACTCGCGCATTGATCGGAGAACGCGCCATGACGATTCCCTATTTCCGCATGACACGCGCTGAAGCGGCCAAAATAAATTCACTCAAGGAGGGAGACGATTCGAGGAAAGATTCTCCGGCACCCTACAACGGCGCTGCCATCCTCAAACTTATTGGTTACTACGAATTGGACTACGGGTCGTATCTCATCGCGATGAATAAGGCTATTGCGCTCCTGAGCAATTCTCCTCCAGACAACCTCCGCGCGAGCAGGTATCTGGGCCGCGTTGGCGAAGCCTCCGCAGAGCGGCAACGCACCCTTTCCAGCGTATTTCTTTCAGCTTACGCCGGGGTTCCTCGGCGCGAAAATGAAGGCATAGCGGACCAACGCCTGGCTCTGACGGCACTGGCGATCGAGGGTTTCCGGAACGAAATTGGCCGGCTTCCGGAAAGCCTTGAGAAACTTAAGCCCAAGAATTTCGAGAAAGTGCCGGAGGATCCATTTTCTGGACGGGAGTTGGAATATCATCGCATAAATGCGGGCTACGTGATTTACAGCGTCGGCCCCGACCGCGTGGACAACGGTGGCTTGGAAAAAGCAGACAAGAGCCAATCCGACGACAAACGATCCTATGATATCACCTTCACTGTGGAGCGATGACCTACGCTGAAGCCATCCAATTCCTTTATGGCTTGCGATTGTTCGGCGCGAAGTTTGGTCTGGAAAACACGCTGAAGCTCGCGGCGCTGGCCGGAAATCCGCAGAGCAAACTCCGCTTCATTCACGTCGCCGGCACGAACGGCAAAGGCTCGACATGCGCGATGCTCGAGAGCATTTATCACGCGGCGGGTTTGCGCGTTGGGTTGTTCACGTCGCCGCATCTGATTTCGTTTCGCGAACGGATGCAGGTGAAACGAGAACTCATCAGTGAGGCGGACGTCGTGCGGCTGGTTGCAGAATTGCGCGAGTTAAGTTCGGTGTTCCGCCTTCAGGCGGCCCCGGAACCGGCTAAAGCCGGAACTCCAAACCAGATTGCGAGTCCTACCTTCTTCGAGTTCGTCACCGTGATGGCTTTGAAATATTTCGCGGAACAAAAGTGTGATCTGGTGATTTGGGAAACCGGCCTGGGCGGCCGGCTCGACGCGACCAACATCGTCACGCCGCTGGCGAGCGTGATCACGAACATCGGTTTGGACCATCAACAATGGCTCGGCGACACGCTGGAAAAAATCGCGGCGGAAAAAGCCGGCATCATCAAGCCGGGAGTGCCGGTCATCACGGCTACGGAAAAATCGGAAGCGCTGGGTGTGATTGAAGAAACCGCGCGAGACAAGAGCGCGCCACTCACACTGGTCACGCATCACGCATCGCGCATCACGCATCTGCCTTTGCCCGGCGAACATCAGCGACTCAACGCTGAACTCGCGCTGGCCACGGTCGAGGTGTTGCAAAACAAAATTCCCGTGAGCGATGTACAAGTTTGCGACGGTTTGGAAAGGGTGAATTGGCCGGGACGAATGCAACTCATAACGACTTCGTCCGGTCAAAGAATTTTGCTGGATGGCGCGCATAATCCCGACGGCGCGGAAGCGTTGCGTGCGGCGCTGAAAGCCGGATTCCCCGGGTCCAAACCCACGATCATTCTCGGTGTTTTCCGCGATAAGGATTCAGCGAGCATGTGTTATTCACTCGCGCCGCTGGCCGGGCGGCTGTTGCTGACGCCCGTTCACAGCGAGCGGTCGGAAGACCCGGCCCAATTGGTGTCTGCCTGCCGTGAGGCAAATCCGCAGGTCTCCATCGAAATTTGCGCGTCGCTGGCAGAGGCGTTGAAAAAAGCGGCGGGCGAAACTTTCGTGGTTGTCGCCGGATCACTTTACCTCGTGGGCGAAGCGATGGAATTGCTTCAACTCAGCCCTGCTCCAGACAGCGATGAAAAGGGTTTGAACGAATGGTCGCCCCCAAATCCGCGCGACAAACAAGGGAAAATCGAACATAGGGGTTGAAGTGAATGTCCAAACTCCGTATTTCAATGAAACTCGCAGCGGTCACCTTCGATGTGGGCGGAACCTTGATTCAGCCGTGGCCGTCGGTCGGGCATATTTATGCCGAAGTCGCGGCGCGGCACGGCGTGAAAAATATTCCAGGAGAGTTGCTCGACGCGCGGTTTAAGGCGGCGTGGCATGCTCAAAAAGATTTCACCTATACGAGGGAAGCCTGGGCGGAACTGGTTGACCGGATTTTTCTCGGCTTGTGCGCCAACTCACCGAGCAAAACTTTTTTCCCAAACCTTTACGAACATTTCGCGCAGCCGGAGGCCTGGCGGATTTTTGACGACGTTGTGCCAACGCTTGAAGAACTGGCGACAAAAGGCGTCCGGCTGGGCGTCATTTCAAACTGGGACGAGCGGCTGGGAGGTTTGCTGCGGCGGCTGAAGCTGGATGGTTTTTTTGAAACCATCGCCGTGTCGTGCGAAGTCGGTTTTGCGAAGCCATCGCGCGTGATTTTCGAGCAGGCGGCGGAAAAACTTGGGCTGCCGCCCGCGTCCATTTTGCATGTGGGTGACAGCTTCGAAATGGACGTGCAAGGGGCGAAGTCGGCGGGCTTTGCGGCGCTGCGGCTGATCCGCGCCGGAATCCGGCCGGGTGCTGATGCCATTCACTCGCTGGCCGGGCTGCCCGCAAGAATTGCAAAACCGATTAGCGCTCGTTAAGGATTTTTGCGTCTCAGCTTATATCGTCTCTCCCGCATTGACGCTATGGGCAAAGACCCATTAGAATTGCTTCCGCTGCCGCACGGATGTTCACAAGGCAGCTTTTAATGAAAGTCATAACAAGCATCTTTGGTTCCTCGCTGGGCAAAAAATACGTCATGGCGATTTCGGGTGGCGCGATGTTTTTGTTTGTCGTCGGGCATCTGGTGGGGAATCTGCAAATCTTCCTCGGTCCCGAAGCCATCAACCGTTACGGACATTTCCTCCAGTCCAACGTCGAAATCATCTGGCCGGCGCGCATCGGCCTGTTGGTGATGATTGCATTGCATATCTGGAGCGCGATAAAACTTTCGGCGGAAAACAAGGCCGCGCGCCCCGTGCCCTACGCGAATTGGAATCCCACCGTCGCCAGCTACGCTTCGCGCACGATGCTGATGAGCGGACTCATTATCGGCGCCTTCATCATTTATCATCTGTTGCACTTCACGGTGATGGTCCAGGCAATTAATCTCACCAGTCCCGGCCAGGATTTTCACACACTCACCGATGCCGAAGGAAGGCACGACATTTATCAGATGATGATCACCGGCTTCAGTAGTTGGCCGGTTTCGCTGTTTTACGTCATCGCCATCGGGCTGCTCTGCCTGCACCTGAGCCACGGCATGAGCGCAATGTTCCAGTCGCTCGGCCTGAAAAATCCGGCTTGCACGCCGCTGATTGACCAGGCGTCGAAGATCGTCGCGGTGTTGATTTTCCTCGGATACGTTTCGATTCCGCTGTCCATTTTGGTTTTCGGTTACGGAAGAGGAGGCTGCTGCCAATGAAACTTGACGCGAAAATTCCCGCCGGCCCCATCGCTCAAAAGTGGGAAAAACACAAATTCGATTTGAAACTGGTCAATCCGGCGAACAAGCGGAAGTTTGACGTCATCGTTGTCGGCAGCGGTTTGGCGGGCGCTTCGGCGGCGGCATCGCTCGCGGAACTGGGCTACAAGGTGAAATGCTTTTGCTTCCAGGACAGCCCGCGCCGCGCGCACAGCATCGCCGCGCAGGGCGGCATCAACGCCGCGAAAAATTATCAGAACGACGGCGACAGCGTTTACCGTTTGTTCTACGACACCATCAAGGGCGGCGACTTCCGCGCGCGCGAGGCGAACGTCTATCGGCTCGCGCAAGTCAGCGTGAACATCATTGACCAGTGCGTCGCGCAAGGCGTGCCGTTCGCCCGTGAATACGGCGGTTTGCTCGACAATCGTTCCTTCGGCGGCGCGCAGGTTTCGCGCACATTTTACGCGCGCGGCCAGACCGGCCAGCAACTTTTGCTTGGCGCTTACCAGGCACTCGAACGGCAGATCGGCCTCGGCAACGTGCAAATGTTTCCGCGCACCGAGATGCTTGACCTCGTGATCATTGACGGCCATGCGAAAGGAATCGTCGTCCGCGACCTGACGACCGGCGAAATTGCTTCGCACGCGGGCGACGCCGTCGTGCTCGCGACCGGCGGTTACGGAAACGTTTTCTTCCTTTCGACCAACGCGAAGGGTTGCAACGTCACCGCGACGTGGCGCGCTTACAAAAAAGGCGCGGCGTTCGCGAATCCGTGCTACACGCAGATTCATCCGACGTGCATTCCGGTCAGCGGCGAGCATCAATCGAAGCTGACGCTGATGTCCGAGTCGTTGCGCAACGACGGACGCGTGTGGGTGCCGAAGCGCAAGGAGGATTGCGCCAAAGCGCCGGCTTCGATCCCCGAATCCGACCGTGATTATTTTCTCGAACGGAAATATCCGAGCTTCGGCAACCTTGCGCCGCGCGACATTTCCTCGCGCGCCGCGAAGGAAGTTTGCGACGAAGGCCGCGGCGTCGGCCCCGGCGGACTCGGCGTGTACTTGGATTTTTCGGATGCGATTAAGCGCCTAGGCGAAGACAAAATTCGCGAGCGGTACGGGAATCTTTTCGACATGTATGAAAAGATCACCGGCGAGAACGCCTACCAGGTTCCAATGCGGATTTTCCCGGCGGTGCATTACGCGATGGGCGGCACATGGGTGGATTACAACCTGATGAGCACGGTTCCCGGTCTGTTCGTGCTCGGCGAAGCGAACTTTTCCGACCATGGCGCAAATCGCCTGGGTGCCAGCGCGTTGATGCAGGGACTGGCTGACGGCTACTTCGTTCTGCCGTACACCATCGGAGATTATTTTGCGACCGCGAAACAGGCGAAGCCTACGACCAGCCACGCAGAATTCAAAAAGGCCGAGGAAACCATCCGCGCCTTCACGAACAAACTGCTTTCGATCAAAGGCAAGCGGACGGCGACCTCGTTCCATCGCGAACTCGGCAAATTGCTTTGGGACAAATGCGGCATGGCGCGCAATGAAGCCGGCTTGAAGGAAGCGCTCGTGCGCATCCCCGAATTGCGCGCGGAATTTTGGAAGAACGTGAACGTGACCGGCGAGAACGGCGAGTTGAACCAGAATCTCGAATACGCCGGGCGCGTGGCGGACTTCATGGAGTTCGCCGAACTGCTGTGCCTCGACGCGCTGGAACGCAAGGAATCCTGCGGCGGCCATTTCCGGACGGAGTTTCAGGAAGCGGGCGAATGCAAGCGCGACGACGAGAATTTTGCTTACGCCGCCGCCTGGGAATATCAAGGCCCGGACAAGCCACCCGCGCTGCACAAGGAACCGCTCGTTTACGAGGAAGTCCACATGAGCACCCGGAGTTACAAGTAGTGGATGGTGAACTGACCGGTCACAAATTGTGATCTGTCAGAGTTTGAAATGCAAAAACTGAACGGGAAACGACAAAACATTTTGAAATCCGGATTTTCACAGATCACAAATTGTGATCTGTCAGCCAAATGACGAATTCAGGTTTGCCAGCAAAAGTTTCATTGATGCCTGCTGAACGTATTGATCGGGCAATCTATGCTTTGCGTGGACAGAAAGTCATTCTCGACCGCGATCTGGCCAATTTATATCGGGTAGAAACCCGCGCGATAAATCAGGCAGTGCGTCGCAATATCGATCGCTTCCCGGAAGATTTCATGTTTGCTTTGACCCGGCCTGAAATTCGATCGCTCGCTAAAATGACGGGTGAAAAAGGATTAAGCAGGGTTCCCAATGTTTTCGATGCGATGCGCGAATTGATGGATGACTCCACGCCCCTAAAGCCGGCGCATGGACGAGAAATCGGGTTTCACGCAATCGCGACTTACTCCGACAAACAACGAAAACGAAAATCCAAAAAGAATTTGTCATGAACCTGACCCTCAAGATCTGGCGGCAGAAAAACGCGAAAGCGCCGGGACGCTTTGAAACCTACGAGGCGAAGGACGTTCTCGAAGACATGTCCTTCCTCGAAATGCTCGACGTGGTCAACGAGGGCCTCATCGGGCGAGGCCAGGAGCCGATTGCGTTCGACTCCGACTGCCGTGAAGGCATCTGCGGCACCTGCTCGCTCGTCATCAACGGCATCCCGCACGGCGGCCACAAGGGCACCGCGACCTGCCAGCTGCACATGCGGCATTTCAAGGATGGCCATACCATCACCATCGAACCGTGGCGCGCGCAGGCTTTCTCCACGATCAAAGATCTGGTGGTCAACCGCGCCGCCTTTGACCGGATCATCCAAGCAGGCGGATTTGTTTCCGTGAACACCGGCGGCACGCCGGACGGCAACACCATTCCGGTGCCGAAGGAAATTTCCGACCTCTCGATGGACGCCGCCGCGTGCATCGGCTGCGGCGCATGCGTGGCGGCGTGCAAAAACGCGTCCGCGATGCTTTTCGTCGCGGCCAAAGTTTCACATCTCAATTTGCTGCCGCAGGGCAGGGCGGAAAAAGACCGGCGCGCGCTGAACATGGTGAAACAGATGGATGCGGAAGGCTTCGGCAATTGCACCGTGACCGGTTCGTGCGAAGCGGTTTGCCCGAAGGAAATCAGCCTGAATTTCATCGCGAAGCTGAATCGCGACTACGGCTTTGCGATCCTGAAAGGCAAATAATTTTCCGCAGGCTGGAATTTTGTCCTGCTCAAGAATTATTCAGCCGAAGGATGAGCCGGATCGCACAAGAACATTTTCGGCTGGGCAAAAAACAACAAGGTTCGTGACCAAAAAGGAACATCTTCGGCCGCAAAATGTTACCGCCGTTTTTTTCTTCGTGACAATCGGCAAAGGAATTCCGTGTTTGCCGCCCTGCAAAACACCCGCGCAGACGGAGGCCAGCAAAGAATTCAGGCTTCAGCGGATTCCGCCAGAGCGCGAAAGACGCTTCGGGAAACATTTATCAACAAATCGTCGGCCAGACTTAACTTGCGCGTTTTTGCGTAGAGAACTCCCCAGCGACGTTTCAAACGCCGCCGGCCCAGCGGCAGCGCGGCCAGCAATCCCTGGTCAATGTCATCTGCCACCAGCCAGCGCGGGAGAACGCCGACACCCATATCGAGCCGCACGAATTCTTTAATGGCTTGTTCGTTGGCGATCTCGATGAACGGCTGGATGCTGATGTTTTCACTGCGAAAATAGGATTCGATCAGGCGATAGGTATTGCCGCCGCGCTCCGGCAGAATGAGCTTTTGCGCGGGAACGTCCTCGCGTTGGGCCTTGCGTTTCACCGCCCAGGGATGAAAGGGATTGACGATGAATTGCAGGTCGTCTTCTCCAATCGGATTGAACTCAATGTTCGGCGAGTGCTCGGCCGGTTCGGTCAACAAGGCCAGGTCGAGTTGTTCATCCGCGAGCAAAGAAATCGCCTGCCGGGAAGAGCATTGCTCGATCTTTATCGTGAAGCCGGGAAAACTTTCGCGGAACTCGCGCAGCGTCGGCGGGAGAAGGAACTGGCACGCCGTGCCATTGGCGCCAATCAGCAATTGACCTTGCCGCCAGTCGTTCCACGCGCGAATCTTGCCGCGAACAGAATTCATCTGATCGAGAATTTGTTCCGCTTCGGCGAGAAATTCCCGCCCCACCTGAGAGAGCGCGAACCTTCGGGAGCTGCGATCAAAAAGACGGCAGCCCAGGTCGGCCTCCAACACTTTCAGACAACGGCTCACGCCTGAGGGAGTCAGGTGCAGTTCCTCGGCCGCGCGGCTCATGTTCTTCGTGCGCGCGAGCGTCACATAGATTCGAAGATGCTGGCTGTCTATCGTCGTTTTCAAATGGATCGGGAGGACATCCCCTCCGCCGCGCGCAACATAATCTCGTCGAGCGCGGAGTCAAAGACCAATTGTTGAGTGTTACTCAAAGCTGCTTCGAGCATGGCTCAACCGAGGATGTAACCACCCGACCCCTGCTTGATGGTACGTCCGCTGCTAAAGAGCGGCCATGCGGTTTGCCAAAACCAAAATCCGAGCGCGACACAACCAGAACCGGAACCGGCTCAATGTTGGATTCGCCGCGACGATTGATTGCGCCATTTTGATCGCCGCGCAGGAGCTTGGCCTTTTCGGCAAGCACGGGCTTTCGGTCCGTCTTTCGCGCGAAGTGGGCTGGGCCACGATCCGCGAAAAATTGTTGCACGAGGAACTCGACGCCGCGGCGGCGCACGCCAGCATGTTGTTTTCCATTTACTGCGGCCTCGGCGTGGTGCGCCGTTCGTGCCTCACCGGTCTGCTGTTGGGATTCAATGGCAGCGCGGTCACCCTGTCAAACGAGCTCTGGAATCTGGGCGCCCGCGATGCCGTGTCGCTTGGGAAAATCATCCGCGAACACAAAGGCGCCCGCACCTTCACCTTTGGCGTGGTGCTGGCGCTGTCCTCGCAAAATTACAACCTGCGGAAATGGCTCCGCTCCGGCGGCGTGGATCCTGATCGCGATGTGCGCGTCGCGGTGATTCCTTCCGCGTTGGTTTTCGAAACTTACCGCGCCGGACATCTCGATGGTTATTGCGTTGCCGAGCCATGGAATTCCGCCGCCGCGCTGGGCGGGGCCGGATGGGTCGCCTCCACCACCAGCGAGATCGAACCGCATCATCCGGAAAAGGTCTTATTGGTCCTCCAGGAATTTGTCGAAAAGCGGGAGGAGGAACATTTGCGGCTGATCGCCGCGTTGATCGAGGCAAGCCAGTTCTGCGACGTGCCGGAGAATCGCCGCGAACTCGCCCGCATGTTGGCCCAGCGAAAATATTTTGATGTGAACAAGAGTCTGCTGGCCAACGCGCTGGTCGGCCCATTCGAATCCGGACGGGGGCGCCGCGTCGTAAAGGACTTTGTGATTTATGACGCGTTGAAGGCCGGCGCTCCGACCCGCTCCAAAGGCAAATGGGTCTTCGACCTGGTGCGGACCTTGGGCGGCAACGGTGCCGTGCCCGCTTTGCGCAGCGAAATCATCCCAAAAGTTTTCCGCGAAGACATTTTTCACAAAGCGGCCCGGCTGTGCAACGCTTCCCAGCGGCCATCGGGGCAGGCTCCCCCTTTTTTGCTTGTAAAAAGCCATACCAAGGCGAAGCCGCAGCTGGTCGTTCGCGTGCTGCCACCACTGGAAGCGACGACTGACCTTGCAAGCGACCTCGCGGCCAGTCCCAATTTGCGAGAAACCTCCACGATCCTCTGCGCGTGAAATCAAAAACGAAAATGAAACCTGAAATCGAATAACAAAATGAAACCTGTTCCAAGACCAAAACAAACATTGCCTCGAAGATTGTCCACGTTCACCGCCGCCCTGGCGTCCGTCAGCCTTCTGGCGAGCGGCTTTCCGGCCACGGCGGATTTTCCAACGGCGAAAGTCAACACCACCGGACTGGCGGTGACGGATGACACGGTCACGGTGGGCCAGTTGCATTCCGCCACCGGTACGATGGCCATCAGCGAAACCGGCTCCATTGAAGCCGAGCAACTTGCCATCGAACAGATCAACGCGTCCGGCGGCATCCTCGGCCGCAAGATCAAGATCATCGTCGAAGACGGGGCCAGCGATTGGCCGACGTTCGCGGAAAAGGCGAAGAAACTTCTCGTCAACGACAAGGTCGCCGCCGTCTTCGGTTGCTGGACTTCGGCGTCACGCAAAGCCGTGCTGCCCGTCTTTGAGAAGGAAAACGGGATGCTCTACTACCCGACGTTTTACGAAGGTCTCGAGCAATCGAAAAACGTGATCTACACCGGCCAGGAAGCGACGCAGCAAATCATCGCCGGACTCGACTGGATCGCCAAGGAGAAGGGTGCCAAGACGTTTTATCTGATCGGTTCCGATTACATCTGGCCGCGCACGTCGAACAAGATCGCGCGCAAACACATTGAAAACGTGCTGAAGGGCACGGTCGTGGGCGAGGAATACTACGCGCTGGGCAGCACGAGTTTCGGGTCGTTGATCAACAAGATCAAGCTCAAGAAGCCGGACGTAATCTATGCGATCATCGTCGGCGGCAGCAACGTGGCCTTCTACAAACAACTCAAGGCGGCGGGCATCACCTCCGACAAGCAGACGCTTCTAACCATCTCGACCACCGAGGACGAAGTGCTCGGCATCGGCGGTGAAAATCTCGTCGGTTTCTATTCCGCGATGAAATATTTCCAAAGTCTCCAGAACCCGAACAACGAAGGGTTTGTCAAAGCGTTCAAAGCCAAGTACGGCGAGAAGTCCGTCATCGGTGACGTGACGCAGGCCGCGTATCTCGGTCCGTGGCTGTGGAAGGAAACGGTCGAAAAGTGCGGCAGCTTCGACGTTGACAAGATTGCCGCGGCTTCGTCCGGCGTGGAATTCAAAGGGGCGCCCGAAGGGTACGTGCGAATTCACGATAGCAACCATCATCTGTGGAGCAAGCTCCGCATCGGCCAATGGCAAACGGATGGCCAGGCCAAGGTGCTTTACGAGTCCGATCTGATCGAACCGAATCCTTTCCCGAAGGGTTATCAATGAGTTGATGGACGGCTGGCCGCGCGCCGGAAGCGCTGCCAGCCGAGCGACGGAGAAAAGCACACTCTCCAAAGCCATTTTCAAATTTATGATGTTCGCCTATTCGCCTGCTGAGTTGTGGTCAATCTTCGTGATGCAAGGTTTCGCCGGCCTGAGCTTGTTCAGCGTTCTGCTGCTCATGGCCCTCGGTCTGGCGATCATCTTCGGCCAGATGGGAGTCGTGAATCTCGCCCACGGCGAATTCATGGCGCTGGGCGCTTACACGGTTTATCTCTGTTCCACCCTCGTCGCGAATCACGCGCCGGCATGGCAACCTTACTATTTCGTCGTCGCAATTTTCGTGGCCTTTGTCGTCGCCGCGCTGGTTGGGTGGCTGGTCGAATGGTCACTGATCCGGTTTCTCTACAAGCGTCCGCTGGACACGCTGCTGGCTACCTGGGGCTTGAGTCTCATCATGCAACAAGCGTTTCGTTCCACCTTCGGCGCGCGCGAAGTCACGCCGACGCTGCCGGAATGGTTGATGGGTTCCTTCAAGCCGACGCCGAGCATTGATATTCCAATCAACGGTGTGTTCGTGATGGGACTCACGTTGCTGCTGACCTTTTGTGTGTGGCTCTTCATGTTTCGCTCGCGCATCGGCCTGCACATGCGCGCCACGGTGCAGAACCGCACCATGAGCGGCGCGGTCGGCATCAATACCAAACTCGTGGATCGTTTCACGTTTTGCCTCGGCTGCGGCATCGCGGGAGTCGCGGGCGCGGCCTTCACCACGATTGGTTCGACGGGGCCGGACAGCGGCTCGCGGTACATCGTGGACACGTTCCTGGTGGTCGTGTTCGGCGGCACGGCGAGTTTGCTCGGAACCATCGCGTCGGCCTTCGGCATCGCGCAGGGCCAGTCCATTCTGGAATTCTTTCTGGAAGGCACGATGGGCAAGGTGGCAATTCTTCTCACCATCGTCATCGTCCTGATGATCCGGCCAAAAGGTTTGTTCCCCAGCAAAGTCCGCGCGGCCTGAAATTCAAACGTATTGAAGTTGTGAAAAACATCTACCAACGCATTTTTGGAGGAACGGGCGGCCTGACCAATCTGGGCTTGCTGGCTCTGCTGTTGTTGATCGTGCTGCCGGTTTCCCTGGACACCTTCCGCCTCAATCTCGTTGGCAAATATCTGACCTACGCTTTCGTGGCGCTCGGCTTGGTGATGCTCTGGGGCAAAGCCGGCGTGCTCAGTCTTGGGCAGGGAGTTTTCTTCGGCCTCGGCGGATATTGCATGGCGATGTTCCTGAAGCTCGAAGCGTCGGACCCGATCAGCACCAAAATCCAGTCCACGCCAGGCATTCCGGATTTCATGGATTGGAATCAAATCACGCATCTGCCGGCGTTTTGGGTTCCGTTCAAGAGTTTGCCCTTCAGTTTGTTCGCGGTCTTCGCCTTGCCGGCGCTGGTGGCGTTCATCGTCGGGCTGGCGATGTTCAAGCGGCGCGTGGGCGGCGTCTATTTCGCTGTCATCACCCAGGCACTGGCGCTGATCCTTTCGCTCGGCATTGACAGCCGGCAGGGTTACACGGGTGGCCGCAACGGAATCACCGATCTCCGCACGATGTGGGGCTGGGACATCCGCAGTCAGCGCGCGCAATACATTCTTTACTTCACCACCTGCGTCCTGCTGTTGTTGTGCATCCTGGCGTCGCAATGGCTGCTCTCCGGCAAGACGGGAAAAATGCTGCTGGCGATGCGCGACCGCGAGGACCGCGTGCGCTTTTCCGGCTACGACGTTTCGATGTTCAAGGTCGCCACATTTTGTTTTGCGGCGGCGTTGAGCGGACTGGGAGGCGCGTTGTTCGTGCTGCAAGTCGGCTTCATTTCCCCGTCGCTGGTCGGGATTGTTCCTTCCATTGAAATGGTGATCTTCTGTGCCGTCGGCGGGCGCGCGTCGCTTTACGGCGCGGTGTACGGAACGCTGCTGGTGAACACCGGCAAAAGTTTGTTCTCGGAAAATTTTCCGCAACTCTGGCTCTTTGCCATGGGCGGATTGTTCATCGCGGTGGTGGTGCTCTTTCCGGACGGGCTGGCCGGGGTGGTCGAACTCGTGCGCAAGAAGTTGAAGCCGTGGCTGGAGAAAATGCGCAACAAACCTTCGCTTCCGGTTGGCATTCCTGGAACGGTCAACGGAGAACAACCATGAGCAGCAACACCAACTTTCTTCTCTCCGTCGAAGACCTCACCGTGTCTTTCGACGGCTTCAAAGCTGTGGATTCGCTCAACTTCTACGTCGAGCAAAACGAACTCCGCGTGATCATCGGCCCGAACGGGGCGGGCAAAACCACCGTGCTCGACATGATTTGCGGCAAGACGCGGCCCACCAGCGGCAGCATCAAATTCAAAAATCGCGAACTGGTCGGCATGGCGGAACATCGCATCGTCCGGGAAGGCGTGGGCCGCAAATTTCAGACGCCTTCCATTTACGAAAACCTCACCGTGTTCGAGAACCTCGAAGTCTCCTACCCCAAAGGCCGAAGCGTGATGGGTTGCGTTGCGTTCAAGCGCACGCCCGAAATCGTGGATCGAATTCACCAGGTCGCCGAGGAAATTTCGCTCAAGGATTATCTGGAAATCGAAGGCGCGTTTCTGAGCCACGGCCAGAAACAATGGCTCGAGATTGGAATGTTGCTCATGCAGGAACCCGAACTCGTGATGCTCGATGAACCGGTCGCGGGCATGAGCACGCCGGAACGTGAGCAGACGGCGGAGTTGATCAAACGCATCTGCAAAGGCCGCTGTATCATCGTCATCGAGCACGACATGGAATTCGTGTCGCGCATCGCCCATAAAGTCACCGTGCTGCACCTGGGCAAAATTCTTACCGAAGGCAGCATGGAGGAAATTCGCAACAACCCCAAGGTCGTGGACGTGTACCTCGGCCACTAAGCCCATGCTTGCAGTCAACAATCTCGAGGTCAGTTACGGCCAAAGCCGGGTCATCCACGACCTCAGCTTCACGGTTGGCGGCGAGGAGATTCTCGCGATCATGGGGCGCAACGGCATGGGCAAGACCACGCTGCTCAAGTCGCTCATCGGCATTCTTCCGTCCAAATCCGGCTCCATCAAGCTCGCCGACAAGGAAATTTCCAGCCTGGCTTCGTACGAACGCGTGCGCAACGGCGTGGCGTTCGTGCCGCAGGGCCGCATGATTTTTCCCATGCTAACAGTCACGGAAAATATTCTCACCGGCGCGCGCGGCGCCATCGCGCAAAGCGTTTGGGACGAAATTTACGCCCTGTTCCCGGTTCTGCGAGACATGCGCAATCGCAAAGGCGGCAACCTGTCCGGCGGCCAGCAGCAGCAACTCGCCATCGCGCGCGCGCTCGTCACCGCCCCGAAAGTGCTCGTCCTCGATGAACCGACCGAAGGCATTCAACCGTCCATCATCAAGGACATCGCCCGGGCACTCAAAGAAATCCGCCAGTTGCGCAAGCTCGCCATCATCGTCACCGAACAGGCCGTGAGTTTCATGATGGAAGTGTGCGACCGCGCATTGGTCATCGAGCGCGGACGTTTCGTCCACGAAGCCCCGCGCGCCAGCTTGGACGCCGAGAAGGTGAAATCACTGCTATCGGTGTGATTGTCAGGATTGTGTTCTTAACCACGGATGGACACGGATAAACACGGATTTAAAAATGCAGGTGAAAATTCAGTTGTGGCACAGAAGCGTCCAACACTGGTCAAGCGGCCTGTACCGCCAGGTTCCTGTCTCCTGCATCCGTGCAGATCCGTGTCCATCCGTGGTCGAATTGTTTTTTCTGAACCATCCAAACCCAAAAACGAAAGGAACCTGGAACCATGTCTAAAACACTGATCAAAGTTGACTTCAAAACCCCACCCGAGAAACAGCCTTACCTCCACAATCGCTGGCACCCGGAAATCCCGATGATCGCCTGGGTCAAACCCGGCGATGAATTCCGCGTCGAATGCATTGATTGGACCGGCGGCCAGATTCACGACGACGACAGCGCAAACGACGTGCGAGACGTCACCTTGACCAGGGTGCATTACCTCAGCGGCCCCATTGGCGTGAAAGGTGCCGAGCCCGGCGACTTGCTCGTCGTGGATTTGCTGGACGTCGGCGTGCTGTCGGAATCCGCGTGGGGCTTTACGGGAATTTTCGCCCGGGAAAATGGCGGTGGTTTCCTGGTGGATCATTACCCCGACGCCCGCAAAGCCTGCTGGCATTTCAGCGGTCTCTATGCTCACACGCGGCACATTCCCGGCGTCGAGTTCGCCGGCATCACACATCCCGGTTTGATCGGCTGTCTGCCGTCGCGCGAGTTGCTGGATACCTGGAACAAGCGCGAGTCCGAACTCTTCGCGACGAACCCAGATCGGGTTCCGCCGTTGTGCGCGCTGCCGAATCCCGAAAACGCCCACATGGGAACCATGAAACCGTCCGCCGCGAAAGCCGCGATGAAGGAAGCCGTGCGCACCGTTCCGCCGCGCGAACATGGCGGCAACTGCGACATCAAAAACCTAAGCCGCGGTTCGAAAATCTTTTTCCCGGTTTATATCAAAGGCGGCGGCCTTTCGATGGGCGATATTCACTTTTCGCAAGGCGACGGCGAAATCACGTTTTGCGGCGCGATTGAAATGGCGGGCTACCTTGATCTGCGCGTCAATATCATCAAGGACGGCATGAAAAAATACGGGATCACCAATCCCATCTTCCAGCCCAGCCCGGTCGAACCCAATTACAACCGCTATCTCATCTTCGAGGGAATCTCTGTGGACGAAGCCGGCAAGCAATACTATCTCGACGTTCATGTCGCTTATCGCCGCGCCTGCCTGAACGCCATCGAATACCTCAAGAAATTTGGTTATACCGGCGAGCAAGCTTACGCCATCCTGGGGACAGCCCCGGTGCAAGGGCATATCAGCGGCATCGTGGATATTCCGAACGCCTGCGCCACGCTCTACGTGCCATCGGAAATTTTCTCGTTTGATATTCTGCCGAACGCCAACGGACCGAAAAAAATGGTCAACGGCAAAGGCGCAGATCTGGCCAAAGCGAAGTGATCAAACCGGGTTATCGAATGACGAATGACGAACGGATCTGTGGGCGCGTCATGAGTTCCTCCGTGATGTTGTCTGCCCCGTTCGTCATTCGAAATTCGTCACTATCACGATTATGCCCTTCTACGATTACACCTGCTTGAAATGCGGCACGTTCGCGCTGTTGCGCAACCTGGAAGATCGCAATCTCCCGGCTCGTTGTCCCGGTTGCCAGGCGCACGCCAAGCGCGCCCTCTCCGCGCCCCATCTGAGCCTGATGTCCGCGCCGCGCCGCCAGGCCTTCACCCGCAATGAGAAGAGCCGCCACGAACCCGGCGTCTCAACCCGTCACCGCTGCAGCAGCGGCTGCGGTTGCAGCTCATCCAGTTCCGCCTCACGCGCCAAATCCACGCGCACTGTTGACCTGGGCAAGGTCGGAAAATTTGAAGCGCCGCAAAAAATAAAACGTCCTTGGATGCTGGGGCACTAAGGCAGTCAAAGAGAAAAATCAAAGTTCTCCCGGCGAGACTCCCACGCCCACGATGCTGCATGCCTGAATGACATTTAATCCCAACCGTTCGGCTTCGGCCAAAACTTCGTCTGATTCGGTGCCGGGATTCAGCCAAAGCTCGTCGCAACCGCGCGCCGCGATGTCCGGCAAAATGCTCAACAACACCGGCGGCGGCAGATAAACGCTGATCATTTGCGGTTGCCGAGGCACGTCGCGAATGCTTTTGAACGCGGGCAACCCCTCAATTTCCGTTTCCTTCGGATTCACCGGGAAAACCGTGTAGCCTTGCTGGCGGAACGCCCGCACGGCTTTGTTGCCGAATTTGTGCCGGTCGTTGGACGCGCCGATGATGGCGATGGTTTTCACGTCCGCACCATCGGTTGAAAGCGGGCGCAACGCAAGCAGTTCAGGAATTTTGCTGACGCTTGATTTCTTGAAACAACCGCGCGCGGGCATAAGCCCACCAGCGGTTGGCGGTGGGAACTGAAATCCTAAGAACTTCGGCAACTTCTTCGAAGCTCAAACCGGCGAAGTAACGCAGCTTCACCAATTCGGCCTTCTCCTTGTCCTGCGCAGCAAACTTTTCGAGCGCGGCATCCAGGGCAAGAAGTTCGTCGTCTTTCGCTTCGATAGCGATGTCAACATCCTGAATGTCGAGCCGCCGCTGGCCGCCGCCGTGTTTGATCCTGGATTTCCGCCGGGCGTTCTCGATGAGAATGCGGCGCATGGCTTCCGCCGCCGCGCCGAAGAAGTGGGCGCGGTTCTGCCAGGTCTGTTGCTCGTTGCCGACAAGTTTCAGCCACGCCTCGTGAACGAGCGCCGTGGGTTGAAGCGTCTGGCCGGGCAGTTCATTCGCCATTTTGTAAGTGGCGAGGCGGCGGAGTTCCTGATAGACGAGCGGTAGCAATTCCTCGGCAGCTCTTGGGTCGCCTTTCCTAATTGCACTGAATATTTGGGTGACATCACTCATTTTCGCTCATCTTCCTTTAACCCGTCGGGAAGGTCAGGAAAAGTCTTAGCGTATGTTTTGCCGGGAAAGTATTTGCGCCATTCCTCCTTAGAAAGGTTCCGTGCACATATATCATGCACCAAATCAATTACGTCTTGTGCCAAGTTTTCGCCTTGAGACATATCCAACACATCTGTCATCAAGTCTGGTATTCCTTTGATGACTCTGTCGAGGCGCGTGAAGTGAAGATTCAAAGAGTCGCATTCACGCCCCGTGTCGTTGAGTCCCCAGATTCGGATTGTGCCATCCCAACTCGAAGAGGCTACATACCCATCGTTTATAGCGACGGCAACGGCGCTGACCCACGCTTCGTGCCCGCGTAATAACTTCCCAGTTCCAGCGATGTCAATCGAACGTAAGTCCCATCTCATCGTCATGCCATCAGAGCCAGAGGTTATGAGCCAACGACCGTCCGAACTGATAGCCATGGCTGTAACGCCTCCAGCCCTAATATCCCGAACAATCAGACTTGCACTTGTTTCGTCATCTTTTGCAGCAATGATGTGAAGACCGGTAGGCGGCGATAGTCGGCGTATGGGCTGGGGTGCCGGCAAACTTTGCTCCAGAAATGTTGCCAAACTCGTTACCTTTCTCCTGTAATCGTCCATTGCCTGTCTGGTTTTCTCAGCGGTAGCAAATTCCCTGAGACCCGCCGGCTTTAGTTTCGTTTGGATTACATTTGTACCAAATCCTTCAGGATTTGCGCGGCTCCATCCTATCTGGTGTGCATGCAGCACTTCTGGAGGCTTCCTTTTGGTTTCAATTTGCAGGTCCCAAATGCGTACAGTTCCGTCGAAGCCACCTGTTACGAGCTTTTTGCCGTCCGAAGTAAAAAGGACAGTATTAATGCCGCCATCGTGACCTTCGAAACGTTCGACAGGCGTGGCGTTTCCGTTCGTATCCATCAACCAGACGCTAGCTGTTCCATCCTCGCTCGCCGTTGCTAGATGAAGATCGTCAGGGCCGATGGAGATGGCATTAATGGGGCGTTGATGACCGCGATACAACGTCGCCATGGCATTGGCGTTAGACACAACCAGACTCGAAATACCAAGGGTACCATCTTCACTGCCAACAATGAGCCACTGCTCGTTTGTGGTTATTCCCAACGCGTTTATCGCACCATGATGGAATTCACGTATCCGCTTTGTTAAAAGTACATCTGCAGCCTTCAGGTCCCAGACGGTGGAAGTTCCGTCATCGCTTGCTGTTGCCAGCCATCGGGAATGTTTACTTATCACGATCGAGTTAACTCCAGCGCTGTGGCATTCCACAGCATTCGTGCGCGTTGGTAAGGAATCTGTCCCAAGTTCCCATAACCCCAAGGTCCCGTCCCACGCAGCACTTGCAAGCCAGTGACCATTCGGACTAATGGCGAGTGTGCTTACTCCACTTTTGTGGCCTGACAGCCTGCGGGCATTCTGTTGGGGTTCGCGTGAATCCAAATCCCAAAGCGTGATACCACCATACCAATCGCCAGAGGCAAGCCAACGAGCATCTGGACTGGTCGCAATACAACCAACCGGCGCATCACTCCCAAGGGCGAAGCCGCTGAGGTTTGTCAATGCGCTAACCAATGCTTGTTGAACGGCAAGCAATGGCCTTTCCCGGCTGTTCATGTGGACATTCATGCCTTCGGCAAGCAGCAAAAGTCCCAATTGGGGTTGGTCCGCGATGACATGGTTCGCTTCAGTCAGCAGCCTTCGGGCTTCAGAATTGCGTGACTGTTGCTCTGCGATGAGCCTCATTCGGAGTGCGTTGGTGGCCTCATTTTCTGCGCGCTCGCGCTCCCGGTCAGCTAGCACCTTCATAGAAATCGCATTGGACGATTCCAGTTCCGCGCGCTCACGCTGCTGAACAGCGACGGTCTGCATCGCCACGGCATTGCTTCTTGCAGCATCAGATTCTTGACGCAACTTCGTTTGCAGTTCCTCAGCTGCGACCGCGCGCTCACGCGCAGCCCGTTCCTTTATAAATAGCCAGGTTGATGTAGCAAAGCCCACAACCACAACCAATGCCACAACACACACAGCTGCGACGGCAAATGTGTTCCTACGCACCAGTTTCTGGAATTTGTAAATTCTGCTCGGTGGACACGCGAGAACTGGCTCGCTGTCCAGGTAGCGCTGGACATCCAATCCAAAACCATTTGCTGTGTCGTAACGTCGCGTGCGATCCTTCTCCAGCGCCTTCATCACGATCCAATCAAGGTCACGGCGGATTATGTTGATAAGTCTAAGGGGTTCGGCGCCGCGTTGATTGGCCACAGCCTTTATATCGGCACATTTCAAGGTGCTGAGGCATGTGCTAGGGCGTGGCGGCTCTTGTTCACGAATGATCTTCCGCATCTGATCCAATCCGGCTTTCTGAAGTGTGGCGGCATCGAACGGTGTTCGGCCCGTGAGCAGTTCATAAAGCAGCACGCCGAGCGAGTAAATGTCAGCACGCGTATCAATACCCAACCCTCTCATTTCCGCCTGCTCGGGACTCACGTAAGCGTACGTGCCGATGAATTGCGCGAAGGCAGTGTAAATGGTTTTGTCGGTCAGTTGCTGGCCAGAGGTAGCCTTGGCGATGCCGAAATCAATTACCTTTGGCACAGGCACGCCGTCGTGGAGTGTGACAAGAATGTTCGAGGGTTTGATGTCTCGATGAATGACACCTTTTTGGTGTGCGTGTTGGATAGCTGAACAGACCTGAATGAATAGTTTGAGCCGCGCTTCAGTGGAGAGGATATTCTTGTCGCAATACTCGGTGATTTTGATTCCATCCACTAGTTCCATGACAAAGTAAGGGCGCCCCGTGTCGGTCGCGCCAGCGTCGAGAACCTTGGCGATGTTCGGATGGTCCATAAGGGCGAGGGCTTGTCGCTCCGCCTCGAAGCGGGCAACAACCTGCTTGGTGTCCATTCCGAGTTTGATGACTTTGAGCGCGACGCGGCGGCGCACGGGTTCTTCCTGATCCGCCACATAGACCACGCCGCAACCACCCTCGCCGATTTGCTCGCGGAGCTTGTAGCGCCCTATTTTGTCGCCGGGTTTCTCGGTCGCCGGGATCATGTTCGTGGTGATGACGAGTGTTTTGGACGAAACTCCGGCCAGCGGCGCTTTGAGAAAATCTCCGGCTTGTTCCTGCGCTTCGAGAAGTGCCTCGATGCGTTGGCGGAGCTGCTCGTCACCTTGAACGACTTCCTTGAGATACGCGGAGCGTTGTTCGTCGGAAAGTTGCGACGCTCGCTCGAAGATTTCGTCCTCGGATGGCTTGTGGGGATTCATTGGCTGTTACGCGGCGA